>Ga0209254_10000370_pt1 | contig 35449 bp, 32 predicted proteins | sample FrelakmetDIP11DI_FD_187148 | JGI IMG/M metagenome (GOLD analysis project Ga0209254, IMG submission 187148) | Freshwater lake sediment microbial communities from the University of Notre Dame, USA, for methane emissions studies - DIP11 DI (SPAdes)... | ecosystem: Environmental > Aquatic >... | reverse complement strand
CGTGGTCGGCACCCCGGGCCGCATCCAGGAACTCAAGCGCAAAGGCAAGCTGCATTTCGGCGGGATCAAGGTCGCGGTGCTCGATGAAGCCGATCGCATGCTCGACATGGGTTTCTCGGAGGCCATTGACGAGCTCATGGACGCGCTGCCCAAACAGCGCCAGACCCTGCTCTATTCGGCGACTTTTCCCGACGCGGTGCGCGCCGTCAGCCGGCGTTTCCAGCGCGAGCCCGCCGACGTCACGGTCGAGGAAGGAGAATCGGCGGAACTGGTGACCCAGCACTTCCACGAGGTCGAGCCGGCGCAGAAGACCAGCGCCTTGCTGCAGCTCCTGGCCGAGAACCGTCCCGAGCTGGCGCTGGTGTTCTGCAACACGCGGCACGGTACGGTCGACCTCGCCGCGCAGCTCAACGAGCGCGGCGTCAGCGCACTGGCCCTGCACGGCGAACTCGACCAGCGCGAACGCGAGGAGACCCTGGTGCGGTTCGCCAATCGCAGCATCCAGGTGCTGGTCGCCACCGACGTCGCGGCACGCGGCCTCGACATCGAGGACCTGCCCGCCGTGGTTTCCTATGAATTGGCCAGCGATCCCGACGCGCACCGGCACCGAATCGGTCGCACCGGGCGCGCCGGCAAGACGGGATTGGCGCTGGCGCTGGTGAGCGCGCGCGAGTTGCCGCGTGCGCGCGCGATCGAGGAAGCGCACGGCACGCCGATCGCCTGGCGCAAGCCGATTGCCCGCCGCGACGGCGGACGCGGCATGGCCCCGGCGCCGATGGTCACGCTGGCCATTGACGGCGGGCGCAAGGACAGGATGCGCGCGGGCGATATCCTCGGTGCCCTGACCGGCAGCGCCGGGCTAGCCGCGGCCGCCGTGGGCAAGATCGACCTGTTCGCAACCCGCTGCTATGTCGCGATCGCGCGCGAGCAGGCCGAACTGGCCATGGCGCGCCTGCGCGCCGGCAAGATCAAGGGCCGCAACTTCCGCGTGCGGCGAATCTGAGCGCAGCCGACGCAGCTGCGAGCTCGCAAGGAGATTCCCCGTGTTTCGATCCGCCCTGGTGCGGCCGCCCGGCCACAACTTCGCCGACGGGATCAGTGCCGCCGACCTCGGCGCGCCCAATCTTGCGCTGGCCCTGCGCCAGCATGCGGCCTATTGCACGGCGCTCGCGGACTGCGGCCTGGAGCTCCTGCGCCTGCCAGCCGACGACGCCAATCCGGATTCGACCTTCGTCGAGGACACCGCCGTCCTCGCCCGTGGACGCGCGCTGCTGACCCGTCCCGGTGCCGAAAGCCGGCGCGGCGAGGTCGCTGCGATCGGGATCGCCTTGGGGGTGCAGGGACTGGTCAGCGGCGGAATCGACGCGCCCGGCACGCTCGACGGCGGCGACGTGTGCGAATGCGAGGGCGTGGTGTACGTCGGTCTGTCGGCACGCACCAACGCCGCGGGCGCCGACCAGCTCGAAGCCTGGCTCGCCACCCAGGGCTTGCCGCTGCGGCGTGTCGACATCCGCGCAATCCCCGACCTCCTGCATCTCAAGAGCGGCATGTCATGGCTGGGCGAGGGCCGGATCGCCGCCGTCGATGCCCTGCTCGCACCGCTGGCGGAAAGCGGCTTCGAACTGCTGGTGGTCGAGCCCGGCGAGGCCTACGGCGCCAACTGCGTGCGGGTCAACGACACCGTGCTGGTCGCGGCCGGCCACCCGCGCTTCGAGGCGCAACTCGCGCGCCTGGGCTATCGCACACGGACACTCGAGGTGTCCGAATTCCGCAAGATGGACGGTGGCCTGAGTTGCCTCTCGCTGCGCTGGTAGCGCCGCTTACGGCGCGGCCAGGGGATCAGGCACGTCCGCGGGCCAGGTCGGCTCGCCGGCGGCCAGCACCCTGGCGCGCTGCGCGGAACGACGGCGAGTAAAGTCGGCATCGATCGCCACGAACGCCGGATCATCGGCCATGGCGTTCCAGGCCGGCAGTGGCGCGCCGCCCGGATCGCGCAGGCCGACGCAGCTCCGGTAGCCGTCGGGCCCGAAGCGCGCGACGTGTTCGCGCAGGGCCGCGAATGCGACTACCCGCTGGCCCAGCACCGCCGCGAGCGCGGCGCGCTGGCAGGCGTAGTCTCCGGGCAGCATCGTGAGCCGCGGGTCGCGAATGATATCGCCGGCGATACGACGTGCCGCATCGGTCTCGCCCGCCTGCGCCAGCGCCAAGCTCAGGCGCACGATCGAACCCAGCTCGGACACGGCCTGGAAGTACGCCGGTGCGGGCGAATCGAGCGCGATCTGTGGCAGCTGTTGGAGCAGGATATCGATCGCCGCCTGCGGTTTGCCGGCCGCCATCGCCATCTCGGCGTAGGTGTTGACGAGGCTCGCGGACGAGGTCGGGGAAGGGGCCCGGGCGACCGCGTGGGCCTCGGCGGCGCGGCCCCCGGCGACTGCCGCCAGCCAGATCCTGGCCTGCCCGATCTCGTTGCCCGGTGCCAGCGCCGCAAGGCGCGACGACCAGCGTTCGAAGGGCTCGATCGCGCCCAGGTCGAGGTACTGCGCCGCGATCTGCTCGACCATGGCGACGCGGGACGAGGCCTCGCCCAGACCCGCGCCCAGCACCGCCAGCGCCGCCTCCTGGTCGCCGCGCGCGATCCGCTCGATGCCGGCGCGGTCCACGCGCAGGGGCGAAAACCCGGGGAATCGCGCGATCGCGTCGTCGAGGACGGCCTTGGCCTCGTCGAAGCGGCCCTGGCGCGTCAGCGCAAGGGCCAACTGGCGATGCGTGGGCGCGCTCAGCGGATCGAGGTCCATGGCGCGTCGCAGCGAACGCTCGGCCAGTCGCGGATCCAGGCCGAGTGAATTGCGGGTCAGTCCATCGCCGCCCAGGGCCTCGACATCGTTGGGCGCGCGGCGCAGCGCCTCGCTGATCATCAGCAGGCTATCGACCGCGCGCCCATCGCGACGCGCGAGCTGGGCATGCACGAGCAAGGCGGCGGAGTTTCCCGGGTCGAGTTGCAGCGCCCGGGTGGATGCGGCCAGGCCCTGCGCGACCCGCCGCGTCGATTCCACCACATCGCGCTCGGTGCCGGCCAGGAACGCGACCTGGTTGTGGCAGCTTGCCAGCAGGGTCCAGGCGTCGACGAAATCAGGGTCGCGGCGCAGCGCGGCGAGCACGAGCTCGCAAACGCGTTCCCAATCCTGCCTGCCGACCGTGCCGGGCAGGGTCACCTGCACGGCCTGGAGGTACAGTTCCATGGCTGCGGGGTCGGACGTACTGCGCGCCGTCAGCGCCTGCTCGTCGGACTCGGTGAGCTGGTCCAGCAGTCTCCGCGCGAGGTCGGTGGCGAGTTCGTCCTGCACCGCGAACACATCCTCGCGCTCGCGGTCGTAGGTCTGCGCCCACAGGTGCGAGCCGTCGCGCGTGTCCACCAGCTGGGCCACGACGCGCAGGCGACCGCCTGCGCGCTGCACGCTCCCCTCGAGCACGGTGGCGACGCCCAGCGCCTTGCCGACCTCGCGCACGTCGACGTTGCGGTCCTTGTACTGGAACGACGAATTGCGCGCGATCACCTTGAGGCCGTCGAGCGAGGCCAGTCGATTGAGCAACACGTCGGCGAGGCCATCGGCGAAGTACGCGTCCTCGGCGTCGGCCGACAGGCTCGTGAACGGCAGCACGGCGATCGAGTTGCGGAATGCCGGCCCGGCGTCATTCGGGCCGGGCGCGATGGTGGCGGTGCCGGCATCCTGCGCCACGCCAACGGCAAGCGGCGGCACGGCGTACCCGCGCCAGAGCAGGGCCGCAAACACCGCGCTCGCCGCCACCAGCGCCACGACACCGGCGCGGCGCGTTCCGGCCGATCCCGCGGCATCGATGCGCAGGCTGCCATCGGGAGCGCGTTCGAGGATCCAGGTCACGATCAAGGCCAGCGGAAAACCGGCCGCCAGGACGAACACCAGGGTCTTCATCACCCAGGCCGGCGCCTCGTAGGTCGGCAGCAGGGTGGCGCCGACCTGGACGATGACCCACGCCGCCAGCAGGTAGGCCGCCCCCACCTGCAGCACCTTTCGCGAGACCAGTTCGGCGTAGAGCGTGCGCACGGCCATGTCAGCGACTGCGAGCCTGGCGATCCAGCGGATGGGTGGCGGACACCGGAATCGGAATCTCCCTTGAAATCGAATCGTGCGCAGACACCGAGTTGGACGGGGTCCTGCTGCGACATCGCCCTGGCCTCGCGGGCAGCACGCAGCGCCGTCCTGCCGGCTCTGGTGACGACCGACGATAGCTGCTTTTCCGATCGACCAGGAAGCGGGTTGGAGCGCCCGCCCGAAGCGGTGCGGGCACGGCGAAGGGAGCGCCGCGCAGCGCCCCTCGATTTCAGTCCTTCAGCATAAGGCGGTTGATCTCGCCGTAGTCCATGGCGCCTTCCAGCACCGCCGCCGATACGCCGTCGCGAAGGAAGGCACTGGCAAGCCGGGCGACCTTGCCGTACAGCACTTCCGCCATCGCCGCGCCGGCGCTGAGCCGGCGCACGCCCAGCGCGGCCAGCTGCGCCGCGGGCGGCAACTGCGGCCGCGCCATCACGTTGAGCGGCAAGCGCAACCCGGCGACCAGCCCGACGATCTCGTCCGCGGCCACCACGCCCGGCACGAAGATGCCATCGGCGCCGGCGTCGCGGTAGCGCGCGGCGCGGGCCAGCGTGGCCTCGACCCGCGCACCTGCGGCGGCCAGCCCGCGCAGGTAGACGTCGGTGCGGGCATTGATGAAAAGCGCAACCCCGGCGCGCGCCGCCGCGCCGCGCACCGCCTCGACCTTGGCGCACAAGGCGGCCGGATCGCGGCCGCCATCCTCGATGTTGACGCCCACGGCGCCGGCATCGATCACCTGCGCCGCCAACTCGCCCACCACGGCCGGGTCATCCGAGTTGCCGCCCTCGATGTCGACGCTCAGCGGCACGCGCAACACCCGGGCGATCGACGCCGTGGTCGCGATCAGGCATGACAGCGGCAGGCAGTCGCCATCGGGATAGCCGTGCGCCCACGCCACCGCGGCACTGCTGGTGGCGACCGCCTTCGCGCCCAGGCTTTCGACCAGGCGCGCGCTGCCGGCATCCCAGGCGTTCGGAAGGACCAGGAGGCCGGCGGCATGCAGGGCTCGGAATGCGTCGGCGGTTGCGGAACTGGCTCGGGTCATCATCGGTTCCGGATCGGGCGTGCGCACGGGATGCGGCGCATTGTGCCGCAGGCGGCCGCGTTGCGCGCCCGCGGCGCTGCGTTTGCGGCATCATGTGCAACACCGCCCTGCTCTTTGTGGGTCCATCCATGCGAACGCTGCTGCGCTGCGCCCTGTGCCTGCTCCCGCTCCTGCTCCCGCTGTTCGCGCCAGCGGTCGCCGCGGCGCAGGAACCCGGGCCGACCGCTGTTGCGCCGGCGCCGGACCGCGCCGAGGGCGACGGCCCCTATTCGCAGCTGATCCTGCGCGGCGTCACCGTGATCAATGGCTCCGGCGCCCCCGCCTTCGGGCCCGCCGACGTGGTGATCGAGGGCAACCGCATCACCCGCGTGGCCTCGGTGGGCGCGCCTGGTGGCAGCAAGGAGGATCCGGACCGGCCCAAGCTGGCCGCCGGCGGCCGCGAGATCGACCTGCGCGGCCACTACGTGATGCCCGGCATCGTCGACCTGCACGGCCACATCGGCGGCGAGGAGCAGGGTGTCTCCGCCGAGTACGTCTACAAGCTGTGGATGGGCCATGGCATCACCACCATCCGCGACCCCGGCTGCGGCAACGGCATCGACTGGTGCGCGGACGAGCAGCGGCGCAGCGCCGCCAATGCCATCACCGCGCCGCGCATCTTTCCCTATGCCTTCTTCGCCGCGGAGCGCAAGGCGCCGATCACCGATCCCGAGGATGCGCGGGCCTGGGTGCGCGAAGTGAAGGCCAAGGGCGCGCTCGGGATGAAGTGCTTCGGCTACCGTCCCGACATCCTCGAGGCCGCGTTCGACGAGTTGAAGAAACAGGGCATGCGCAGTGCCTGCCACCACGCCCAGCTCGACGTGGCGCGGGTCAACGTGCTGACCACCGCGCGCTGGGGCCTGACCACGATGGAGCACTGGTACGGCCTGCCCGAGGCGCTGTTCGACGACCGCACCGTGCAGGACTACCCGGCCGACTACAACTACAACAACGAGCAGGATCGCTTCGGCCAGGCCGGCCGGCTTTGGAAACAGGCCTCGGCCCGCGGCAGCGAGCGCTACGAGGCGGTGATCGCGGAGCTGCTCGCGCTCGACTTCACCATCGACCCGACCTTCAACATCTACCAGGCCTCGCGCGACCTGATGCGCGCGCGCCGCGCCGAGTGGCACGACGAATACACGATGCCGTCGCTGTGGACCTTCTACACCCCCAACCGCGACAACCACGGCAGCTTCTTCTTCGACTGGGGCACCGAGGACGAGGTCGCCTGGCGCGACAATTACAAGCGCTGGATGGCCTTCGTCAACGACTACAAGAACCGCGGCGGCCGCGTCACCGTGGGCTCCGACTCCGGATTCATCTACAAGCTCTACGGCTTCGGCACCATCGAGGAGCTGGAACTGCTGCGCGAGGCCGGATTCCACCCGCTCGAAGTCCTGCGCTCGGCCACGCTCCACGGCGCCCAGGCGCTGGGTGCCAGCGACCGCATCGGTACCGTGGAAGCCGGCAAGCTGGCCGACCTCGCGATACTGGCGGAAAACCCGCTGGCCAACCTCAAGGTGCTCTATGGCACCGGCCACATCCGCCTCGGCGACGACGGCAAGCTCGCCCGCGTGGGCGGAGTGAAGTACACGATCAAGGACGGCATCGTGTTCGACGCCAAGGCCCTGCTCGCCGACGTGCGCGCCATGGTCGCCGAGGACAAGCGCAAGCGCGGGATCGCCACGTTGCCGCAACCCTGAGGACGGCGTCGGCGCGCTCAGGCGCGCGGCGCAAACCAGGCGCTGCGCTCCGACAGGCAATCCGGCCCGCCCATCGCGTAGTCCCGGCATACCTGCGGGCGCACGGAATAGATCGTGCAGCGCATGGTGTTGCGATCCAGCGCCGAGCACCAGCCGTCGTCGAGGCGCGCCATCACGTCCACGCCACTGGGGTCGACCGTCACGTGGTGCCCCGGCGGATGGTCGCCGGGCATGAGCAATACCTGCATGCGGCAGCAAACCGCCTCGCAGTTGTCGCAACTCACGGACCGGTCGGGTGTGCTTCGCGCAGCCATCGGCGGGAGCCAGCGGGCATCGCGCGGCCCGCACGGCCCACTGTAGCCGGCGATGGCAGCGCCCACCAAGGACGGGCGACAATTAACGGTCCCTTGCGGCCCCTGTGCTAGTTTGCGCCGCAATGCGCAGGCCGGGCGTACGCAGGCCTGGCCGCCATGCGGAGGATGTCGCCGATGCGCTGGACCCGGACTCTGGCCGTCGCCTGTCTTTGCCTGGGCGCCCTCGCGCCCCTCGCCCACGCGGTACCGCTGAACATCCCGGCCGGGCACCCGCGCCTGTGGTACGGCAATGCCGCGCGCCTGGCCCAGGCCCGCGCCTACTACCAGACCACGCCCTTCACGCCGGCTGGCGGCGACGCCACCGACCTCAACGCCTCACGTGCGCTGCGCGGGCTCATCGCCAACAACAGCGGCGATTGCACCACGGCGGTCGCCCACCTCGTGGCCTGGACCACGACCGGCCAGGGCTCGTTCCGCGACGCCATCCGCCAGCAGGGGGATGGCCTGATGGAGATCTACGACTGGTGCCACCAGTTCCTCACGCCCACGCAGATCAGCACGCTGGTGGCGCGCTGGAACGGCTACATGGACACCGAGAATGCCGACAACTTCGCCAACCGGGGCTCGGAGGCCAACAACTATTTCTGGGGCCGGGTCCGCAACAACCTCACCTGGGGCATCATCAGCTTCGGCGAGAATGCACGCGCGCAGCAGTTCATCGACAACGCGCTGGACCTGCGCCTGAACACCTGGTTCGCCACCTGGTACGGCAATTTCGGCCGCGGCGGCGTGTTCGCCGAGGGGCCGGACTACGGCGCGGTGATGCTGTCGTACCCGATCCTGCCCTTCGCCAGCGCCGCGGACTTCGGCTACGACCCCTACAACGCCACGCCTTTCTTCCGCGAGGCGCTGTATGCGCTGATCTACGGCAGCACGCCCGGCCCCACCACGACCACCGGCCAGTTCTCGGGCGGCTACCTCCTGTTCCCGTTCAACGACGACGAGAGCTTCCGCAACGGCAGCGTGATCAACGTGCGCGAATACCTGGGCGACTACGCGCGCTATTTCGGCCAGCGCGCGCCCGCCAGCGGCAATGCGCGCGCGATCCGCGCGTGGCTCGGCAACACCAACGCCGGCCGCGGCTGGATCTTCGACGCGCTGGGCGGCACGGGCAACCCGGCCGACATCACCAGCCTGCCGTTGGACTACTACGCCCCCGGTTCGGCGGTGCTGTATTCACGCACCGGCCACGACCCCAACGCGATGGAAGTGCACATGCAGCTGGGCACGCCGGGCGGGGTCGAGCACCGCCACCGCGACGCCGGCACCTTCCAGGTCTGGCGCAAGGGCCGCTGGTTGACCCGCGAGAGCGTGGGCTATGCCGAGATGGTGGCTGGTTTCGCCGGCAATGGTTCGGTCGACACCGAACACCACCTCGCCCACAACGGCCTGCAGTTCCAGGGCCGCACCACCGCGCGCTGGGTCGGCACCGGACCCATCGTGATTCCACCCGGCGTGGACCGGGGCGACCAGCCCGACGGGCTGCCGCGCGTGGTGCGCCTGCAGCACATGCCGGACTTCTCCTACCTGGTGGTCGATTTCTCGCAGGCTTACCGCAACACCAATGGCCGTCGGGTGGATTGGCCCTACGCCGAGCGCGCGCTGCGCGAGTTCCTGTTCATCCGCCCGCTCAACGCGCTGGTGATCTTCGACCGCATGCGTGCCAGCAGCGATTCCCTGCTGCCCTTCTATGGCACCACCGACTGGGTCGAGCGCAGCGACCCGTTGGCGCTGCGCGTCGGCGCCAGCCAGGTCACGCGCAGCTTCATCATGCACTTCGAGGTCGCGCCGACCACCGCGGGCAACCGCGCCCAGGCCACGCTCGGCAACCAGGTTTCCGAGCTGATCACGTTGTTGCCGGCCGCACCGGTGTTCCGGATCGTCAACGAGGATCGCCCCGGCAACGAAGCTGCCGGTCAGTTCCGTCTCGAACTCGATTCGGTGGGCAGTACCGAGAGCTACTTCCTCAACGTCGTGCATGGGCGCGACCTGGGCGACGCGCAACTCGCCGCCAGCGTGACCGACAACGGCACGCGCTGGACCCTGCAGCTCAGCCATCCGGTGCTGGGCAATGCGACCGTGAACCTGCCCAAGGGCATGGTCTCGCAGGGCGGCAACATCACCATCGGCGCCGGCAGCACCACCTTGCTCAATCCCTTCGTGCAGGGCTTCAGCGTCACGGCCGACGGGCCGGTGTGGGAGCCCTTCGACCTGCAGATGTACGACGGTTTCGAGTCGCCCTAGCGCGAGTCCGCTTGCCGGCGCTTGTCCCGCCCGCCGATCATGGCGGTCCAATGGCAGCCGACCTCCTTCCACCCACCACGCTCGCCGTCATCGGCGGCGGCCCCGCCGGACTGATGGCCGCCGAAGCGGCTGCGGCGGCCGGCATCGTCGTCGACCTCTACGAGCGCAAGGCCTCGGTGGGACGCAAGTTCCTGCTCGCCGGCAAGGGCGGCCTCAACCTCACCCACAGCGAGCCGCGACCGGACTTCGATCGGCGCTACGGCCCAAGCGGCGAATGGGTCACCGGCTGGCTCGACGGTTTCGATGCCGGCGCGGTGCGCGAATGGGCGCGGGGCCTGGGCGTCGAGACCTTCGTCGGCAGTTCCGGACGCGTGTTCCCCAGCGATCTCAAGGCCGGGCCCTTGTTGCGTGCCTGGGTGCGGCGGCTGCGCGAGTCCGGCGTGCGCTTCCACGTCCAGCACCGTTGGCTGGGTTGGGACGCTGAAGGGGCCCTGCGTTTCGATACCCCGCACGGCGCCATCGCGGTCCGCGCCGATGCCACCGTGCTGGCGCTGGGTGGCGGCAGTTGGCCGCAGCTGGGTTCGGATGGTGCATGGATGGAACTGCTCGCCGAGCGCGGCGTCGCGCTGGCGCCCTTGGCGCCGAGCAACTGCGGCTTCGACATTGCCTGGAGCCCGTATTTCGCCACCCGCCATGCCGGCGCGCCGCTCAAGCCCGTGGTCGCGCACTGGCGCGATGCGTCCGGCGCCGCCCACGCTTTGCAGGGCGAGTGCGTGGTGACCGCCAGCGGCATCGAGGGCAGCCTGGTTTATGCGCTGTCGTCCGAGCTGCGCGACGCGATCGCGCGCCACGGCACGACCATGCTGCACCTGGACCTCGCACCCGGGCGCAGTCCCGAGCGCCTGCAGCACGATCTCGCCTCGGCGCGCGGTGCGCGCTCGATCTCCGAACACCTGCGCCGCAAGGCCGGCATCGATGGCGTGAAGGCCGCGCTGCTGCATGAAGCGCTCGGCCACCCCCTGCCAGTGGACCCCGAACTGCTCTCACGCACGCTCAAGCGCCTGCCCCTGCGCCTGCTGCGCGCGCGACCGCTGGCCGAGGCGATCAGCAGCGCCGGGGGCGTGCGCGCCGAGGCGCTCGATCGTGGCCTCATGCTGCAGCCGCTGGCGCGCCTGGGTCGGGGCCTGTTCTGCGCCGGCGAAATGCTCGACTGGGAAGCGCCTACTGGTGGTTACCTGCTCAATGCCTGCCTGGCCAGCGGACGGCGTGCCGGTAGCGCCGCCGCTCTGTGGCTGCAAGCCCGAACCTTGGCCCACCAGTCCTCAGTCTGAGCCGACCTGCGGCCCGCTGCAGGGCCTGCACTCCATGGGCGGCGTGGCGATCACCCTGCGGACGCCGCGCTGCCCAGCGCTGCCTGCGGCGCGAGCGCGAACTGGGCGACCCAGGCCTCGCGCGGCTGTGGCCTGCCGAGGTGGTAGCCCTGGGCAAGGTCGCAGCCCAGCGCGCGCAGGCGCTCCAGCGTCGCCGCGTCCTCGACGCCCTCGGCGGTCACGCCCAGGCCGAGGTTGTGGCCAAGGTCGATCATCGAGCGCACCAGTTGCAGGCTGCGCTCGTCGCGGAACAGGTCGGCGACGAAGGTCTGGTCGATCTTGAGTTCGGTGGCGGGAAAGTGCTTCAGATAGGCGAAGGACGAGTAGCCCTTGCCGAAATCGTCGATCGCGATGCCGATCCCGAGCTCGCGCAAGGCGTGCAGCGCGCGAGCGCTGTACTCGGGATCCTCCATCACCGCGGTCTCGGTCACCTCGACCACGAGCTGCTGCGGCTGGATATCCCAGATCGCCAGCGCCGCGGAGACCTGCTCGGCGATCCCCGAGTCGCTGAACACGCGCGGCGAGAGGTTGATCGAGCAGCGCAACCCGGGCAGGTGTTCGCGCAGCGCGGCGTACTCGCGCAGCGCCGTGTGCAGCGACCAGCGCGTCAGCTCCGCCACCAGCCCGCCCTGCTCGGCCAGCGGCACGAAGCGGCCGGGACCGATGGGGCCGCGATCGGGGCAGTACCAGCGCGCCAGCGCCTCGACCGCGATCACCTTGCCGTCCTGCAGCGCGTGGATCGGCTGGAACACGATGCCGAGTTCGTTGTTGACCAGCGCCTCGCGCAGTTCGTCGAGCAGCAACAAGGGCTCGGCCGTGCCGCTCGCGAGCTTGAGCCGGTTGCCGGAACCCAGCGCCACGTCGAGCGCGGCGGTCGCGCGGCGCGCCAGGGTGTCGGCAGAGCCGGCATGCTCGGGGCTCCAGGCCAGGCCCATGGCGACCGTGGCCTCGACCAGGCGCCCCAGCACCTGCAGCGGGCGCTCGAACTCGCGCAGCACGCGCTGCGCCGCCAGTTCGGCGTGGCCCGGGCTGAGCAGGTTCGGCAGCACCACCATGAAATCCTGCTCGCCGATGCGCGCGACCAGGTCGGCCGAGCGCAGGAAGGCGCGCAGGCGCTCCTCGACCGCGCCCGGCACCGCGTCGGCGATGTCGTGGTCGAGCGCGATCGAGATCTGGCGCAGGCGCCGCAGGTGCACGTGCAGCATCCCGACCATGGTGCCCGGACGGCGCTCGAGGATCGCGTGTTCGGCGGCGGCCAGCATTTCCTTGCGGTTCGACATGGAGCCCTGGATGCAGTGCGCCGCGCGGCGCTAGAGGAAGAACTCGGACAGCTCGAGGCCATGCGCGCCCGCCGGCAACGCGCGCGCGATCGATACCCGGCTGTTCGCTTCACGCGCCGGCGTGTCCAGCCACAGGTCGACCTGGCGGAAGGCCGGATCGATGGCCTTGTCGGGCCGTGTCAGCACGGTGACGCGCGGGTACAGGCGCCGCGCCGGATTCTGCGCCATCACCACCGCGACCTCGCCGGTCGACAGTTCGACCAGCGAGCCGGTCGGATAGACGCCCAGGCTCTGGTTCAACTGCTCGATCAACTCGGCCTGGAACAGGCGGTCGCGCTCGCGGTACAGCGCCTGCAGGACGTGGTGCCTGGCGCTCGCCGCCTGGTACGGGCGCTCGCTGCTCATCGCGTCGAAGGTGTCGACCAGGCCCAGCATGCGGCCCATCAGGGGGATCTCGAAGCCGCTGCGGCCACCGGGATAGCCGGAGCCATCGTGGCGCTCATGGTGGTACTCGATCATCTCGAGGACCTCGATGTTGGTGACCCCGGCCTTGTGCAACTGAGCCAGGCCCAGCCCCACGTGCTCCTGCATCTGGCCGCGCTGCCCGGCGTCGAGCGGTCCCGGGCGATTGCACAGGCCATCAGGCAGCGCCGCCATCCCGATGTCCATCAGCATGCCACCGCTGGCGATGTCGACCAGCACGCTGCGCGGAAAACCGAGCTGGCGGCCGAAGGTGGTCGCCAGCGCGCAGCAGTTGATCGCGTGGCTGTACGAATAGGGATCGCGCTTGCGCAGGGCGTCCAGCCAGAAGAACGCGTCGGCATTGCGGATCACGCTGGCGACGATCGGCTCGATCGCCCGACCCAGTTCCTCGGCCGAGATCCGCCGCCCGCTGCGCAGGTCGTCGACGAAGCGCGTGGCCAGTTCGCGCATGGTTTCCCACGCCACCCTGGCCTTGGGCAGTTCCTCGTCCAGCGGCAGGCTTTCGCGGTAGACGGTCGGCGGCGGCAACGCCGGCCGGCCGCCGCGCGGCAGGCCGTAGCCCAGGCGCAACAGCACGCCGCGCTCGCTGCGGTCGAGGCTCTTCTCGACATCGATGTAGACGTAGCTGCTGTAGCGCCGCAGCTGCTCGATGTCGGCGGGCGATTCGACCAGGAATCCCTGCAGCGGGTAAGGCGTCTCGGTCCACGGGCGGTCGAGCCGGCACACGTACATGCCGGGCGTCAGCCCATTGATCTCGACCCGGCGCTCTTCCAGCGGCATGCAGGCGTCACCACGACGGCAGGCGCGGCACACCCCGGGCACTGGGCGGCGCACCAGCGCCTGGTGCGTCACGCGGACCGGTTGCCGCTGATCAAGGCATCCCCCGAAACCGCGCCAGTTTGCCATAGTTCACGAGGCCGCCGGGGACCGGGGGCGGGAGGGCGGGTATCCGCGCCGACGAGTCGAGGCCGCGGCGCTCTTCGCGGTGCGATGCCGCAGACGCATCGCCGTGCCCGGCGCGGCCGCGCAACTCGGCGCGGAACTCATTGAGCTCGCGCAGCAGGGTCTCGATTTTGAGCTCGTTCCTGAGCTTGACCTTGAAAATCGTGTTGGGCTCGCGCAGGCGCTCGCTCATGGTGCGCAGGATCGCCATGGCCGCGCGCGATGTCCTTGGGCGAGTTGCGCCGTGAGGCCTCTCCCGGCAGGTGAATTTTCAAGTCGCCGCTCTCGACCATGCACGTCGCGCTGCCGGCGTCGCCCATCGCGAAGACCATCTCGCCGGCCTCGGAAGGACGACGACACCAGCCCGATCGGGCTGCGCCGCCCGCGCGTCTGATCTGGGTCAAGTGGTGCGCCGATCACCGGCGTAGCCTTGATCCATCGATGACTCCCACGTCGGGCCATCGAATCCTGAATCAGCCACTACGGAGAGGATTCGAACATGAACCCCATTGTCAGATTTGCCGTCCTTGGAGCGGTCGCGGGGTGGGCGCTGGCGCCCACCCCGGCCGCGGCGCAGTTGACCAACTGGGTCACGGTGGTCAACAACGGCGACCAGGTGCCGCCGGGTCCCGCCGTGGCGAACTTCAACAGCTACAACCAACCCTCGGTCAACGCGGCCGGACTGGTCGTGTTCCGCGCCCGCTCCGCGGGTCCCAACCCGACCAGCGGCATCTACGAGCGCGACATGTCCGGCGCCAACCCCATCATCCGGCTGACCGCGCGTGGCGAGGTCGTTCCGCAGCCGAACAACACCTTCTACAACGGCGCGCTCGCGACCTTCGCGGAGTTTCCGTCGACGCCGCGCATCGACGCCTTCACCTCGCTGGTCGCCACTCGCGGACAATCGCAACCGGTGTGGACCTATGTGCTGGCGGGCGCGGATACGCGCGTCGGGACTTCGGGCATCTACGCCAATCCCGCCGGCGTCCTCACCACCGCGGCCAGCCTGCTGGGTGCGGCGGTTGAAGCCGACCAGTTCACGCTGAGCTTCCCGCAGTACTCGGTGCCTGGGGCGCCGGCCGGCACCCGCTTCGACCAGTTCCCGGGCAGCCCGGCGGTCAGCAACGGTCGCTACGTCGCCTTCAAGGGCAACTACACGAATCCGGCCGACCTGCTGGGCAAGACCGGCGTCTACTACCGCGACCTGTCCTTTCCGGGCCCCGGGCCGGCGCCCACGGTACTGGTCGCCAACTCCTTCACGCGCATCCCCAACCAGCCAGCCGGCGGCACCACCACCTTCGGCTCGACGGCGCCACCGAGCGCGGCCAACGGCCGCGTCGTGTTCACCGGACTCGACATCGAGGAAGCGCCAACGCTGGGCGGCATCTATCGCTCGAACCTGTCGTCGGTGCCGATCGTGCAGACGCTGGACGTACTGGTCGGCATCGGCACGCCGGTCCCGTTCGAGTCCGACGCCGATGCCTTCAACCTGCTGGGCGAGGGCCTGTCGCTGAGCACCGACGGCCGTTACATGTCGTTCTGGGGCGCATGGGGCAGCGAGACCTTCCAGAAGACCCTGATCTGCCCCGTCGATGGCAACCAGGACCTGATCGCGTTCTGCAACGCGACCTATCCCAATGGCTACGTCGTCGACATCCCGCTGCACCAGGGCATCTTCGTCCACGACGCAGTGACTGGACGCATCTGGCCCTCGGCGAAGACCGGACAGGAGGGCGTGGTCGACTTCCTGTTCTGGGTCTTTTCCGGCCGGCCGCCCGGCACGACCGGCGGCGACGAGGGCGCCGAGCCGCCGCGCTGGCGCGCGTCGGGATTCTCGGCGGTGTCGCGCGTCGCCGGCCAGCCCCTCCAGGTTGCGTTCAAGGCCGAGAAGGCGGGCAATTCCGGCATCTACCTGCGCGAAGGCCTCGGCACCTTCACCCCGGCGGTGACCGTGGTAGAGACGGTCAACACGCTCGGTACGAGCATCGACCCGCTGGCTCCGGCCGACTCGCGCGTGATCAGCGTCGGCGTCGAACGCGACGGCTTCCGCGACGGCAACCTGGCCCTGACCGTGAGCATGCTGTACGTCGACCCGGTCGATCCGGAGATCAGCCTCGGGTGGGCCGGGATCTACCTCAACCGCGTGGTCGGCGAACTGGTCTTCGCCGACAGCTTCGAATAGCCGCAGCGCAACATCCCGGATTCGCGGCGCATCCCCGCCGCGAATCCGGCGCGGCAATCCGCGGCGGGCAAAGGCCGGGCCCTCGGTGACCGGGCCGACAAGGCGCGATCGACGACAGCCCGCCCGTTGGAGCAGGTACTTTCGATCCTGCAGCGGCGTATGGTGTCGAGGCGCCTGCCGGCGTCCCGGGGGATGTCCAGGCGCGGGGTCGCATGCGTGCGGCCAGGAAGGGAGGATGGCAATGAAAAGGGTCAAGAAGACACGCTTCTGGGCGATGCTGGTGGCGGCCTGTGCAATGGCCCTGCCGCTGGCGACGGCATTGGCCGCCGAGGAACCCAAGCCGGGGCTGGTCGCCAATGAGTGGTTCATGTGGGTGACGCCGGGCCACGAGGCGCAGTTCGAGGCGGCCGCGAAGGCACACGCGGCGTGGCGCAAGCAGGCGGGCGACCCGCACACCTGGAACGCCTACCAGGCCACCGTCGGCGGAGACCTGACCTATTACGTCTACCGGGCCGAGAACCTGCAGTGGACCGACGTCGATGCCGGCAACGCCTGGGACCAGAAGGCCGGGGCCACCGCGCACTGGAACCAGAACGTCAATCCGCACGTCGCGCGCTACGAGCACTACTTCGGCGTGATGGACCCCTCGATGAGCTACTGGCTCGAATCCGATGACTACACCATGTACTCGGTCAGCACGCTGCCGGTGAACCCCGGCAAGTGGCGCAGCCTCAAGGAGGCCATGCAGGCCTACGTGAAGGCCGCGACCGACTCCAAGTGGGACCGCTCCTGGTCGATCGAGCGCGTGATCGGCGGCGACGGCGGCGTCATCGTCGTGCGGCCGCTGCGCAACTTCGCCGAACTGGCGGACCCACCGGTGATGTTCCGCGACATGCTCATCAAGGAGATGGGCTCGGAAGCGACCGCACAGGCGACGATGGACAAGGTGACCGCTGGCCTGGGCGCCGGCAACACCACGATCTACACCTGGCGCAAGGACCTCAGCACGCCCAAGTAGTCGCCCCGGCAACCTGCGGGCCGGTCCGGCGAACCGGGCCGGCCCGTTAGGCGCATAATGAGTGCCCATTCCGGTTGCGAGTCCCATGGCTGCCCACCTACCCCTGTTCTCGCTGCGCTTGGGCGTAGGTCGGACCATTGGCCACCAGACACTGCACACGATCTGGCTGCGCGCATCGCGCAGCGCCGACGTGACCGTCAGCCGCACCCTGTTGTCGCGCCAGGGCGCCGATTGTTACCTCTACACCTTCTCCGGCACGCGCCAGATCCAGGACCTGGCCGCCGTCGAGGGCCGCCTGCGGCAGATGATCGCGCTCGAGGTTTCGGCGGCTCGCATCACCCTGACGCGGCTGAGCTGAGCCGAGCCGCCCACCGGCCCCCGGCAGCGCCGCGATCCCACGCGACCGCGCGCCTTGACCGCGTGCGAACGCTGGCGCATCTTGGCGCGATCGGGCCCGTCGCGGGCCCGTCCAGGGAGGTTCGCATGAAAGCGATGAGCATTGCCTTTGCCGCGGTACTCGGGTTGCTGGCCATGGCCGGTGGCGCACAGGCGGCCGTGATGCGCGTGGTCGTGGTCCAGACCAGCGACGTGGCGGCCTACACCAAGGAACTCGCCCAGGTGCAGGCGCACATGACGCGTCTCGGCGGCACCGCCACGATCCGCTCCTGGCGGGCGCGCTTTGCCGGCAGCGACACCGGATCGATCGTGGTGTCGGTCGAGTACAAGGACATGGCGGAGTTCGCCGCGATCGACGCCAAGATGCGCGACGACGCCGCCAATGTCGCCACCATGAAGAACATGGACGCGATCCGCACCATCGTTTCCGACAGCCTGTACGACGAACTGAAGTAGTCGCCGACCCACGCCGCCCGGCGGGCCCTCAGCGCCCGCCGGCCGGTGCGCGCGCGCGCGGCTTGCGCGGGCGCGAATGCCCGGTCTTGCGGGAGGCCGGCCGAGGCGGCTGCGCATAGGCGGCCTCGAGCTCGACCAGGGCTTCGGCGCTGTAGGGCGCCAGCCGCTGCATCCGCGGCAGCGTGTCGCGGCATGCCGTGAAGCCGAAGGCCAGCGTGCCGGCGTAACCATGGCAGGTGATGTTGAGCGCCTGCCCGTGCGTGACCAGCGAAACCGGATAGGTCGCGAGCAGGCGCGCGCCCCGGAAGTACAGCGGCGTGGCCGGCCCGGGCACGTTCGAGATGGTGACGTTGAACATCGGCCGCGTGCGCCCGCCGACGCCGGTCACCAGGCTCAGCATGTACGGCGCCATCAGCATGACCGTGTACTGCATCAAGGCCTGCCGCGGCAGTTCCTGCAGGTGTTCCTTCGCGCGCCGGGTCGAGGCCTTGATCGCCTCCAGGCGCTCGCGCGGGTCCTCGATGTCGGTCCCCAGCGTGGAGATGATGAAGGTGATCGCGTTGCCGGTGGTGTCGTCGTCCTTGGGCCGCACCGAGACCGGGATCCCGGCGGTGAGCGGTTTTTCCGGCAACTCGCCCAGCTCGAGCAGGAAGCGCCGCAGGGCCGTGCCGCACAAGGCGAGGACCACGTCGTTGAGAGTCGCGTCGGCGGCGTGCGCCAGCGCCTTGAGGCGCTCGATCTGGAATTGCTGGGTGGCGAAGCGCCGGGGATTGGTGATGCGCCCGTTGAGGATCGAGGCCGGCGTGTCGAACGGCATCCGCAGCGTGCCCGAGCGCTTGCCCCAGGCCTCGACCATGCCGGCGAAGGCGCTGACCACGCTGGGCAGCGTCCCGAGCTGCGCGCGCAGGCCCTCGACCAGGGTGCTGGCGGCCTCCGCCGCGGTCGGCGGCGGCGCCTCGCGGGTCGCCTTGGCCTTGCGCCGCGGCGCGCCGCAGGCCCAGAACGGGCGCAGGCGCCGGCTCGATGCCGCGTCGGGCGCCATCGCCCGCTCCAGCAGCTTCATGCCGCTGATGCCATCGATCAGCGAGTGGTGCATCTTGATGTAGAGCGCGAAGCGGCGCTTCTCGAGGCCCTCGATCAGCGCGCACTCCCACGGCGGCCGCGCGAGGTCGAGCGGCTGGCTGTGCAGGCGCGCGATCAACTGGCCCAGTTCGCGCTCGCCGCCGGGCTGCGGCAGCGCGGCGTGGCGCAGGTGGTGCTCGAGGTCCACCGTTTCCTGCTCGACCCAGGACGGGCGCAGGCCCTTGAGCCCCGGCTTGCGCAGGCGGTAGTTCCACGGCGGCGCGCAGCGCGTGCTGGCGCGGAAGTCGGCCATCATGCGCTGGAGGTAGTCGGGCGCCGCCCTCTCCGGCAGTTCGAACACGAGCAGGCCACCGACGTGCATCGGCGTGTCGCGCGACTCCACCATCAACCACGAGGCGTCGAGCGGGTTCAGCGGTCGGCTGGCCATGGACCAGTTCCTTGCAAGCGCGGGTGGGCCGGGCGACAGCTTCGCCGATCGGCGCTGTTTTCGCCATGCGCCCGCCCTCCGCTGCGCCGGGCCGCAAGTTCCCGCGCGCGAGCTGATCGAATTCCCACGCCAGCCGGGCCAGCACCAGCGACCAGCGCAGGTCGATCCGCGTCAGGAACCCTGCGCCGCGAGCACGCGCCCGCAGCCCGCGGCTTCGATCTCGGCGGCCACCTGGCGCAGCAGGCCGCTGCCCGGATCGCCGGCCCAGCCGATCCGGAAGTGGACCTCGCCCGCGGGCGTGCGCGAGGAATGGATCGAGGCGAGGTTGATGGCGTGGCGCTCGAAGATCGCCAGCAGTTCGCGCAGCGCGCCGGTCTGGTCCTGGCGCAGGACCACGCTGAGCGCGCGCGGCTCGGCCAGGTCCGCCAGCAGGTAGCCCAGGCGCTCGAAGCCGTAGTTGCCGCTGGCCAGCCCGCTGGCGCCGAAGAAGGCGCGTCCGGGCTCGATGAAGATCGCGCGGAAGCGCTGGCGCGCGGCCTCGTCGCCGGCCCGCACGCACTCACGCAGGGCGGCCAGCGCCGACTGCAGCCGGTCGAGCATCGGCAGCACCGCCGGATTGTCGAACTGGATGCCCTCGTAGATCTCCGGGTTCCCGGACAGGATCCGCGCCGCGACCGCGAGGTCCATCTCGAAGGACACCGAACGGAATGGCAGCACATCCTGCGGTCCGGTGACCTCCGGCGCGCTGTCGCGCAGCACCACGGCCTGCGCGAGGTGGCTCGCGTGGACCATCGCCTGCACCAGCGCCATGCGCTGGTCGTGCTGCTCCGGCGTGGCCGCGACGCACTGGGCTTCCAGCGCCGCCAGCATTTCCGCCAGCCAGGCGCGCCAACGCTGCAGGCGCGCCTCGCACACCACCAGCACCCGGCCCCTGAGCGTGGGGGCCTTGGGCGGCGCGCACATCGGGTGCAGTCCCACCACCTCGGCCTGCGAGCGCAGCATCGCCGCGACCGGCGCGACTTTGATCGAGGTCAGGTCCAGCCACAGCTTGCCGCGCTCGCTGCCATCGGCAAGTGCGACGTAACGCGCGATCACGCCCGCGGCGAGGCGGATCGGCGCGGCGAACACCAGCACGTCGCTGGCCCCGAGCAGTTCGTGCTCGGACAGCGCGGTATCCCCGGCCGGGTCGCGGCCGATCACCACCAGGCCCATGCGCTCGCGATAGAAACGCGCGAGCCAGGCGCCAAAGGCACCGCGGCTGCCGACGATGCCGATGACCGGGGGGCTCTGCATGCCCCCAGTCTAGATGAGTCCGTTTGACTTCCAGTCCGATTCGCGACGCCGGTCAAATCCGGCTGGGACGCCGTAGCTCGGATCTCGGTCGGGGATGCGGCGGTGCCGTACAACCGCTCACGGCTCTCCGGAATTCGCAGGCTCGGATCCGCCAGCACCGGCTGGCACAGTCGCACCGGTGCATGGATCAAGCGGACCCGTCGCAGCTCAACTCGATCGATGCGAGCGCAGCAGCGCCTTGCGCCGCGTGAGCTCCATGGTGCCGCGCTGGGTTGCGCTGTAGCGGCCACGGCTCTGCTCGACGAGGCCCAGCGAGACCAAGCGCGCCAGCACGGTTTCGTCCGTGGTGGCGTTGTCCGGCTGGCCGCGGGCGATCCGCTCCAGCGTCTCGATCTCGACCTTGCGCAGCGGACTGGGCATGGTGCTTCCTCGTGCGTGGATAGGGATCGCGATTGCGCGACGCATGGCGCCCGTCCTGGCAACCGATGCCGAGCGACCGAATCCGAGAGCCATGAACGAGGCTAGCATGCCCGCAGGCGGCCGATGCCCGATCGTGCTGCGGCTGTCACGGCCTGCGAGTGCCCGATGGCGGCGGTGCCTCGGCGCTGGCCGCCTCGTCCTCGAGCCGCAAGGACGGGTCGGCGGATTCGGTGGCCACCGGATGGTCGAGCCGTACGCGCAGTCCCAGGTCGGTCCTCGAGTCGGCGTTGGCCAGCGCGGTATCGAGGGTGATGCGGCCGGCCTTGTAGAGCCGGAACAGCGACTCGTCGAAGGTCTGCATGCCGCGGTCCATCCCCTGCTTCATCGCCTCCTTGAGCTGGTCGATATCACCCTTCTCGACCAGGTCCGACACGTAGGGGGTCTGCAGAAGCAGCTCGACCGCCGGCAGGCGCTTGCCGTCGCGCCCTCTCACCAGGCGTTGCGAGATCACCGCCTTGAGGTTCAGCGACAGGTCGATCAGCAACTGGTGCCGCGCGGTATCAGGGAAGAAATTGATGATCCGGTCGAGGGTCTGGTTGGCGTTGTTCGCGTGCAGGGTCGACAGGCACAGGTGCCCGGTATCGGCGTACGCGATCGCGTGCTGCATGGTCTCGCGGTCGCGGATCTCCCCGATCATGATCACGTCCGGAGCCTCGCGCATCGCGTTCTTCAGCGCCGCGGCGTAGGACTGGGTATCGAAGCCGATCTCGCGCTGGTCCACGATCGACTGCTTGTGCTGGTGCAAGTACTCGATCGGCTCTTCCACCGTGAGGATGTGCCCGGTGCGGCGCTCGTTGCGGTAGTCGATCATCGAGGCCAGCGTGGTCGACTTGCCCGACCCGGTGCTGCCGACCACGAGCACCAGCCCGCGCGGGATCATGATCAGTTCCTTCAGCCGCTCGGGCAGCCCGAGCGTGTCCAGCGCCGGTATGCGGCTGGTGATGTAGCGCATCGCGACCGCCACCGATCCACGCTGGCGATAGATGTTGATGCGGAAACGCCCGACATCCTTGCGCGCGATGGCGAGGTTCATCTCCATCGTCGCCTCGAACTCCTTCTGCTGGCGTTCGTCCATCAGCGAGTACGCCAGCGCCTGCACCTCCTGGGCCGAAACCGGGTCCTCGCCCAGATGCAGGGTCACGCCTTCGATCTTGATCCCGGGCGGCGCGTCGGCGCTGAAGAACAGGTCGGAGGCGCGCCGCTCCGCCATGTGCACGAGGAGCCGTTCGAGGTCGATGGCAGGCATGCAGGGTTCCCCGGTCCGGTGCGCGTGCGCAACGCCATGGCCGGCACGCACCACTTCCTCGCGCAGGCGCCGGCTGCCGCGGACAGTCCGCCGGGATCATACGCCGACCGCGCCGCCGCGCGTCGCGGGAACACCTGCCCCTCCGTGCTGGGTTGACCTGGATCAAGCCGGACCGCGCCGGCTGCGCGATACTGTTCCGCGACCGCCAGTGCCCAGCCTGCGCTGGCCCGAGGGCCACGCCGGTGCCGCGCACGCCGATCCGATATTCCAGTGCCGCTGGAACACCCGAGGCGATGCCAACCCGGGTCGAGCTGCCATTCGCCGACCGCCGCGCCGCGGCGGCACAACTCGCGGCCGCGCTCGCGCACCTGGCCGCCGCGCATCCCCTGGTGCTGGCGATTCCGCGCGGCGCGGTCCCGATGGGCCGCATCATCGCCGATGCGCTGCGCGGCGAACTCGATGTGGTGCTGGTGCGCAAGTTGCGCGCGCCCTTCCATGCCGAGTTCGCGGTCGGGGCGATCGACGAGAGCGGCTGGACCTATGTATCGGAGCACGCGCCACTGGCTGGCGCCGACCACGCCTATCTAGACCAGGAGTGCGCGCGCCAGCTCGCGCTCATCCGCCACCGCCGGCAGCTTTACACGCCTGCGCGCGGCCCCCTGCCGGCTCGGGGACGGGTCGTCATCGTGGTCGATGATGGGCTCGCCACCGGTTCGACCATGATTGCCGCGCTGCATTCCGCGCGCGCCCGCCACCCGCAGCGCCTGGTCTGCGCCATTCCCGTCGCCGCGCCCGACAGCCTGGACCGCGTGCGGCCACTGGCCGACGAGGTGGTCTGCCTCGCGACGCCGGAGGCATTCCAGGCCGTCGGCCAGTACTACGAGCGCTTTCCCGCGGTCGAGGATTCCGAGGTGGTCGCGACGCTGGCGGCGCGGGCAACGCGCGGCACCTGATCCGGATCAAGGCGCCGTCGACTGCGCGGGCATGGCTTGGGTCCGTGGCGCCGGAAGGGTCCGCGGCCCCCGGTCCACGCCAGGTGGCATCAGCGCGAGCGCACTCGCGCCCGCTGCATGCAGTCGCCGGCCGGAGTCGACACCGACGGGCGACAGCGAGTAACGCGGCGCACCCGTATTCAATCGACCGGCGGCGACCCGGCCTTTCCCGCGGGGCCGAGCGCGGCCTGGTAGCGTGCGTACAACGCCTGCACCTTCGCCACGTAGGCTTGGGTTTCCGGATACGGCGGGACCCCATCGTAACGGGTCACGGCGGCGACGCCCGCGTTGTAGGCCGCTGCGACCAGAATGCGATCGCCCTCGTAAAGTACCTGAAGGTTGCGCAAGTGCCGTGCACCGGCGCTGATCGACTGCTGCGAGGAATAGGGATCGGTCACGCCGTACTGGCGTGCGGTATCCGGCATCAGTTGCATCACGCCCAGCGCGCCCTGCGACGACACCGCCCGCGGGTCGAAGTAGCTCTCCGCGTGCGCGATCGCGCGCAGCCAGGCGTCGTCGACCCCGGTGGCAGCGGCAGCGGAACGGAACTGGCCCGGGAATCGGTCGAGGCGCGGCTTGCCGACCTTGCCCAGGCCCGCGTGCGCCCACGCCGGGGTCGGCGTCGAAACGGTGTAGGCCTGCACCTTCACCGCGCCGGGCAATTCACGCGTGCCGTAGACCGTGCGCCCATCCTGAACGCGCGCGTAGATGAAGCCCTGCTGGATCCCGATCGCGCCCCACAGATCGGGCAGGAGCGGCGCGCGGTCGTCGACCTCGATCGCACGGCAGCGCGAATCGGGCTCGGGCGCGGTCGACAGGCTGACCGTGCCCGCCAGTACGCAGCGGTGGACGGTGCGTGCCTGCAAGGACCCGGCGCAGGCGCAAAGCACGACGGCCGACAAGGCGAGGCGGACACCCGCGCGCGTGGTCATGCGACAAGTGTAGTTGCGAAACCGGTGGCGTCGGCAAGCGCCATTTGTCGCCGTCGATCAGCCCGCCTCCGGTTCGCTCGCCACCCGCCACGGCGTGGTGCCGGGCCGACCAACGCCGAGTGGCCTGGTGGATCCGCTTCGATCCGGGCCGGATGCAGTCTAAGATGCCACGGCCGAGGACTGTCAGGATCATGCGATTGCCGCGAAATTCCGGATTGGCCGGCGTCCCCATCGCGCGGTGGCGGAGCGTCGCAGCGACCTGCATCCTCGCCGCGGCATCGACTGCCACTCCCGGCTCGACTTCGGCGACGTGCGCGCCAGTTTGAGCGCACCAGCTCGGGAATTCCCCATGGGTTCGCGACCACGCGCTCCGACCAGCGTCACTTCGGCGTGCGCCGTGCTGCTGGCGATCGCGGCTGCCGCCGCCGGCCAGGCGCCCTATCCCGACAGCCCCAGGGGAGAGGTCGTCGACACCTGGCACGGTACGCGTGTCGCCGATCCATATCGCTGGCTTGAAGCGACCGACAGCACCGAAACCCGAGCGTGGGTCGCGGCGCAGAACCAGTATTCCGGCGCGTACCTGCGCAATGACGCGCGACGCGATGCCATTCGCGCACGCATCGAGGCCCTGGGTGCGGCGTGGCCGACCGATGAGGTGCCACAGCAGGCGGGCGAGTACCTCTATATCGCGGGTGTCGACCCCGCGACCGCGCGTCGCGCCCTGTACGTCCGCATGGGTCCGCATGGCGACCGGCGCCTGGCGCTGGACCTGGCCGCACTCCCAGAGGGTCAGGCGCTGAAGGCCTTCGTGCCTTCTCCAGATGGTTCACACGTCGCCTATACGGTCGGCGCCGGCGGCACCGACTGGGGCGAGATCCGGATTCGCAACGTCGCCGCAGGCAAGGACCTGCCAGAACTGCTGGGCGACGTGCGTTTCAGCGGCAGTGTGAGCTGGACGGCCGACGGCCAGGGCTTCCTCTACCGCCGCTACATGGCGCCACCCGACGCCCGCCACGATGCACCGGCGCAAGGCGCGGCGATCCATCGCCATCGGCTCGGCATGCCGCGATCCGCGGATCGCCTGGTGTACGCACCGCCACCGGATTCCAGCGACTGGAGCCCGGCCTTCGCCCTGAGCGAGGATCGTGGCCGGATGTACCTGCACGTGGAGCGCGGGCCCTGGCTCGACTTCCTCGGCGGATCGCGGCAGCGCGTGTCGACCGCCGCACTGGACGCGCAGGGCCTGCCGTCGGGGACGCGCGGATTCGTCGCACTGACCCGGCGCGACGCGGCCTATCGCGTAGTCGCCAGCGAGGGTAGTCGCCTCTATGTGATGACCGACCTCGACGCACCGCGCCGCCGACTGGTGGCGATCGACCTGCAGCACCCCGCACCAGGTCGATGGCGCACGATCATTCCCGAATCCACGGCCGTGATGGAAAGCGTGCATCGCTTCGGCGGACGCTTCGTGGCCAGTTACCTGGTCGACGTGCATAGCGAACTACGCACCTACGACGCGCAGGGCAAGCCACTCGGGGTCATCGCCCTGCCCGGGCTGGGCACTGTTCGCGACCTGACCGGCGATGCGCGTTCCCCTGGGTTCCGCTTCATGTTCACCTCGCTACTGCAGCCGCCGGTCGTCTTGCACCATGATCTTCGCAGCGGCAAGACCCGGGTCGAGGCCAGGGGCGAACTGGCGCCGGACCTGGCCGCGTTCGAAACCAGGCAACTGTGGTTCGCCTCGAAGGACGGCACGCGCGTGCCGATGTACGTGGTCGCACGCCGCGACCTCGTCCGCGACGGCAGCCATCCGACCATCCTCTACGGTTACGGCGCGTCCGGCACCAACGTCCTGCCGGAGTTCTCGGAGGACGTGGTGGCGTGGGTCGAAATGGGTGGCGTCTATGCGATCGCCAACGTGCGCGGCGGCGGCGAGTTCGGCAAGGCCTGGCACGAAGTCGCGATCCGGGAGCGCAAGCAGACCAGCTTCGACGACTTCATTGCGGCGGCCGAGCACCTGGTCGCGCAGGGCTACACCTCGTCGCGCAAGCTCGCGATCCGGGGCGGCTCGAATGGCGGCTTGCTGGTCACCGCCTCGATGATCCAGCGACCGTCGCTCTATGCGGTGGTGCTTGCCGATGTGCCCGTGACGGACGTCCTGCGCAGGGGCCGCTCCGGGACCGGCGCGCTCCAGGCCGACCAGTGGGGCACGCCGGAGGATCCGGCGCAGTTCCGGGCGATGCGCGCGTATTCGCCGTTGCACAACGTGGCGCCCGGACGCTGCTACCCCGCCACCCTGGTCACCACGGCCGCCAATGACGATCGCCTGCCGCCGTGGCACGCCTACAAATTCGCCGCCGCATTGCAGAACGCGCAATCTTGCGACGCCCCCATCCTGTTGCGGGTGCGCCCGACCGGCGGGCACGGCGGCTCCGACGATCTGGAGGCGTGGTTCGACGAAGTCGCCGACCAGCTCGCTTTCGCCGCGCGCAGGCTGCAACTCGAGCCGCAGCAGCAACGCCAGGGAATCTCCGGACAGGTCGCACACGGCGTGCGGGACTTGTTCAGCGAGTCCCTAAGGCGCGGATTCGAACCCGCTGACGAACACGACCCGGTTGTCCGATTCGACCGAGCCGATGTCGGCCACGGCGAAGAGCACGTGCGGCTGCCCGCGCTGGTCGAATAGCGGCTGCAGCGCCGGCACCACGCCACTGTTGATCAGCAGGCTGCCGGCAGCGGCAGGCGATCGGGCGTGGTCCCGCCGTTGAGCGCCAGCGGACCCAGCAGCGGATTGAGGACCTGGGCGAAGCCGTCGCGGGACGAATCCTGCAGTGCCCCGGATGCCCGATCGTTCTGGCCCGGATTTCGCGCCACAGACCGCGCGAGTACCATCCACCCCCGGGTTTCCGCGGTCCCGCCAGCTCCAGGAGGTTTGCCATGGGCGTCGCAATCTCGATCCACCCCTCGGTCGACAAGGGCATCCGGCCCGGCAAGGAGGATTTCAAGGGTGGCACCCTCGCCTGCCGCTGCGCGAAGGACCCGGTCACGGTCAAGGTCGACTCGCAGTCGGCGCACAACCACGCCTGTGGCTGCACCAAGTGCTGGAAGCCCGAGGGCGCGCTGTTCTCGGTGGTCGCGGTGGTGCCGCGCGACAAGCTCAGCGTCAGCGCCCACGCGGACAAGCTCGCGGTGGTCGATCCCAAGGCCACGATCCAGCGCCACGCCTGCAAGCATTGCGGCGTGCACCTGTTCGGCCGGATCGAAAACACCGCCCACCCGTTCTACGGACTCGACTTCATCCACACCGAGCTGTCCGCGGAGAGCGGCTGGTCGGCCCCGCAGTTCGCCGCCTTCGTGTCCTCGATCATCGAGTCGGGCGCAGATCCCGCGAACATGGGCCACGTGCGCGCACGCCTGCGGCAACTGGGCCTGGAGCCCTACGATTGCCTCTCGCCGGCGCTGATGGACGCGATCGCCACCCACCTGGCCAAGGCCTCGGGCGCGCTCAAGGCCTGAAGCGCCGCGCGCGATTCCATCGGCGCGGGCTCAGATGCGGTAGTCGGTACCGATCACCAAGGGGCGCTGCGGCCATTGCGGACAAAGCGCCTCGACGACTTCCATCAGGTCCAACAGGGCATCCAGCGGCGAGTCCGGGCACGGCAACGCAACGGCCACCCCGCCGCTCGATACCAATGGCGCCGAGGCGGCGGGCACCAGGTCAGGAACCGGAGTCAGCGAGGAGCTCATCGAACAGGCCTTCACGATCGAACAGGCCAAAGTACCCGCGAATCTTCGCCAGGTCCAGTTGGCCCCGATTGGCCCGCAGTAGCGCCCGGATATCGTCGAGATCCCGCACGCGCTCCGGCGAATTCACGAATCCCTGCAGCTTGAATCCGATCAGTCCCTCGGCTCCGATCACGCGCACGCGGCCCCACTGCGTTTCGCGCTCGGTGGCTTCTGCCAGCAGTTGGCGGGCCTGGGGCCGATGGGCGTAGAGCAGGTCGAGCCCCTCGTCGGCGCGCAGGTAGTTTGCTGCGTCGGCGCTGCGATGGATGCAGCGATAGCCCAAGGCCAGCAGGCGCGAATGCAGCAGGTCCGCATCGTCCGCATTGGCCAGGAAATCGATGTCGCGCGTTGCGCGAACGACTTTGTGCGCCGCAAGCGCAAGTCCGCCGATCAGCGCAGGCGCCGGCGACACGCCGACGAACGCGGAAAGCGCTTCACTCAATTGATCGGCGAGGCGATGCACTGGCCAATGGTCCGAGGATTCGACCGTCTTGGAAAGGGGGCGATCAAGACCGTCCCGGGCTGAAGCTGAACGGGCAACTTCCGCTTAACAAATGAATTCGTGCGGGCAGTCACATTGCGCGCGATGGCCGCGTGTCCCTGCGCCGCGACCGGCGTAGCGTGGTAGTTCCCCCGCACGATCAGGAACGCCGCCATGGCCCTGTGGAAAGACAGCAGCACGGGCACGAAGCCACCCACGATTCCAGGCCCAGAGCCGATGCCAGCGGCGCGCGTCGAAACCGTCGCCGCGCCCGAGCCGCGCAGCGGCCTTGCGGCCAACACCGCGCCCGATACGCGCCTCTCGCCGCGCGAAACCCGCTCCGAATCCCTGATCGCGCCAGACCTCGCGATCGAGGGCAAGATCGAAGGCGCCGGGCACATCCGTATCGCCGGCAAGTTCAAGGGCGACATCGACGTGCATGGCGACCTCACGATCGAGCCCGGCGCCAGGGTCACCGGCAGCGTGCGCGCCGACAAGGTCAACATCGCGGGCGAGCTCATCGGGAATATTGAAGCTGCATCGCACGTGGACCTGGTCAAGGGCGGCGCGCTGACCGGCGATCTCAAGGCCGGCTCGCTGACCGTGGCCACCGGGTCGCGCATGCGAGGCCAGGCCGAGTTCGGCTGGGACGAGGCCAAGCCCGCCGATGCCGGGCGCAAGGGCGGCAACGGCCCTGAACGCGGCACCACCCAATGACCGATCCGCGCCCGGGCACGCCCGGTGCGACGCGCATCTGCCCGCATTGCGCGGAGCGGATCCTGGAGAGCGCGGCGGTCTGCCCGGTCTGCCGCCATCACCTGCGCTTCGAGCCTGCGGGCATCGCCGCACCCGCGCCGGGCGCGATCACGCCCTTGCGGGTCGAGGGCAGCATCCGCAATCCGGCCGACAGCGATACCTGGGAATACAGCATGGTGCTTGCGATCCGCAACGAGTCCGGCGACGAGATCGCGCGGCGCATCGTGGGCGTGGGCGCGATGCAACCCGACGAACAACGCACCTTCACGCTGTCGGTCGAGGTCGCGCCGATTTCCGGCAAGGGCTACGGCAAGCGCGGCGCGCGCCACTGAAGGCGCGGCGTCGCGACCGCGCTCTGCTTTCAGGGCTGGGGCCAACCCACCGTGAGGTCGAACTTGCCGGCGCAGGTGGCGCCGAAGTAGTCGCCTTCGGCAAAGGAAAGCGTCCCGGTCATGCGCTTGCCGTCGTTGACCTCGAAGGTCAGTCGCTCGTTGCCGGCGGCGAGACCGGTCTGCACGCCGTCGGGAGCGAAATACATGATGTCGTTGACCGCGAGCAGGTCCATTTCGCCGCCGACGTAACTGGCCGAAAGCCAGCCACCTTTGCCCGCCTTGATTTGCGCATTGAACCAGTCCTTGCGCGTGCTGAGGAAGTCGTTCAACGGCAGGTCGTCGTTGCAATCCGGGCACTGCGCCAGCTGCTTGCGGTCGATAGGCTGGGTGGTGAAGAAGATCCGGGTGGTGACCCAGCCCTTCTCGTCTCGCGCCGCCTCAAAGGCGATGCCGTCGACCCACTTGAGCGTGGTGCCTTCGCGCTGGCATTCCCCACTCACGGAATCGGCCGCGGCCAGGCCGGGAACCCAGACGGACAGTGCAAGGACCAGCAATGCGTTGCGCATGGTTTTCTCCAGGGAAAGTCGAGCCCCGCCGACGGGCGACCGCCCGTACGGGTTCAACATACCCCACGCAGGAAGCCCAAGCACGGGGCCAGGCATCGCGCCGGCGCCCGGCGTAGGATTCCCAACCGGCCAGCGCAGGAACCGCTCGATGCCCACGAATCGACAACTCAGGGAATTCGAGGCCACGATCCGGAAGCACCCGGCTTGGCCGCGCGCGCTGTGCTTCGGCGACTCCTGGTTCAACTACCCGCCACATCCGGTCGACCTCGACAAGCAGCTGCGGCGCCTGTTCAAACGCACCGCCTTCCTCAACGAGTCCAAGGCCGGGCGCGAGAGCGCCGACGTCAAGACCCTGATGCCCAGGCTCCATGGCCTGTTGTCGGACTATCCGTTCGATGCGCTGCTGGTGTCGATGGGCGGCAACGACGTGGTGGGCAAGGAACTGGCCGAGTACGTCAAGCCCGTGGACGAGCCGCAATCGCCGGGCAACATCCGATGGGGCGTGGTCCCGGCGCCGGTTCGCGACCACATCCGTCTCAGCGCCTTCAACGAGGGCCTGCGCTTCGTGATCGAGGACTTCCGGCGCGTGATCGCGGCCCGCGATGCGCGCGCGCCGCAGTGCGAGATCGTGGTCCACAACTACGACCACGTGTTCCCCGATGGCACCGCCTTCAAGTTGCTGGGCAGGAAGGCCGGCCCGTGGATCAAGCCGCACCTGGTCGGCGTCGGCCTGAGCGATCCCGTGCAGCAACGGGTCCTCACCTCGTGGTTGATCGACCAGTTCACCCGCGTCCTCGATGAACTGGTGACGCAGACACCGCGAATGCGGCTGGTGGACAGTCGCGCAACCCTGCGGCACGCGAAGGACTGGGCCAACGAGATCCACCCCAAGGGTGCGGGTTTCCGCAAGCTGGCCGAATTGCGCTGGCGCCCCGCGCTGGCAGGCCTGTTGCGCTGAACGAAGCGCTCGGCGCGGAGGGCCCCGCGCAACTCAGGCCGCGGTGAAGCCCCCGTCGCGCGCCACCACCATCGCCTGCGCCCGCGACCTCACACCCAGCTTCTCGAAAATGCGCGTCAGCATGTTGCGCACGGTCTTGTCGCTGATATGCAATCCCACGCCGATCTCGGCGTTGCTGCGCCCGGAAGCCAGTGCCGCCAGCACCTCGCGCTCGCGCGGCGAAAGCGCGGCGAATCGACCATCGGCGGCGGCGACTTTCGAGCCGATGCCGGTGAACTCCAGCACCACGTCCTTGAACTGGCGCCACGCCGGCTCGGTCTCGAGCACGATGTGGTTGCGCGAATCGACCTGCACGAACTCGGCGCCGGGGATGCCCGACGCCAGCTGGCGCGACTGCTCGATCGGGACGATCTCGTCGCGTGCGGCATGCACCACCAGCGTCGGCACCCGCACCTGCGGCAAGAGGTCGCGCACGTCGACATCCGCTCTTGCCCTGAGCAGATGCACCGCGACATCGGCGCTGGTGGTGCGCCGGCACAGTTCCGTCAGCCACTCCAGCTGCTCGGGGTTCGCGTCGGGCACGAAGCGCGAGACGAAGAACTGGCGGAAGTGCGGGTTGTCGCTGCCCCAGCCGTCCCGGACCAGCTCGATGATGGCCTCGAACACGCGCAGCCCGGCCGGGTCGGCGCGATGGTTCCATCCGGTGCACAAGCCACCATAGAGGATCAGCTTCGAGACCCGCCCGGGATTGCGCACCGCATAGGCGATGGCAGTGGGCGCGCCCTGCGAGATCCCGAGCAGCGTCAGCGGTCCTTGCGGCGCGGCCGCGTCGACGACGGCCTCCAGGTCCTCGCACCAGCGCGGCATCGACACGTCCTCGACCTGCCACTGGGTCATGCCGCATCCACGCTCGTCGTAGCGGATGAAGCTGAAGTGGCGGTCGAAGAAGCGCACCCAGTGGCGCCAGACCGGGCTCTCGAGGTCGTACTGCAGGTGCGTCAGCCAGTTTGCCGCGCGCACCAGCGCAGGCCCTGATCCGCTCGCGGTCCAGGCGAGCTGGACGCCGTCGCTGGTGGTCAGGTAGCGGATCGACTGCCGCATCGGTTCGCCGGGATGGGTTGGAATCGCTGTCAGTGTAGGTGCGGCGGGACAAAGATCACAGCGCCGGGCCCTCGGCTTGCGCAGCGGGGACATTCCTCGTCTGGAGCGACGCCGACCTGCGGCGCAATCTGGCCTTGATGTGCGGCATCGGGCACGCGACGGGTGCAGGGGCGACCAGGAAACGGTCGCGCGAACCCCAGATCGGCCCGATGCCGCGCAGGCTGGGTTTCCACGGCGCGAAGCGCCGTAGCCAAGCGCGGCGCAGCTCGCGCCCGCACATTTCCAGGAGTCATTCCATGTCAGCCACATTCCGCAAGATTGCCGTCGGCGTCGCGCTCTGCGCGTTGATCTCCCAGGGCCTGGTGCCAACGGCCGCGGCCGGTGTTCCGTTCCGCGGCCGCGCCCAGGGCGCCGCTACCAGCGTTGTGCCAGGCCCGGCCGGAATCGCATTGGCCGTCACCGCGCAGGGAACCGCGACCCACCTCGGCCTGTTCTCGCGCGAGGAGCACGTCGTGCTCAATCCGGCCGCCGGCTCGCTCAGCGGTGATTTCGCCTTCACGGCGGCCAACGGCGACCAGCTCGTGGGCACGCTCGCCGGCCAGTTCGTTTCGCCCAGCACCGCGACCGGCACCTACACCTTCAGCGGCGGCACCGGGCGCTTTGCCAGCGCGACCGGCACGGCGGACTTCGTGCTGTCCACGCCGGATGGCCTCAACTTCTCGGTGATCTTCGAGGGCAACCTCAGCCGCTAATGCGCTTCGCGCTGGCGATGGGGTCGGCTTCCCGACCCCAATCCCGGCATGGACGCGGTAATCTGTGGGCCGGTTACAGCGGCCAGGGCGAGCACGATGTCCAACCAGGGGGACAGCCGCGTCGAGGCCGGGCGCCCGACGGCATTCCTGAGCTATTGCCGCGCCGACCAGCCCAAGGCGCGTGCGATCGCCGAGGCCCTCGGGCAGGCCGGCATCGAGGTCTGGTGGGACACCCTGATCGAGGGCGGGGCCGCCTTCTCGAAGTCGATCGAGGCCGCGCTCGAAAAGAGCAACGCGGTGGTCGTCTTGTGGTCGCGGGCTTCGGTGGCTTCGGACTGGGTCCGCGACGAGGCTACGCGCGGCCGCGACCTGCAAAAGCTGGTGCCGCTGCTGCTCGACGGTACGCAACCGCCACTGGGCTTCCTGCAATACCACGCGATCGACTTCAGCACGTGGAGCGGAGGCAGCGACGACGCGAACACGGAGCGGGTCGTGCGCGCCATTGCCGCCCTCGCGGGCCAGGAACCAGCGGCGCCACGCCACACCGCGCAACCCTCGGTCGGCCCGGATCGTGCGCGCCGCAAGTTGCTGGTGGGCGGGATCGCCGCTGCGCTGGTGGCCGGCGGCGGAGTGTTCGCCTGGCGCCGCGGACTATTCGACCGCATGCCTGCCGCCCTGGGCAACAGCGTGGCCGTACTGCCCTTCGAGAACCTCAGCGGCGACCCCCAGCAGGCCTACTTCTCCGATGGCCTGTCGGAGGAAGTCCGTTCCACGCTGGCCCGCGACCAGCGCCTGCAGGTCATGGCGCAGACCTCGACCAGCCAGTTCCGCGGCCAGATAGCCGATGCGGTCAGCATCGCCGGGCGCCTCGGCGTTGCTTTCCTGCTCGACGGCAGCGTGCGGCGCGCCGGGGACACCGTGCGTATCGCCGCCGACCTGATCGATGGCCGGACCGGGTTCAGCCGCTGGACGCAGCAGTTCGACCGCAGCATGGCCGATGTCTTCGCGGTGCAGAGCGAGATCGCCAGAGCGGTCGCCCTGGCAATGGCCGAGCTGGTGGGCGCGGATCCCGGTGTCGGGCCGTCGTCGACCGGCGGCACGACCAATCCAGCGGCCTTCGATGCCTTCCTGCGCGGCCGCGCGCTGTACCTGCTCAACGCCGGCGAGGAAACCGAGCGCGCCGCGCTGGCCCAGTTCGACCTCGCAATCGCCGCCGATCCAGACTACGCATCCGCGCACGCGGCCCGCGCTCGCGCGCTTACCACGCTCGCGAACCAGTATGTCGCCGTCGACCAGATTGGCGCCATCCATGACATGGCCACTGCCGCCGTCGGGCGCGCGATCGAACTCGCGCCGGACCTGGGCGTTGCCCACTCGACCCTGGGCTTCATCCTCTTCCAGGGCCGGCTCGATGCGCGCGCGGCGCGCGAGCCCTTCGAGCGCTCGGCCGCGCTGGGTGCAGGCGAGTCGACCGTGATGGCCCGGTACGCGCAGTTCTGCGCGCGCACCGGGCGCGATGCCGAAGCTACCGCGGCGATGCGCCGCGCGGTGGCGCTGGACCCGCTCAATCCCCTGATCCATCGCGCGGAAGGATTGAACAACTACGCGGCCCGGCGCTTCGAGGCGTCGATCGCGCCCTTGCGCAAGGCGCTGGAGATGAATCCGCGGATGTCCCGTGCGCACGCCGAGATCGGCGACGCGCTCCTCAACCTGGGCCGGATCGACGAGGCCCGCGCCGAGTATGCCCTGGAGCCGGCCACCGACTTCCGGCTCACGGGGCTTGCGCTCGGCGCCCAGCGCGCCGGCGACCTGTCCGCCGCGCGCGCCACGCTGGCCGAACTGGTGGCCACCCAGGGCGATCGGGTGCTCTACCAGCAAGCGCAGGTCCTGGCCCAGTTGGGCGAGATCGTGCCGGCACTCGAATGCCTGGAGCGGGCGCGCGCCGCCGGGGATGCCGGGCTGATCTACGCCCGCAACGACCCCTTCCTGGACCCCTTGCGCGGGGGGCCGCGCATGGACCAATTGCTCGACGGAATCGGCTTCGATCGACCCGCACGACCGGGCGGTTGACGATGTAAAGTGGAAGCCCCACCAAGGGAGTATCGGCCATGAAGCAATCGAAACTGGTAATCATGCTGTTTGCCGCCTGCGTCGCCTTGGGCGCCTGCGGTCGCACTGAACAGGCGGCGCCGGCGCAACCGCCTGCCGCACCGCCTCCCGCCCCGGCACCGGCACCGCCTCCGCCGATGCCCGAACCCGCGCCGACGACGGCGCCCGCCACCGAACCCGCCCCTGGCGCGGGCGAAGTGGACGAAGACACGCCGCATTCGGGTGGCGACAAGGTCGATTCGAATGGCGACACCGTCGATGCGGGTGGCGACAACGTCGGTTAGGAGTAAGGTTGCGATCGGGGGCGAGCGGCGTCGCGTGCAGCGGCGCCGCTCGCTCCGTGCGGTGAGCGATTCCGGAACGCGGGCGACGCCGATCAGCGCGGTCGATCGGACCGATACGGTGCCCAGGCGCGATTCCACCCACTGAAGCGTGCATCCCCCCTGGAGAGATTCACCCATGCGCCACGAAGCGAAGTCCCGTGCAGCCACCC
>Ga0209254_10000369_pt1 | contig 35461 bp, 39 predicted proteins | sample FrelakmetDIP11DI_FD_187148 | JGI IMG/M metagenome (GOLD analysis project Ga0209254, IMG submission 187148) | Freshwater lake sediment microbial communities from the University of Notre Dame, USA, for methane emissions studies - DIP11 DI (SPAdes)... | ecosystem: Environmental > Aquatic >... | reverse complement strand
TACGATATTATGGGGTTGGAGTACTTTCGGTTGGATGTAACAGCATTAATATTTCTTGAAATATGACCATTGGATCGATATTCCTGAAATTTCCACTTGTTCTCCACCGTTTATAATTATCCATCTCTTCGATTAATGCACTTGTATCATAGAAAGCCATCCCAGAGAAACTCGTACCAGCAGGACCAATACGTGTTTCCAAATGTAAATGTGGATTTACAATGTCATATCCAGATTTTCCAACAGTTCCCAATCCTTGTCCACAGGTTACATAATCCCCTAATCCGACTTTTGGCAATTGACCCATATGCGCATATAATGCAAACAAGGATTCCCCTTCTGCAATTCCAAATTTAATAATAATTAAATTGGATAATAGTTTTTTTGGGGTTTCAATTATCACCATATTTCCATACGGTAATCTATCATTAACCGATGCAGATACAACTCCAGGTAAAATTGATTGAATAATTTCACCTTCAATGGACATCTTATCTCCTCTACGGTAATAAGCAAAATCAACTCCATGATGTAAATCTTCCCTACCAAGCGGAGGATTTCCAAACGGATTAGTAATTATTTCAAACAATGTTGTGATTGTTTCATCGGCTAATGGTGAACATACATTAAACGGTATTTCGGTTTTCGCAGGAATAGGAGATTGAGTTGAAGTTGACGGAGATGTGCGCGGAATTATTGTATTGTCTATTGGTAAAATTGGGGTATATTCAAATGACTCAACACCCAAATTGGGTAGAGTAACAATAGTCGATGAATTTATTATATACTCGGTTGGGCTATTGTGGTCTGTATCATTATTCGGTATCTGTTGGCATGCCCCTAAACAAGTAAGTATAAATAAAATAAATAATCTAAAAAAATATTTATTCATCATCGCTATTATACATTCATAAACAAGTATTTCACTCTAAACTAGGGGTTGTCTAAACCAGGGGGTTGTCAGAACGCTCTGAACGCGCTATAATCTGCCCGCAATTTATCCGATCGGGGCGTAGCGCAGTCCGGCTAGCGCGCTTGCATGGGGTGCAAGAGGTCCCGGGTTCAACTCCCGGCGCCCCGACTGAAGACCAACCAGCTCCATATCAATTGTTATGGAGTTGGTTTTATTAATTCGTTATAATGTTTTATCGAAATATCACTCTATTAATGACCTTCATTGAAAGGCATTACGATGAGATTTTTTCTAGATAATGGTTTTCTTGAGTATGAAACTGTAGGTACTGGAATACCTGTATTATTTATTCACGGCTTTCCATTATCACGGAAAATGTGGTCCCCACAACTTATAAGTTTATCGAAAATTGCTTCATTAATTTCTATAGATTTACGTGGTCATGGAGATTCATATCCATTTGATGGTCCTTACTCTATGGAGTTGTTAGCTGATGATTGTGTGAAATTGATGAAGTTTTTAAATGTGCTTTCACCATTTGTAGTTTGTGGTCTATCAATGGGTGGATATGTAATCATGGCAATGTATCGAAAATATCCAGAATTCTTCAGAGGTATGATATTAACATCGACCCGTCCAGAACCGGATCCACCAGAAGGGAAAAAAGTACGTGACGAATCAATTAGAAATGCTCAAGTTAGCGGTACAAGAAGAATTGTCAACACGATGCTGCCGAACTTGTTTTCATCAGTTACCCAGACAAAGAATCCACACCTGTCTAAACAGATTCAGATAATGATGACCAAAACATCTGTGCAGGGAATTATAGGTGCTTTGCAAGGAATCAGAGATCGTCCTGATTCATTATTATTACTAAACCAAATAAGCTGCCCGGTTTTGATCGTTCATGGTACTGATGATAAAATTGTCCCTATGAATGAGGCGGAATTAATGGAACGCAAGATCTCCAATTCACGTCTGGTAAAAATAAATGATGCTGGTCATTTGCCAAACCTGGAACAGCCAGATAAATATAACCAGGCTATACGTGATTTTCTACGCTCCCTGTCTTAAAAGATATATATTTTATTTTCTAAGATATACTCGTAAACCTTATCAGGTAAGAAATATCGATAATGTTTCCCATTCTTAACTCGCGCCCTGATGTCTGTTCCAGAAATTTCTATTTTCGGTGATTTAAGCAGATATTGTTTAACTTTAAGACCTGAGATTTGTTTATCAATATTTATGGATTCAAAATGCTCCCCATGTCTTAACATCACTACTAATCCATCGCAGAGTTCTACAAAATCAGTTGGTCGATGCCATATTAGCAAATCATTGAGTGAATCCAAACCCATTAAATAATATAGTTTATCTCCGGGAGTTTGTTCTTTCAGTATAGCCATCGTATCTACAGCATAATGCGGCGGTGGTCGATCAATATCGACTCTAGATAATATAAACTTGGTATTTCCTTCAATCGCTAATTCAACCATATTTAACCTATGCGCAAGAGGCGAAATTATCTCTGGTTTTTTATGAGGTGGCGAAGGTGTAAGAACCCATAGGATGTAATCTAGTTTTAGCTGGCCTAATGCTTCAGCAGCAAGTATTTGGTGGCCTATATGAGGAGGGTCAAAAGTCCCACCGAAGACTCCAATTTTCATAATACCTTTGTTATTCTTTCCACTCTAATTCATAATCTCCAATCATAACTAAATCACCTTCCTTGACACCTGCCTTACGTAAATCCTCATCAATCCCCAAGTTTTCCATAATTCGTTGAAATCTTCGAATTGATTCATAATTATCCCAAAATGTCATCGCTGCAGCTCTCTCAATTGACTCTCCATTAACCTGCCACCCTTTGGACACGCGATTAATCTCATATTTCCGTGGGTCGGTTTTAGGATGATATAACGGGAGACCAGGCGTGTTTGATAAGGCCGGTGCACTTTTAAGAAGCTCGGCAGATTTGTATAGCAATATATTTAAATTCTCTTTTGTCGCAGCAGAGATAGCAATGGTAGCGATTCCTTTTTTCTTAAATTCCCTTTCTATTACCTTCCAACGATTTTTCACATCATCTAAATCCATTTTGTTCACAGCGACTATTTGAGGCTTTTTTCCTAAATCTGGATCGAATAAGGACAATTCGCTATTTATCTGTGCATAATCTAGAATTGTGTTTTCTGCCAACCCATCCAACAGATGAATCAACACTCTGGTCCTTTGGATATGTCTGAGAAATTCAAAACCAAGACCTGATCCAAGGTGCGCACCTTCGATCAATCCAGGGATATCAGCAAGTACTAGAACTGTTTCATGATCAACGCTCGCCACGCCAAGGTTGGGTTCAAGTGTCGTAAACGGGTAATCAGCAATTTTAGGCTTTGCATTAGTAAGCGCAGCAAGAAGAGTGGACTTACCTGCATTTGGTACCCCAATGATCCCGATGTCCGCAATCAGCTTTAACTCAAGATTGATCATCAATTCCTGCCCGGGTTCCCCTCTCTCGGCTAACCGCGGTGCTTGATCCCTCGAGTTCGCGAATCGTGCGTTTCCTCGTCCACCTCTTCCTCCCTTACAAATTAATATTTCTTGTCCATCCTCTACCAGATCAGCAATTATCTGTCCACCTTCAACACTTTTTATGACAGTACCTGGGGGAACATTGATAACCAGATCATCCGCAGAACGACCGGTTCGGTTGCTTTTTGCACCTTTTTTACCATCCTCAGCGATAAATTTTTGTTTATGGTGAAATTGATATAGAGTATTCAATTTTGGTGATACCCTAATAATTACATCACCCCCCCGACCTCCATCACCTCCATCGGGTCCTCCCCTTGGAATATACTTTTCCCTCCGGAAATGCACCATTCCATCCCCGCCATTGCCAGATTTTACAAGAAGTATTGCTTCATCTATAAACATATCTAATCTGCATTCAATTGGTTATATTGGATTATACCATTCCTAATAATTGGCCTGATATTGTGCAATATTTGTTCAGCATTAGTCTTACACTTGTAATATAATTGTGGAATATTGCACGATTTCTTCAATGAATATATTTCAAAAATAATATTTTTGGAGGTCTTATGGAAGATAAAATAGTTCCCAATATTGTTGTTGGCAGGTTACCCCTTTATTTACGTACCCTTCAGCTGATGAGCCTGGATGGAAGAAAGGTAACATCCTCCCAGGAATTAGGTGAGAAATTAGGAATTTCAGCAGCCCAAATTCGGAAAGACCTCTCACAATTCGGTGAATTTGGTAAACAAGGAACAGGATATAATATCGACTTTCTTACAGATAAGCTTCGCCATATCTTACAAGTTAATAAGGTCTGGGATGTTGCTATTGTCGGTATTGGGGATGTTGGTCATGCACTGGCACGTTATCAAGGATTTACCAATCGTGGATTTAGAATTGTCCTTCTGTTTGATAATAATCCTTTAAAAGTTGGTAAACAGGTGGATGATTTCATAATTCAGGATATTTCATCAATGGTTTCTCAGATACAAGAAGCAAATGTCCAAATTGCGATGTTATCCGTTCCAGTTGACCAGGCTCAGATGGTGACAAATCTTTTGGTTGATGCAGGTGTAAAATCAATATTGAATTATGCACCGATCAATATCACTGTTACTTCCGGTGTAAGAGTCCAGTACATTGATCCAGTTCTACATCTCCAAAGGATGACATATTATCTTGAGTAAAAAAAAAGTTGATCGCTCAGCTCTTCGGGAAAATTTTCATATTAAACAGCAATCAAATTTCGCCGTAAGACATCATGCATTCTAATTGCTCTAGCTGCTCCCTGGACAATGCAGGTTGTAGGATTGTCCACAAGATAAGCAGGCACGCCTAATTCCTTCGTTAATAATCTATCAATTCCGCGCAGCAGTGCACTACCACCACATAGCGCGATTCCACGGTCAATAATATCTGATACAAGCTCTGGAGGAGTTTTTTCCAGAACGTGTCTGGCTGTTTCTACAATTGCATGTAGAGGTTCTTCAATGGCATCAATCACTTCACCAGTTGTTATCGTCACTGGTCGTGGTAATCCGGTAACTTGGTCCTGACCTTGAATTTCAACGCTCTGCTCTTCAATTTGAGGAACCGCTGCCCCAATTTTGATTTTAATTTGTTCAGCAGTTTGCTGACCAATTATCAAACCATATTTCTTGCGAATATAGCTAACAATAGCTTCGTCTAGTGAGGTGCCACCCGCGCGTAAAGTCTCTCCAGCAACGATGCCATACATAGCAATTACAGCAACTTGGGTTGTTCCACCTCCAAGGCAAAGGATTAAGTTTCCTGAAGGTGTACCAATGGGTAGATCTACTCCGATCGCAGCAGCTAAAGGCTGTTGAATTAATGCAACATCACGACTGCCAGCTTGTAGTGCAGCTTCATGAACAGCTCTTCTTTCAACACTAGTAATGCCATTCGGTACGGTAACCATCACTTGAGGTCGGAAAAATTGTAGCGGTCCGCTCAGCTTGCGTAAAATGTCTCTTAAAATATATTCTGCAACTTCATAATCTGCAATGACACCATTTCGTAATGGACGGGTTACCTCGATCGTATCAGGTACTCTACCGAGCATATCTTGCGCTTCTTTACCCCACGATACCATCTTTTGTTCAGCAATTATTATAGCAGCAACTGTTGGTTCCTCAAGAATAAGTTGATTTCCTTCAGCTGCCCTGGTATTGTTTGTTCCAAGATCGATCCCGATATTCCGTGAAAACATTGCCATTTTTTACTTTTGGCTTTCTTCACTCATTCCAGAAAACCGAGTGCGTTGTCCTCGGTATTTTTTTACTGCGTCTAAACGGAGAGTAGATCTCCGTAATGCTGATTCAATTTTTAAGTAAGCATCAGAATCAGTTGGGATCCCTTGTTTAAGGATTTCCTCAGCTCGCCTTTTTGCTGCCTCTGCCCTACTAACATCAATTTCAAGTACATTTTCAGCTGCATCAGCCATTACAGTAATCATATCAGGTTGAACCTCAACCACGCCGCCCGCAATGGAAAATATTTCCTCAACTCCCTGGTATCGAACCCTTAATATCCCATATTTTAATGGTGATAATAATGGTGCATGATTGGGTAATATACCCATTTCACCTAGCACACCTGGCACTATTACCATATCTGCATCGCCAGAATACACCTGACGATCTTGGGATACGATATCACACCGAATAGACATGGTTGATTTTCCCGATTCTCTTACGATACATTATTGGCTAGATTATTTGCTTGTTCGACAACCTCATCAATCCCGCCAACCATCATGAAAGCTTGTTCGGGAAGATCGTCATGTTTACCTTCCAAAATTTCCTTAAAACCACGCACTGTCTCCCTTAATGAGACATATCGTCCTTCCCTCCCCGTAAACACCTGGGCGACATAGAATGGCTGTGAGAAAAATCTCTCAATTTTTCGAGCGCGTGACACGATTAGTTTATCATCCTCGCTTAATTCATCGACACCGAGAATGGCAATTATATCCTGTAAATCCTTATAACGCTGTAAAACACGCTGGACTTCTCGGGCAGTATTGTAATGCTCTTCTCCTACAATTAATGGATCGAGAATACGTGATGTGGAAGTTAACGGGTCAACCGCTGGGTAAATCCCTTTTTCTACAATCGACCTTTCAAGCGCAATTGTCGCATCCAAATGGGTAAATGTCGCTACTGGGGCTGGATCTGAATAATCATCAGCTGGTACGTAGACAGCCTGCATTGATGTAATCGATCCATGGCGTGTTGAAGTGATTCTTTCTTGAAGCTCACCCATTTCTGTAGCTAAAGTAGGTTGATAACCAACAGCAGATGGCATACGACCTAACAAAGCTGAAACTTCAGACCCCGACATGCTAAACCGAAATATATTATCGATGAACAACAATACATCCCGTCCTTCATCCCGGAAATATTCAGCCATTGAGAGTGCAGCAAGTGCCACTCGCAATCTAACCCCAGGCGGCTCATTCATCTGTCCATATACCATAACAGTGTCTTTCATAACACCAGATTCGATCATTTCACGGTAAAGCTGAGTGCCTTCTCTTGTCCGTTCTCCTACGCCAGCAAAAACAGAATTTCCCTGGTGAACAGTCGCAATCGAACGTATTAATTCTGTAATTATGACTGTTTTACCCACGCCAGCACCACCAAAAATTCCAGTTTTTCCACCACGGGTGAATGGGGCAATCAGATCAATAACCTTTATTCCAGTTTCAAATACTTCAACCCGAGTTGATTGGGCTTCAAAATTAGGTGCTGGTCGATGGATTGGATAGTACTGCTCTGCCGAAACTGAAGAACCACCATCAACAGGTAATCCTAAGACATTAAACACACGTCCTAAGGTGGTGGGACCGACAGGAACCATGATTGGTGTTCCTAGTGCATGTGCAGGTAGATTTCTTTGTAATCCATCCGTCGAGTCCATCGCTACACAGCGAACCCAATTATTGCCAAGATGTTTTTGAACTTCTAGAACTAATGGCTGTTGCCCCTCACGAGGTACTTCTAACGCCTCGAAAACATCCGGAAGCTGTCCTGCAGGAAATTCAACATCTACAACACCACCCAGAATTTGCACTACTTGGCCAGTAACTCTAGCCATGATTGCCTCCTACATAATTATTATTCATCATTTTGTTGCTAATGCTTCGACACCACCAACAATGTCGAGGATCTCACCTGTTATGCCTTGTTGCCGTGCATTGTTGTATTCCAATTGAAGAGCATTTGCTAAATCTGTTGCACTATCAGTCGCATTTTTCATCGCAACCATACGGGCTGCGTGCTCGCTGGCGAGAGATTCCATGATCGCTTGATAAACCTGTAGTGCTGTGAATCTTGGCACAATTTCATTCAGTATTTCTTCTTCGTTAGGTTCATAGATATAAGCAGCAGCCACTTTATGTAAATGTTCAAAAACCTCTACCCGACCCTCACCGCTGCCAATCTCTAATGGGAGAAGTTGCTTAATATCCGGGACCTGCTTTACCATATTTATAAAATCGGTGTAAACCAGATATACACGATCTACATTACCATTTAAAAATTCATCTACAGCTAATCGACCAATAGCAGAAACATCCGTAAAAGTCGGTGCTGCCGGCAGGTGGCTGAATTCAGCAATTACATTCTTTCGACGACGCATCAACATGTCTCTACCTTTTCGACCAATTGCTATATAAGAAACAGGAATTTCACTTTTATTAAATCGTTGTAATGCAAAACGAACTACATTTGAGTTATAAGCACCTGCTAAACCACGATCTCCAGTAACAAGTACGACAAGATCGTTTCGATCTTCTGCTCTAGGTGTAAGCAATGGATGCAGGGTGGCGCGCCCTGGCTGTCCAGCTATATGAGTGAGTACCTGCCAGGCTTTAATCGCATATGGCCGCGTGCGCAACATCGTTGCCATTGCTTTCCTCACATTGCTGGCACTGACAGCTTGCAATGCCCGTGTTACTTGGGCAATATTCTTTACACTGCGAATTCGGAGACGTACTTCTCGAGCATTAGCCATAGAATTTCTATAGAATTATTCTAATGCCAGGTTGCCATGAATGCTTCTAACGCTTGAGTAAGTTTCTCTTCTGTTTCAGGCGAGATTCGTTTTTCTTCACTAATGGATTTACCGATCTCTGGATGCGAGGTTTCCATATGACGTAATAAGGAAGTTTCCCATTGCCTCATTTTATCCATAGATACATTGTCTGAATATCCATGTGTCCCTGCAAATATTTCAATTACTTGATTTTCCACAGATAACGGCTGATATTGAGGTTGCTTTAGAATTTCCTGCAGGTGTTGACCACGATTCAATTGTGATTGGGTAGCCTTATCCAAATCGGAACCAAATTGTGCAAATGCAGCTAATTCTCGAAATGCCGCCATATCCAACCTGAGTCGGCCAGCAACCTGACGAAACGCTTTCGTTTGTGCATCCCCACCAACTCGCGACACAGATAAACCAACATTTACTGCTGGACGTATACCAGCATAAAAGAGATTACCTTCTAAGTAAATCTGTCCATCTGTAATTGAAATTACATTAGTTGGAATATATGCAGACACATCACCAAGGAGGGTTTCAATGATGGGTAATGCTGTTAACGAACCACCAGATCCTTTTAGTTTCAGGGCTTTATACTGATCAGGATTCTCTCTTTGCTTGATTGCTTCTGCAACGTTGTGAAAAGCTAGTGGTCCACCATATATTTTGTCATCTATACTATCAGTCTTATCTGCAAGAGAGCCAGAAAAATCATTCGTCACGATAACAAATTTATCAGCTAGACGAGCAGCACGTTCTAATAATCGCGAATGTAAATAGAAAACATCCCCCGGATACGCCTCACGGCCAGGCGGACGACGTAGTAATAATGACACCTGTCGATAAGCCCACGCATGCTTTGAAAGGTCATCATATACACACAAGGCATCTCGACCTGATTCCATAAATTCTTCACCAATCGCACATCCCGAATATGGAGCGATATATTGTAATGCTGCCGGTTCGTCAGCTGCTGCAACAACCACCGTTGTATAATCAAGTGCACCGTAGCGTTCAAGGATCGCCACTGTACGGGCAATTGCAGATTTCTTCTGTCCAATCGCAACATAGATACAATATAAATCCTTTCCTTTTTGGTTGATGATTGTATCGATAGCAAGAGCAGTCTTTCCTGTTTGGCGATCACCAATAATCAATTCCCGTTGGCCACGACCAAGAGGAATCATCGAGTCAATTGCCTTCAGACCAGTTTGTACTGGAGTATCTACATCCTTTCTTTCAATTACTCCCGGTGCTATCCTCTCAATTGGTCTAAAACTATTAGCTTTGATTGCGCCTTTTCCGTCTATTGGAATACCTAATGCGTTAACTACTCTACCAACCAATGCTTCACCAACTGGAATTGAGGCTATTCGCTGCGTGGACCGTACCAACATACCTTCCACAATCTGGGAATATTCGCCCATGATGATTACCCCAACCTCATCCTTTTCAAGGTTGAATGCTATTCCCATCACTCCATTGGCAAATTGAACTAATTCTTGTGATTTAATATCTGCTAAGCCATTTACACGAGCAATTCCGTCTCCTGCTTCAACTACTGTACCTACATCGCTTAAACCTAATACCGGTTGGTAGGTATCAATTTGATTTTGTAAATCTTCTGTGATCTGTTTAATAAAATCTGCCATATTTCCTCCAACCGCATTTTACTCTGTTAAGGATGCAACGGTAATTGTGTCTAATCGATCAACCAAATTAATCAATAATTTAACCGCATTGTCATAATCTTTCCTATGAATAATTGAGCTGTGAGAGTGGATATGGCGAGCTGCAACTCCAATAACGATCGTAGGTACCCCGAGACCGTGCAAATGTATCATAGCCCCATCCGTAGCACCACCTTCGATGGTAGATAATTGAATCGGTACTCCAATTTTTTCTGCGGTTTCTATAACTAAATCTCTGAAACGAATATTCGGGATCATTCGAGCATCGTAAAGAAGTACCGTTGGACCCTGACCTAACTTAATGCAGGATTCGTCTGGTTTTATACCAGGGACATCCCCAGCGATGTCTGATTCAAGAACAATCGCAACATCTGGATCTACAGCACGCACGCTGGTAGTCGCTCCCCGTATACCCACTTCTTCCATAACTGTAGCAACTCCAAATACTTGATTTGGGTGGCTTTTATTCTTTAGTTCATGTAATACAGATACTATCAAAGCTGTGCCAACTCGGTCATCAAATGCCTTTGAAAGATAAGCGAATCCACCATTTAATTCTACAAAATCTGCACGCGGTACAATTGGGTCCCCAAGCCTAACACCAGCCTTATCAACTTCGTCTTTACTGCATGCACCGACATCTATATACATATCTTTTCGCTTAACAACTTTTTCACGTTCGTCTGGTGTTAGCAAATGAGGCGGTTTTGCACCAATTACCCCCACAATATCTCCTTTATTAGTTTGAATAATTACTCGCTGTCCTAACAATACTTGGTCAAACCAACCACCAAGAGGTAGAAACTTTATAAAACCTTCAGGGGTTATTTGTTTTACCATAAATCCAATTTCATCCATATGCCCAGCAAGCATAACCCGAGGATTATCAGATGTACCTGATTTTCTACATATTACACTCCCAATCTTGTCTTGGGATAAATCTCCATAATTCTCTAAATATTTCCGAACGATTGACCGGATATGCGTTTCATATCCAGGTACTCCAGCTGCCTCAGTTAACTCTTTTAATAGATTTAATGTAAAATCCATTGGAATATACACCTCATAACAAGTAATTGAGCGGACAAATGATACCTGAAAGAATCAATATTGTCTAGTTATTCACGAACCGAAACTACCAAAGAAAAAGTGTGTTTATCTCATAAATAATAGATTGGAGATATTTTCACAAATGATAAAAATAATCACCGACACAACTTCCGGTTTATCTCTTGAAGCCTCCAAACGATATCAAATTCCAGTGATTCCGCAAATTATTAATTTTGGCAATCAATCTTTTTATGAAGGTATTAATATCGATAATCCAACATTTATGAGAATGCTCAAGGAATCCAAGGATTTACCAAAAACCGCCGCACCTCCACCAGAACTATTTATTCAGGAATTTAAAAAACTAGCTCCTTCTGGAGCAACGATATTTTGTATTCATCCCTCTGCTGAAATTAGTGGCACAGTCAGGTCAGCGATGATGGCAGCTAAAGAATTCCCCAATTCTGATATTCGGGTCATTGACACCCGAACAATTGGTAGCCCCCTATCCACCCTCGTGCAATTGGCCGCAGAATGGGTAATTTCGGGAGAATACGCGGATGTGATTGAAAAGAAACTTATTCAGATGATTCCTCGTAGTCGGATCTATTTCCTTGTAGATACACTCGAATACTTAGCTAAAGGAGGCAGAATTGGGGGTGCAACTGCACTTTTAGGTAGTGTGTTGAAAATTAAACCGATATTGGTCTTAACTGAGGGGCGTGTAGATCAGTTCGAGAAGGAAAGAACTCAAAAACATGCCATATTGCGTCTCATTGATCTTGTTAAATCTCAAGCATCAAGGAATGATGATGCATATATTTCCGTGATGCATGCTGCAATTCCAGAATTGGCGGAAGAGTTTGCTAACACGTTATGTAATGAATTTAATCTTAAATCAATTCCTATTCTTGATGTCCCACCAGCCATCATCGCCCATGGAGGTCCAGGAATTCTCGCTGCTGCATTTTTTACCGACGTGCAGTTATAAACCAATCTTGGACATTTAAAACTTCATCTTTGCTTGTGGGTTTAACCCGAATATACGTTCCATCTTGAAGCATTTTACGCGCTTTCGAATTATCTTTATAATAATAGTTTAGAATATTCTCATAAATGTGTTTGATCATAAGTTTATCCTGAACGGGAAAAAGGACTTCGACCCTGCGATCAATATTTCTAGGCATTAAATCTGCACTTCCGAGATATATTTCTTCTTCACCACCATTACGAAAATAATAAATACGGCTGTGCTCTAAAAAACGGCCAACGATACTGGTTACCTGGATATTATCACTCACCTGGTGTATTCCAGGTTTCAAGCAGCAAATTCCCCTGACAAAAAGGTCAATTTTTATCCCTGCTTGTGATGCAGCATAAAGCAATTGGATCATTTTCTTGTCTACCAATGAGTTTATTTTAAATATTAAATGCCCTTGCCCGCTCTTCTCGTGTGCATTAATTTCACGTTGAATTAATGCTTCCATTCTCGCTCGCAAGTTAATCGGAGCAACAAGTAACTTCTGATATTCGTTTTTAGATGAATAACCTGTCAGGTAGTTGAATAAGTCTGTTGCATCGGCTCCCATTTCCTTGTCGCAGGTAAACATTCCAATGTCCTCATACAACTGTGCAGTAATTGCATTATAGTTGCCAGTCGCCATGTGCAGGTATCGCCTGATTCCATCTCCTTCTTTTCGAATAACCAAAGCAATTTTTGAATGGGTCTTTAAGCCAAGTAAACCATAGACAACATGTACGCCTTTTCGTTCCAGGGTTCTCGCCCAACCAATATTACTTTCTTCATCAAAACGTGCTTTTAATTCCAACAAAACAGCCACTTGTTTTCCGTTTTCTGCTGCTTCCAGGAGTGCATCCACCACGGGTGGTTTACTTCCTACTCGATATAAGGTTTGTTTAATTGCTAAAACATCGGGATCATTGGCTGCTGTTTTTAAAAATTTTATTACAGGTGAAAATGAATCATATGGATGATGAAGAAGGATATCTTTTTCACGAATAGCTGAAAATATATTACGTTCATCATCGTCTATTCGTAAAATCTTCGGTATATAGGGTTTAAATACTTTATCTTTAAGATCGTATCTATCGATGCTATATAACGACCAGAGGTCGCTGTAGCCCATTGGACCATCAAAGATGAACATTTCATTTCGATCTACTGCAAGATTTTCCATTAATATTTCACGAACACGATTCGACATGGAATCATTAATGGATATCAAAACAACCGAACCAAACCTGCGTTGTCGGATTGTTTGTTCAATAGTTTCCAATAGATCTGCCGCTTCCAATTCTTGAATCGCCATATCTGCATCGCGTACAACCCTGAAAGGATGGGTCTCGATAATATCCATCCCCGGGAACAATGAATTCAAATTCGCTGAAATGACTTGCTCCAACCAAACAAAATAGTGATAATAAGGTGCAGTACCATCTTTACGTACACTTCCCGAAGAGCGTTTGATCGGAACCAAACGAGGTAGTGTATCTGGTACTTTTATTCGTGCGAAGTGCTCTACTCCCTTTTTATCCTTGAGCAGAATTCCCAGATTTAGTGATAAATTGGATATGTGTGGAAAAGGATGCCCTGGATCAAATGCCAATGGAGTTAACACCGGAAAAATTACATCCCGAAAATATGCATCAACACTCTCTTTTTGTCCTTTGGTAAGCTCTTGATAATCAAGTAAATAGATTCCAGCTTTTTTTAAAGCTGGAATTAAACTGGACTTTAAAGTAACAGCAGCTTCTTTAACAAGCTTGCTTGCTAATTTTCTTATTTCTGCTAACTGCTCTGCTGGGGTCAATCCATCTGGCGGTAAATCTATCACACCAGCATCCACCTGTTTTTTTAATCCAGCTACTCGAACCATAAAAAATTCATCAAGATTAGAACCAACGATTGCCAGGAATTTAACTCTTTCCAATAAAGGATTTGTATCATCCAGTGCTTCTTCCAAAACACGATATTGGAATGCTAATGCACTCAATTCACGATTAATAAATAATTTTTGTAAATCCGGTGTTTGTAGATAACTCAGACTTGTTTTCTTGTCCAAAGTTAATTCCTTATAAATTTATTCATAAATAAATCACAATTATTTTATCCAAAACGACCCATAACATAATCTTCAGTTCGTTTTTCTTTGGGATTGATAAATAATTCCTTCCCAACTCCTTTTTCGATCAACTCACCTTGTAAAAAGAATGCTGCAAAATCCGCCACTCTGGCAGCTTGTTGAACAGAGTGAGGAACTAACACAATCGTATAAATCTTTTTTAACTCCTGTAATGTTGCCTCTACCTTCCCTGTAGAAATAGGATCTAAACCTGATGTTGGCTCATCAAGTAAGATAACTTCTGGTTTTAAAACAAGGCTTCGTGCCAGGCATAAACGTTGCTGTTGACCTCCTGAAAGGGCTACAGCAGGCTCGGAAAGACGATCTTTGACTTCATCCCATAATGCCGCTTGTTTTAGGCTTGTTTCTACTGCCTCATTTAATACGGAAGACCTTTTTTCGCCAGTTAATTCGAGTGAATAAGTAAGATTTGCCCTTATGCTCATTGGCAAAACAATTGGTCGTGCGAATACCATACCAATTCTTCGACGTAACATAATGACATCAATTCTTGGGTCAAGAATATCCAGATTATCAACTAGAACTCGTCCAGAAAGTAACTTTACATCCGCTAAATCATTTAATCTGTTAAATACCCTTAACAATGAGGATTTACCTCCTCCAGCAGGTCCGAACAAAACCGTTATTGTATGTTGAGAAATATCAAGATTTATATACCTTAGCGATTCTTTACCATCTGAATATTGTAAGCATAGGTCTTCTACGTGTATTTTTACGCTATCCATAACATTACCATTGCCTATGCGCACGCGCCCTAGACCTTATGATACTCGCGGTCAGATTTAATATTAGCATAAAGGATATCAAAACCAATGCAGTCCCATATTGAATGTTTATCGGCATACCTGGTATCTGTGTTGATGTGACATATAGGTGATAAGGTAGAGCCATAGTGGGATCGAAGGGAGTGCTTGGTAATCTCGGTAAGAAAAATACTACCGCTGTAAAAAGTATAGTTGCTGTTTCCCCTGCCGCCCGCTCAAGGCCAAGAATTACGCCAGTCATAATGCCAGGCAGAGATTGTGGAAGGATTATTCTACTAATGGTTTGCCATCTGGTTGCACCAACAGAAACACTGATTACCCGGAAAGCCTGAGGAACTGCCCGTAGTGCCTGTTCTGAGGTACTTATTACGATGGGTAGGGTCATAATTGACAATGTCAAAGCACCTGCAAATATACTCACACCTAATTTAAAAAATATAACAAACATACCTAATCCAAAAAGTCCATAAACAATAGAAGGAATTCCTGCTAAATTTATAATTGCTACCCTGATCATTCGAGTCCACCGATTATCGGGAGCATATTCTGATAAATATATTGCTGCACCAATACCCAAAGGAACTGTAAATAAAGTTGTACCGATTGTCAATAAAAATGTCCCTATAATGGCAGGGTAGATCCCACCATCTTTCATCCCATTTGTAGGAAAAGATGTTAAAAATTCCCACGATATTGCCGATATCCCTTTTATAAAAATGAATAGAACAATACCAATTATTGGAATGATTGTAAATAAGGTGGCAATAAATAATAAACTAAATCCTATTTTTTGTTTATTTTTTCTCGTAACAGATGAATTAGGATTTTTATATAGTTCAATAATATTGTTGATGATATTCATATTTTTATTATGAAAGTATTCGCTCAGCTCTCTTCCGTTGATTAAACATCGTTTGTGACGCAGTAATATTTATCCCAAGTGAAATTAGAAATAAAATAACGCCAATAAAAAATAACACATGGTAATGTGTACTGCCTTTTGCGACTTCTCCCATTTCCGCAGCGATGGTAGCTGTCATGGTTCTCACCGGTTGAAATAATGAATCAATTTTTATCGGAAGTACAGCAGCATTACCAGTAACCATCATAACCGCCATGGTTTCTCCAAGGGCACGCCCTAGACCCAACATAATCGCAGTAAGTACACCACTGCGCGCAGCTGGTAATGTTACACGCCAGATTGTTTGCCATTCAGTAGCGCCCAATGCCAGGGCTCCATCGCGATAGGTCCGTGGGACTGAATCAAGAGCGTCCTCTGCTACTGAAACAATCGTTGGTAGTGCAATCAGTCCTAATAAGATGCTGCCCCCTAAAGCCGAAAGCCCTGTGGGTAGATCAAGTATTCGGCGAATGTATGGTGCAAGAATGAGAATTCCTAAAAAACCGAGCACAACAGAGGGGATGCCACCTAATGCTTCCACCAAAGGTTTCAGTATATCGCGTGCCCATCGCGGAGATACTTCAGAGATAAATATCGCGGTACAAAGGCCGATTGGAATAGCAAACAGCCCTGCTCCAATCGTCACGATTATTGTTCCCCCAATTAATGGCACTATTCCATAATAATCTTCAATTGGATACCAGCGAGTCGATAATAATTCACGAATACCTACTTCCCTGAAAGTCGGTAATCCTTCGCGCAATAAAAAATAAAAAATCAGTATTACAAAAATTATCGCAGAGTAACCTGAAATCTTAATCAGCCAATTTAATAAAAATTCTTTCCAATTCTTTGCCATTTGTTTGATCTTCCTAATCAATTGCTACGGTTTTCTAATTGGAACAAACCCAAGCCCTGAGACAATAGCCTGGGCTTCGGCAGTCATGATCCAGTTAATATAATCTTTTATTACACCCGTAGGTTGATTATTTGTATACATATACAAATCCCGAGCGATCGGATATTGATTCATATTTACAGATTCAGCAGAAGGAATTATATATGGACTGTTCAGATCAGGCGCAATTGCAATAACTTTCACTTCAGGAGTAACATATCCCAAACCATCATATCCAATCGCATTTGGATTATCTCTCGTTTCTGCTGTAATACCTTCTGAAGATGGAAGAAGTAGAGTGTCACTTGAAAAGATTGTTGTATCACCTTTATCACTTAAACGAATTACATTTTCTAAAAAGAATACATGCGTACCAGAATTTGTTTCCCGAGACAAGCGAACAATTACACGATCTTCACCGCCTATTTCACTCCAATTATTTATTTTTCCACTATAGATATCTGATAATTGCTGGATTGTAAGCTGATCAACTGGATTGTTTAGATTAACAATGATGGCGATCGCATCCCTGGCTACAATAAATTCCACAGGATCCACGCTATTTGCCTCCGCTTGTTGAATTTCTTCAGTTTTTATCTTACGACTAGCATTAGCAATATCAACATTACCATTTATGAGCGCAGCTATACCCGTGCCAGAGCCTCCCCCTGTAACTGAAATTTCCACCTCCGGAAGAAGTTCATGGTACTTTTCTGCCCAGGCTAAAGCAAGATTTACTAAAGTATCAGAACCGATGTTTTCAATCGTCGATATTGAATCCTCAGACGTAGGTAGCGGAGAAGAAGCTGTTTCTGTATTACAACCAGACAACAGGATGAAAAACAATGCAATGATGAGGTACAAATTTTTTTTCATCCAATCGATTATAGCTGTAAAAAATTCCGTGTACAAGGTTAACTAATGCATTTGATATAGAGTAAAATCATAATACATGAAAACGACAGAACCCATTATTAAAGTCAGGAATCTTGATTTTTATTATGGACCATCCCTGGCTCTGCATCAGATATCAATGGATATACCACCCAATCTGATCACAGCATTAATTGGTCCGTCTGGGTGTGGAAAGTCGACCTTTCTCCGTTGTCTAAATAGAATGAACGATACTATTCCAGGGACTCATATTGAAGGTCAAATTTTATTAAATGATAAGGATATTTATAGTCCTGATACAGATCTGGCTAATTTAAGGCAAAAAGTCGGGATGGTTTTTCAAAAGCCGAATCCTTTTCCACAATCAATATTCGATAACGTCGCTTTCGGTCCTCGTGTGGTTGGATTATCCCGGAAGAAAAGCGAGTTGGAGACTATTGTTGAGCAGAGTTTGCGCCAAGCAGCCCTTTGGGACGAAGTCAAGGATCACCTTAACGAAAATGCGATGAGCTTTTCACTTGGAGAACAACAGCGTTTATGTATTGCACGGTTGCTTGCTGTTCGACCAGATGTGATCTTGATGGATGAACCTGCTTCTGCACTTGATCCAATAGCCACTTTGAAAATTGAAGAATTAATGACAGAACTTAAGGAAAACTATACGATTGTTATTGTTACTCATAATATGCAGCAAGCTGCCAGGGTTTCTAATTTCACCGGCTTCTTTTGGCTTGGAAAATTAATAGAATTTTCTTCAACTTCAAAGATATTCACCCTTCCTGAACAACAACTCTCAGAAGATTATATTACCGGCAAAATGGGATGATTGATCACTAAGGAGATAGCATATGTTACATGGAATCCGTTCTACTTTTGACCGAGAATTTGATGATGTCCGATCTGAATTACTGGGAATGAGTGTATTAGTTGATAATGCAATAGATCAGTCAATGCAAGCACTTTTAATCCGTGATACAAATTTAGCAGACCATGTGATTAATGGGGACATTGAGATTAATAAAACCCGGTACAAAATAGAAGAAAACTGTCTTACATTAATTGCTACCCAACAGCCTGCTGCAAGCGACCTGCGTGAGATCATTGCTATTTTATACATGATTGTTGAAATGGAACGTATTGGAGATTATGCGGCAGGGATTTCAAAGACTGTAATATTAATGGGGGAAGAGCCATTATTGAAAACATTTAAAAAAATATTTAAAATGGCTGAAATTAGCCGGAGTATGCTTGCAGATAGTATCCAAGCATATATGAAACGCGATCCTATCTGGGCACGTGAAATTGCTGCCAGAGACAATGAAATTGATGATTTATATAACATTGTATTTCAGAGATTAATAAAAATAATGGCAAAAGAACACGATATGGTTACACGCTGTACCTACTTGATGTGGTGCTCTCATAACCTGGAGAGGATTGCAGATAGAGTCATTAATATATCTGAACAAATTGTATTTATGACTACAGGGATGCTTAAGGAAATTGAATAATTAACTTTCTGACAAAACAAATTCTAGAATGTGTTCTAACTCAACATTAGAGGGTTCTACAACAATTGATCCGTCAGTAAAACATATAGTCGGAACACTTCGCATGCCATTATTTGTAATAAGGACGAATTCTTCACCAGCTGTATCAATATCAATATCCACCCATTTGTATTTGACATTGTGATGATCAAAAAACCTGCAAGCCCTGGTACAATCGCCGCACCAACTTGTTCCATAAATTGTGAGGAAATTCTCTGCCATATTTACCCTGGAAATTATCATCAGTTATTATTTGAATTATTATTCTACCAAATCTTATTACAAACCTGAACTATTGGTACATGGGCACAATTGGTCATAGTTATATAGATTGGATAGGTTCTATTTATCCAGATGGAGCATCTCAACAAGGTTTCTTATCATATTATAGTAAAGTATTCAATGCTGTTGAAATAAATACAACCTATTATGCAATTCCAAGTTCAGCCACACTTCACTCTTGGTTAGATTTGACACCTGATGAATTTAAGTTTTGTGTAAAAACACCAAAATGAATAACACATGAGCTTGGATTAAAGGATGCTCAATCTTTGATGTATAAATTCATCAATATACTTCAAACATTACATGAAAAATTAGGACCGATTTTGATACAATTACCTCCCAAATATTCACAGGACAATTTTTCTATTCTTAACGAATTCTTAAAAACTTTATCGCTTTCTTATCTCTATGCAATTGAATTTCGAAACAAATCCTGGTACAACCAAAAGACCTCAAAATTACTCGGCAAATACCATGTCTGTTGGGTTAGTAATGATTATCCTAATTTGCCAAAGGAAATTACCCTTACATCAGATTTTATCTATATCCGCTGGATTGGTATAAACGGGATGTATCACCATCATTCTTATGAACGTGTAGATAAAAATGATGAATTCCATTGGTGGCTAGAAAAGATCCTGTCATATTCCAATCAAATTTCGACATTACTTGGATTTTTTAATAATGATTATACAGGATTCGCTCCTGGTACATGTACTCGTTTCAAACAATTTTCTGGCATTCAAGGTGAGGTCGAAAATCTACCATACCAAAGCAGTCTTTTCTAAATGCTTGGATTATCACAACGAATGAAATTATTGATATTTATTAGGAGGATCTATTATGCACTCTGTCATCGTTTCTATTCATGTGAAACAAGAATACATAGATGCCTTTATCGCTGCTACCCATGATAATGCAAGCAATAGTATAAACGAACTTGGAATTGCAAGGTTCGATTTTTACCAACAGTTAGATGACCCTACCCACTTTACACTAATTGAAGTTTATCGATCTGAAGATGCTCCAATAAAACATCGTGAAACTAATCATTATTTGCGTTGGAATAATGCTGTCTCGGAGATGATGGCAGAATCAAGGACAAAAGTTGTTTATCATATCCTATATCCTCCAGTTGATAAGGGTTAAATGCAATTCGAATTTTCTATCGCTACAAGAATAATTTTTGGTCCTGGAACTCTTGATTCCATTGGTAATCTCGCTTATGAAATTGGACCTAAGGCTTTCATCATTTCAGGTTGTCCAAGGAAAATCACTGACCGACTGGTACATCTATTGGAAGTTTGCGGGATTTCATGTGTAACTGCTGATAATATCCATGAGCCAACGATCAGTTCGATTCTGTTATTGGTAGAAATTGGGCATCAATTCTCCCCTGACCTGGTCATTGGTATAGGTGGTGGTAGTGCGCTCGATTCTGCTAAGGCAACATCCGTGTTTCTCACCAATCCGGGAAATATAACAGATTATCTGGAGGTTGTTGGTTTAAACAAGCCTTTAATCTCGGAATCAATTCCTCTCATTGCAATTCCCACGACTTCAGGAACCGGAGCAGAGATTACAAAAAATGCTGTTATCGGATCAACCGAAAATCATGTAAAAGTAAGTCTTCGAAGTCCATTGTTATTTCCTAAAATTGCACTCATAGATCCAGAACTTACATTGCTGCTGCCCCAGGATATCACTGCATTTACGGGTATAGATGCACTCACCCAATTAATTGAACCATTTACTTGCAAAGCTCCAAATCCACTCGTAGATGCATTATGCAAGGATGGAATCCAACGGATTGGTCATTCTCTTAATACTGCCTTTGATGTTGGTAGTGAATATAATGCGCGGGAAGATATGTCTTTCGCCAGTTTATTAAGTGGATTAGCATTATCAAATGCTAAACTTGGTGCTGTGCATGGACTGGCTGGTCCGCTTGGTGGTGAAATACAAGCTCCCCACGGTGCAATATGCGCTTGTTTATTGGCAAATGTAATAGAGCAAAATCTATCTGCGATTAATCATAGAAACCCAAATCATTTGGTTCTTGAGCGGTTTGATATGATTGGAAAAATCTTATGTGATGATCCTGCCGCTAAAGCCAGTGATGCTGTGAATTGGATTAGAGAATTTGTTAACCATGCAGAGATACCAACATTGTCATTTTATGGTTTAACAGAACAAAAATTTAATAATATTATCGAAAATTCAATGCGAGCAAGCAGTATGAAAGGTAATCCGATTTCTCTTTCAAAGGATGAACTGCGTTGTGTGTTACAACGATCTTTATAATATAGAATAATATTATTTTTGCTTGCCCGTATTCTTAAACAGATGTAAACTATGACTAGCTATGACTAGGAGGAGTTTATGAGCACAAGCAGAATACTCACTTATATTGCAGCTGTTTTATTAATCTTGATTGGTCTTGCAGCAGTATTCTTCGGCATCATATATATCTGGGGAAGTTTTAGTCCAACCGGACAAAGTGGATGGATCACTTCTGGATTAATTTCAGTAATTATTGGAATGATCATGATTGGAGGCGGAGCATATCTGATTTCTCTTGCAGGACGAGGCAAGATGGGGGCTGTTACAGAAAATGTTACTCTAAATATCGACCTTCCTGCAAATGTGAATATGGATACTCTAAAATGTAAATCATGCGGTGGAACACTGACTATGGACAATATCCAGATGGTGGCAGGTGCGCCAGTGGTTAACTGTCCATATTGCCAATCCACCTATCAATTAACTGAAGAACCAAAATGGTAATTTTTCGAAATTTATTCCATTACCAAATACTTAAGTAGAAAATCGGAGGTGAAGAATGCGAAGACGAGTATTTTCCATCATGCTTATTCTCATCCTGTTCTTGTTGATATCTTCACCAGCAAGAGCCCAATCTTACTCCTTCCAAGTTCCCAGTCTTACAATCGATGTGTACTGGAATTCAGATGGCACTGTGTCAATGGATTATACATACGTCTTTGCAAATAATCCATCAGGACATATTATTGATTATGTTGATCTTGGATTGCCAAATAGTAATTTCTCAGATGATAACATCACCGCATCTGTAAATGGTCTTCCAGTTTCAGATATTTCATCATCAGGGTTCGAAGGTGAGGGAAGTAGTGGAGTCGCTATCGGTCTTGGTCAATACGCGATAAATCCCGGAGATACAGGTACAGTTAAAGTACATGTTGATAATGTCCGTGATGTTCTTTATAAGGATAGCACGGATAATAATTATGCAAGTGGGGTGTTCGGAACGCCATATTTTATTTCAAGTGTTGTATCTGGAAAAACTGATCTGACAGTAACATTTCACCTTCCTCCGGGAGTGAAACCAGAAGAACCGAAATGGCACAAATCACCCGCTGGTTTTCTCCCTGAACCCGTTACCGGAATAGATGACCAGGGTCGAGTAACATATACCTGGAATAATGCGAATGCAAATAATTATACCCAATACAAATTTGGTGCCTCATTCCCACAGAATCTTGTCCCATCGAATTCTATCGTTACAGTAAATCCGTTTTCTGGTGTTTTAAAAGCGATTAGCGGTGCTATTATCCCAATCCTTTGTATTGGTGGTTTTATAGCGATTGTTGCCTCAGGAATTGCGTCTGATAGCCGGCGAAAAAGGCAATATCTTCCTCCAAAGATCTCCATTGAAGGTCATGGTATCAAGCGTGGTTTAACTGCTGTTGAGGCTGCCATTTTATTGGAAGAACCATTAGATAAAATCATGACTATGGTTCTTTTTAGTGTAATCAAGAAAAATGCAGCGGAAGTAATTACGCGTGATCCGTTAGAGATAAAGAACATTGAACCTTCACCTCAAGAACTTCAGGAGTATGAAATTGATTTTCTTGCCGCCTTTGAGAAAAGTGCAGCTGATCGCCCAAAGGCATTACGGGTAATGGTAGTAAACCTTGTTAAGAACGTTACAGAGAAGATGAAAGGCTTTAGCCGTCAGGAGACAGTTACTTACTACCGTGACATAACAAAACGCGCCTGGGATCAAGTGGAAGCTGGTGACACTCCACAAGTAAAGAGTCAAAAATATGAAGAGGTGATGGAATGGACTATGTTGGATAAGAATTATGGCGATCGAACAGGGGATGTTTTTCGTAATACGCCAATTTTTGTACCAACGTGGTGGGGTCATTACGACCCTGGTTTTGGAAAAGTATCATCCAAGCCAGGTGGTGTGCCCATCGGAACAGCAGGTGGCGTACCCGTCCCAGGTGCAGATTTTGCAGCCTCCATGGCAGCTGGAGTTCAGAATTTTTCAGGTAAAGTAGTTGGGAATATCAATGATTTCACTTCGAGTATCACATCAATAACGAATCCTCCACCAAAGGTTTCAACTAGCTCATCAAAAGGTGGATATAAAAGTGGTGGCGGTGGTTTTTCATGCGCCTGCGCCTGCGCCTGTGCAGGATGCGCTTGTGCTTGTGCTGGTGGTGGTCGATAATATTTCCATTTACAAATTATAATGAGAAGTTTAAATTGATCTTAAATAAGTTCAAAACTCAAAATCGTTCCAAAATATTACCAAATTCTGGTTTATTCCATTTTGATATTTCCTCCAATGGAGACAGGACGAGAGTCCATTTACGGGTAGATCCAGATGGCAGTGGATTGCTCATAATCAATGCGAGTAGAATAATTCATCTGAATCCTACTGCGTTATTTATGGCATATTTGTTCTTGCAAAATACAAAACATGAACAAGCGATTAATATCATTATTAAAACCTTCGATGTACCAAAAGCCTTTGCTGAAATCGACTACACGCAAACCTCTAAACAATTGCAGGAGCTGATTAAACCAGATGGCGTTTGCCCTATACACGATTTAAATTTAGATGTTACGCCACCTTTTAGCACAACGCCATCTGCACCATATCGAATGGATATGGCACTCACCTACCGATGCAATAATGATTGTGCTCATTGTTATAATGCACGCTCCAGGGAATTTCCTGAATTATCAACGAAAGATTGGCTATGGATACTGGATTTACTTTGGGAAATTGGTGTTCCTCACATCGTATTTACCGGTGGTGAACCAACATTAAGATCAGATCTACCAGACCTTATCTCTCACGCAGAGAATAATGGTCAGATTACAGGAATTAATACGAATGGAAGACGGCTGTCAGATCGAAAATATTTAGATACCTTAGTGGATGCTGGTTTGGATCATGTTCAAATAACCATAGAATCTCATAATCCTGCAATTCACGATGGTATGGTTAAATCACTCGGTGCTTGGGCTCAAACGGCTGCTGGAATCCGCAATGTGCTCGAGTCATCTTTGTATTTTATGACAAATACAACGATGTTAACTAATAACAGCCCGGTACTAAGGGAGACACTGGAATTTCTTGCAAACCTCGGAGTTCCCATTATCGGCCTGAATGCTCTAATTTATTCTGGTCGAGGATTATCCGTTGATACCGGTATTGCAGAAAATGAATTGCACTCCTTACTTACTATAGCTAGAGAGATAACTTCATTCCACGGTCAGCGATTAATCTGGTATACACCTACCCAATATTGTAATTTTGATCCTGTTCAACTAGAGCTTGGTATAAAAAGTTGTTCTGCAGCTCGATATAACATGTGCATCGAACCAAATGGAGATGTCATACCATGCCAATCCTATTATTTCTCACTTGGTAATATCCTAAAATTACCTTGGGCCAGTATTTGGGATCATGAATTATCTAAAAACCTACGTGGACGTGTGGATATTCCACGGAAGTGTACAGATTGTGCATTAGTCAGTGAATGCCGAGGCGGTTGCCCATTAGCATTACCCGTCATGACCGATAACAAACGAATTGGAGACTCAAATGCCAAACCTGCTTGAATCAGTCACACGTCTGTTCACACCAGTGAAGCCATTATCTCCTGGGATTTATCACTATCAAGCACCTCCCGACGCAAATGCGCCATACCGCCTCCATTTACGAATAGAACCGGATGGGAATGGTTTATTAATCGTGAACGCGTCGACCATACTTCATCTTAATCAAACTGCGGTGGAGTACGCATTCCATTTTGTGAAACAGACACCTGAAGAACAGATGCTTAGGGAAATTACTAGTCGTTATAGGGTAAATCGGCAGCATGCATTAGAGGATTATCAACACTTGAATGACCGTATTCAAGCATTAATTACATCACCGGATGTTGATCCGGAAACATATCTCGATTTTGAAAGATCAAAACCCCACACACAACCAATTTCCGCTCCTATCCGTCTTGACTGTGCACTAACTTATCGTTTACCAGCAACATTTGATGATTCACTTGCTCCAAATTCTCGTGTTGTCCGTGAAATGTCAACCGAAGATTGGTTTGGGATATTCGATAAAGCATGGAGTTTTGGTATACCGCACATCATTTTTACTGGTGGTGAGCCTACCCTTCGAAATGATCTACCAGACTTGATCGCTCACACGGAGGCCAATGGACAGGTGGTGGGACTCTTAAGCGATGGATTAAATCTCATAGATAATAATTACCTCCAAGCATTACTTCAAACTGGGTTGGATCATTTAATGCTTACAATCGCACCAGATAACGAAAACTCTTGGAAAGCATTGGAAAATGTCCTTGCTGCTGATTTATTCGTTTCTGTTCACATTACGCTTACACCTCAGAATATAGATAATGTCCAGAGTGTAATGCAACGTCTTGCGAACATAGGTGTAAAGGCGATCTCACTAACACAATCGGACCCAGGACTACAGAATTCCTTAATCCAATCTAGAAACCAAGCTGCATCCTTAAACATGTCCTTAGTATGGGATCTCCCAGTCCCTTATTCAGCATTTAATCCGATTGCCCTAGAAACTCAAATGGATAATTTGCCTTTAGGAGCTGGTCATACATGGCTATATATTGAACCGGATGGCGATGTTCTGCCTTCTCAAGGAATTAATCAGGTGCTTGGTAATGTTTTGAGTGATCCCTGGGAAAAACTCTGGCAGTAGACTAAATAACTTGCTGCAATTCCAAACGCGGTCGCTACATTATAAGAACTTTTCTTACCTAACATGGGAATTGATATCACTTTATCGCAAACCTCAATAATTCCTGGATCCACCCCGCTGACTTCATTGCCAATTATTAAAACAACTGGAGTCACTTGACTTGTTACATCCATCTTGTATAGAAGTTCAGCAGAAGGTAAATCTTCTAGCACCCATATTTTAAAACCATTAGATTTGAGAGAATTAACTTTTTTTATTGCATTATTCGATTGTTCCCAAGGAATATTGACTTCAGCCCCCAATGCAGTCTTGCTCACCTTGGAGTTATCCGGGCTAGGTGAAATTCCACATAAATAGATCTTTCTTATTCCCATTCCATCTGAAGTACGGAATATCGATCCAACATTCAACGCACTTCTTATATTGTCCAATAATACATAATATTGTAAATCCCTATTCGAATACTCATTCTTTGATCTCCTATTTTGGTTATCTATAATTGCAACAGCACGAGTATTTGAACGGCATAATGGACACCGATTTCCTTTTGAAAATCCCTCGTATCCAGGAAAGCGTAACTGACAGCTGGGATTTTCACATTCATAAAAACGATATTCAGTCTCAGTCATGCATCACTTAGGATATTTATTATAATATCAGTTAATTGCAGATAAAATTTTGATAGAGAATTAAATTGTCATTATCGATCCATCAGTGGCACCAAAGATTCAAGCAACAAGCTCAATGGACGAGCCCGTTGCGTAATTATCTATTTAATAAAATTGATCTACGCCATGCTAAACAGATACTGGATGTTGGTTGTGGTACAGGTATATTATTGAATGAATTAAACCAATTATCTCAATGTAATCCTTACGGTGTGGATATCAATTATGATTCTCTTAAATTCATCCATGAAGCGTTACCGATGTCATTGTTAACCCAGGGAAATGCAATTTGTCTTCCATTATGCTCAAATACATTCGATGTCGCTCTTTGTCATTTCTTACTGCTCTGGGTAAAAGAGCCTCTTCAGGTTATAAAAGAAATGGCCAGGGTTGTACATCCCGGTGGATACATAATGGCACTTGCTGAGCCCGATTATGGTGGAAGGATCGACTTTCCCGTAGAATTAACCCAGCTTGGGATATGGCAAACCGAAGCACTCAGAGAACAGGGAGCAAATCCCCTGATTGGTCGTGAGCTTCAATCTATATTTTCTCTAGCAGGTTTATCGGAGATTGAATGTGGCATCCTGGGTGGGCGATGGTATGCGACCCAACTTGATGATCAATTTGAATTAGAATGGTATGTATTACAATCTGATTTAGATAAAAAAGAGGAATTTATCCGATCATCTGCCAAGTATGAAGCCATCGAAAGATTATCCCGAATCAACCAACAACGGATATTATACGTTCCCACATTTTATACGATCGGTCGTGTCAATAGCTAAATTATTCTGAAATCGGTATTCCAATTTCTATTTGACCATTTACGATGCGCACTGGATAGGCAGGTATATCCACAAATGCTGGTAAGGCTAATGCTTTGCCTGTCCTTACATCAAATCTTGCTCCATGTCGTGGGCATCCAATTTCAAATTCCTCCAGGATGCCTTCACCAACGGGTCCATCATCATGTGAACATACATCTGCGATAGCATAATAATATCCAGATATATTGAATACTACTATTTGCATTTCATCAATATCAATAAATATCCTTTGCCCAGCTTGTAGTTCCTCAACAGGCCCAATTGGAATGTATTCCAAATTTTTCGGTGAGTATTCCCTGTAATTTAGCATTTTCAATTTTCAACAAGATCATCACTGGCTTCACCCAATCCATATACGCCAGCTTTAAGTACCTTTAAAGAGAGTAATGCACATTTTAAACGAACAGGGCCGAGTTCAATTCCCAGCAAGTCCAGTATTTCTTTTTTTCCAATCTGTTTTACTTCGTCGATTGATTTTCCTAATACACTCTCAGCTAATAAGTCAGCTGAGGCTTGAGATATAGCACATCCATGACCATCAAACGCAACTTCACTGATCCGATTTTCTGCATCTACTCGTAAGTCTATTCGTATATGATCACCACAGAGTGGATTATCATCCTCAAAGGAAATATCATGAGGCTCTAGAGATCCACGAAAATGGGGATTTTTATATCGATCAATTATTAGTTCACGATAAAGGTCATCCATATTTATCCAAAATATTTCTTTACTTTATATAAACCATCAATTAATAGGTCAACTTCACGCTTTGTATTATACAGGTAAAAACTAGCTCTTGTCGTGGCGGGAATATTATATTTTTCGTGCAATGGCATGGCACAATGATGCCCAGCTCTCACAGCAAGTCCTGATTGATCCAATACCTGAGCTACATCATGTGGGTGTACTCCATCAAATGTAAATGAAGCCACACCTCCCTTGTGCTTGGCTTCTGGACCAAAAACATGTAATTCTGGAAATTCTGTCAATCGAGCCAACGCATAAGAAATGATTTCTTGCTCGTGAAGGGCAATTTTTTCTTTTCCAATACTTTCAATATAATCCATTGCAGCGTGCAGGCCGATCGCTTCTGCAATTGCTGGGGTTCCTGCTTCAAATTTATGAGGCAGTTCGTTGGGGATAAAGGAACGCAATAAGACCCGTTTAATCATTTCCCCACCACCTAAAAAAGGTGGAGTATCATTTAATAAATCTAATTTTCCGTAAAGTACTCCTAATCCTGTCGGTCCACACATTTTATGAGCAGAAAATGCAAGAAAATCTGCATTCAACTCCTGTACGTCCACGGGAATGTGCGGAACAGATTGAGCACCATCCACAATTGTTACTGCACCTGCCTGGTGAGCCAATTGAATTACTTCTTTTGCAGGGTTTATTGTTCCAAGTACATTAGACATATGCGTAAAAGAAACCAGGCGAGGCATTTGTTCAAGTAACTCCTTATAAACTTCTAAATCCAGCAAGCCCTCTGTTGTGACTGGAATAAATTCAAGTCGAATTCCTTTTTCCGCGACCAGCATTTGCCATGGGACAAGGTTGGAATGGTGTTCCATCTCGGTAAGGATCACCAGATCATCCTCCTGAAGATATTTCCTTCCCCAGGTTAATGCAACCAGATTGATCGATTCTGTTGTATTTCTGGTGAATATGATTTCTCGTGGTGAACGGGCATTAATAAAAATTGCTGTTCTCTGCCTTGCTGCCTCATACGCCTCGGTTGCTTCTTCTGCCAAGGTATGCACACCGCGATGAACATTGGCATTATTTTTATAATAATAATTATCCATTGCCTGGATTACCTGGATTGGTTTTTGAGTCGTTGCTGTTGAATCCAGATACACCAATGGAATACCCGGATGAACTTCCCTTGTCAATATTGGAAAGTCATGTCGAATTTCATCCACATCCAGGTTTTTATTGATTGCGTGTTCCATTATGGTCATCTATTTTCCCTTCTGATGGATGCGAGTTCTTCGTTTCGATGGACGGATTTGGGTCGATGTTTTTGGACACCATAATACATGATCGGGAACCATCCATCCATCCGTAAGGTATACACTGTCCTTAAATTGAACCGCAATCATTTTTGGATCCACTTGCACAACAATCCCTTCCAGCCAGTCACGAATTCTTGTACTATTCTTATCGTGATCACAAAACACTTCTACACGATCCCCGACATGATACAACTCACCAAGGTCTGGTGCATGTGTAAAATACATTTCTGCCAAAGTACCCTCCTTAATTCATGATTATTTCATTTTATTTAATATAGCTTGTTGAAAACGTTGCCTTACCCCGTCAAATGGAATTCGCTGCATAATGGGGTCAAAGAATCCTTCCACGACTAAATGTTCTGCTTCAGTGTAAGGAATACCCCGGCTCAATAGATAAAATATCATATCAGGGTCAATTTTTCCAACAGTCGCACCGTGGGTACACCGAACATCATCAGCTAGAATTTCTAATCCTGGAATTGAATCAGCTCGCGCATTTGAGTTTAATATTAGATTTCGATTAGCCTGATAACCATCGGTTTTCTGGCCTTCAGGAGCTACATAAATCATTCCTTGCCAAACTGATCGGCTACTATCTTTAAGTGCTCCTTTAAACAATAAATCACTTGTGGTATGTGGCACAAGATGATTTTGCTGTGTATCATGGTCTAAATGCTGCTTTCCATCTGTGAAGTAAAAACCTGACATCTTAGCAACAGCACCTTCGCCAACTAAATCTATTTCAGAAAAATTCTTGGTGAGAAAACTACCCAAAGCTCCAAAAATCCATTCCAGGTTGGCATCTTTACCCACCTTTACTCTTTCATGACTAAAATTCCAAACATTATCTCCCCAGGATTGAAGTTCAACAAATTGTAGCTTGGCTCTATCACCGACATGAATTTCAACTAACCCAGAATGTAATGTTTGTCCCTCTTCTCCATCCGGTGAAGCAGCTTCGTGAATATAAGTAAGCGAAGAATCAGGTTCCATCCATATCATAATATGTGAGAAATAAGCTAAACCAGCTCCTGGCCCCCAGATCACAGAATGAAGTGGAACCTCAAGTTTAATACCTCTGGGAATATAAATAAAAACTCCATATTTTTCCATCGCTGCAGTCAATGAAGCAAATATACCTTCATCAGGTTTTACGATCTGACCAATTATTTTTTCAAGTAAATCTGCATATTTCATCTCTGCAGTATATAAATCAGTAAATATTACTCCTTGCTGTGTCAGAGTTTCATCTAAATTTACATCTGTTCTCTCGGGTCGAATAATTATTTGTCCCCCGTGTTTCTTACTAGCTAAAGGATTTAATAATATTTTTGGAACCGAAGCTAACTTAGCAATAGAATTTTTCTCAGGTATTGAGAATTTATCAATATCAAGATTATGAATATCTGTTCTTCGCCAGGCTTCATCCTTCGTTGTTGGAAGTGAAAATTGTTTGTATGAATCCCATGCTTTCTGCCTGTAATTTTTTATATATTCCGTACCGTTCCAATTTTTCGATAAAGCAGGTATCATCTCAGGGACGAAAACAAAATCTTTCGATCTGATATTATCGGGTTGTTGTGTCCTGGTGATTACTCTCCGTGTGCTCATGTTTAACCTACCGAACCTGCCATTTGCAGTTGAATTAATCGATTCATCTCAATCGCATATTCCATGGGTAATTCTTTTACTAATGGTTCAATAAAACCGGAAACGACCATTGTGGTTGATTCTTCCGCGGATAAACCTCTACTCATCAAGTAAAATAATTGTTCTTCACCAACCTTTGAGACCGATGCTTCATGGCCTATTGAAACATCCTCTTCATCAATCTCAATTGATGGGTAAGTATCTGAGCGTGATTGGGGGTCAAGTAATAAAGCATCGCAAACAGTGTTCGAGCGACTATCCACTGCGCCTTTATATACTTTCAATAATCCCCGAAACGAAGTCCTCCCTCCCCCCTTACTTATGGATTTCGATGTAATTTTACTTGAGGTATGGGGCGCAAAATGAATAGCTTTTCCACCAGCATCTTGATGCTGTCCTGGTCCAGCAAACGCCATTGAAAGAATTTCGCCTCGTGCGCCTGGTTCAAGCAGATAACAGGATGGGTATTTCATGGTGAGTTTCGATCCCAGGTTGGAATCAACCCATTCCATTGTTCCTTCTTCATGGACTAAAGCTCGTTGAGTTACCAGGTTGTACACGTTTGTTGACCAATTTTGAATTGTTGTGTATCTTACCCGGGCACCTTTATTTACAACAATTTCAATTACACCGCTGTGTAATGAATCTGTTGTATATGTAGGAGCGGTACAGCCTTCAACGTAATGAACCTGGGAACCTTCGTCGGCAATTATTAATGATCGTTCAAATTGGCCAATATTCGCGACATTTAATCGAAAATAAGCCTGAAGAGGGAGATCTACCTTCACCCCTTTGGGAACGTAGACAAATGATCCACCTGACCATACCGCACTGTTTAAAGCTGCAAATTTATTGTCTTCTATAGGGATTACTTTTCCAAAATATTGACGGAATAAATCGGGGTGTTTACGCAGCCCATCCTCTATGCTTAGGAAAATCACCCCTTGCTTCTCTAAATGTTCTTGTATGTTGTGATAAACCATTTCACTTTCATATTGAGCACCCACCCCAGCCAGGAATTTTTGCTCAGCTTCAGGGATTCCTAAACGGTTAAAAGTGTTTTTAATCGTTGATGGAACATCATCCCAATTTTTACTCTCTTGCTGTGACGGCTTTACATAGTAGTAAATATTATCCAAATCAAGTCCAGAAAGTTCTCCACCCCAAGTAGGAATTGAACGTTTTTCAAAATGCGCCAAAGCTTTCAAACGGTACTCGAGCATCCAATGAGGTTCACCTTTAATATCTGATATTTGGTCAACAATTTCTTTGGATAATCCTTTGTTAGATCTAAATACATATGTATCAGGATCACTAAATCCAAATTTATAATCTCCAATATTATCTAAAGCGTTTGAGTCCGAACTCATTACAACCTCCAAAATCGCCTGCTTTATGCAGTTACCGCCTCGTATTTTTCACGAACCCAATCGTATCCATGTTCTTCAAGATGTGTAGCCAATTCCGAACCACCAGATTCTACAATCCGTCCGCCCAGCATGATGTGTACAAATTCTGGTTTGACATAATTCAGAATACGTTGATAATGAGTAATAACTAAAACACCCATATCTGGACCTCCTAAGGTATTTACTCCTTCAGATACAATCCTCAACGCATCGATATCCAAGCCAGAATCCGTTTCGTCCAATATAGCAATTTCTGGTTTTAATACTGCCATTTGCAGAATCTCCGCACGTTTCTTTTCGCCACCAGAAAAACCCTCATTCAAATATCTACCAGCAAAGGTATGATCCATCTTCAGGATATCCATCCTTTCCTTTATCATTTTTCTGAACTCAGGTACCGAAATTCCCTTATCTTCAGGATTTATTGCTTTCCTTCTGGAATTTATCGCAGTCCTTAGAAAATTTGCAACGGAAACACCTGATATCGCTACTGGATACTGAAATGCAAGGAAAATGCCGAGCCTCGATCTCTCATCAGGTTTCAGTTCAAGGATATTAAAACCTTTGAAAATTACTTCGCCTTTAGTTACTTCATACTCAGGATGACCCATCAATGTATACGCCAAAGTAGACTTCCCAGTACCATTAGGACCCATTAATGCGTGTACCTCACCTTGTTTTACTTCAAGATTCACACCTTTAAGAATTTCCTTGCCTGCAATACTAACATGCAAGTCCTGAATGATCATTTCTGACATGAAATACTCCTTGATGAAAATATATAAATGAATAATCCTTGATTGATTATCGATCAAGGATTTATTTCCTAAATAATTATAGCATGTCGTAATATTAATGTCAATATTTATGATAATTATGATAAATATTGACAGATGAAAGAAAGATTGTTATACTCTTCTTACAAGACATGGCTGGTTCACGAGATTTAGTCCTACGTACCCTACTTTCCCAACCTCGCTGCACAATAAATGAATTAGCAGAGAAGGTTGGAATTAGCCCCATCTCGATTAGACATCATATTGCTAGTCTTGAAGCAGAAGGGTTAATTGCCTGCGAGGATGAGCGACATGGGGTTGGTCGACCGCGAAAGGTGTTTTTTCTAACTGAACAGGGTATTGAACAATTTCCAACCAGATATGTGCAATTAACTCTTCGTTTACTAGAACACTTAAAAGAGACAATGTCTGAAGCGATGATTAACAAGTTATTCACACAGATGGCGAACAATCTCGCAAAAGACCTATCTGTAGGTATGGAAATTCAAAATCTCAGCATGGAAGAACGGTTAAACCTTGTAAAAAATATTTTACGACATGAAGGATTCAACATAGAATGGGAACAACTGGATGATGGATATCAAATCCATGAAGCAAGCTGCCCTTATTATTTTATTGGACAAAACCATCCTGAAGTCTGCACTGTTGATCAAATCCTCATATCAACGGTTCTTTCAGTACCGGCAGAAAAAATTAAATGTATACTAAACGGAGATAATAATTGCACCTATCAGATCTCCCCGCCGTCATATTTACCAAATAATTAACTATGAGTGATTACATTCAAAATAGACCTGATTGGGATATTGAAAAGTCAAATCCTGAGCTTATTGAACTACTAAACAATGAGCTAAAAAAAGTTATGGATCCAGAAATCGGTTTGAGTATCCTTGAGCTCGGTTTGATCCGAAATGTTGCAGTCGAAAATGGAACAGTAAAAATATTGATGATAATGACCACTCCCTTCTGTCCATATGGACCTGCCCTGCTTGAGACCACGCGTCAAATTGTAGAAACAGGACTCAAATTGCCAACGTCAATTACTCTCGGATATGAACCTTGGGACCCAAGCATGATGGATGAAAATGCAAGGCTAGATTGGGGCTTCTTCTAACAACTTGATACTCGTAAAACGATCCGTAGTAATATCTTCGATATAAATTATAAAAAAAAATCTGACTACTTTGTCTTTTATTAGATTTTTTCTGTTTGTTGAATATTGTAGGTGGCGAGGGTGGGACTTGAACCCACGACCTGAGGATTATGATGCCCCTGCTCTGCCAGCTGAGCTACCTCGCCATTTTGAGAGCGGCAGAATAGTACTACGCTCTGATTATT
>Ga0209254_10000368_pt1 | contig 35478 bp, 42 predicted proteins | sample FrelakmetDIP11DI_FD_187148 | JGI IMG/M metagenome (GOLD analysis project Ga0209254, IMG submission 187148) | Freshwater lake sediment microbial communities from the University of Notre Dame, USA, for methane emissions studies - DIP11 DI (SPAdes)... | ecosystem: Environmental > Aquatic >... | reverse complement strand
CGGATGTGCTGCTCGCGCGCCTGCAGCGTGAGCGTGAAGCCGGGCCTGCCGTCGAGGTCCACGGTGCGGCCGACGATGCGGCCCGGCATCTGGCGCACGTGCTCCATGCGCGTGGTCATGAACCCGAAGTACGGGCCACCCGAGGACAGCGGCACGCCGAGCGGCTGCCCCTCGCCGCAGACGATGTCCGCTCCCTTCGCGCCCCACTCGCCCGGCGGCTTGAGCACCGCGAGCGACACCGGGTTCACCACCGCGATCACCAGCATGCCGGCCTCGTGGGCCCAGTCCGTGAGCGCGTCCACGTCCTCGAGCGTGCCGAAGAAGTTCGGCTGCTGGATCACCAGCGCGGTGATGTCCGCGCCGCGGTACTTCTCGAGGCTCGCGACCGTGGTGTGGCCGCCGCCCGGGTCGTAGGGCAGCAGGTCGAAAGCGAGGTTCTGGTTGCCCGCGACGGACTGCAGCACCTGCCGGTAGGTCGGGTTCACCGCGGCCGGCACGAGGATGCGCTGCGACTTCGACCGGCGGTGCGCGCGCACCGCCATCAGGCAGGCCTCCGCGAGCGCGGTGGCGCCATCGTAGAGCGAGGCATTCGAGGCGGCCATGCCGGTGAGGCTCGCCATCATGGACTGGTACTCGTAGAGCAGTTGCAGCGTGCCCTGGCTGGCCTCGGCCTGGTACGGCGTGTAGGCGCTGTAGAACTCGCCGCGCGTGACGATCGCCCACACTGCCGCCGGCACGTGGTGCTCGTAGGCACCGGCGCCGATGAAGTTGAGCGGGCGCCCATCGGTGGCGGCCCGCGCCGACATCAGCCGCCCGATCTCCATCTCCGACAGCGCGACCGGGACCTCGTCGAGCGTTGTCGCGCGCAGCGCGGCCGGGATCTCGCCGAACAGCGCCTCGGTGTCCGGCGCGCCGATCGCCGCGAGCATCTCGCGGACGTCCTCGGGAGTGTGGGGGATGAAAGGCATGGCCGGTCCCTCGCGTCAGTGGGTTTCCGCGGCGAGCGCCGCCTCGTAGGCCTTGGCGTCGAGCAGCGCGGCGAACTGCGCCTTGTCGTCCGGGCGGATGCGCATGATCCAGCCCGCGCCGTACGGATCCTGGTTGATCAGCTCCGGCTGGCCGCCGAGATCGGCATTGCCCGCGACGACCTCGCCGCTCACGGGGCTATATACGTCCGAGGCGGCCTTGACGGATTCGACCACCGCGCAGGCCTCGCCGGAGGCGACGCGACGCCCGGCCTCGGGAGCCTCGACGAAAACGAGGTCGCCGAGCGCCTGCTGGGCGTGGTCGGAGATGCCCACGGTGATGGTGCCGTCGGACTCGAGCCGCGCCCATTCGTGGGACTTGAGGAAGCGCAGGTCGGCGGGAACGTTGCTCATGGTCGGCTCCGTGGGAAGGGTACGTCGGCGAATGATGGCTTCAGACCGCGATCGCGACCTTGCCGTGCCGCACGAACGGCGGGCGCACCACCGCCGCGTTCAGCAGCCGGCCGCGGATCTCGACCTCGCAGCGGTCCGTGGTCTGCGAGGGCACGCGCGCGAGCGCGATGGAGCGCTCGAGCGTGGGCGAGAAGGTGCCGCTCGTGACCTCGCCCTCGCCCACCGACGGCACTATCACCTTCTGGTGGGAGCGCAGCACGCCGCGGTCCCCGAGCACGAGACCCACCAGCTTGCGCGGCACGCCGCGCGCCTTCTGCTCGGCGAGGGCCGGCCGGCCGATGAAGTCGCGGTCGCGCGGCTCCCAGGCGATGGTCCAGCCGAGGCCGGACTCGAGCGGCGAGGTCGTCTCGTCCATGTCGCTGCCGTAGAGGTTCATGCCGGCCTCGAGTCGCAGCGTGTCGCGGGCGCCGAGACCGCACTGGGCGACACCCGCCTCGCGCAGCCGCGCCCAGAAGTCCTGCGCCTCGGTCGCGGGCAGCACGATTTCGAAGCCGTCCTCGCCGGTGTAGCCGGTGCGCGCCACGAACCAGTGGCCCGAGGCCGCGCCGAAGAAATACCCCAGTTCGAGCGCGCGGGCGGCAAACTCCGCGTCGAGCAGCGCCGCGGTCCTGGCGCGCGCATTCGGACCCTGCACGGCAAGCATCGCGAGGTCGAAGCGCGGTTCGACGGACACCTCGAAGCCGCCCGCGTGCGCGCGCAGCCATTCGAGGTCCTTCTCGCGCGTGCCGGCGTTGACGACCATGCGGTACCACTGGTCGTCGATGTAGTAGACGATCAGGTCGTCGATGACGCCGCCGTGTTCGCGCAGCATGCAGGAGTACAGCGCCCTCCCCGGCTCCTTCAGCTTCGCGACGTCATTGGCGAGCAGGCGGCGCAGGTAGTCGCGCACCCGCGCGCCGCGCAGGTCCACGACGCACATGTGCGAGACGTCGAACATGCCCGCATCGCGGCGCACCGCGTGGTGCTCCTCGATCTGTGACCCATAGTTGACGGGCATGTCCCAGCCGCCGAAGTCCACCAGGCGCGCGCCGGCGGCGAGGTGGACGTCATACAGTGGCGTTCGCGATCCCATTTTTGCCTTCCCGGAAGCCGAACAACAAAAAAAAAGGCGGCAGGCCGCGTCGGCCTGCCGCCCCTCTGTCCTGTGACCTGAGAGATCGGGCGCCCGTCGCGCGGCGCCGCACCCCTTCGGTGGACCCCCTGCGGGATCACTCTCCAGAGCCCATCAGGCGACGCCGTTCATTTGCCTGAGCGTTTCCGGGCGGGTTGCGCCTTCGGCGGATCGGAAAACCGGGGACATTCTCCTTAATTGCCAGGACTGCGGGACGGTAGACCTGGCAAAAAAATAGGAGAATGTCACCGGTTTTCCAACCTCTCTCCGGACGGGCCTTACGATGGGTTCAGGCATGTTACCCGAGCCCCGGGCGGCGGGCCAGCTTCGGCTCCGGGCCGCTGCTTGTCATTTGCCGGCGCGCGCCCGAACATGCCGGACCCCGATCCGCGAGCAGGACTGCCCGATGCGTGGCCTCATCCTCCAGGAGCTGTCCGGCCGCCTGTACCGCGAGAAGATCGACGCGTACCGGCGGGGCCTGCATTACCTGCCCATCACCCGGCCAAGCAGTGTCCAGGCCGCGCACCAGATCACGGAGCGCCGGACCCGCGCGCGCACGGCGACCCGGTCCGGGGGTGGCCGGTGAGCCCGCGGCCGCGGCGCCGCAGCGCGGCCGTGCGGGTCGGCGACGTCACGGTCGGCGGCGGCGGGCCCGTCGTCGTGCAGTCGATGACCAATACCGACACCGCCGACGTCGAGGCCACGGCTCTGCAGGTCCGCGCGCTCGCGATTGCCGGCTCCGAGATCGTGCGCGTCACGGTCAACACAGACGAGGCGGCGGCCGCGGTGCCACGGGTCGTCGAGCGGCTCGCGCAGCTCGGCGTCAGCGTGCCGATCGTGGGGGACTTCCACTTCAACGGACACAAGCTGCTGCGCGAGCACCCAGCCTGCGCCGAGGCGCTCGCCAAGTACCGCATCAACCCGGGCAACGTCGGTCGCGGCAGCAAGCGCGACCCGCAGTTCGCCGAGATGATCGACACCGCCTGCCGCCACGGGAAGCCGGTGCGCATCGGCGTGAACTGGGGCAGCCTCGACCAGGACCTGCTCACGCGCCTGATGGAGGAGAACGCGAGCCGCGCCGACCCGCTCGACGCCAACGACGTGATGCGCGAGGCGATCGTGGTCTCCGCGCTCGAGAGCGCGCGCCGCGCCGAGGAACTCGGCCTCGCGCACGACCGCATCGTGATCTCCTGCAAGGTGAGCGGCGTACAGGACCTGATCTCCGTCTACCGCAACATCGCCGCCCGCTGCGACTACCCGCTGCACCTCGGCCTCACCGAGGCCGGCATGGGCTCCAAGGGCATCGTCGCCTCCACCGCCGGCATGGCGGTGCTGCTGCAGGAGGGCATCGGCGACACCATCCGCGTCTCGCTCACGCCCGAGCCGGGCGGCGACCGTACTCGGGAAGTGGTCGTCGCGCAGGAAATCCTGCAGACCATGGGCCTGCGCGCCTTCACGCCGATGGTGGTCGCCTGCCCGGGTTGCGGCCGCACGACCTCCACCTACTTCCAGGAGCTGGCGCAGAAGATCCAGTCGCACCTGCGCCACCGCATGCCCGAGTGGCGCAGGCGCCACCCCGGCGTCGAGGAGATGACCGTGGCGGTGATGGGCTGCGTCGTGAACGGGCCGGGCGAGAGCAAGCACGCCAACATCGGCATCAGCCTGCCTGGCACCGGCGAGCGGCCCGTGGCGCCGGTCTACATCGACGGCGAAAAGGGCCCGACGCTGAAGGGCGAGCGCATCGCCGAGGAGTTCCAGCAGCTGGTCGAGGAGTACGTCGAGCGCACCTACCGAGCGGAGAACCGGACATGACAGGACTGCGAGACCGAAGTTGCCGCCCCAGTCCGCCCGGGGCGCTGCCGCTCGAGGCGGCGCGCGCCGCGGACCTCCTCGCCGGCCTCGCGCCGGGCTGGCGCATCGCCGAGGACGGCCGCGCCATCCGCCGCGCCTTCGGCTTCCCGGACTTCTACGAGACCATGGCGTTCGTGAACGCCGTCGCCTGGATAGCGAATGCCGAGGACCACCACCCGGACCTCGAGGTGGGTTACAACTACTGCCGGATGACCTTCTCGACGCACTCCGTCGGCGGGCTGTCCGAGAACGACTTCATCTGCGCCGCGAAAGTGGACGCCTTGTAGGAACGCCGGCTGGAGCCGCCGGCAGGGGGAGACTGCCATGGCCGAGGACGCCAATGCGCACGAGACGGCGCTGCCGTTCGTGGCGCCGTGCCGGACGCTCGAGACGGGGGCCCCGCTGCGCTGGTTGCGGGCGGGCTGGCGCGACATGTGGGCCGCGCCGCGCCAGAGCCTGACCTACGGCACGGTCGTGGTGCTGCTGAGCCTCGCGGTCGCGTGGATCGCCATCGAGTTCGGCGGCTACTGGGAACTGCTGTCGCTGGTAACGGGCTTCATACTGATCTCGCCCGTGCTCGCGGTCGGCACCTATGCGATCAGCCGCCAGCTCGAGCAGGGCGAGAAGCCCGCGCTGCGCCGCTGCCTGCGCGAAGAGCAACTCGCCTTCGGCAACCTGATGGTGTTCGCGCTCATGCTCATGGTCGTGTTCCTCGTCTGGGCGCGCGCCGGCTCGGCGATCCACGTGTTCTTCCCCGTCGGCGAGCAGCCGGACTGGGGCGACTACCTGACGTTCTTCGGCATCGGCAGCGCGGTGGGGTCGATCTTCGCGCTGATCGTGTTCGCCTGCGCGGCGTTCTCGCTGCCCATGCTGGTGGACCGGCGCGTGGACACCGTCACGGCGGTCGTCACCAGCATCAACGCCGTGCTGCGTAACCGGCCGGCGATGGCGGTCTGGGCCGCCTGCATCGTGCTCGCGGTCGCGCCGGGGTTCGCGCTGCTGTTAGTCGTGCGGGATCGCGGGGCGGGGTTCGCCTGGATCATGCTCGCGCTCGGCATCACGCTGCCGCTGATCGGGCACGCGACCTGGCACGGCTACCGCGCGACCGTCGATGCGGAGGCGTGGCCGCGGCAGGACGCTGCCTGAGGCCCCGGGCGCGACCTGCGCGGCGGCGACCCCTCAGGAGCGCTGCGGCGCGAGCAGCAGCGCGTCGAGCTCCGTGTCCGTTTCATGCATCAGGTCCACGGGCAGGCGCGAGTAGCGCAGCGCGGCCGCCAGCCCGCGCCGGTCGCCGCCGTGCTCGAGCAGCCACTGCGCGTGCTCGCACAGCAGGGCGAGCTGCAGCGCGCGTCCCAGCGTGAGCGCGAACCGGCGGGCGCTCGCCTGGAGCACCTCGCGGTCCTGCCCGGTCTGCAGCCACAGCGCCGCCCGTTCGACCGCGGCCATGGCCTGCCGGCCCGCGGCCGCGAGCCGCGGCTCGTCGAGCCCGCGCACGCAGGCGGATACGCGGCCCATCAGCGCCCCGAGCCCGGCGTGCAGGTCGCTGCGCAGCAGCGCATCGAGCGACAGCACGTTGGTGGTGCCCTCCCAGATCGGCAGCACCTGCGCGTCGCGCAGCAGCTGCGGGAGTCCTGTGTCTTCCACGTAGCCGGCGCCGCCGAAGCCCTCGACCACCTCGCTCGTCACGGCCACGGCCTGCTTCCCCGTGACGAGCTTGGTGAGCGGAGTGACGAGCCGCAGCAGCGCGCGCTGCTGGTCGTCGATCACGCCGGCCTCGAGGCGCCCGTGCAGCTCGACGAGCAGGAAGGTCATCAGGAACGCGCCCCACGTCTCCGCCTCGAGCGCAGCCAGCGTATCGGCGTGCAGCGGCTGCCGCGCGAGCGGCTGCCCGAAGGCCTCGCGCCGGGCGGCGAACGACCGCGCGAGCGCGAGGCTGCGGCGCATGAATGCGACGGCGCAGACGCTGTTCCACAGCCGGGTCACGCCGAGCATCGGCTCGATGGCCCGGGTGCCGTTGATGGGCTCGCCCACGAGCCGGGCCCGGGTTCCCTCGAGCATCAGCTCCGCGGTGGGCACCTTGCGCGTGCCGAGCTTGTCCTTGAGCCGGTCCACGCGCAGGCCGTTCAGCCGCCCGTCGGCGTCGCGCAGCTCGAGGTAGAACATCGCGAGGCCCTTGCCGCCGGGCGAATTGCCTTCCGGGCGCGCCAGCGTCAGCGCCATCTGGGCCGTGACCGCCGAGGTGAACCACTTGCGGCCGTACAGCCGCCAGACGCCTTGCTCGCGCACCGCCCGCGTCTGCGAACGCCCGACGTCCGACCCGCCCGTGGTCTCGGTCATCCACTGTCCGCTGGTCCAGAAGATGCCCGGGTCGCGCGAGGTGAGATGCGGCAGGGCGCGTGCCACGAGTTCCTCGTTGCCGGAGTCGAGCAGCGTGCGCGCCGCGCCGTCGGTCATGGCGAGCGGGCAGGTGTAGACGTCGGACGAGGGGTGGAACAGGTAGACCTTGGCGAACTGCGCGACGCGCGCATGGCGCCCATGCGCCCGCTCGTAGGCCGTGGCCACGAGTCCGTGCCGCAGCGTGAGCCGTTCGGCCTCGCGCCACACCGGCGTCACCTCCACGGTGTCGACGCGGTTGCCCCAGGCGTCCCACTGCACGAGGCGCGGCTCGTTGAGGCGGTCGGCGAGCTGCAGCCGGTAGAGGTCGCCGCCGGCCGTGGCGCCCAGCTCGTCGAGCTCTGGCTCGAGGTCCCGCAACGCATCGGCCGGCAGCGTGCGTCGCAGCCAGCCGCCGAGCAGCGGGTCGTCGCGGAACTGGTTGCCGAGTTCCGGCGCCCGCTGCGTGAACAGGGCCTGCTGCCAGTGCGGATCGATCATGTGGCATTCCCCGGAGTGGTCACGATGGCCGGCAGATCGCCGGCCAGGCCGAGCGCCCGCTGCACCAGTCCGCGCCGCAGCAGCGGCTGGCCGGCGACGACGGTCAGGCCGAGCCGGCGGACCGTGGCGGCGGCCACGCTCTTCTGCCGGAACAGGCCGTTCAGCGTGTCGGTGGTGCCGAGCATCAGCGCGTTCTCGCTGCGACGCCAGCGCTCGTAGCGGCGCAGGCTGCGCAGGCCGAAGGGATCGGCGCCGGCCGCAACGGCGTCGCCCAGCACCTCCGCGAGCGCGGCGCAGTCGAGGAAACCGAGGTTGACGCCCTGCCCGGCCAGCGGGTGGATGGTGTGCGCCGCGTCGCCCGCCAGCGCCAGGCGCGGTCGCACGTATTCGCGTGCGTGCCACAGCGCGAGCGGCAGGCCGGCGCGGTCGCTGTCGAGCGCCAGTTGCCCGAGCACGCGGCCGCTCGCCTCGGTGACGCGCTGCGCGAAGCCGGCCGCGTCGAGCGCGAGCAGCGACTGCGCCTCGGACGTGCTGGTCGACCAGACGAGCGACGCGCGGCCGTCGCGCAGCGGCAGCAGCGCGACCGGCCCGTCGGGCAGGAAGCGCTGCCAGGCCGTGTGGCGATGCGGTCGCTCGGTGCGCAGGTGCGCGACCAGCGCGGTCTGGCCGTACGACCAGCCCGCCCGGCTGATGCCGCACAGTTCGCGTGTGCGCGACTGCCCGCCATCCGCACCGACGACCAGCGCGCAGGCGAGACGGCGTCCGTCCGACAGCGTGAGGCGCGCCGATTCCTCGTCGAACTCGAGCGCCTCGAGCCCGGCGCGCAGCTGGGTCACGCCGCGCAGGTGCCGCGACTCGAGCAGCGCCCACTGCACGCGCCGGTTCTCGGCGATGCAGCCGAGGTCCGGCTCGCCGGTCTCGGCCGCGGAGAACCGCAGTGCGTCGCGGGCGTCGGGCCGGCTCGCCGCGTCCCACACCACCATGTCGGAATACGGGCAGGCGTGCTCCGCGATCCCGCTCCACGCGCCCGCGTGGGCGAGGATGCGTTGCGAGGCCCGCGACAGCGCCGACACCCGCAGGTCCACGGCGTCGTCCGCCGGCGCTCGCGGGACGGCCGGCTCCACCAGCGCGACACGCCACGGCGCGAGGCGCCCGTCGGCGCCGAGCAGCGCTGCGAGGCAGGCGCCCACCATGCCACCGCCGACGATGACGACGTCGAAGTCGTGGCGCCGCGAGCTCATGGGCCGCCTGCCCGCGCCAGCGGCACGCCGCGCGCGAGGCGCGGGACGCGTCCGGAGGCTCCGACGCTCAGGCGCGCCAGCGCGCTCTTCGCGACCGGCAGGGCGTCGAAGGCGAGCAGGCCTGCGCTGCGTAGGGCGCGCAGCGGTCCGAGCGGCGTCGCGAACAGCCGCACCAGGCCGTCCGTGAAGGCCACGATGCGGCGCTGGTCCTGGTCGCGCCAGTCAGCGTACGCCTGCAGCGTCCCGGCATCGCCGGGGTCCGTGGCACCCTCGGCAAGCGCGTCGGCGAGCACCTCGGCCAGGCTCGCGGCGTCGCGCAGCCCGAGATTGAAACCCTGGCCGGCGATCGGATGCAGCGCCTGCGCGGCGTTGCCCACGACCGCGAGCCGCTCGGCGACGTGCCGCTCCGCGCGCCACAGGCCGAGTTCGTAGGTCTGCCGTCGCCCGACGTCGAGCAGCCGCCCGAGCCGGAACCCGAACGCCGACTGCAGCTCGGCCAGGAACGCCTCGTCCGCCAGCGCCATCAGCCGCGCGGCCTGTTCCGGGTGGCGCGTCCACACGAGTCCGCAGCGCCCGTCGCCGAGCGGCAGCATCGCTATCGGCCCCTCGGGAGTGAAGCGCTCGTAGGCCACGTGATCGTGGAAGCGCTGCGTCACCAGCGTGGCGATGATCGCCGTCTGGCCGTACTCCCAGTGGACCGCACCGATCCCCGCCTGCTCGCGCACCAGCGACTTCGCGCCGTCGGCCGCGACGACCAGCCGGGCGGCGAGGCTCCGTTCGCCCCCGTCGAGCTCGAACCGCAGCCGCCGCGCGCCGGCTTCCAGATCGCTGCCGAGCACGCGCGCCGGCACCAGGAACTCGACCTGCGGACAGTTGCGCAACCCCTGCTGCAGTCCGGCGCCGATGACGCGGTTGGGCAGCACGCAGCCGAGCGACTCGAGGCCCTGCTCGGCCGCGTCGATTCGCGCCGTGCCGAAGCGGCCCTGGTCGGAGACGTGGATGCGACGGATGGGCGTCGCCTCGCGCTGCATGTGGCGCCACACGCCGAGGCTGCGGAACACGCGCACGCTGCCGTTCGCGAGCGCGGTGGTCCGTTCGTCGAAACTCGGGTGCTCGCCGACGCCCGGCACCGCGGCCTCCACGAGCGCGATGCGCAGCCCGAGCGGGGCCAGCGCGAGCGCCAGCGACGCCCCCACGAGTCCACCGCCGGCGATGGCGACATCGTAGGTGGGTTCGACGGTGCGGCCGGTCATCGCCAGCTCAGCCGCCCATCGCCCGCTCGACCTCGGCGGGCGTGCGCGGCAGCCCGTCGGTGAGGATCTCGCAGCCGTCGGCGGTCACGGCCACGTCGTCCTCGATGCGCACGCCGATGTTCCACCAGCGACGCGGCACGCCCGGCGTGCCCGCCGGGATGTAGAGGCCGGGCTCGACCGTCAGGCACATCCCCGGCTCGAGCACGCGCCATTCGTCGCCGACCTTGTAGTCGCCCACGTCGTGCACGTCCATGCCGAGCCAGTGGCCGGTCCGGTGCATGAAGAACTTCTTGTAGGCCTCCTCCTTGACGAGCGCCGGCACGCGGCCCTTGAGCAGCCCGAGGCGCACCAGCCCCTGGGTGATGGCGCGCACCGCCGCGTCGTGGGGGTCGTCCCAGTGGTTGCCCGCACGGATGCGGGCGAACGCCGCCTCCTGCGCCTCGAGCACCACCTCGTAGACCGCGCGCTGCTCGGGCGTGAACCGGCCGTTGACCGGGAAGGTGCGGGTGATGTCCGAGGCGTAGTACTCGTACTCGCAGCCCGCGTCGATCAGCAGCAGGTCGCCGTCGCGCAGCTCCGCGTCGTTGGCGTGGTAGTGCAGCGTGCAGGCGTTCGCCCCGCCGCCCACGATCGGGTGATAGGAGATGTCGGCGCGGTGGCGGTGGAACTCGTGGAGGATCTCCGCCATGACCTCGTACTCGCGCATGCCGGGCCGGGTCGCCCGCATCGCGCGGACGTGGGCGCCGACCGCGATCTGCGCCGAGCGGCGCATCACCGCGAGTTCGCCCCGGCTCTTGTACAGGCGCATGTCGTGGAGCAGGTGGTCGAGCGCCACGAACTCCTGCGGCGCATGGACGCCCAGCTTGGCCTTGCCCTTGAGCGCGTTGACCCAGCCGATGACGTGCTGGTCGAACTCGGGATGCAGGCCCATCGTGTAGTACACGGTCGTGCACTGCTCCATGAGGCCCGGCAGGATATCGTCGATGTCTCCGATGGGGAACGCGTCGTCGGCGCCGTACTCCGCCGTGGCGCCGCCCGGCCCCGCCCGCCTGCCGTCCCAGGTCTCGCGCGCCGGGTCGCGGTCGCGCACGAACAGGATGTACTCGGCCTGCTCCCGCCCGGGCACGAGCACCGCGACCGCCTCGGGCTCGTCAAAGCCCGTGAGGTAGTGGAAATCGCTGTCCGGGCGATAGTGATAGTGCACGTCGCTGTTGCGCTGCTTCTCGGTGGCGGCGGGCAGGATCGCGATCGCCGACCTGCCCATCATCCGCATCAGCTGCCGGCGGCGGCGCGCGAACTCGACTTTGCGCAGCGTCATGGTCCTCATCGGTGCGCGGCTGCAGGAGCGGGCTGGCTCGCGCGCAGCGCGTCGAGATCCTCGTAGACGAGCTGGACGCCGGCGCGGAGGAACTCCACGAGCTCGGCGTAGGCGCCCTCCTCGACCTCGACGGCGTCCGAGCCGGCCGCGCCGGCCTGCGAGATCTGCGCGAGGTCGGCGAGCACCTCGCGCACGTCCTGCGGCAGCCCGGTCCGGGCGGTCCCGGCCGCGCCGAAGCCGTACAGGAAGCCCTGACACCACGCGGCCAGTGCCTCGACGCGCAGCTCGAGGCCGGTGTCGTCGCCCGGCAGCAGAAGCTCGAAATCCATGTCGGGACCGGCGAGCGTTCCCGCGCTCTCGACGAACAACGCCCCGAGCGCAGCTTGCTCGTCGCCGTCGGCGTCGCCCTCCGGCAGGATCTCGTCGAGCCACTCGGCGCAGGCGTAGTCGCGTCGCGCGCAGAGCGCGCCGCACAGGCAACCGTGGGCTTCGGCCGGGTGGACGGCCGACTCGCGGGCGCCGAGCACCCGCGCGACGTCGTCGTAGGCCACCGTGGAGTGCATCAGACATATCGTAGCATCCCGTAGCATCGCGGCGCGCCGCGGCGGCCGCAGCGGTTCAATTGCTTCCCCGCAGGGGGCCCTCTATAGTTCCCGGCATGAGCGAACCCAGTGCCAGATCAGCCGTGGATGCCGAGCTGAAGCGCCTCGAGCGGCGCATCGACGAGCTCGTGGCGACGGTCGGCCAGCTCAAGGAGGAGAACCGGGCGCTGCGTCACCGCCAGGACTCCCTCATGACCGAGCGTGCCAGCCTGCTCCAGAAGAATGAGCAGGTCCGGGCACGGGTGGAGGCAATGATCGGCCGCCTCAAGGCGATGGAGCACGGCTCATGAGCGAGGAACGGTTGACCCGCGTCAGCGTCCGGCTGCTGGACCGCGAGTACCAGGTGGCCTGCCCGGCGGACGAGCGCTCCGATCTGCTCGACTCCGCGGAGTACCTCGACGCCAAGATGCGCGAGGTGCGCGACTCCGGCAAGGTCGTTGGCCTCGACCGCATCGCCGTGATCTCCGCGCTCAACCTCGCGAACGAGCTGATCAGGATGCGGCGCACCGGGTCGGTGGTCGATTCCGACCTCGGTGCGAAGCTGCGCACCCTGCGCGAGCGGGTGGAGACGGCCCTCGAGAAGGGCCAGCAGCTGGAACTTTGAACTGGAGGCGGCGGCCGGGACCGTCGCCTCGACGATTTGGCGCCGCCTGCGGTGTTCGACACGGTCCGGGTTACCTCTCGACCTTAAGTCCAACACCCAGGGGAGTCGGCCAGTCGGCACCATGTGCAAGTCCGCCATGAGCGGGAAGCCTGAGGTGCTGCGGCTTTCCCCGCCTATTGCTCTATGTCGAGAGCAAAGGCTCGTGACGGCACAGGCGGGCGGCGCCATCCCCTTCCATCCCGCTGGCCGGAATCCCGCATGGCGCAGTCCACCGCCGAAGTTCGCGACGCACGTCGCCGCCTGAGACGCCTGCGCGCGGAGTTCGCGGGCGACGAGCGGCTGGCCGCCGAACGCGCGATCTGCAGGACGCTCGGCGGCCTGTCGGTGTTCCGGCGGGGCGCGCGCGTGGCGCTGTACCTGCCGATGCGCGGCGAGGTCGACCTGCGGCCGGGTCTCGCCGCCGCGTGGCGTCGTGGCGTCGCGGTGTTCGTGCCGCGCATCCTGAATCGCAGGCGCGGCCGGATGGCGTTCGTGGCGTGGTCGCCCGGCAGGGCGGAACGACGCAACACGTTCGGCATCGCGGAGCCTGCCGACGCGTCCGCACGCGTGCCGGCCCTGCGCCTAGATGCCGTGGTGCTGCCGGTCGTCGGCTTCGACCGGCAGGGCAACCGCCTCGGCATGGGCGCGGGCTACTACGATCGCGCCCTGCGGCGACGCCGGGAACCCGGGCGCCGCTGGCGCCGGCCGCTGCTCGTCGGCGTCGCATTCGCCTGCCAGGAACTGCCCGCGATCCCGACGTCGCCGTGGGACGTGCCCCTCGACCTCGTCGTCACCGAGCACGGCGTGATGGTCCCCGCTCGTCGACCGTCCGCGAGAAACGCCCGATGAATCACTGGCTGTTCAAGTCGGAACCCGACACCTTCAGCGTGGACGACCTGGCCCGCGCCCGCGGCGCGACCACGACCTGGGACGGCGTGCGCAACCACCAGGTGCGCAACATGATGCGCGACCAGATGCGCGTGGGCGACCTGGGGTTCTTCTACCACTCGAGCTGCGCGGTCCCGGGCATCGCCGGCGTCGTGCGCGTGGTGCGCGCCGGCTACCCCGAACGTGCCGCGCTCGACCCGAAGCATCGCTACTTCGACCCCGACAGCGATGCCGTGAACCCGCGGTGGTACTGCGTCGACGTGCGCCTCGAGCGCAGCATCGACCCGCTCGTCACGCTCGAAACCCTGCGCAAACATGCGCGCGGAGCGCTTGCGGACATGCTGATCCTGCGGAGAGGCAACCGGCTCTCGGTGACGCCGGTGACCGACGAGGAGTGGCACTTCATCCTCTCGCTCGCGTGAGCGAACGTCGGTAATTCCAGTGCGATCGCATCGCGCGACGCGCGCGACTCGCGCGCCGTGCGACGAGCACTCGCGAGACACGTTTCAGAAATTTGTGACACGCCTCTTGCAATCGGTTTTTGTTTTCTGTAAATACTGCGCCCGGACTAACCCGACATGGAGATTGTGAACATGGCTGCTAAGAAGAAGGCTCCTGCTAAGAAGAAGGCTCCTGCCAAGAAGAAGGCTGCTGCCAAGAAGAAGGGCGCTGCCAAGAAGAAGTAAGCTCCCTTAAAGAGCTGACGACTGTGCCCGCGAAAGCGGGCACAGTTGTTTCAGGGGAACGGAAGAACGCGATGAACCAGGATCTCAACAAGCAGCGCGCCGCCGCCGCGGCGCTCGACTACCTCGGCGCGGGCGGCCTCATCGGGGTGGGCACCGGCTCGACGGTCAATTTCTTCATCGACGCCCTGGCGCCGATGCGGGAGCGCATCGCGGGCGCAGTGTCGAGTTCAGAAGCCAGCACCGCGCGGCTGCGCGCCCGCGGCATTCCCGTGCTGGACCTGAACGCAGTGGACGAACTCGAGGTCTACGTGGACGGCGCCGACGAGGCGACCCGGGCGCTGCACCTGATCAAAGGGGGCGGCGGCGCGCTCACCCGGGAGAAGATCGTCGCGGCGGCGTCGCGCCGCTTCGTGTGCATCGTCGACGAGCAGAAGGTGGTCGAGCGCCTCGGCCGCTTCCCGCTGCCGGTCGAGGTGATTCCCATGGCGCGCCGGCACGTCGCCCGACAGCTCGAGCGGCTGGGCGGCGAGCCGGCCTGGCGCGAGGGCTTCGTCACGGACAACGGCAACGACATCCTCGACGTGCGCGGCCTCGCGATCCCGGACCCGGTCGCACTCGAAGGCGAGATCGACCAGATCGCAGGCGTCGTCACGGTGGGGTTGTTCGCGCGGCGCCCCGCGGATGTACTACTGGTCGGGACCCCGTCGGGCGTCGTAACGTTGTCGTGTGAGGCCTGACCCGGAACTCGTCCGCGACCTGCGCGCCGCCCTGGGCCCCGACGCCGTGCTGGTGTCGGCGGAGGCCTGCGCGCCCTTCGAGTGCGATGCGCTCAATACCCAGCGCCAGCGACCCGACGTGGTCGCCCTGCCCCGCTCTGCAGACCAGGTCATGGAGGTGCTCCGCGCCTGCCGCCGGCACGCGACGCCGGTCGTGGCCCGAGGCGCGGGCACGGGACTGTCGGGCGGCGCGCTGCCGGTGCCCGGCGGGGTGCTGCTGGTGCTCGCGAGGCTCGACCGCATCCTCGAGGTGGACGCCGGGCGCCGGCTCGCACGCGTCGAACCGGGCGTCACCAACCTGGGGATCTCCCTCGCGGCGGCGCCGCACGGTCTCTACTACGCGCCCGACCCGTCGTCGCAGGTGGCGTGCACGATCGGCGGCAACGTCGCCGAGAACTCGGGCGGCGTGCACTGCCTGAAGCACGGACTCACGGTCCACAACCTGCTCGAGGTGCGTGTCGCCACCATCGACGGCGAGTGGCTGGTGCTCGGCTCGCCGGCCGGCGAGGCGCCGGGGCTGTCGCTGCTGCCGCTGTTCACGGGCTCGGAAGGCATGCTCGGGGTCGTCGTCGAGGCGACCGTGCGGCTGAAGCCGCTGCCGGAGCGCGTCGAACTGCTGATGGCGTCCTTCGACGACGTGCGCCGCTGCGCGGACGCGGTCGGGCGCATCATCGCCTCCGGCATCGTGCCCGCCGGGCTCGAGATGATGGACGCCCCGGCGATCCGCGCCGCCGAGGCATTCGTGCGCTGCGGCTACCCGACCGACGCCGCGGCGCTGCTGCTGTGCGAGCTGGACGGCCTAGAGCACGACGTGCAGCGCGACCTCGAGTCCGCCGAGGCGCTGCTGCGGGCGTGCGGTGCGACAGGGTTGCGCGTTGCGACCGACGCGGCGGAGCGCCTGCGCATGTGGTCCGGTCGCAAGTCCGCGTTCCCGGCGGTCGGCCGCCTGGCGCCGGACTACTTCTGCATGGACGGGACGATCCCGCGCCGGCACCTCGCGGACGTGCTCGAGCGCATCGCGGAGCTGTCGCGCGCCGCCGGCCTGGCCGTGGCCAACGTGTTCCACGCCGGCGACGGCAACCTGCACCCGCTCATCCTGTTCGACGCCGGCCGGCCCGGCGAGGTCGAGCGGGCCGAGCACCTCGGCGCCGCGATCCTCGAGCTGTGCGTCGCCGTCGGCGGCACCGTCACCGGCGAGCATGGCGTGGGCGTGGAGAAGCTCGGTCCGATGTGCACGCAGTTCGGGTCCGGCGAGCTCGAGGCCTTCCACGACGTGAAGCGTGCCTTCGACCCCGACGGGCTGCTGAACCCGGGCAAGGCCGTGCCGACCCTGGCCCGCTGCGCCGACTACGGCGCGATGCGGGTGCACGGCGGCAAGCTGCCCTTCGCCCACCTGCCCCGTTTCTGAATCGCGATGGACCGTGACAACACCGCAGCACTGGTCGAGCAGGTCCGCGAGGCCACGGCCCGCGGCACCCCGCTGCGGATCGCGGGCGGGGACACCAAGCGGTTCTATGGCCGCCCCATCGACGGACTGCCGCTCGAGACGCGCGGCCACGCCGGCATCCTGCGGCACGATCCGGCGGAACTGGTGCTGACCGCGCGCGGTGGCACGCCGCTCGCGGAGGTCGAGGCACGGCTCGCAGAACATGGCCAGCGACTGCCGTTCGAACCGCCGCACTTCGGCGCGCAGGCCACGCTCGGCGGCACGGTCGCATGCGGGCTCGCCGGGCCGGCGCGCGCCTGGGCGGGTCCGCTACGCGATTTCGTGCTCGGCACGCGCGTGCTCACCGGCGACGGCCGCGTGCTGCGCTTCGGCGGCGAGGTCATGAAGAACGTCGCGGGGTACGACGTTTCCCGGCTCATGGCGGGCTCGCTGGGCGTGCTCGGCGTGCTGCTCGACGTGTCCATCAAGGTCCTGCCGCTGCCCGTGGGCGGGCGCACGCTGGCGCTCGACATGGACGAGGCCCGCGCGCTCGGGCGACTCGCGGAACTCGCGCGCGGTGCGCTGCCCGTCTCCGCCGGGAGCTGGGCCGACGGCCGCCTGTACCTGCGGTTCGAAGGCTCGGAAGCGACGCTCGATGCCGTCGAGCGACGCGTGGGTGGCGAGGTCGTGCCCGAATCGCGGGCGCTCTGGACCAGCCTGCGCGAGCAGACGCACCCGTTCTTCGCCGGCGAGGAGCCCCTGTGGCGCTGCACGGTGCCGCCACTCGCCCCACCGCTGGCGCTCGGCGGGATGCCGCTCGTCGAATGGAGCGGCCTGCAACGCTGGTATCGCTGCGCCCCCGGCGTCACGGCGTTCGATGCCGCGGCCGCGGTCGGCGGTCACGCGACGCTGTTCCGCCACCGGCATGGCGCCGCCGAGGTGTTCGCAGCGCTTGCGCCGCCGCTCGTGCGGCTGCACCGCGGACTGAAGCGGGCGTTCGACCCCGCCGGCATCCTCAATCCCGGCCGCATGTACGCGGACCTGTAGCGTCATGTTCGCCCGGCCGGCTGCAGGACTCGAGGACACCGAACGCGGACGCGAGGCGCAGGCCCTGCTGCGCAACTGCGTGCACTGCGGGTTCTGCCTGCCGGCCTGCCCCACCTACCGCATCACCGGCAACGAGCTCGACAGCCCGCGCGGTCGCATCTACCTGATCAAGCAGCTCGTGGAGGGCGCGCCGGCCACCGCGACCACGCGCGAGCATCTCGACCGCTGCCTCACCTGCCGTGCCTGCGAGCGGGCGTGCCCGTCCGGCGTCGAGTACGGACGGCTGATCGACCTCGGCCGGGAGCTGGCCGAGGAACGCGTGCCACGGACGCTGCGGCAGCGGACCCTGCGGCGTGCGTTCGTGGAGTTGTTCTCCAGGCCGCGCCTGTTCACCGCGACGCTGCGCGCCGGACAGCGGGTGCGAGGCTGGATGCCGGCGTCGCTGCAGGCGCGCATCCCGCCTCGACCACCGACCGCGGCCATCGCGCCGCCGGCGACCCGCCACGCGCGGCGCGTCGTCTTGCTCGACGGTTGCGTCCAGCCGGGACTCGCCCCCGGGATCAACGTCGCCGCCGCCCGGGTGCTCGATCGTCTCGGCATCACCGTCGATCGCGTCACCGGCGAGCAGTGCTGCGGCGCACTCGGACATCACCTCGGTCACACCGATCGCGCCCTCGATCAGGCACGCCGGAACGTGGACTTGTGCTGCGCGGCACTCGACGCCGGCGCCGCGGCGATCGTCAGTTCCGCGAGCGCCTGCGGGCTGATGGTGAAGGACTACGGGCGACTGCTGGCGGCCGACGCCGTGCACGCGGCCCGCGCGCAACGCGTCAGTGCCGCGACCCGCGACCTCGCCGAGATCATCGAACCACGCGACCTCGAACGCATCGGCCTCACGCGGGACGCGGGCCCGCGGATCGCGTGGCAGGCGCCGTGCACCCTGCAGCACGGACAGCGCATCACCGCGCGCGTCGAAGGCGTGCTGGAAGCCGCCGGATACCGCCTGGTGCCCGTGCGCGACGCGACGCTCTGCTGCGGTTCGGCGGGCACCTACTCGATCCTGCAGCCCGGACTGTCGGGCGAGCTGCGGCAGCGCAAGCTCGCGGCGCTGACCGGCGGCGAGCCCGCCGCGATCGCGACGGCGAACATCGGGTGCCTCGAGCACCTGCGCGCGGTGAGCCCGGTGCCGGTGCGGCACTGGATCGAGCTGGTCGCCGACGCGCTCGACCGCTTGCCGTCGAGGTGAGGCCCTTGCACGTCGTCGACACTCCGCGCCTGTTGCTTCGCTGGCTCGATGCGTCGGACGCCGGGTTCATGCTCGAGCTCGTGAACGACCCCGACTGGGTGCGCCACATCGGCGATCGCGGCATTCGAACCGTCGAAGCCGCACCCGACTGGAGGACGTGGACCTCGGCTTCGCCTTCCTCCCGCAGTTCCGCGGCAAGGGCTACGCGTACGAGGCGGCGGCCGCGACACTGAACCACGGGCGGTCCGCCCTGGGCCTGAGCCGGGTCGTCGCCCTCGTCTCGCCGGAGAACCGGGACTCGCTGCACCTGCTGGCGCGACTGGGTCTGGAGTTCGAGCGAATGGTGATGCCTCCCACGGAGGCGCTTGAGGTCTGCCTCATGGCTACGTCGCCCGGCACCCAGCGTGCCGACGCCGCATCCACGGCATTGCCGCGAACACGACCAGCATGATGAGGTACACAGACCCGGAAACCGGATCTCGACTGGCGATGTACTCTCCGACACCACGGCCGGCCAGGGCGACGGCCAGGAGCAGTTCCGCCGCCACGAGCATGGAAAGAGACAGGACGCCTGCAAGTGCCCAGCCAACTGGCGCCATGGACGGACCATGTTCTCTGACCACGTAGCCTGCGGCCAGGTAGATAGCCACGAACATCAGTGGCATCTCCGCGAGTTCGGCGATGCGCTCACCGAGGCGTGGAACGAGAAACAGTACCCGAGCTGACCCAAGCACGAAGCCAACCCCGAAAACGATGCCGAAGTAGACCGCCGCGGCGATGAGGAGCGGGCTACTACGCTGGGGCTCGCCTTGGGGGTGTTTCATGGGGCCTGACGGTTGAGCTGAGCGCCGCGGCTTCGGCAACAACGACTTGGCACTTCATCTCCCGCGCGCGTTCTCCAGCGAGGTGTCAGGCGGCAACCTCAACATATTCAACTTTGCTTGATGGCGGCGGGATGGGCGAACCGTCCTCCCGCAACCCATCGAGATGAAACACGATCGCTTCGCGGATTGCAGTTTCGGTCTCTGCCAGGGTGGCGCCCGTTGCGATGCAACCCGGCAGGTCCGGGACATACGCTGAGAAGTTCGAGCCCGCGTTTTCAATGACGACGGCGTAGCGCATTGCGGTTACCCTATTTTCGCTTCAGACCGGCCTGCTTGAGGATACTGTTGAGCGTGCCGGGCGCCAAATCGTCTCTGGGTTTCCCTGGAACGGTCACGCGCCCCGGCTTCGTAGAGTGCTTGAATTGACGATGACTTCCTCGGGTCGCAACCCAAAACCAGCCGTCGTCGCGCAGAAGACGGAGCAGATCACTCACTTCCATCCGCCAACGCTAGAGTCGGCGCGTTTCTCCGGAAACGATTGAATGCATCGTGAATCGCCAGACTTGCCGCCTAACGCCGTGTTCAGCGGCCGCGCGGCCGACACCCTACGGGACGGCGACACCGCCTCATCCGCGCGGTCCGCTGCAACACACAGTTAGACCGACGCATCACGAAAGGCTCGCAGCACCGCATTAATGCGCGTCTGGTAGCCGCCGCCCTGCGCCTTAAACCACTCCAGTACGTCGCGGTCTACCCGGAGCGAGATCGACGCTTTCGGCGATAGTGGCTTGAGACCACGCCGTGCGATGCCTCGCACGATGTGCTTCAAGGAGGCCTCAGGATGCTCCGACGTACGAACAATATCCGCGTCGCGCGTTGACCGAAGACGACCGACGTCGGTTCTAGACATTCGCGAAGAAGATGCCCGCTTCGCGGTCTGTTGCTTTGCGGAAGGAGATGACACGGATTTCATGAGCGGTCTCGGTATGAATGACCTGCTGGGTGATTTTCGGACCGTTTAATTCTTGAGAGGATGGCTCCCCCGGGCAAGCCGAGGGAGTCATGAGGAAAGCAAGGTTTAGCGAAGAACAGATGGTCAAGATCCTCCGCGAGGCCGACAAGTCGCCGGTGGCGGAGGTGGCCAAGAAGCATGGCATCAGCGATCAGACGATCTACGGCTGGCGCCAGCGTTACGGGACGCTCGCGCCGGCGGACGTGAAGCGGTTGCGGCATCTGGAGCACGAGAACACGCGACTGAAGAAGCTGGTGGCCGATCGGGATCTCGAGCTGGATGTGATGCGGGAGATCAGCCGAAAAAAATGGTGAGCGCGCAGGCTCGACGACGACAGGTGACCTACGCGCGTCAGCGCGGCGTATCGTCGCGACGGGCGTGCGCGCTGCTCTCGGTGGCTCGATCGACGCTCGGCTACGAGTCACGTCTGGCGGCGAAGGACGCGCCCGTGGTGGCGGCCATGCGCGAACTCTCGGCGCAGTACCCGCGCTTCGGCTATCGGCGCATCCACGTGTTCCTGGGCCGCCGCGGCCACGAGATGAGCACCGATCGTGCCCATCGGCTGTGGCGCCAGGAGGGCCTGCAAGTACCGCGCAAGCGGCCTCGACGACGGATTTCGACGGGCCGACCGCGGCCGTTGCTGCCGGTGCGGATCAATCATGTCTGGACCTACGACTTCGTCTTCGACGGTTGCGCCAACGGGCAGCAGCTCAAGTGCCTGACCGTGGTCGACGAGTATTCCCGGGATTGTTTGGCCATCGACGTGGCGGGCAGCATCCGCTCCGGCCGGGTGATCGAGATCCTGGCGCGGCTGGTGAGTATTCACGGCGCTCCGCAGTACCTGCGATCCGATCATGGGCCCGAGTTCGTGGCGACCGCGCTGCTGCGTTGGTTGTCGACCGCCAACATCGAAACCGCCCTGATCGAGCCGGGCAAGCCCTGGCAGAACGGCCTCGGCGAGAGCTTCAACGGGAAGTTCCGCGACGAGTGTCTGAGCATGGAGTGGTTCCGCAACCGGACTGATGCGAAGATCGTGATCGAAGCGTGGCGGCGTCACTACAACGAGGTTCGACCGCATTCGAGTCTCGGCAACCTGACGCCGGCCGAGTTCAAGAAGGCAGTTTCATCAACCCGTCCGGAGCAGGTCATTCTCCAAGTTTGAAATGGTCCGAAGAAAACCGGCAGGTCACCATTGTCCAAGAAATCCTTGACCGCTACAGCCTGCCATTGGCGCTCCGCTTGAGCGAGGGGTTAGGCTTCACGTCCCGCACCAGAGCCGGAGTTGTTGCTTGACTGGGTGACTTGACGTAAGTGCTCGGCTGAGTTGAGGCGCCGCTCAAGCTCCGAGTCGAGCGTTGCTGGGACCGACGTAGGCGGAAGGTAGATAGTGAATCCACCATGAAGTTGGGTTGCGAATTCACCGATTCTGTCGAGTGGAAAATGAAAGGTTGTCGAAGGCAAAGCTGGGTGATCGCTGCAATAGATGGCCACGCAGGGGTGCGCTGGGGGAAAGTACTGAATCAAGTACTCCACGAAGCGCGCAAAACGATTTGGCGAACTTGGTCGACTGGAGTAGAGGCCGGTTTCCAGAGTGCCAACCTGCCAGATCAGCGTTTGAATGTCGGTCTGTAGCTTCCGTCGCGTCAAGAGAAGTTCTGTTGCCTCGAACATCTGCAGGCCGGTGTTCGCGGGATCAATCATCAGCTCCGCAAAGATGCAGTCCATTGAGGAGATGCCAGGGAGTATCTTTACGGTCAAGCCAAGTTGATCTGCAACATCTTTAATCACAAATGGTGGGAATGCGAATACGGTTGGGTGGCCGTAGAGTCCAAGCGCCACGGGTCCGCGCTCAATCGCTGCATCTATTACCGCCTTGGCCATCTCCTTGTATGTCGCTAGCCTTCCTTTTTCTTCCCGGTAGAGTTCGCAAAGATCCGTGACTTTGAGTTTCTATGACAAGAGGTAGTCTTTGATGCCTAGGCTTCCGTCAACAAGAAAGACCTCTCGTGCGGCGAGCATTGCCCGTTCAGCCTCTTTGGTTAGTTGGTCTAGCGAGCGCATACCCAAACCGACAATCGTTATATCCGCATCGCTCAATAGCCTTTTCGGTTGGGCCTGCCGCAAGTCATCAGACTCGAATCCTTCGAACATTTCGTCAATCAAGTGCGACGCAAGTTCCAAGCGCGCGTCTCGGTGCAGTTCGGCGGAATCGGCTGTCGGATGATCGTTGCGCATCATCGTCTGGCTTTCTCCTCTCACCTGCGAGAAGGCCAGCGTCGGTGGGACGAATGCAATGAGGTTTGGTCGGATCGGCTTGGGGAAGGTCGTATAGGGAGTTCGAACGAGCACTTGCGGCCGTATAGCTGTGATGGTTAGCGCGACTAAGGAATCAAGGTCATCGGGACGAGGAGTCGTCGCAGGAGAGGTAAGGTAAGCTCTCTCTTGGTCCGTTAGGTCGAAGCCCGCGTAGGTGGTGCTAATGTCACGCTGCGCCGCGCCCATTAGGCTCTCGTCTAGCATTAGTGCGGTCAGCCAGGCCTTAACTCCTTCTGTGCTCATGGGAATCTCCTTTTCGATTGCTTGTCACGCGTCGGGGGAAGACTGGTCGTGTTTGTGATGCGCGGCCTAACGATCGCGCTTACCGGCGCGCCGCAGGCTGGCGCGACCTTTGCGTCTGCAAAGGGCGTGACAGACAAGGCGTGTCCCGGTGGAGCGCGGGGTTAGCTGGCTTTCTTGAGTTCTTCACGGAGAACCCGCCGAAGCGTCTTCTCGAGCGGCTCCTGCACCTGCTTGATGTGCTCGCGCAGAGCCGCGTTGATCAGGGACTGGTAGTTGCCGCCACCCGCTTCCTCGACCCTCGCCTTGAACCAATCGATTGTGTCGTCATCCAGGCGAATGGTGATTCGAGTCTTGCCGCGCGGCACAGGGACGACCGCCCCTCGCTTTGCCGTGGAAAAGTCGTACTGCTTTCTCATGACTGGATCTCGTAGGTGCGCCGTTCAGCTCGGCTGGCTTTGCGAGAGGAGATGATCCGTATCACCCTGCCGCGTGGCGTAAAGACGGTGACCAAGACCCGGCCGGCCGGATCTGCAGCGAGGCAAACGAAGCGCTCTTCCCCGCTCGCGTCCGGGTCCGCAATGGTCTGGGCGGCCGGATCTTCAAGTGACAGGGCTGCATCCGAGAAGCGCACCTTGTGCTTCCTGAAGTTGCCCGCCGCCTTGGCCGGATCCCACTCGTACTCCATTTCGATGCGAGTATGCACGTTTGTGCACCGCGGTCAAGCGCCGTCACTGAGCCTGACGAAGCCAGCTAACTACATTTAGGCCGACAAGACATTCAGCCGACAGGAAATAGTGCTGCAGGTTTTGGGCCGCAGGTTTTAGGCGGCGCACGCCAGACTCCGCCCTTCTTAGAATCGATGCTAATCCATGACATTCGCAGGTTCCCTGCGCGGCGATTTTGTGGTCCAAATAGACCACCAAACCCTGGGTGCGTCAATTGCATTGGGGCGGATGCCGCATGGACGCGAAACCGCGCCTCCTCGACCAGGTCCGCGACAAGTTGCGGACGCTGCACTACAGCTACCGCACTGAGCAGCAGTATCTGTTCTGGGCCCGTCGCTACATTCTTTTCCATCACAAGCGACACCCGTCGGAACTTGGCGGCCCTGAGGTCGAGGATTTCCTGACGCACCTTGCCGTTGATCGTCACGTGTCCGCGTCCACGCAGAACCAGGCGCTGGCTGCGATCCTCTTCCTCTACAGAAAGGTGCTCGAGATCGAATTGCCCTGGTTCGACGGCGGCGGACTGCGCGTGACCGAGGCGCTGCAGTTGAGGGTTAAGGACCTGCAGTTCGACTATCGGCAGATCATCGTGCGCAGCGGCAAGGGTCGCAAGGATCGCGTCACGATCATGCCCGACTCGAAAGTCGAGCCGTTGCAGAAGCACCTCGTCGGCGTACGTGTGAGGCACGAACACGCGCTGCGAAGGGGGTACGCGGGCGTTGAGATGCCCTATGCGCTCGAGCGCAAGGCGCCGGCACCACATCTTCCCCGACACCGTGCAGGAACTACTCGGGCACAAGGATGTGAAGACGACGCAGATCTATACGCATGTCATGCGCAAGGGCGCGAATGCGGTGCAGAGTCCGTTGGATCGGTGAGCGCGAATGCGACGTTGTCGAACCCAGGATCCCTGGGTTCGTGGTCCTCGTCCCGGACCGCCAAACGAAAGGGCCCGCTTGCGCGGGCCCTTCGGTCTTTGGCTGGGGGACTAGGATTCGAACCTAGGTTGACGGAGTCAGAGTCCGTAGTCCTACCGCTAGACGATCCCCCAAAAGGGTTAGCGCTTGGAGAACTGCGTGCCGCGGCGGGCCTTGCGGAAACCGACCTTCTTGCGCTCGACCTCGCGCGCGTCGCGCGTCACGAAGCCGGCGGCGCGCAGCGGCGGGCGCAGCGCCTCATCGTACTCCATCAGGGCCCGGGTGAGCCCGTGGCGGATGGCGCCCGCCTGGCCGGTGGTGCCGCCGCCGTCGACGTTCACCTCGACGTCGAAGCGATCGGTCATCTGCACCAGCTCGAGCGGCTGGCGCACGATCATGCGCGCGGTCTCGCGACCGAAGAACTCCTCGATCGTCCGGTCGTTGATGCGGATCTTGCCGGTGCCGGGACGCAGGTGGACGCGGGCCGTCGAGGTCTTGCGTCGGCCGGTGCCGTAGTTGGTGTTCGCGGGCATCTTCGGGTTCTCGGGCTTCAGAGGTCGAGCGGCTTGGGCTGCTGCGACGCGTGCGGGTGCTTCTCCCCGTCGAACACGTGCAGCTTCTTGAACATGGCGCGGCCGAGCGGGTTCTTGGGCAGCATGCCCTTCACCGCGAACTCGATCACCCGTTCAGGGTGCTCCGCCAGCATCTTCTCGAGCGACTTGCTCTTGATGCCACCGATGGCGCCGGTGTGCCAGTAGTAGATCTTGTCCGCGAGCTTGTCGCCCGTGACCCGGATCTTGCCGGCGTTGAGCACGATGATGTGGTCGCCCGTGTCTACGTGCGGCGTGTATTCGGGCTTGTGCTTGCCGCGAAGGCGCATGGCGAGCTGGGTGGCGAGGCGGCCGAGCGTCTTGCCGCTCGCGTCCACCACGTACCAGTCGCGCCGCACCTGCCCGGAGCGGGCGAAAACGGTGGTCATCGGAGGCTCCCGGGAACCTGTCAGTCCGTCAGAGAGCCGCGAATCTTACTGTACGCGGCCGCCCATTGCAAAGCCTGCGGCGGGCCGCCGGTGCACCGGCCGCGGACGCCCCCCGTCTCATATATATGGAATCCCGCTATAGAATCCCGCCATGACCCGCGAGCCCCCCCGCCTGACGCTCCTCGACCGGTTGATCCGGGAGTTCGACCGGGGCCTGCGCACGGTCGCGGCCGCCAACGTGTCGGCACGGCCCAACCCGGCCGGCTCGAGCCCCGAGTCCGTGACGGACCCCGCGGCACGGCGCCATGCGGCCGGCCTCATGCGGGTCAACCATGCGGGCGAGATCGCGGCCCAGGCCCTGTACCACGGCCAGGCGGTGACTGCCCGCAACGAGGCGGTGCGCCGGTCCCTGCTCGAGGCGGCGCGCGACGAGACCGACCACCTCGCATGGTGCGAGCAGCGCGTGCGCGAACTCGACAGCCGCACCAGCCTCCTCGCGCCGGTCTGGTACGCCGGTTCGTTCGCGATCGGCGCGCTCGCCGGCCTCGCCGGCGACCGCACCAGCCTCGGCTTCGTCGCGGAGACCGAGAAACAGGTCATCGAGCACCTCGAGTCCCACCTCCACGAGCTGCCGCCGGACGACGAGCGCTCCCGCCGCATCGTCGAGCAGATGCAGGCGGACGAGGCCCGCCACGGCTCGGAGGCACGTTCGGCGGGCGGGGGCGACCTGCCGCGGCCGGTCCGCGAGCTCATGCGGCGCACCGCGCGTGTGATGACGGTCACAGCTTACCGTCTCTGATGCTTGCGGCCGCGGCCGCAGTGCTATTAAATCGCGGCGGCTTTTACATAAAACGAAGGATGGGGCATGGAGACCGGCGGCCGACCCTTGAGCGACATCCCGGCGATCAATCGCTTCCTGAGCTACTGCCGGATCCGCGCAGTGCCCTCGAAGACGGTACTCATCCACGCCGGCGACGTCCCCGACGTCCTGTACTTCGTCATCAAGGGCTCCGTCGAAGTCCTGATCGAGGACGAGGAAGGCAACGAGATGGTGCTGGCCTACCTCAACAAGGGCCAGTTCTTCGGCGAGATGGGCCTGTTCAACGACCAGCCGCAGCGCAGCGCCTGGGTGCGCACGCGCTCGCAGTGCGAACTCGCCGAGATGACCTACCCGCGCTTCCGGCAGATCGCCGCCGAGAGCCCGACGCTGCTGTTCGAGCTCGCCACGCAGCTCGCGAGCCGGCTCGACCGCACCAACCGCAAGCTCGGCGACCTGGCGTTCGTGGACGTGACCGGACGGGTGGCGCACGCGATCATGGACCTGTGCAACGAGCCCGACGCGATGTCGCATCCGGAGGGCACGCAGATCAAGGTGAGCCGCCAGGAGCTCTCCCGTCTGGTCGGCTGCTCGCGCGAGATGGCCGGCCGCGTGCTCAAGGTGCTCGAGGAGCAGGGCCTGCTCACCGCGCGCGGCAAGACCATGGTGGTGTACGGCGTGCGGCCCAGGCTCAAGGGCAAGGCGGCCCAGATGTCGGCCCAGCCGAGCGCCCCGTCGCCCCTCGCGCTGCGCGCCCGCAGCAAGTCGACCACGGTCGACGCGGACGACGAGGACGAGGACGACGAGGACTGATCCCGTCGCCGCGGGCGGCCGTCAGCGGCCGGCGCGCGCCTGCGCGATGCGATCCCGCATCGCGCCGATCGTGGCACGGTAGTCCTTCGCCCCGAAGATCGCCGAGCCCGCGACGAAGGTGTCGGCGCCCGCCGCGGCCACCGCGGCGATGTTGTCCACCTTCACGCCCCCGTCCACCTCGAGGCGGATCTCACGGCCGCTGCGGTCGATCAACTCGCGCACGCGCGCGATCTTGGGCAGCGCCGAGGGGATGAAGGACTGTCCGCCGAAGCCCGGGTTCACCGACATCAGCAGCACCATGTCGATCTTGTCGAGCACGTGTTCGAGCCAGTTCAGCGGCGTCGCCGGGTTGAACACCAGGCCGGGACGGCAACCCTGCTCGCGGATCAGGCCGATCGTGCGGTCGACGTGCTCACTGGCCTCGGGGTGGAAGGTGATCCAGGTGGCGCCGGCCTTCGCGAAGTCGGGCACGATCCGATCCACCGGCCTGACCATCAGGTGCACGTCGATCGGCGCCTCGATGCCGGCCTTGCGCAGCGCCTCGCAGACCAGCGGCCCGATCGTGAGGTTCGGCACGTAGTGGTTGTCCATGACGTCGAAGTGCACGATGTCCGCGCCGGCCTCGAGCACGGCACGCACTTCCTCGCCGAGGCGGGCGAAGTCCGCGGACAGTATCGACGGGGCGATCCAGGGCGTTGGCATGGGACGACTCCGGGACGGGAGTTTCACTCTAGCAGCAGCGCGGGCTACTTCATCCCCCGGTGTTTCCGGATGACTTCGTAGGCATCGAGAATGCGGCGGGTGCGCTCGTGGGCGGCCTCGACCATGGACTCCGGGAGGCCGTTGGCCACCAGCTTGTCCGGGTGGTTCTGGCTCATCAGGCGACGGTAGGCCAGCGTCACCTCGGCGTCCGTCGCGCCGGGGCCCACGACCAGCACCTGGTAGGCATCCGCCAGCCGGTCGGAGGCCGGGCGGGCAGCCTCCCCGGCACCGCCCTGTCCGCGCATCCTGAGCATCGCCTCGAGGGCGGCGAACTCGATCGCCGAGACGCCGAGCGCACTGCACATGCGGGCGAACACCGCGCGCGCCGGCGCAGTGAGGCCGCCGCCGCGCAGCGCCGCCTCGAGCTGGATCTGCACGAACAGCCGACGCAGGTCCTCGCGGCCCGCCGTCCGGGCGCGAAGGTCGCTGAGCACCTCGTCGAGCGGGAAGTCGCCGGCCTTGCCCTCGGTGAAGCAGTCGATCGCACGACGCACGTCAGCCTCGCCGAGCGAGAAGCGGCGCATGGCGTCGCGCGCCGCGTCGATCTCCTGCTCGGTGACGCGTCCGTCGGCCCTGGCGACGTGGCCCATGACCTGGAACGTCGCCCGGAAGAAAGCTGCCTGGAGATCGGCGGCGGGCGGACCTTCCGGCGGACGTGTGCCGCGCCCCCGCGCGCGGTCTGCGGCCGCGCGCGAGTCGAACAGGTGGCCGATCAGGAATCCCACGATCGCACCGAACAGCCCGCGCCCCACGAGGGCCCCGAGCGCCGCGCCGATCAGCTTGCCGTACCAGCCCATCGTTTCCTTGACCGTCGGGGAATACGCCTGCAACACTGCCCGCCCGCGGCTGCGCAGTATTTTACCAGCCCGGCCGCGGCCCCCCCTGCCCTCCGGGAACCCAAGCATGGCCGCCAGCGCACCCAGCCCGCCCTCCTCGCCACCGATGCACGAGTCCCGCCTCACGGGACTCGCACGCCTCCACCAGGGCAAGGTGCGCGACATCTACGCGGTGGACGACCGGCACATGCTGATCGTCACCACCGACCGGCTGAGCGCCTTCGACGTGGTGCTGCCGGACCCGATCCCCGGCAAGGGCCAGGTGCTCACCAGCATCTCGAACTTCTGGTTCGGCAGGACGCGCCACATCGTGCCGAACCACCTGACGGACTTCCCGCTCGGACGCGCGGTGCCCGACCCGGCCGAGCGCGCGCTGATCGCCGACCGCGCCATGGTGGTGCGGCGGCTGAAGGCGCTGCCCGTCGAGGCCGTGGTGCGCGGCTACCTGATCGGCTCGGGCTGGAAGGACTACCAGGGGACCGGCCGCGTGTGCGGCATCGAGCTGCCGCGCGGGCTGCGCATGGCCGACCGGCTGCCGCGACCGCTGTTCACGCCGGCCACCAAGGCTGAGCAGGGCCAGCACGACGAGAACGTCGCCTTCGAGGCAATCGAGGCCGCGATCGGCGCGCCGCTCGCCGCGCAGGTGCGTGGCACGGCGATCGCACTGTACGAGTTCGCCGCGGCACACGCGCTGGCGCGCGGCATCATCATCGCGGACACGAAGTTCGAGTTCGGCGTGGACGAGGCCGGCTCGCTGGTGCTGATCGACGAGGCGCTCACGCCCGACTCCTCGCGCTTCTGGCCGGTGGACACCTACGCGCCGGGCGCGAGCCCGCCGTCGTTCGACAAGCAGTTCGTGCGCGACTATCTCGAGACGCTCGACTGGGACAAGACGCCGCCCGGTCCTCGGCTGCCGGTCGACGTCATCGCGAAGACCTCCGAGAAGTACCGCGAGGCCCTGCGGCGGCTCACCGCGTGACGTCCTCGCCCGATCTGCTGCCTTCGCTGCGCCGCCAGTTCGAGCACTGGCTGTTCGACCTGCCCGAGGCGCTCGGCGGGCGGCCGCTGCGCTGGCTGTCCGCGCCGCTGCGCTACGCCTACGCGCTGCTGCGCGACGCGGCCCGCGGCGAGCTCGGCCTGCACGCGATGAGCCTCGTGTACTCGACGCTGTTCGCGCTCGTGCCGCTGATCGCGGTCGCCTTCGCCGTGCTGCAGGCGTTCGGCTACCACGAGGAGATCGGCAGCCTCCTGTACGAGTTCCTGCGGCCGCTGGGCGGGCAGGGCCGGGAGCTTGCGGGGAGCATCATGGGCTTCGTCCGCAACGTGCAGGGCACGATCCTCGGCACCGTCGGCTTCGTGTTCCTGCTCTACACCGTGCTGTCGATGATCCAGAAGGTCGAGCAGGCGCTCAACTTCGTCTGGCACGTCGAGCGTCCGCGCAGCCTCGCTCGCCGCGCGAGCGAGTACGTCGTCGTCATGCTGGTGGGACCCGCGGTCGCGGTGCTGGCCATGGTGCTGCTGGCGCGCTTCGAGGCGAGCCACGTCATGGCGAGGCTCGCCGGGGCCGCCGGCGGGGAGGCGGGCCGGACCCACCTCGCGCCCTACCTGCTGGTGATCGGCCTCTTCCTGTTCATCTACGTGTACATGCCCAACATCCGCGTGCGGCTCGGGCCGGCGGCCGTCGGTGCGCTGTTCGCCGGCGCCCTGTGGGCCGCGGTCGGCGCGCTGTTCGCGCGCATCGTCGTCTACTCCGCGCAGACGGCGGCCGTGTACGCCGGCTTCGCGGTCGTGCTGCTGTTCCTCGTCTGGCTGTACCTGAGCTGGCTCATCCTGCTGCTCGGGGCGCAGCTCTCGTTCTACGTGCAGCACCCCGAGCACCTGCGGACGGGGCACGCGGAGATCCCGCTGACCGGCGCGCTGCGCGAGCGGCTCGCGCTGTCCGTGATGTACCTCGTGGGCGAGCGGTTCCTCGACGGCGGCCCGCGCTGGACGATCAGCGCGCTCGCGGAGCGCCTCGACGTGCCGGGCACGGTGCTCGACGACATCGTGTCGGCGCTGCAGCAGCACGGTCTGGTGCTCGACGTCGAGGACGACAGCGTGGCCCCGGCGCGCGACCTCGGGGCGATCCGCCTCGATGCGATCCTCGAGGCCGTGCGACACGAGATGCCGGACCCGCGGCGCCCGGCGCCGCGCCCGGTCCCGGCGGCGGACGAAGCCGCGCGCCTCGCCGACGCGGCGATCGGCTCGAGCCTGTCGGGCCGCAACCTGCGCGACCTGCTGCGGCCGGCGGGCTGACGCGCCGTAGCGGCTTCAGGCGCCGGCGACCGTCATCTGTTCGACGAGGATCGAGCCGCAGCGGATCCCGCCACGCAGGTCCACGTCGGACCCGACCTCGACGATGGCGCGGTACACGTCGCGGAGGTTGCCCGCGACCGTGACCTCGTGCACCGGATGGATGATGCGGCCGCCCTCGACCCAGAAGCCCGCCGCGCCGCGCGAGTAGTCCCCGGTCACGCCGTTGACGCCCTGCCCCATCAGCTCGGTGACCAGCAGTCCACGGTCCAGCAGCGCCAGCATGCCCTCGAAGTCACGGCCGCGTCCCCGCACGATCAGGTTGTGCGTGCCGCCGGCGTTGCCCGTCGTGCGCAGCCCGAGCTTGCGCGCCGAATAGGCGCTCAGCACGTAGCCGAGCAGCACGCCGCCGGCGACGAGTTCCCGGTCGCTGGTCGCCACGCCATCGTGGTCGAACGGCGCGCTGCCGAGCGCCTTCGGCAGGTGTGGCCGCTCGGAGATCGCAAACCAGTCGGGGAACACGCTCTGCCCCGCCGCGCCCAGCAGGAAGGAGGCACGCCGGTACTGGCTGCCGCCGCGCACCGCGCCCACGAAGTGGCCCACCAGCCCGCGCGCCACCTCCGGCGCGAACAGCACCGGCACGCGCATCGTGCCGAGCTGCCGGGCGCCGAGCCGCCGCACGGCACGTTCGCCGCTGCGCCGCCCCACGTCGGCGGCGGACTCGAGCTCGCGCCAGTCGCGCGCGGTCGAGTACCAGTAGTCGCGCTCCATGTCCTCGCCTTCGGCGCCGATCACCGCGCAGCTCAGGCTGTGCACGGTGCCGGGGTAGGCGCCCAGGAAGCCGTGCGAGTTGCCATAGGCACGCACGCCGCGGTGCGTGCTGAGGCCCGCGCCCTCGGAGTTCGTGATGCGCGGGTCCACCTGCATCGCCGCGGCCTCGCACTCGAGCGCCAGTTCGCACGCGCGCTCCGGCGTCACGTCCCAGGGATGCGCGAGATCGAGGTCCGGAACGGACCGGGCAAGCATGTCGGGATCGGCGAGTCCCGCGCAGGAATCCTCCGCGGTGTAGCGCGCGATGCTGCAGGCCCTCGCCACGGTCTCGCGCAGCGCAGCGGCGCCGAGGTCGGCAGTGCTGGCGGAGCCCTTGCGCATGCCGAAATAAACGGTCACGGCCATGCCCCGGTCGCGCTGGTACTCGATCGTCTCCACCTCGGCCATGCGCACGGACACGGACAGGCCCACGTCCATGCTGATCGCGGCCTCGGCCTGCGAGGCGCCGAGCGTGCGGGCCTCCTCGAGCGCCAGCTCCACGAGGGCGAGCAGTTCGGCGCCCTCGACGGCGACGGCAGTGGAACGGTCGGTGGCCATGACGGTGCCCGGGACAACCAGAAACGGCCATTCTAGCAGCGGCGGGACGCCCACCCGCCCGTGCTAGCATCCCGCGCCATGAGCGGTCCCGGCCACGACGTCGAACCCCCGAGCAAGAGCGAACTCAAGCGCCAGAGCCGCGACCTGCAGGACCTCGGCCAGGAGCTCGTCGAGCTGCCGGCGTCCGAGCTCGACGCGATCGAGCTGTCCGAGGAGCTGCGCGAGGCGGTGATCGCGGCCCGCGGCATCACGGCCCACGGCGCCCGTGTCCGCCAGCGCCTGTATATCGGCAAGCTGCTGCGTCACACCGACGTCGAGCCGATCCGGCAGGCGCTCGCGCGCCGCGCCGAGGTGGACCGCCAGCGCGTGCGCCGCGAGCACGTCATCGAGGAGTGGCGCGAACGGTTGCTCGCGGACGACGCCGCGGCCTGGACGGAACTCGGCGGACGGATTGCCTCAGCCGACCTCGGCCAGCTCCGTTCGCTCGCGCGCGCGGCGCGCGCGGAGGCCCAGGGCACCCGGCCGCCGGCGGCGGCGCGACAGCTGTTCCGTCGACTGCGGGAGCTGCTCCCGACGGCACCGGACTGAGCATCGGGCGGCCGGTGCTAGAATGATCCGATGAACCCGCTCGTCGGAATCATCATGGGCTCGACCTCCGACTGGGAGTCCCTGAAGCCCGCCTCCGAGACGCTCGACCGCCTCGGCATCCCCCACGAGGTGCGGGTCGTGTCGGCGCACCGCACGCCGGACATGCTGTTCGAGTACGCCGCCTCGGCGCGTGACCGCGGACTCCAGGTCCTGATCGCGGGTGCGGGCGGCGCCGCCCACCTGCCGGGCATGACCGCGGCGAAGACCAGCCTGCCGGTGCTGGGCGTGCCGGTGCAGTCGAAGACCCTTAACGGCCTCGACTCGCTGCTGTCGATCGTGCAGATGCCGGCCGGGATCCCGGTCGGAACGCTCGCCATCGGGCCCGCAGGCGCCACCAACGCCGCGCTGCTGGCGGCGGCCATCCTGGGCACCACGCGCCCCGAGATCCGCACGGCGCTCGAGGAGTTCCGCGCCGCGCAGACGGGCAAGGTGCTCGCCCAGCCGGACCCGCGGGTGCCCCCGCCCGGCCCATGAAGATCGGGGTCATCGGCGCCGGCCAGCTCGGGCAGATGCTGGCGCTGGCCGGCTTCCCGCTCGCGCTGCGCTTCCAGTTCCTGGACTCGAGTGTGGAGGCGCCTGGCGCGCAGGTCGCGCCGATCGTCGTGGGCGCGTTCGACGACGTGACCGCGCTGCGCCGGCTGGCAGCCGACGTGGACCTCGTCACCTACGAGTTCGAGAACGTGCCGGTGGCGGCGCTGCACGAGATGGCCGCAACGCGGCCCTGCTTCCCGCCGGTGGACGCGCTGCGCGTGTCGCAGGATCGCGTGCTCGAGAAGGAACTGTTCGGCCGGCTCGACATCCCGACGCCGCCCTGGCGCGCGGTGGGTTCCCGGGCGGAACTCGACGCCGCGGTGGCGGCGCTCGGTCTGCCCTGCGTGCTCAAGACGCGTCGGCTGGGCTACGACGGGCGCGGCCAGCGGGTGCTGCGGAGGCGAACCGACATCGACCCCGCCTGGGAGGCGATCGGCAGCGTGCCGCTGATCCTCGAGGGCTTCGTCGCGTTCGACCGCGAGGTGTCGATCGTCGGCGCCCGCAGCACCGCCGGCGAGATCCGCGCCTACCCGATCGTGACCAACACGCACCGCGACGGCATCCTGCGGGTCACCGTGGCGCCGACCCGCGACGCGCGGCTGCAGCGGGCGGCCGCGGGCCACCTGCAACGGGTCATGAACCACTTCGGCTACGCGGGCGTGCTCACGCTCGAGTTCTTCGTCGAGCGGGGCCGGCTGGTCGCCAACGAGATGGCGCCGCGCGTGCACAACTCGGGGCACTGGACCATCGAGGGCGCCGTCACGTCGCAGTTCGAGAACCACCTGCGCGCCATCCTCGGCCTGCCGCTCGGCGATACGAGCCCGGTCGGGCACGCGGCGATGGTGAATTTCATCGGCACCCTGCCGGACCGCGCGCGGGCGCTGGCGGTGCCCGGCCTCCATTGGCACGACTACGGCAAGGCGCCGCGGCCCGGGCGGAAGCTCGGCCACGCCACCGTCGTGGCGCCGACGGCCGCCGGGCGCGACGCGCTGCTGCGGAGGCTGCTGCGTCTCGTGCCGCGCTGATGCAGGGGCCCGGCGGGCGCCGGCGGCGGCCCGGAGTGTGACGGACCGCGTTGTTGTGCCCCGTGGGACGCCCCGTATAGTACCGGCCGGAGCATTTGCCTCATGTACCTCGAACACTTCCAGCTCAAAGAGCTCCCGTTCCGCCTGAGCCCGGATCCCGGCTTCCTGTACCTGAGCCAGATCCACTCCCGCGCCAAGGCGTACATGGAGTCGACCATCTGGTTCACGGACGGATTCGTCGTGATCACCGGCGAGATCGGCTCGGGCAAGACGACGCTGATCGAGACCTTCCTGAAGGAGCTCCGGCAGGACGTGGTGGTCGCGCAGATCAACCAGACGCAGATCTCGGCGACCGAGTTCCTGCAGACGCTGCTCGCGCAGTTCGGCTTCAGTCCCTTCAAGATGCGCAAGGCCGAGCTGCTCGCGACGCTGAACCAGTTCCTGATCGAGCAGTACTCGAACGGCCGCAAGGTGCTGCTGATCCTCGACGAGGCGCAGAACCTGAGCAACAAGGTGCTCGAGGAAGTGCGCATGCTCTCGGGGGTGGAGACCACGAAGGAAAAGGTGCTGCGCATCATCCTCGCGGGCCAGCCCGAGCTCAGCGACAAGCTGGATTCGCCCGACCTCGTGCAGCTGCGCCAGCGCGTGCGCCTGCGCTTCCACCTGACCGCGCTCAGCGAGCCCGACACGACGGAATACATCCGGCACCGGCTGCGCGTCGCCGGCGCCGGCGACCGCGAGCTCTTCGAGCCGGCGACGTTTCCGCTGATTTACCGCTACACCGGGGGCATCCCGAGGCTGACCAACACGCTGTGCGACACGGCGCTGCTGTCGGCCTTCGCGCAGGACCACACGACGGTCGGGGTCGAGGACGTCACTGCGGCGATCGCCGAGCTGCAGTGGGAGGAGTACGCGGCGCGGACCTCGACGCAGCTGCGACCCGGGATCGACGACACCGCGCCGCAGGAG
>Ga0209254_10000367_pt1 | contig 35492 bp, 30 predicted proteins | sample FrelakmetDIP11DI_FD_187148 | JGI IMG/M metagenome (GOLD analysis project Ga0209254, IMG submission 187148) | Freshwater lake sediment microbial communities from the University of Notre Dame, USA, for methane emissions studies - DIP11 DI (SPAdes)... | ecosystem: Environmental > Aquatic >... | reverse complement strand
CCGCAGAGCGGGCTCCTACAGAGCCGGCTTGGTAGGAGCCCGCTCTGCGGGCGATGGGCCTCGGTCGCGCATGAGATGCGCTCCTACAACGGCGCGGCCTTGTGCCGCGCCAGGCGCAGCCAGGTGTCGACCACCGTGTCGGGATTGAGCGACACGGATTCGATGCCCTGGTCCATCAGCCACTCCGCAAGGTCCGGATGGTCGGAGGGGCCCTGGCCGCAGATGCCGATGTACTTGCCCTTGGCGCGGGCGGCGCTGATCGCCATCGAGAGCAGCTTCTTCACCGCCGCGTTCCGCTCGTCGAACAGGTGCGCCACGATGCCCGAATCGCGGTCCAGGCCCAGGGTGAGCTGGGTCAGGTCGTTGGAGCCGATCGAGAAGCCGTCGAAGAGCTCGAGGAACTCGTCGGCCAGCAGCGCATTGGATGGGACTTCGCACATCATGATGAGCTTGAGGCCGTTGCGGCCACGCTCGAGCCCGTTCTCGCGCAGCACCTCGATCACCTGGCGGGCTTCCTCGAGCGTGCGCACGAAGGGGATCATCACCCAGGCGTTGGTCAGGCCCATCTCGTCGCGCACCTTGCGCACGGCGCGGCATTCCAGGGCGAAGCAGTCGCGGAATCCCGGGTCGACGTAGCGCGAGGCGCCGCGGAACCCGATCATCGGATTCTCCTCGTGCGGCTCGTACTGGCGGCCACCGACCAGGTTGGCGTACTCGTTGGACTTGAAGTCCGACAGGCGCACGATCACCGGATGCGGCGCGAAGGCCGCGGTCAGCGTGGCGATGCCCTCGGCGAGGCGCTCGACGTAGTAGCTCACCGGATCGGCATAGCCGGCCGAGAGCCGGTCGATCTCGGCCTTCACGTCGGCCGGCTGGCGCGAATACTCCAGCAAGGCCTTGGGGTGCACGCCGATCTGGCGCGCGATCACGAATTCCAGGCGCGCCAGGCCGATGCCCGCGTGCGGCAGTTGGGCGAAGTCGAAGGCACGCTCGGGGTTACCCACGTTCATCATGATCTTGAGCGGTGCCGGCGGCATCGCGGCGAGGTCGGTAACCACGTGCTCGAAGGGCAGGGTGCCGGCATAGATGTAGCCGGTATCGCCCTCGGCGCAGGACACCGTGACCGCCGTGCCGTCCGCGACCCGCGCGGTGGCGTCGCCGCAACCCACGACCGCCGGAATGCCGAGTTCGCGCGCGATGATCGCGGCATGGCAGGTGCGACCCCCGCGGTTGGTGACGATCGCCGAGGCGCGCTTCATGATCGGCTCCCAGTCGGGATCGGTCATGTCGGCGACCAGCACGTCGCCGGGCTGCAGGCGGCTCATCTCGCCGATCGACTTGAGCACCCGCGCGTTGCCGGCCCCGATCTTGTGCCCGATGGAACGCCCCTCGGCCATCACCTCGCCACGGCGACCCAGCACGTAACGCTCGATGCTCTGCGCCTTGCCGCGCGACTTCACCGTCTCCGGCCGCGCCTGCACGATGTAGAGCTTGCCGCTGACGCCGTCCTTCGCCCATTCGATGTCCATCGGGCGGTCGTAGTGCTGCTCGATCACCAGCGCCTGCCGGGCGAGCTCCTGCACATCGGCGTCGCTGATGGAGAAGCGCGCGCGCTCGGCGGCCGGCACGTCCTCGGTGCGCACGCGTTGCCCGGCTTCGGCGGCATGGACCATGCGGACCAGCTTGGAGCCGAGCTGGCGGCGCAGGATCGCCGGGCGGCCTGCGCGCAGGGTCTGCTTGTGGACGTAGAACTCGTCGGGATTGACCGCGCCCTGGACCACGGTTTCGCCCAGGCCATAGCTCGAGGTGATGAAGACCACGTCGCGGAAACCGGACTCGGTGTCGAGGGTGAACAGCACGCCGGACGCGGCGAGGTCGGAGCGCACCATCAACTGCACGCCGGCGGAAAGCGCCACCTCCTCGTGCTTGTAGCCGTGGTGCACGCGATAGGCGATCGCGCGGTCGTTGTAGAGCGACGCGAACACTTGCTTGACCTTGCGCACCACGTCGTCGGCGCCGCTGACGTTGAGGTAGGTCTCCTGCTGGCCGGCGAAGGACGCGTCGGGCAAGTCCTCGGCGGTGGCCGAGGAGCGCACGGCCACCGCGACATCCGCGACGCCGGCATCGGCGCACAGGCGCGCATAGGCGTCGCGGATCTCGCGCTCGAGCGCGGGCAGCAGCGGCGTCTCGACCACCCAGGCGCGGATTTCCTTGCCCGCGCGGGCGAGGGCGTCGACGTCCTCGATGTCGAGCGTGGCGAGGCGCTCGATCATGCGTTGCGCGAGCCCGCTCTGGGCGATGAACTCGCGGAATGCATGGGCAGTGGTGGCGTAGCCACCGGGCACCGAGACCCCGAGGCGGGACAGGTTGCCGATCATCTCCCCCAGCGAGGCGTTCTTGCCGCCCACGCGGGGCAGGTCGGCGAGGCCCAGCTGGTCGAGCCAGAGCACGAGATCGGACATGGAGACTCCGGGGGATGAAGGATGGGGCCGTAGCGGCCCGCGAGGCGCGCAATGATCCTAGGTTTGGACGGAGCAGACAACCGAGCGCGCCAGCGCGCGCCCGCCTTCGCATACACTGGCCCGGTGACGGCGGGAGGGTGCATGCGACGCACGGTCTTCTACATCTCCGATGGCACCGGGATCACCGCCGAGACGATCGGCCACAGCGTGCTGACCCAGTTCGGCGCGATCGACTTCGACACCCACCGCATCCCCTTCGTCAACGACGAGGAGCAGGCACACGGGGCGGTGGCCAAGATCCGCAACGCGCAGGCCAGCACCGGCACGCGCTCGATCGTGATCAACACGGTGGTCGAACCGGCGTTGTCGGAGATCCTCGCCACCAGCGGCGCCTTGATGCTCGACGTGTTCGCGCCCTTCATCGGGCCGCTGGAGCGCGAGCTCGACCTGAAGCGCGAGTCGCGCGTGGGCCAGGCCCACGGGCTGGTCGATTTCCAGGAGTACGAGACCCGCATCAACGCGACCAATTACGCGATGTCGCACGACGACGGCATCGACGTGAACTACTCCGATGCCGAGCTGATCCTGGTCGGCGTATCGCGCTCGGGCAAGACCCCGACCTGCCTGTACCTGGCGCTGCATTTCGGCGTGCGCGCGGCCAACTATCCGCTGACCGAGGAGGACCTCGAGCGGCAGGAGATCCCGCAGCGGCTGCGAGCGCATCGCGCGCGGTTGTTCGGCCTCACCATCGACCCGCAACGCCTGCAGCAGGTACGCCAGGCGCGGCGCCCGAACAGCCGCTACGCGACCATCGAGCAATGCCGCATGGAAGTGGCCGAGGCCGAGAAGTTGTTCCGGCGCGAGGCGATCCCGGTGCTGAGCACGACCAACACCTCGATCGAGGAAATCGCGAGCAAGGTGCTGTCGAAGCTGGGGATCAACAAGCACCTGTACTAGGCGCCGGTCGGGTCCCCATCATAGGACGCGGCGCGGGTTTCGTGCAGTCTGGCCGGTCCGGAACCCGGTGTTATAGTCGGGCCATGTTCGTCGCCAACCGCAAAGCCATCGCCTCGGGACGCTTCGCGTACCTGATGGCGCTGTATGCGGAGAACTACTGGCGCCTGGTCGGCCTGTTCGGCCCCGACCGCCTGGTGCGCGGCGAGTACCTGTCCTCGGTCGGCGATGGCATCGACCTGCGCGTCAGCATGCTCGAGCGCCAGCCCTACACGCTGGACCTGTGCCTGAGCTACCTGTTCGAGGACGACGCCACCGGCCGTCCCGATCCTTCCGCGCACGTACGCGTGTACCGCGATGCGCGGGTCGCCGAGGTCACGACTTGTCACTTCGGTGCGCGCCTCGAAGACCTGCTCGGCCGCCACGCCGACACGCGCACGGTCTACGACCATCGGCTGCGAATGAACGCCTTCCTCGACAAGTGGCTGGCCTATCTCGGCGAACGCGGCCACGGCCGCTTCACGCTGCAGGCAATGCCCGCGGACTGAGCGCACAAACGACAAGGCCCGCGACTGGCGCGGGCCCTGGCGGTGCAACGTGGCGTCCCCACGGGGATTCGAACCCCGGTCGCGTCCGTGAAAGGGACGTGTCCTAGGCCTCTAGACGATGGGGACGCAGAAGGCCGTGCGATGTCATGTAGCGGCAGCGCTGCCTACCGGCGCCTCGTGAAGCGGGAGGCGGGGCGGGGTGTCTTATCCGGCATGGCGTCTGCCGGAGCGGACGCGGTGCAGCGCTACCTCGGGAACCGTGGTGGAGCCAGTCGGGATCGAACCGACGACCTCGACAATGCCATTGTCGCGCTCTCCCAACTGAGCTATGGCCCCACGGAGAGGCGCGTGAGGTTAGCGGCGGCGGGGGGTGGCGTCAACCGTGCGCATTCCGGTTCAAGCGTGTCGTGGATTGCCATCGCCAATCACCTCGCGCGCCTGGAACTCGACCTGGATCCGCGTTAGGCGCTCGAGTACGCGCCGCTCCATGCGCGTCTCCAGTCGATCGAACAACAACAGTTCAGCCGGTCGCCACAGCGCCACCCAGCCCACGATCAGCAGGCTCTCGCCCAACAGGTCGGCCTTGGTATTGAGTTCGCTGAGCCAGTACCGGGTAAACAGCGTCACCGCGAGCACGCCCAGCCCCAGCACCAGCAGCATCCGCCCCATGCGCATGTGCCGGCGCATAAGTCGTTCCTGGCGTTCCAGCGCCACGCGGAAGTTGGCGTGGATGGCCTCGGCCATCTCCGGCACGCTGTCGCGCAGTGATTCCGGTCCGTGGATGAGCAGTTTAAGTGCGTCACGTTCGCCGTGCTCGCTCGCCGAATCGACCAGGTACTCCTCGGCGCGGCTGTCGAGCGCCTTGGCGTGGAACGGCGCAGGGTCCAGCGTTTCGTAGAGTTGCTGCAGCGAGTTGATATGGATTTCGATGACGGCCATCGGTTGCTCCTGCAGGTCTGGATCAAGGATCGTCGGCGGACGGCGGGCCGGGGCGGCGGAAGCGGCCGTTGCGCAGGAAGTGGAGGGTCTGCGCAATCGCCTCGTCGTCGACCACGATGAAGGTATGCGTTTCCGGCAGCACCAGCATGTCGGTCATGCCCTCGACCGCGGCGCGCGCTACCGAGACCTTGCCGTCATTGTCGCCGGGGAATCGTGACGAGAGCCAGCCGTCGAATACGCTGTGCTCCGAGCCCGCGATCACGCCCAGCGGAAAGTCGACCGGGCCCAGCCGCGCCGCGATGCCGTCGCTGCCGGTGCCCAACTGGGCGCCGGCCGGACCATTGAGGCGCTGGAACCAGGCCTGGTCGCGCAGAGAATCGGCCACTTCGCTGCCGCGGTTGGGCGGTGCCAGCATCACGACACGGCCGAGGGCGGGTACGGAGTTGCCGGCCAGGTATTGGCGCACCAACATGCCACCCATCGAGTGGGTGACGAAGTGGACCGGGCTGGCAGCAGCGTCGGCACAGCGGCGAATCCCCTCGGGGATCGTTGCCGCGGCGAGTGCCTCGATCGTTTGCTGCCGCGAGGGGTAGTCGAGGTTCACCGCGACGTAGCCTTCGGCTTCCAGCGCCGCCGCAAGCCCGGCCATGGAGCGGTACGTACGGCCCAGTCCGTGGAGCAGCACCACGCATTCGCTGGGCGGGAGCGAGGCCGCAGGCGGCCCGGTCGTGGCAGCTGCCGGGTCATCGACTGTGCCCGCGCTCGCGGTCGCCAGCGCGGCAACCAGCAGCAGGGTAGTCAGGCGCGCATACATGGGCATCGACGATCCGGCCGAAGCGGCAGAAAAAAACCCCGGCCGCGAGGCCGGGGTTCGGTACTGGTGGAGGCGGGGGGAATCGAACCCCCGTCCGAAGGCACTACGTCCCCGGTACTACATGCTTAGCGCACCGTTTGATCTCGTCCCGCGGCAACACGATGCGCGAGGCGCACCGCAGGACCAGCCGGTTGTGTTTTAGCGCCGGCCGACAGGCAGCAGACGGCGCGATCCCGCGATAATGACCCTACATCCACGAGCACGGGCACAAGTGGGTTCGGGGCTTACGCCTTAAGCGGCGAGAGCGTAGACGTCGTCGTTGGCGTCTAAGTGTTTTGCCACTTGATTAACGAGGTGAGTGACGACCTCGGCATGCACCAGGCGATTTCGCAACCCCCGTCGAATCCAGTCGCCCCCGGGGACTTCAAACCGCGTGGGCATTATATGGGGGCACCACGCGCTGATTCAATGAAACGCCGCCAGGGGCCGGCTTTCTGTAGGAGCAGCTTCAGCCCATGCGGTTCTTGGCCCGCATCACCTGCTGCTTCTCGCGGTCCCAGTCGCGCTCCTTCTCCAGGGCGCGCTTGTCGTGTTCCTGCTTGCCGCGGGCCAGGGCCAGTTCGAGCTTGACCTTGTTCTTCTTCCAGTACAGCGCGGTCGGGACCAGGGTCACGCCCTTGCGCTCGATCGCGCCGATGAGGTGGTCGATCTCGCCGCGGTGGAGCAGCAGCTTGCGCGTACGCCGCGCCTCCGGCACGACGTGGGTCGATGCCGAGAGCAGCGGCTGGATCTGGGCGCCGAAGAGGTACAGCTCGCCGTCCTTGACCAGGGCGTAGCTTTCGCTGATCTGGGCCTTGCCCTCGCGCAGGCTCTTGACCTCCCAACCCATCAGCATCAGGCCGGCCTCGAAGCGGTCGTCGAGGTGGTAGTCGTGGCGGGCGCGCTTGTTGAGCGCGATCGTGCCGCCACTGCCGCTACGTTCGTCCTTCTTCTTGCCGGCCATGTTCTGCGCTTCGCCTGTCCGTAGAATTGTCGCCCAAGACGGGGCCGACCACGAGCTGAATCGATGAAACCGCCGCGAAGCCGCTCACCGGGTCCCGCATGAGCCGAATCCACCGCAGCGCCCTGGTCCCGCGCCCCGCGTCCTTGCTCTATGGGCTGGTGAACGATGTCGAAGGCTACCCGCGGCTCTTCGACTGGTGCACCGATGCGAGCGTGCTCGAACGCTCGCCAGGGCAGGTGATCTGCCGCCTGGGCCTGCGCATGGGGGCGCTCCGCACCGCCTTCACCACCCGCAACCTGCTCCAGCCCGACGAATCCATCGACATGAGCCTGGTCGAAGGCCCGTTCTCGGCCCTGGCCGGGCGCTGGGCCTTCAAGGCGCTCGGCGATGACGGCTGCAAGGTGACGCTGGACCTCGATTTCCAGACTGCCGGCCGTTTCGTCGGCAGCGCGCTCGCCTCCGGATTCCAGTCGGTGGCCGACCGCATGGTCGGCGATTTCGTACGCGCGGCAATGGCCAACTGAGCGCGACCGGCTCCCCCGTGCTGTCGATCGAAATCGCTTACGTGGGGCCACAGGGCCAATGGCTGCTGCAGGCCAGCCTGCCTGCGGGCGCCACGGTGGCCGATGCCATCGCTGCCTCGGGCCTGGTGCAGAAAGTTGCCGGATTGGTGGTGGACGACGACCATGTCGGCATCCATGGACATCGCGTTGCCCTGGCTGCCGCGCTCGCCGACGGCGACCGGGTCGAAATCTACCGGCCGCTGGTCGCCGATCCCAAGGAAGCGCGACGGCGGCGCGCGCGCCGTTAGCCTTCGGACCGGTCTTCCTCGGGCGCCGGCTCGGAGGCGGGTGGCAACGGCTCATCGTCAGCCGCCGGCTTCTTGGTGGCGGTGTCGAGTTCCTCGTCGACCTTGCCCTTGATCTGGCGCGACTGCTCGAGCATCTCCTCGTTGCGCTGCGGGAAATAGTCGCCCTCGATGCGCACCAACGCGCTGTTCTCGAACACCAGCGTGAGGTTCTTGACCTCGGGCTCGCGGCCGCGATTGCTGAAGCTCGAGGCGTAGTCCCAGCGATCCTGGTCGAACGGCGACTCGATCGACGGCGTGCCCATGATCAACGCCACCTGGCGCTTGGTCATGCCGGGCTTGAGGGTGTCGACCGATTCCTGCTCGACCAGGTTGCCCTGGTTGACGTCCTGTCGGTAGACCAGGCCGCAGGCGCTGCCGGCCAGGGCAGCCGCGAGCAGCAGGGGAAGCCGGAAGGGGGGGCGCATGCGGCGATTCATCTGGCCAGTCGAACGAACCTCGAATGATACACTGGACGCCTGAACGGTGACTGCGGGAGTGCTGGCGTGGAGCAACAGGACTTGCGCAAGGCCGGGCTCAAGGTGACCCATCCGCGCATGCGCATACTCGAGATCCTCGAGCGCGCGGCGGAACGGCACATGACCGCCGAGGACATCTACAAGGACCTGCTGGCCAACGAGGACGACATCGGGTTGGCGACGGTCTACCGGGTGTTGACCCAGTTCGAGGCCGCGGGCCTGGTGACCAAGCACAATTTCGAGGGCGGCCAGTCGGTCTACGAGCTCGATCGCGGCAAGCACCACGACCACATGGTCGATGTCGAGTCCGGCGCGGTGATCGAGTTCACCAACGACGAGATCGAACGCCTCCAGCGCGAGATCGCCGACCGCCAAGGCTACATCCTGGAGGACCACTCGCTGGTCCTGTACGTGCGGCCCAAGCGGCGCAAATAGAGCCCCGGCGATTTGCGGCGCCTAGCGCGCGCAGGGCGCGCTCCTACGAGGCCGGCTTTGTAGGAGCGCGCTCTGCGCGCGATGGGCCTGCTCGCGGCTGAAGCCGCTCCTGCAGCGGACACCCGTGATGTGCGCTCAGCCCTGCTGCGCGCGACGCAGCATGTCGGCGGCATGGGCGCGGGTCTGGGTGGTGATTTCCACCCCGCCGAGCATGCGCGCGATTTCGTCGCGACGCTGTTCCTTGCCCAGCGTGTCGATCCGGATGCGGGTGTCGCCGGCGCTGCTGGACTTGCTCACCGCCACGTGCCCGTCGGCCTGCGCCGCGACCTGCGGCAGGTGGGTGACGCACAACACCTGGCGCGCGCGACCCAGGGTGCGCAGCTTGCGCCCCACGACCTCGGCCACCGCGCCGCCGATGCCCGCATCGACCTCGTCGAAGACCATCGTGGGCACGGCATCCTGGCCCAGCGCCGCAACCTCGATCGCGAGGCTGATGCGCGACAATTCGCCACCCGAGGCCACCTTGCGCAATGGACGCTCGGGCTGGCCCGGATTCGCGCTGACCAGGAACTCGATCTGGTCGACGCCCTCGGCTGCCGGTGCGGCGAGCACATCGGTCTCGACCTCGACCGAAAAGCGCGCGCCGGCCATCCCGAGTTCGCCCAGCGCGGCGCCGACCTCGCGCGCGAGCTGCCCGGCGGCCCGGCGACGGGCTACGCCCAGGGCCGTGGCGGCTTCGCGAAACGCGGCCAGCGCGCCGGCCTGTTCGGCCTCGAGCGTGGCGAAGCGCTGCTCGGCATTCGCGACGGCCTCGTACTGGGCGCGCAGGGTGGCCTCGCGGGCCTTGAGCTCGTGCGGCGGGATCCGGTGCTTGCGCGCCAGTTCGTGCAGTCGCGCCAGTTGCGCGTCCACCGCCGCGAGGCGTTGCGGATCGAGTTCCTGGCTATCGCGGTAGCGCGCCAGCAGTTCGGCCGCCTCGCCGGCTTCCACCTCGGCTGCGCGAACCAGTTCGGCCACCGGGGCGAGGCGTGCATCGGCTGGCACCAGGCGCTCGAGGTCGGTGGCCACGCGCGCCAGCACCGAGCGCGCAGCGCCGTCGTCGTCGCCGTCCAGCGCTTCCTGCGCACGGCCACTGACTTCGATCAGTTCGCCCGCGTTGGCGAGCCGGCGGTGTTCCTGCTCGAGCTCGGCGAGGGCCTCGGGAGCGAGCGCGTCGCGACCCAATTCATCGAGCTGGAAGCGCAGGAACTCGATCGCCCCGCCGCCGCCGCCGGCCTGGGCGCGCAAGGCCTCGATATCGGCCGCCAGGGCGTGCCAGCGACGGGCGCTTGTGGCGGTCGCCTCCAGCGTGGCGGCGTGGCCGCCGAAGGCGTCGAGCAGGCGCCGCTGGTGCGCGCGCGACAGCAGGGCCTGGTGTTCGTTCTGGCCGTGGATCTCGACCAGTTGCGCGGCCAGTGATTTGAGCGTGCCCAACGACACCGCGCGGTCGTTGACGAAGGCGCGGCTGCTGCCGTCGGCGCGCAGCACGCGGCGCACGCGGCAGTCGCTGCCCTCGTCGAGTTCCAGTTCGCGCAGCCAGTTCGCGGTGTCGGGCAGGCCGGACAGGTCGAATTCGGCCGCCAGCTCGGCCCGTTCGGCGCCCTGGCGCACCCAGCCGGCGTCGCCACGACCGCCGCCGAGGAGCATCAGGGCGTCGACCAGCAGCGACTTGCCGGCGCCGGTCTCGCCGGTGAGCGCGGTCAGGCCCCGGCCCAGGCCCAATTCGGCCTGGTCGACGATGGCGAAGTCCTTGACGGCGATGAGTCGCAGCATCTGTAGGGAGCGCAGGGGGCCGATCGGCCACAACTTAACACGCTGCCCCGGCTTGATGCCGTCGCAAATCCGCCCATATTGACGTCAGCGAATGACCATTGTTACGGTCGACCGAGTCCAGGCGACGAGCGCATGTCCCGCCCACCCCGTTCCGAACTCGATGGCCGCGCCCGCCACCTCCTGCGCGCGCTCATCGCGCAATACATCCGTGACGGCTTGCCGATCGGGTCGCAGATGCTCGCGCGCAGCGCCGGACTCGACGTAAGTCCAGCCACCATCCGCAACGTGATGGCGGACCTCGAGGAACTGGGGCTCATTGCCGCGCCGCATACCTCGGCCGGCCGCGTGCCGACGGCGCAGGGATACCGGGTCTTCGTCGACAGCCTGCTGGAACTCAAGCCGCTCAACGAGCGCGACGTCGAACGCCTGCGCGCCGAGTTGGCCCCGCTGTCCGGCACCCAGGCCCTGCTCGCCAGTGCATCGACGCTGCTCTCGGGCCTGAGCCACTTCGTCGGCCTGGTCACCGTGCCGCGGCGCGAGGAATTCGCCTTCCGCCACATCGATTTCGTGCCGCTGGACGGCCGTCGCCTGCTGGTGATCCTGGTCTTCACCGACAACGAGGTCCAGAACCGGGTGATCGAGGTCGGGCAGGCCTACTCGGCTTCGGAGCTCGAGCAGATCGCCAACTACCTCAATGCCCACTACACCGGCCTGCCGCTGGCGGCGATCCGCGAACACCTGGTGTCGGAAATGGCGCAGGCGCGCAGCGACATGGACCGGCTGATGGCGGCGGCGATCGACGTCGCCGGCGCCGCGCTGCGCGAGGACACGCGCGAGGACATGCTGGTTTCGGGCCAGAGCAACCTGCTGGGCATGCAGGACCTGTCCGACGTCGAGCGCCTGCGCGGGCTGTTCGACGCCTTCCAGCGCAAGCAGGAGCTGCTGCGACTGCTCGACCGCTGCATCCACGCCGACGGCGTGCGGCTCTTCATTGGCGAGGAAAGCGGCCTGGGACCGCTGGGCAACTGCTCGGTGATCGCGGCGCCGTATGCCGTGAACGGCCGGGTGGTAGGCACGCTGGGCGTGATCGGGCCGACCCGGATGGCCTACGAGCGCGTGATCCCGATGGTGCAGGCCGCGGCGCGCCTGGTCAGCGGCGCCTTGTCCCATCCCGGGCCTTGAAGGCTTCGGGACCCGGCCCCAATTAGGCGGCGGGGCATTTCGAACCGAACCAAGGCCGAGCCGGACGCCCCCCAGGTCAGTCCGGCCACGGGAGCCATGCATGCACTCGACCGATCCCACGCAGGACGCAGATGCCGCGCCGTTGGCGCAGACCGATGTCGCCTCTGCCATGGATGCCGCCCGCGCCCTCGCCACCGAGCTGGCCAAGGCCCGCGACGAGCAGGTCCGCCTGCTGGCCGAAATGGACAACCTGCGCAAGCGCGCGGCGCGCGACGTGGAAGCCGCGCGCCGCTATGGCGCCGAGCGGCTGCTGGCCGACTTGCTGCCGGTGGCGGACAGCCTCGAGGCCGGCCTGCGCGCTGGCGGCAGCGACCCGGCCAAGCTGGCCGAGGGCATGGCAGCGACCCTGCGCCTGCTCGAAAAAGCACTGGAAAGACACGGCCTGGAATGTATCGAGCCAAAGGGCGTGGCCTTCAACCCCGAACTGCACCAGGCCATGAGCGTGGTGGACACCGAGGAGGCTGCCGCGGGCACCGTCGTGGCGGTCTTCCAGAAGGGCTATCGCCTCAACGAACGCCTGTTGCGGCCGGCCATGGTCGCGGTCGCGGGACCCGCGCCTTGAAAGGCCGCGGGCCCATCCTCACATCGTGATGCATGAGCGGCCCGGGTCGGGCGGCGGAAAAAATTCCTGGAGAACTGACGTCATGGGCAAGATCATCGGCATCGATCTGGGTACCACCAATTCCTGCGTCGCCATCATGGAAGGCGGGCAGGTGCGGGTGATCGAGAACTCGGAGGGCGACCGCACCACGCCTTCCATCGTCGCCTTCACCAAGGACGGCGACGTCGTGGTCGGCGCCTCGGCCAAGCGCCAGGGGGTGACCAATCCCAAGAACACGTTCTATGCGGTCAAGCGCCTGATCGGGCGCAAGTTCGCCGACGCCGAGGTCAAGAAGGACCTCGACCTCGTGCCCTACGGCATCGTCGCGCACGACAACGGCGACGCCTGGGTCCAGACCGCCGACGGCAAGAAGACCGCTCCGCAGCAGATCTCGGCCCACGTGCTGATGAAGATGAAGAAGACCGCCGAGGACTACCTCGGGCACGCGGTCACCGAGGCCGTGATCACGGTGCCGGCCTACTTCAACGACAGCCAGCGCCAGGCGACCAAGGACGCCGGCCGCATCGCCGGCCTCGAGGTCAAGCGCATCATCAACGAGCCCACCGCGGCCGCGCTGGCCTATGGCCTGGACAAGCAGGGCGCCGATCGCAAGATCGCGGTCTATGACCTCGGCGGCGGCACCTTCGACGTCTCGATCATCGAGATCGCCAACGTCGACGGCGAGAAGCAGTTCGAGGTGCTGGCCACCAACGGCGACACGTTCCTGGGTGGCGAGGACTTCGACAAGCGCGTCATCGACTTCCTGGTCGAGGAGTTCAAGAAGGAGCAGGGCATCGACCTCAAGACCGATCCGCTCGCGCTGCAGCGCCTCAAGGACGCCGCGGAACGGGCCAAGATCGAGCTCTCGTCGAACCACCAGACCGACGTCAACCTGCCCTACGTCACCGCCGACGCCGCGGGCCCCAAGCACCTCAACATCAAGCTGACCCGGGCCAAGCTCGAGTCGCTGGTCGAGGACCTGGTCAAGCGCACGATCGACCCGTGCCGCACCGCGCTGGCCGATGCCGGGCTCAAGATCGGCGACATCAGCGAGGTGATCCTGGTCGGCGGCCAGACCCGCATGCCCAAGGTGCAGCAGGCGGTGGCCGACTTCTTCGGCAAGGAACCGCGCAAGGACGTCAACCCCGACGAGGCGGTGGCGATCGGCGCCGCGGTGCAGGGCGCGGTGCTCTCGGGCCAGGTCAAGGACGTGCTGCTGCTCGACGTCACCCCGCTGTCGCTGGGCATCGAGACCCTCGGCGGCGTGATGACCAAGCTGATCGAGAAGAACACCACCATCCCGACCAAGAACACCCAGGTGTTCTCGACCGCCGACGACAACCAGAGCGCGGTCACCGTGCACGTACTGCAGGGCGAGCGCGAGCGCGCCAGCGCCAACAAGTCGCTGGCCAAGTTCGACCTCGCGGGCATCGACGCGGCGCCGCGCGGCATGCCGCAGGTCGAGGTCACCTTCGACATCGACGCCAACGGCATCCTGCACGTGTCGGCCAAGGACAAGAAGACCGGCAAGGAGCAGCGCATCGAGATCAAGGCGGGATCCGGCCTCAACGAGGAGGAGATCCAGCGCATGGTCCGCGACGCCGAGGTCAACCGCGAGGACGACCGCAAGTTCCATGAACTGGTCGGTGCGCGCAACAAGGCCGATGCCCTGGTGCACGCCACCCGATCCCTGCTCAAGGAACACGGCGGCAAGGTGCCGGGTGAGCAGATCGGCGCGATCGAGTCGGCCTTGAAGGACCTCGAAGACGCAATGAAGTCGGACGACAAGGATCGCATCGAGGCGCGCGCCACCGCGCTCGAGCAGGCAGCGCAATCGCTGGCCGCGGCGGCCGGTTCGGCGCAAGGACCGGGACCGGAGGCGGGCGCGGGTGAGCAGCCTTCGGCAAGCCGTGCCGATGACGTGGTCGATGCCGAGTTCACTGAGGTCAAGGACAAGAAGTAACCCAGCGCACCGGAGACACCCCTCTCCCCGCGGGAGAGGGGTAGGGGTGGGGGGGCGGCCCGCGGGAACCTCGCCATGTCGATGCTTCACACGCAGCCTATGCAAGCTTCCATTCCGGCACCGTGTCCGGCGAGGCGGGGGAACCTGGCGGGATGAGCAAGCGGGACTACTACGAGATCCTCGGCGTCGAGCGCGCAGCGAGCGACGAGGAGATCAAGAAGGCTTATCGCCGCCTGGCGATGAAGCACCATCCCGACCGCAATCCGGGCGTCCACAAGTCCGAGGAGCACTTCAAGGAGGCCAAGGAGGCCTACGAAGTGCTGTGCGACGCACACAAGCGCCGGCTCTACGACCAGCATGGCCACGCCGCCTTCGAAGCCGGCGCGGGTCGTGGCGCAGGCGGATTCCAGGCCGACGTCGGCGACATCTTCGGCGATATCTTCGGCGACATCTTCGGCGGCGGACGCACGCGGCAGCGTCGCGGCGCCGACCTGCGCTACGTGCTGGAGCTCGACCTCGAGGAAGCCGTGTTCGGCATCGAGCGCCAGATCCGCGTGCCCAGCCTGGTGCCATGCAAGGCCTGCGACGGCAGCGGTGCGTCCGACGGCAAGCGCAAGGCCTGCGGAACCTGCCGTGGACACGGCCGCGTGCGGATGCAGAACGGGATCTTCTCGGTCCAGCAGACCTGCCCGGCCTGCCACGGCAGCGGGCAGACCATCGAGAATCCGTGCAAGGACTGCGACGGGCACGGCCGCATCGAGCAGGAGCGCACGCTGGCGGTGAAGGTTCCCGGCGGCGTCGACAGCGGCGACCGTATCCGGCTGGCGGGCGAAGGCGAGGCGGGCGCTGCGGGAACGCCAGCCGGGGATCTCTATGTCGAAGTGCGGGTACGCGAGCACGCGATCTTCCAGCGCGACGGCAACGACCTGCATTGCGAGGTGCCGGTGCGCTTCAGCCAGGCGGCGCTGGGCGCCGAGATCGTGGTGCCCACGCTCGATGGCGAAGCGATCATCAAGGTGCCGTCGGAAACCCAGACCGGTCGCCTGTTCCGCCTGCGCGGCAAGGGCGTGAAATCGGTGCGCGGCGGCGCGCGCGGCGACCTCCTGTGCCGGCTCGTGGTCGAGACCCCGGTGCGCCTGACCAAACGCCAGAAGGAACTGATGGAGGAGTTCGAACAGAGCTTCGCCGAAGGCGACAACCACACGCCGCGGCAGACTTCGTGGCTCGACGGCGTCAAGCAGTTCTGGGACCGCATGACGTCCTGAGGCCTTGCGTGGATCGACTGCCTCCGCCTCCGCAATCGTGGGGGTCCGGGCCCGCCGCCATCCGGTTGGCGGCTCAGACATTCAGTGGAACTCGCCTCCAACCGGATGCCGACGGTCCCGGACTCGCTCCGATCCAGCGCGCAAGGCAATGCGCTTGCCCTGTGGGAGCGGCTGATTCGCGCCCTCCTGGCGCTCACCCTTCGGGCCCGCTGCGCGGTTGGTTCGCGCTTCCTGCGCCAACCTGGCAGCCGCGACCGCGCCACTCGCGACACCTGGGCGGATGGATGGAACCGACACCCGGTACGCGCCCGCCTTGCGGCCCGCTCGCGACGCCGCTAGCGTGGCTCGATGCCGAACAAGATCCGCCTCGTGGTCCATGGTGCCGCCGGCCGCATGGGCCAGTCGGTATTGCGCGCCGCGATGGATCGCGAGGACTGCGAGGTATGCGCCGCGCTTGCGCCCTCGCATTCCACCCTGATCGGCGAACCGCTGGCGCAGGTCTATGGCAAGGGCGCGCCTGACATCGAGTTCACGGCGCAACTGGATCCCGACCTGCTGCCGGACGCGTTGATCGACTTCACCGGCGCGCGCGCCTTCGATACCGCATTGGCATTGGCGGTCGGGCGGCGGATCCCCTTCGTCAGCGGCACCACCGGGCTCTCCGACGACCAGCGCCTGGCGCTGGCCGATGCCGGCCGCAGCATCCCGGTCCTGTGGGCGGCCAATTTCAGCCTCGGCGTGGCTTTGCTGCGTCGCATGACCGCGCTCGCGGCGACCGTGCTGCCGGCGGAATTCGACGCCGAGATCATCGAGGCACACCACAAGTTCAAGCAGGATTCGCCCTCCGGCACCGCGCTGGCATTGGGGCGCGCGATCGCCCAGGCACGGCGCGTGGACTTCGATGCGGTGGCGCGTTACGGGCGCGCGGGCGTCACGGCCCAGCGTCGCGACGGCGAGATCGGGTTCTCGGTGGTGCGCGCGGCCGACATCGTCGGCGAGCACACGGTGCTGTTCGCGGCGCCCGGCGAGCGCATCGAGCTGACCCACCGCGCCGGTTCGCGCGCCGTATTCGCCCACGGCGCGGTGCGCGCCGCGATCTGGCTGGCGCGCCAGCGCCCCGGCACCTACGACATCACCGACGTCCTGGGCTGAAGCCGCTCCTGCAGCGCTCGGCTGAAAGCATGCCGGCTATTCGCGTCGCCCGAAGCGCCGGTCCAGCGCGCCTGCCAGCCATTTCACCACGCGCGAGAAGCGTCCGCGCCGGGTCTTGCGCCGCTTCTCGTCTTCGCTGGTGAGCCACGCGACCTGGATCACGCGACGTTCGCCCTCGAAGGGCAGATGTCCGTGGAAGGAGCATTCGGTGCGGCGAAAGATCGCGAAGTTGCCGTACAGCGGCGCCAGTTCCGGCGCCACCTGGGCCTCGATGTCGTCCGCGTTGGCGAGGAAGCGCAGGCAGCCGGCGCTGCCGCCGTGCCATTCCGGATTGAGGTAGACCAGCGCAGTCGCGACCTTCGACAGGCTGTCGGTGTGGATGTTGCCGTGGCGCGAATTGAGCGAGCGGCACAAGGTCACCAGCGCGGGATATTGGCCGAGCCGCTCGATCCCGAGCTGCTGGCCCAGCACGGTGGCGACCTCGGGGCGGCACAACTCGGCCACAAGTTCGCGCACCGCGGGACCGCAGTCGACATCGGCGTAAGGGAAGAACCCGGCGCCTGCATAGCGCGGAAAGTCGCGCTCCAGTTCGGCCTGGGCGCTTTCCTCCAGGGTCTGGCGCGCGATCAGGAAAGGAAAGGGCTCGCGCCGGACCAGCGTGTCGGCGGCCGTGAGCGCCGCGATCCGGAAGCGGGGCGTGGAAGTGGTTGGGAGCTGCATCGGTACCTATTGTGCCGGGCCGGGAAGGCCTGGCCTAGCGCTGGGGTCGCGTCGATGGACGCCGGCGCCGGGTGTCCGTATCATTCGTACTCGCCTTGGTCTTCCCGCCCACGGACTGGTCGTTGCCAGCCTGCGGGTTTGCGCGCACCAACGGTTCGGGAACCGCGGTCCTGTACCCGGCTCCCGAGCGCCCAACCTGGCAGAAGGCGCCCCAGTGACCCGCCCCGCAATCCTTGCCCTGGCCGACGGCAGCCTGTTCCACGGGCTGGCGGTCGGTGCGTCGGGTTCCAGTACCGGCGAGGTGGTGTTCAACACGGCGATGACCGGCTACCAGGAGATCCTGACCGATCCCTCGTACGCGCGTCAGCTGGTGACCCTGACCTATCCGCACATCGGCAACACCGGCATCAATGCCGTCGATGCCGAATCCGACGGCATCCACGCCGCCGGCCTGATCGTGCGCGACTTGCCGCGGCGCCTGTCGAACTGGCGCAGCGAGGAGTCGCTCGATGCCTGGCTTGCGCGACACGGCGTGGTCGGCATCGCCGAGATCGACACCCGCCGCCTGACCCGGTTGCTGCGCGACGGTGGTGCGCAGAGCGGCTGCCTGGTGGCGGGCGAGGACATCGATCCGGCTTCGGCGCTGGCGCAGGCACGCGCCTTCCCGGGCCTCAAGGGCATGGACCTGGCCAAGGTGGTCAGCGTTGCGCGCGCCTACGACTGGCGCGAAGGCAGCTACGACCTCGACACGACCCGCTTTGCCGCTCCCGGCAGCGTGCGCCATGTGGTGGCGTACGATTTCGGGGTCAAGCGCAACATCCTGCGCATGCTGGTCGATCGCGGTTGCCGCCTGACCGTGGTGCCGGCACGGACGCCCGCGGCAGAGGCGTTGGCGCTGCGTCCCGACGGCGTGTTCCTCTCCAACGGCCCGGGCGATCCGGAACCCTGCGACTACGCGATCGCGGCGATCCGCGAATTCCTGCGCCTGCGCGTGCCGACCTTCGGCATCTGCCTCGGCCACCAGCTGCTGGGCCTCGCCGGCGGGGCGCGCACGCTCAAGATGAAGTTCGGCCATCACGGCGCCAACCATCCGGTCATCGACCTGGACAGCGGGCGCGTGATGATCTCGAGCCAGAACCACGGCTTCGCCGTGGACGAGGCCACGCTGCCGAAGAACGTGCGCGCGACCCACCGTTCGCTGTTCGACGGCTCGCTCCAGGGCATCGAATTCACCGAGTCCCCCGCGTTCGGATTCCAGGGCCATCCAGAGGCCAGCCCGGGTCCGCACGACGTGGCCGCGCTGTTCGACCGTTTCGTAGCCTTGATGGAGGCGCGCCGCTCCGTGGCGGCGTAGACAGACCATGACGAATACTCCCCGCCGCATTATTGCGATCGCTGCCTGCGCCGCAATCGCGTTCGCCGCCACCCTGGGCGTGGTCGTTGCCGCCGAGCCGGCCAAGGCCCGCGTGATCCAGCAGGAGCTCGAGTACGCCGACCTTGCGCGCTACGTCGGCAAGACCGTGACTATCCGCAGCAAGTTCAACACCACCCGCACCGGCGAGCTGATCAAGTACACCGACAACGGGCTGATCCTCAAGCTGCCGGCGCGCGACGGCGGCATGGAGCTCAACATGCCGCGCAACACCGTGGTCAAGGTCAGCGCGCCGATCCCGGTCGACGAGCCCTTCTTCAGCGAACCAGGGGCGGACGGTGCCAAAAAGGACTGACCTGCGCACGATCCTGGTCATCGGCGCCGGCCCGATCGTGATCGGGCAGGCCTGCGAGTTCGACTATTCCGGCGCGCAGGCCTGCAAAGCGCTCAAGGCGGAAGGTTACCGCGTGGTCCTGGTCAATTCGAACCCGGCCACGATCATGACCGACCCCGATACGGCGGACGCGGTCTACATCGAGCCGATCAACGCGGCCACGGTCGAGGAGATCATCGTCAAGGAGCGGCCGGACGCGCTGCTGCCGACCATGGGCGGGCAGACCGCGCTCAATTGCGCGCTGGATCTGGCCGACCGGGGCGTGCTGGAGAAGCACGGGGTCGAGTTGATCGGTGCTTCGCGTGAAGCCATCCGCATGGCCGAGGATCGCGCGCTGTTCCGCCAGGCGATGATCGAGATCGGCCTTGCCGTGCCGGCGGCCGAAGTCGCGCGCAGTCTCGAGCAGGCGCTGCTGGCGCAGGCCAAGGTCGGCTTCCCCACCGTCATCCGCCCCAGCTTCACCCTCGGCGGATCGGGCGGCGGCATCGCCTACAACCGCGAGGAGTTCGTCGAGATCGTCGGCCGCGGGCTCGAGCTCTCGCCGGTGCACGAGGTGCTGGTCGAGGAATCGGTGCTGGGCTGGAAGGAATTCGAGATGGAAGTGGTCCGCGACAGTGCGGACAACTGCATCATCGTGTGCTCGATCGAGAACCTCGACCCGATGGGCGTGCATACCGGCGACTCGATCACGGTGGCGCCGGCGCAGACCCTGACCGACAAGGAATACCAGCGCCTGCGCGACGCCTCGATCGCGGTGCTGCGCAAGATCGGCGTCGACACCGGCGGCTCCAACGTCCAGTTCGGCGTCAATGCCGAGGACGGCCGCGTGGTCGTGATCGAGATGAACCCGCGGGTGTCGCGCTCCTCGGCGCTGGCCTCCAAGGCGACCGGCTTTCCGATCGCCAAGGTCGCGGCCAAGCTCGCGGTGGGCTACACCCTCGACGAGCTGCGCAACGAGATAACCGGCGGCTTGACCCCGGCCTCGTTCGAGCCCGCGATCGACTATGTGGTGACCAAGATCCCGCGCTTCGCCTTCGAGAAGTTCCCCACCGCCGACGCGCGCCTGACCACGCAGATGAAATCGGTCGGCGAGGTGATGGCGATCGGCCGCACCTTCCAGGAATCGCTGCAGAAGGCGCTGCGCGGCCTCGAGATCGGCGTCGACGGGTTCACCCCGCGCGCCCATGACCTCGACCAGGAACACCGGCAGATCGAACTGGCGCGGCAGTTGCGCGAACCCGGTCCCGATCGCCTGTTCTGGGTCGCGGACGCCTTCCGCGCCGGGCTCTCCGCCGAGCGTGTGTTCGAGCTCACCCGCATCGACCCGTGGTTCCTCGACCAGATGGCCGAGCTGGTCGAGATCGAGGAAGCGGTCACGGTCCAGGGCCTGCCCGCGCTCGATGCCGCGCGCATGCGCGCGCTCAAGCGCAAGGGATTTTCGGACTCGCGCCTGGCGACGCTGCTGGCAACCGACGAGCGCGCGGTGCGCAAGCTGCGCCACGCCTTCGGCGTGCGCCCGGTGTACAAGCGGGTCGATTCCTGCGCTGCCGAATTCGCCACCGACACCGCGTACCTTTACTCGACCTACGAGGAAGAGTGCGAAGCCGCGCCGACCGGACGGCGCAAGATCATGGTCCTGGGCGGCGGGCCCAACCGCATCGGCCAGGGCATCGAGTTCGACTACTGCTGCGTGCACGCCGCGCTGGCGCTGCGCGAGGATGGCTTCGAGACCATCATGGTCAACTGCAACCCGGAGACCGTTTCGACCGACTACGACACTTCGGACCGACTCTACTTCGAGCCGGTGACGCTCGAGGACGTCTTGGCGATCGTGGATCTGGAGCAACCGATCGGCGTGATCGTGCAGTACGGCGGCCAGACCCCGCTCAAGCTCGCGCGCGCGCTCGAGGCCGAGGGCGCGCCGGTGATCGGCACCTCGCCCGACTCGATCGACCTGGCCGAGGATCGCGAGCGCTTCCAGCAGATGATCCACAAGCTGGGGCTGCTGCAACCGGCCAACCGCACCGCGCGCAATCCCGACCAGGCCATGGCGCTGGCCGGCGACATCGGCTATCCGCTGGTGGTGCGGCCGAGCTACGTGCTCGGCGGCCGCGCGATGGAAGTCGTGTACTCGGACGCCGACCTCAAGCGCTACATCACCGAGGCGGTCAAGGTCTCCAACGACTCTCCGGTGCTGCTCGACCGCTTCCTCGACAATGCCATCGAGGTCGACGTCGACCTCGTCTGCGATGCGACGGGCGCGGTCCTGATCGGAGGGATCATGGAGCACATCGAGGAGGCCGGCGTGCATTCCGGCGATTCGTCGTGCTCGCTGCCGCCGTACTCATTGACCCAGCCGATGCAGGACCTGTTGCGCGAGCAAAGCCGCCAGATGGCGCGCGAGCTCAAGGTCATCGGCCTGATGAACACCCAGTTCGCGATCCAGGGCGAGACCCTCTACGTGCTCGAGGTCAACCCGCGGGCCTCGCGCACCGTGCCGTTCGTGTCCAAGGCCACCGGCGTGCCGCTGGCCAAGATCGCCGCGCGCTGCATGGCCGGCCGCAGCCTCGCCGACCAGGGCACCACGCGCGAAGTGGTGCCGGGCTACTACTCGGTCAAGGAAGCGATCTTCCCCTTCCTCAAGTTCCAGAACGTGGATCCCATCCTCGGCCCCGAGATGCGCTCCACCGGCGAAGTGATGGGCGTGGGCGCGACCTTTGCCGAAGCCTTCGCCAAGGCCCACGACGCCGCCAGCATCCGACCGCCGCCGACCGGCAAGGCCTTCATCAGCGTGCGCGACCCCGACAAGCAGCGCGTGCTGCCGGTGGCCAAGGAACTGCTGCGACGCGGCTTCTCGCTGGTCGCGACCGCGGGCACGGCGGAGTTCCTCAACGCCCACGGCGCGGCGTGCGAACGCATCAACAAGGTGCTCGAGGGCCGTCCGCACGTGGTCGACCTGATCAAGAACGGCGAGATCGTGTTCATCGTCAACACGACCGAGGGCAAGGCCGCGATCGCCGATTCCTTCTCGATCCGCCGCGAGGCACTGCAGAGCCGCATCACCTACTCGACCACGGTGGCCGGCGCCTGGGCGCTGGTGCATTCGCTCGATTTCCACGCCACCGGGCGCGTGACCTCGCTGCAGGAACTGCATCGCAGCCTCGTCACCGCCTGATCGGTGCCATCAACCAGCGGCGGTCCGCGACGCGGGCCGCCGCGCCAGCCCGGAACCAGCGCCAGCCATGAGAAGAACTCCGATCACCCAGCAGGGCGCGGCGCGCCTGCAGGTGGAACTCGACAACCTCAAGCGCGTGTCGCGCCCACAGGTGATCGCGGCCATCGCCGAGGCGCGCGCGCATGGCGACCTCAAGGAGAACGCGGAGTACCACGCTGCGCGCGAGCAGCAGGGCTTCATCGAGGGGCGGATCCAGGCCCTGGAGGCGGCCCTGTCCTTCGCCGAGATCATCGACGTGTCCAAGCTCGCCGCCGGTTCGCGCATCGTGTTCGGCGCCACGGTCGAGCTCAGCGACCACCGCAGTGGCGATGAGGTGCGATACCAGATCGTGGGCGAGCTCGAGGCCGACATCAAGAAGGGCATGATCTCGATCAGCTCGCCGGTGGCGCGCGCGCTGATCGGCAAGCACGAGGGCGACCTGGTCGAGATCCAGGCGCCTGGCGGCGCCCGCACCTTCGAGATCGTCGGCGTCGCCTACGGCGGCTGAGTGCCCGGTGCCGCCATGGAGGCCCCTCGTCCAGACCAGGCCGCGCGCGCCAGCACCGCGCTGACGCTGCTGCTGCCCGCGATGGCGGACCTCGCGCCGGCGCCCGCGGCGCAGCTCTCGGCCTTGTCGATCCTGATCGGACGCGGGCGCGAAGGCGCATCCGCGGGGCCCGGGCTGTGGGCAGCGCTCGCGGGCCTGCTCGATTCGCATCCGCGCGAGCCGGGCGCCGCGGCGCTGACCCGCCGCATCGATGCGCCGCACGACGTGGCGGGCGCGGCGTGGCTTCGCGCCGATCCGGCGCATGTGCGCGTGGAACCGGTTTCGGCCCGGCTGCTGGCGGTCGGCAACCTCGCCCTGGACGGTGACGAAGTCGCGGAGCTGCTGCGCTCGCTCAAGCCGGTGTTCGGCGACGAGGGCATGGTGCTCGATGCGCCCAGCCCGCGGCGCTGGTACCTGCGCCTTCCGCAAGGGGCGCGCCTGCCGGCATTCAGCGCGCCGGAGGAGGCGATCGGCGGTGACCTCGGCCTGCACCTTCCGGGTGGCGACGAGGGCCGGCGCTGGCGCCGGCTCTTCAACGAGGCGCAAGTCCTCCTGCACCAGCACCCGGTCAACCGGGCGCGCGCCGCGCGCGGTCGCGTCGCCGTCAACGCGTTGTGGTTCTGGGGTGCGGGTGCGCTGCCCGACCGCATCACCTGCGCCATCGACATCGTGTACGGGATCGACCCGGTGCTGGCGGCGGCAGCCGATCTCGCGGGCATCCGGGTCGCCGAACTCGACAGCGTGGGCGCGGCTCTGTCGGTGCGGCGCGCGTTGATCGACCTGCGCCACCTGCGCAACGCCGAACAGCTGGAATCGGCCTGGATCGAGCCCGCGCGCCGGGCGCTGCATGCCCGCCGCATCAGCCGGATCGAGCTGCGCTGGCTCGATGGCCGGCGCCACAGCATCGTGCCTGGAGACCTGTGGCGGATCTGGCGGCGGCCACGCGGCCCGTGGGCGACGTGACGCCGTCGATCCGGCGTCGCCCGGCTGCCGCGACCACGGATCCGGGGCTTGCCGGCCTGCATCCGGTCCTGCAGCGCGTGTACGCCGCCCGCGGCGTGTGCAGCGCCGGGCAGGTCGACCATCGGCTGCGCCATCTGGCGGCGCCCGATTCGCTCGGTGGCCTCGTGCGTGCGACGCAGTTGCTGGCCGCAGCCCTCGCGGCCCAACAACGCATCGTCGTGGTCGGTGATTTCGATGCCGATGGCGCCACCGGCACCGCAGTCGCCGTGCGCGGCCTGCGTTTGCTCGGCGCGTGCAATGTCGGCTTCAAGGTGCCCAATCGGGCGATCCATGGCTATGGCCTGTCGCCAGCGCTGGTGGCGGAACTGCGCGGCGACGCGCCGGCGCTGCTGCTCACCGTCGACAACGGAGTCGCCGCGCACGCCGGCGTCGCGGCGGCGCGGGCCGCCGGCATGCGGGTGATCGTCACCGATCACCATCTGCCGGGTGCGACCTTGCCCGACGCCGACGCGCTGGTCGACCCCTGCCTGCCGGGCGACCGTTTTCCCAGCAAGGCATTGGCCGGCGTCGGCGTGGTCTTCTACTTGCTGCTGGCCCTGCGCGCGCACCTGCGTGCCGTGGACTGGTTCGGGCCAACACGGCCGGAGCCGGACCTGTCGGTGCTGCTCGACCTGGTCGCACTGGGAACCGTAGCCGACCTGGTGCCGCTGGACCACAACAATCGCGTGCTGGTCGCCGCAGGACTGCGCCGCATGCAGGCCGGCGCGGCCAATGCCGGGTTGCGCGCCCTGATCGCGGTCAGCGGCCGCGAACCCGCGAAGTTGCAAGCCGCCGACCTCGGATTCGCGCTGGCGCCGCGGATCAATGCCGCCGGACGACTCGACGACATGGCGATCGGGATCCAGTGCCTGCTGTGCGACGACGAGGCCCAGGCGCTTGCGCTGGCGCAACGGCTCGACGCCATCAATCGCGAACGCCGGGTGATCCAGTCCGACATGCAGGCGCAGGCCGAGGCGCTCGTGGCGCCGTGGTTGGCCTGCGACGCGCGCGCGTTGCCCGCCGGCGTGTGCCTGTACGACCCCGCGTGGCACGCGGGCGTGGTGGGCCTGGTGGCTTCGCGCCTCAAGGATCGGTTGCACCGGCCGGTGGTCGCGCTGGCGCCAGCGGAGGACGACGGCGCGATGCTCAAGGGCTCGGGCCGCTCGGTCGAAGGCTTCCACCTGCGCGACGCGCTGGCGGACCTCGCCGCCGCCGAACCGGACCTGATGGAACGCTTCGGCGGGCACGCGATGGCGGCGGGGCTGACGTTGCCGCGTGTGCACCTCGACCGCTTCGTCGCGGCCTTCGCGGCACGCGCCGAACGGGCACTCGGCCGCGAACCGGGGTTGCACCTGGTCGAGACCGACGGCGCGTTGTCTGCGCAGGAGGCGAATCTGGAACTCGCCGCGCTGCTGGCCGCCGCCGGCCCCTGGGGCCAGGGTTTCCCGGAGCCCTGCTTCGATGGAGAGTTCGAGCTCCGCGGTTGGCGCGTGATGGCCGAGCGCCATCTGAAGCTGGACCTGGGTTGGGCCGCCTGCGGTACGCCGGTGGAGGCGGTGCATTTCGGCGGCTATGCCGGGCACGACCCGCCCGCGCGACTGCGCCTGGTCTACCAGTTGTCGATCGACGAGTGGCGCGGCGCACGACGCCTGCGCCTGTTGGTACGCCACGCCGAGCCGGCCTGAGCGCCCGGTTCTTGCCCGGCGAGGCCATGCGGCGCAATGGGTCGACGCGGGCCCCGGGCCTGCGCGCCTGCGATCCGACGCTGGCCATGCAGGTGCCCGGCTGAGGCCGTGCGCGCGGCGCTCTGTTAGAATCACGGGTTGATTCCCGCCTGTGCGAAGCCCACATGATCGAGTCCGGACAGTTCAACGCGCGCATCGCCGACCTGCGTGGTCGGGTGCAGTCGCTCAGGGGGTATCTTTGACTTCGACCACAAGCGGGAGCGGCTCGAGGAAGTAGGGCGCGAACTGGAGCTGCCCAACGTCTGGGACGATCCCAGGCGCGCACAGGAGCTCGGTCGCGAGCGCGCCCAGCTCGAACGCACCGTCGCCGAACTGGTGGCGCTGCAGTCCGGCGTCGACGACGCCGCCGAGTTGTTCGCGATGGCCGCCAGCGAAGGCGACGAGGGCACCGCGGCAACGGTGACCGCCGACATCGACACCCTGACCCGCCGGCTCGACGCGCTGGAATTCCAGCGCATGTTCTCCGGGCCGATGGACTCGCACAACGCCTTCATCGACATCCAGGCTGGGGCCGGCGGGACCGAGGCCCAGGACTGGGCCGAGATGCTCCTGCGCATGTACCTCAAATGGTGCGATGCGCGCGGCTGGAAGGCCGAGTTGATGGAGGCTTCGGCGGGCGAGGTGGCGGGACTCAAGAGCGCGACCTTCCGGGTCGAGGGCGACCACGCCTACGGCTGGTTCAAGACCGAGACCGGCGTGCACCGGCTGGTGCGCAAGTCGCCGTTCGATTCCGACAACCGCCGCCATACCTCGTTCACCGCGGTGTTCGTCGCGCCCGAGGTCGACGACGACATCGAGATCGAGATCAATCCGGCCGACCTCAAGACCGACGTCTATCGCTCGTCCGGCGCCGGCGGGCAGCACGTCAACAAGACCGAATCGGCGGTGCGGATCACGCACATGCCCAGCGGCATCGTGGTGGCCTGCCAGAACCAGCGTTCGCAGCACGCCAACCGCGACAAGGCCATGAAAATGCTCAAGGCCAAGCTGTACGAGATGGAAGTGCAGAAGCGCAACGTCGAGAAGGACAAGCTCGAGGCCTCGAAGTCCGACATCGGCTGGGGCTCGCAGATCCGCTCGTACGTGCTCGACCAGTCGCGGATCAAGGACCTGCGCACCGGGATCGAGCGTTCCGACACCCAGCGCGTGCTCGATGGCGACCTCGACGAGTTCGTCGAGGCCAGCCTCAAGGCCGGCCTCGAGGTCGGGGCAGGGCGCGCGAGCTGAGGATGTTCCCGCGGCGCACGCGGCCGTCATGGCTGCGCGACTCATCCTGCCCGCCCTGGGCCGGGATGACGCCAGGCAGGGGGCGGCAATCCCTTTTCGTTCCCTGGCCACTAAGATGGATTCCCGCTTTCGCGGGAATGACGTTTCATTCGCAGCGCCCGCCCCCGAATACGAACCAGAACGCGACCGACCCATGTCCGGCACTACCGACGAAACCACGGCGCAACCCGCGCCCGACGAGAACAAGCTGATCGCCGAGCGCCGCGGCAAGCTCGCGGCGCTGCGCGAGTCGGGCAATGCCTACCCGAACGACTTCCGGCCCGACGCCTTTGCCGGCGAGCTGCAGGCCGCATTCGAGGGCCTCGATGCCGTCGCGGTCGAAGCCACGGGGCGCCAGGTCCGGGTTGCCGGGCGCATGCTGGCCAAGCGCGTGATGGGCAAGGCCAGCTTCGTGCAGCTGCAGGATCGCAGCGGCGCGATCCAGCTGTTCCTGCAAAGCGATGCGCTGGGCCCGTCCTACGAGGCCTTCAAGGGCTGGGACGTGGGCGACATCCTCGGTGCCGAAGGCAGCTTGATGCGGACCCGCACCGGCGAGTTGTCGGTCAAGTGCAGCCAGGTGCGCCTGCTGGCCAAGGCGCTGCGGCCGCTGCCGGACAAGTGGCACGGCCTGGCCGACATCGAGACCCGCTACCGGCAGCGCTACGTCGACCTCACGATCAACCCCGAGTCGCGCCGGGTATTCCGCCTCCGGGCGGCATTGATCCGCTACCTCAGGGACACCCTCGAAGCCCCGCCGCGCGGCTTCATGGAGGTCGAGACCCCGATGATGCATCCGATCCCCGGGGGTGCCGCGGCGCGTCCATTCGTGACCCACCACAACGCCCTGGACCTCGACATGTACCTGCGGGTGGCGCCCGAGCTCTATCTCAAGCGCCTGGTCGTCGGCGGTTTCGAGCGGGTCTACGAGGTCAACCGCAATTTCCGCAACGAGGGCGTCAGCACGCGCCACAACCCCGAGTTCACCATGCTCGAGCTGTACCAGGCCTACGCCAGCTACCTCGAGATCATGGACCTGACCGAGGAACTGGTCCGCGGTGGGGCCCAGGCCGCGGCGGGGCGCGTGGCCTTCCAGTGGGAGGGGCATCACATCGACCTCGGCCCGCCCTTCCGGCGCTGGCGCATGGACGAGGCCGTGCTGCACCACAATCCCGCGATCAGCGCCGCGGACATCCGCGACCGCGAGGCCATGGCGGCGCACTGCCGGTGCCTGGGCGTCGAACCGCGTCCGGGCGACGGCTGGGGCAAGCTGCTGCTCGAGGTCTTCGAGCGCACGGTAGAGGCGCGACTGGTGCCGCCGACCTTCATTACCGGCTATCCGACCGAGGTTTCGCCGCTGGCGCGGGCCAATGACGCCGATCCGGCCATCACCGACCGCTTCGAGCTATTCATCGGCGCGCGGGAACTGGCCAATGGCTTTTCCGAGCTCAACGACCCCGAGGACCAGGCGGCGCGCTTCCGCGCCCAGGTCGCGGCCATGGAAGCCGGCGACCACGAAGCCATGCACTTCGACGCCGACTACATCCGGGCGCTGGAGTACGGCCTGCCGCCGACTGGCGGACTCGGGGTCGGAATCGACCGCCTGGTGATGTTGCTGGCCGAGGTCTCCTCGATCCGGGACGTGTTGTTGTTCCCCTACATGCGTCCGGAGTCCTGAGTCGCCGCGGCACGGGGGCCTGGCGGCGCTCGATCGGTCCAATGCCCCGGGACAGGCCAGCCTGGCCCGGCGCCAGCTACGCCGGACACCCCCTCGCGGGCACAGTGCAGAGTTTGGAGTCGCGGAACCCTATGGACAGGCTCAATCGGCACGATTCATGCATGAAGTGGGCATGGACAAAGATGTGCCCACGGGTGAACTTGCGCTACCCTCCCAGTTCCCGGAAGACGCGGAAACCTTCGGGCGGCGCGCCGGAAGCTGCGCTGGTGACGGAGAGGCCATGAACGTCCTGATCGTGGATGACCAGCCGTCGGCGCGGGCGATGCTGCGCCATGTGATCGAGGGCATCGGCCCCGACCTCAACGTGCAGGATTTCGGTGACCCGCTGGCCGCCCTGGAGTGGTCCGAGCGCTGGGACACCGACCTGCTGCTGCTCGACTACCGCATGCCGTCGATGGACGGCCTCGAGTTCGCGCGCCGTTTCCGCCGTCCGCCGCTGCACAAGGACGTCCCGATCGTGCTGATCACGGTGGTCGGCGACGAGCCCGTGCGCCAGGCGGCGCTCGAAGCGGGGGTGATCGATTTCCTGGTCAAGCCGGTGCGTCCGCGCGAACTGCGCGCCCGCTGCCGCAACCTCCTGACGCTGCGCCAGCAGGGCGAAAGCGTCAAACAGCGCGCCCGCTCGCTGGAGCGCCAGGTGCTGGCCGGGATGCGCGAGTCGGACCAGCGCGAGCGCGAGATGCTGTTCCTGCTCGCGCGCGCGGCCGAGTACCGCGACCAGGGTTCGGGCGCGCACCTGCTGCGGATGCAGCGCTACGTCGGCGCGATGGCCGAGGCGCTGGGCGTGTCCGACAGCGAAGCGCAGATGTACGAATTGGCGGCGCCGCTCTACGACATCGGCAAGATCGGTATTCCCGATGCGGTCCTGCTCAAGCGCATGCCGCTCAGCGCCGAGGAGCTCGAGGTCGCGCGCAAGCATGCGCGGATCGGGCACGACATCCTGCGCGAAAGCTCGAGCCGCTTCGTGCAACTGGCGGCCGGGATCGCGTTGCACCACCACGAATGCTACGACGGCAATGGTTATCCCGACGGCCTGGCCGGCGAGAACATCCCGTTGCCGGCCCGCATCGTCGGCCTTGCCGATGTGTTCGACGCCATGACCTCCGAACGGGCCTGGCGGCCGGCGCATCCGGTCGAAGCCGCGGTCGAGTTCATCCGCGCGCAGCGCGGCGTGCGGTTCGATCCGGCCTGCGTCGATGCCTTCATCTCGGTGCTGCCGCGGATCCTCGAGATCCGCCGCGCCTTCGTCGGCCCGCCGCCGTCGATGCGGGAGTCCTGAGGACCCCGGTGGCGCCATGATCCAGCCCTTCACCGACCTCGCCCAGCGCTACCGCGGCCGCGAAGACTCGGAGCACGAACAGGCGTTCGTGCGGCTGGCCATCATCGTGGTGTTCCTGGCCTACCTGCTGGGTGCCACCGCCTTCGACCGTGCCACCGGCGACCGTGCAGCGATGGTGCTGTACGTCCTGCTGGCCGAGACCGCGGTGGCCATCGGCTTGCTGGTCTGGATCGCCTGGCGCCCGAAACCCTCGCACGCGCGGCGCTGGATCGGCATGCTGGCCGACTACGCCGCCTGCGGCATCATCATGCACCTGCAAGGCGCGGTGGTCGCGCCGCTGTACGTGGTCCTGATGTGGGTGACGGTCGGCAACGGCCTGCGCTACGGGCCGCGCTATCTGCTGGCCGCGGTCGGCCTGGCCTCGATCTCCTTCATGGCCGTGATCACCACGACCGACTACTGGCTCGACAACCAGTCGCTGGCCTGGAGCCTGCTGCTGGCGCTGGCGGCGATCCCCTTCTACCTGATGTCGCTGCTCAAGGCCCTGACCCGCGCCACCGAGGAAGCCAAGCGCGCCAATGCGGCCAAGAGCCGCTTCCTCGCCAGCATGAGCCACGAGTTCCGGACGCCGCTCAACGGCATCGTCGGCATGTCGGAACTGCTTTCGACCACGCGCTTGTCGGGCGAACAGCGCGAATGCAGCGAGGTGATCCAGACCTCGGCCCGGACGCTGCTTACGCTGGTCGAGGACGTGCTCGACATTTCCGCGATCGAGGCCGGCAAGGTCCGCATCCGGACCCATGAATTCTCGCTGCGCCGCCTGGTCGAAAACGTGCAGCTCATGCTGCAGGCCAACGCCGGGGCCAAGGGCCTGCGCTTCGATGTGCACATCGCGCCCGACCTGCCCGACCAGGTGCGCGGCGATTCCGACCACCTGCGCCAGGTGCTGGTGAACCTGATCCACAACGCGATCAAGTTCACCGATCGCGGCGAAGTGACGGTCAACGTGACGCGGGTGCCGGCCGACTCGCTCACGCTGCGCTTCTCGGTGCGCGACACCGGCATCGGCATTCCGCCCGACGACCTCGAGCGCATCTTCCAGCCCTTTGAACAGGTCGACAACGGGCCGACCCGCCGCCATGGCGGCACCGGCCTTGGCACCACGATCGCGCGCAACCTGACCGAGCTGATGGGCGGGCGCATCGGCTGCGAGAGCCGCGAGGGCCAGGGCTCGCTGTTCTGGGTCGAACTGCCGCTCGAGGCGATCGCGCTGCCGCTGACTGCGGCGCCGGCGGTGATCGCCGACGACGGGGCCAACGTGGTCGCCTTCGGCGATCCCTTCGTGCGCCATCGCGCGCGCGTGCGCGGCCTCAAGGTCCTGGTCGCCGACGACCAGCCGGCCAACCAGGTCGTGCTGCGGCGGATCCTCGAGAAGGCCGGGCACGAGGCCGTGCTGGTCTCCAGTGGCGACGAGGTGCTGTCACGGGTCGAGCACGAGCGTTTCGACGTGGTGATCGTCGACCTGCACATGCCCGGCACCAGCGGCCTGGACGTGATCCTGCAGGCGCGCGTGATGGAGGCGGGGCGCGCCCAGACCCCGTTCATCGTGCTCAGCGCCGATGCGACCGCCGAGGCACGCCATGCCTGCGAAGCGGCCGGCGCCGTCAGTTTCCTGCTCAAGCCGGTGGTCGTGACCAAGTTGCTGGACGCGATGGCCAATGCCTGCGGACCGAAGCGCGGCGAGCCGGCGCGCACGAACACGCCGGCGCCTGCGCTTACGCTGGTGCCGGGCAACGCCTCGCCACCGGCGCCGGTGCCGGGGGGCGTGGTTTCGACCGAGGTCCTGTCCGAACTGGCCGAGCTCAAGCTCGGCGCCGATTTCGTCGAGCTGTTCGTGGCCGAATGCCTGCGCGATGCGGAGAACTGCGTCGCGGGGCTCGAGCGCGCCGCGGCGGCCGGGCGTTGGGAACAGGTCGTGGACCATGCCCACGCCCTCAAGGGCGTGGCCAGCAATGCGGGTGCCGTGCGCCTCGCCGCGCTGGCCTCGGATGCGATGAAGATGCCGAGCTGGCGCCTGGCGCGCGAGTGGCAGCAAATGGTCCAGAACCTGCGCGCGGACCTGGTCCTGGCGCGACAGGCGCTCGATGGCGTGCTGGCGGGGTTGCGCCAGACGGCGCTTGGCGGCGGAGTGGGCGACCGCCCCTGAGCGGTCGCCCATCCGGTGCCGCGGGCCGTGGGTTGACCGGCTGGCGCGCCGGCCTGCCCGGGCCCTTTTCCTGCTACTGGAAGCGGACCGACTGACGCGGTTCGGTGGCGCTCGCCTCGACCATGGCGACGGCGTCGTTCTCGCCCTCGCCGTTGGCGCGCTTGGTCTGCGCGCGGACCAGCCGTTCCATGGTGCGCAGCGACTTCTCGCCGAGGCGCATCGCGGTGTCGACCCAGATCTCGGTGATCCGCATCAGCTCGTCGAGCGTGATCGGCGAACCGCCGACCTGGGCGACGCGCTGCATCGCGCGGCGCGCGTGCGGGATGCGCCGGTTGCGCCGGATCACGTCCTGGACCGCGGCCGCACCCTCGCCGCGCGGAGCCAGCACGTCGACCACGCCGAGCTTGTACAGCTCTTCGCTGGAATAGATGTTGCCGCTGAGCATCATGCGCTCGGCCTGGGTCGGGCCGACCCGGCGCGACAGGAACGAGTAGGCGCCCATGCCGGGGAAGAGGTCGAACAGGACTTCGGGAAGGCCCATGCCGACGCCGGTTTCCGCGACGATCGTGTTGCAGGACAGCGCGGCCTCGAAACCACCGCCCAAGGCATCGCCCTGGACCAGCGCGACGCTGTGCAGGCCGACGTCGAGGCCGGCATGGAAGGCGTAGACGCCTTCGACGCAACTGCGCGCGTAGGCCATGAGGTGCTGGCGGTCGCGGGCGCGGATCAGGCGCGCGAAGAGGTCGAGGTCGCCGCCGAGGTTGAACACCGGCGCATCGGAAGCGAGAACCACGTGTCCGAGCAGCGGGGCCAGGCCGGCCTCCGCCTGCTGGCGGATGTTGGCGCAGAGTCGCATCTGGAACTCGCGGATCTCCTTGATCAGCAGGAGATGGAAACACGGGCGGCGCGCGATCGGGGCGGCGCGCTCGGCGTGCATGAAACACCAGTGGGAATCCGAATCCGGATCGGAATGGGTGCGCAGCACCCGGGAGCCGGAATCACCCGACAGCGCCAGAACGGTGTTCATAAATCACCTCATCAGGGGGTGCTGCTCGACCGGCCGCGCGCGAGCAGCAGACAGTAGCTACCATCCATGGAGGCAGGGGTCGACCGGTTAATCCAACGTTATTACCGAGTCTTGCCCCAAAAAGCGAGAGGCAGTTGACAGAATCGGGTGACATGGTGTTCACGGGGGGTGACCCGGGCCCCCGGTTGCGCGCCATCGCGCACGTCGACATGGACGCCTTCTACGCGGCGATCGAGCAACGCGATCGACCTGAATTGCTCGGCCAGCCGGTGGTCGTCGGTGGTCTGGGACCCCGCGGCGTGGTCGCCACTGCGAGCTATGAGGCGCGCCGCTTCGGCGTGCGTTCGGCCATGCCCACCGCCAGGGCCCGTCGACTATGTCCGGACGGCATCTACCTCAGTCCCCGAATGGCGCACTATGTGTCTGTTTCCAAGGAGGTTTTCTCCGTATTCCGACGGGTCACGCCGGAGCTCGAGGGGCTCTCGCTGGACGAGGCTTTCCTGGACCTGGGCCGCAGCCTTGCCCTGTTCGGCACGCCGATGGAAATCGGCGCGCGGATCAAGGCCGAGGTGCTGCTCGCGACCGGCCTGCGCTGTTCGGTTGGACTCGCGTCCAACAAATTCCTGGCCAAGCTGGCGAGCGAATTGTCCAAGCCCGACGGGTTGCGCGCATTGGCGCCGGAGAACGTACAGGAAACGCTGGATCCGCTGCCGGTCGGCCGCCTGTGGACCGTGGGGCCGGTCGCTGAAGCACGGCTGCAGGCGGCCGGCATCCAGACCGTCGCGCAGATGCGCAGCGTCGGCGACGTGCGCCTGCGCGCGGTGCTGGGCGCGCATGGCCTGGCCCTTGGGCGGCTTGCGCGCGGCGAGGACGATCGTCCGGTCCAGCCGAACCAGACCGAGCGCTCGCTCGCGGCGGAGGAAACGGTCGATATCGACCTCGCGACGCTAGCCGATGCCCTGGCACTCCTGATGCGACTGGTCGAGCGGGTTGCCGAGCGCGCCCGCGCCCACGCGCTGGTCGCGCGCGTGGTGACCCTCAAGTTGCGCGTGCCGCCCTTCGAGACCTCGACCCGGCGCGCGTTGCTGGAGCCGCCGACCCACGCCACGGACCGCCTGCACGCCGCGGCGTCGACACTGCTGGGCCGGTGGTGGACGCAGGCACCCGTGCCGCGCTTGCGCCTGCTCGGCGTCAGCCTGTCGGAATTGGTGCCGGACTCGGGCCCGGCCGCAGGCGATCTCTTCGTGCCACCCGCGGCTGGCGGTCGCGATACGCTGGTGGATCGGATCAACCAGCGCTTCGGCAGCGGTGCGATCCGGCGTGCCCGCGGCGTGCGCGATCGCGGCTCGCCTTGAGCCCGCGCGGCGCTCGCCTCAGGCCGGCGATCGCGGCGCGCTGTCGCGCAGTTCGCGCCGCAGGATCTTGCCGACGTTGGTCTTGGGCAGGGCGTCGCGGAATTCGATGTAGCGCGGCTGCTTGTAGCCGGTCAGCTGGCTGCGGCAATGGGCGCGCAGCGCCTCCTCGGTCAGGCCCGGGTCGCGCGCGACCACCACCAGCTTGATCGCCTCGCCGCTGCGCTCGTCCGGCACCCCGACCGCCGCCGACTCCAGTACCCCCGGATGCGAGCCGACCACGTCCTCGATCTCGTTCGGATAGACGTTGAAGCCCGAGACCAGGATCATGTCCTTCTTGCGGTCGAGCACATAGAGGTACCCGCGCTCGTCCATGCGCCCGATGTCGCCGGTGCGGAACCAGCCGCCGTCGAAAAATGCCGCGCGGGTCTCTTCCGGACGCTGCCAATACCCGAGCGCGACGTGCGGTGCGCGGAAGCACAGTTCGCCGGCCTCGCCAGGCGCGCGGTCGCGTCCATCGTCATCGCAGATGCGGACCTCGGCGCCGGGAAGCGGCTGGCCGATGGAGCCCGGCGGGTTGTCGCCACCCGGCGGGTTGCCAGTGATGGCGCCGCAGGTCTCCGACAATCCGTAGCTCTCCAGCAGCGTGCATCCAGTCAACGCCTGCCAGCGTTGCGCGGTCGAGCGATGCATGGCCGCGCCGCCCTCCATGCTGACTCGCAGGCGCGAGAAATCGACCGCCTCGATACCGGGCGTGCGCAACAGGGCGTCGTACAGGGTGGTCACGCCGCCGAACACGGTGGGTCGCTCGCGCGCGAAGTCGCGCACCAGCGCCGGCAGGTCGCGCGGATTGGCCACCAGCACCATGCGCGCGCCGATGGCCCAGCCCATCAGGCAGCCGACCGCCAACGCGGCGACGTGGTAGATGGGCAGCGCGATCACGTATACCTCGAGACCGGGACGCAACTGCGTGCCGTACCAGGCCTGCAGCGACAGGACCTCGGCCACGGCGGCGCGCTGGGTCAGCATGGCGCCCTTGGCGACGCCGGTGGTGCCGCCGGTGTATTGCAGGAAGGCGATGTCGTCGTGGCCGATGTCCACGCGCGGTGCGGGGCGC
>Ga0209254_10000366_pt1 | contig 35524 bp, 36 predicted proteins | sample FrelakmetDIP11DI_FD_187148 | JGI IMG/M metagenome (GOLD analysis project Ga0209254, IMG submission 187148) | Freshwater lake sediment microbial communities from the University of Notre Dame, USA, for methane emissions studies - DIP11 DI (SPAdes)... | ecosystem: Environmental > Aquatic >... | reverse complement strand
GGGAGCCGAGGCACGGGGCCGCGCAAGCGGCCCCGTTTCTTTCCGCTATCATTCACGCATGGTCACGGCACGGCTGCCCCAGGACGACATCGATCGCGCGGTCGACGCGCTGCGCAAGGGCGAGGTCGTCGCGTTTCCGACGGAGACCGTCTACGGGCTCGGCGCGGACGCGCAGAACCCGGACGCCGTCCGCAAGGTGTTCGCGCTCAAGGGCCGGCCGCCGACCCACCCCCTGATCGTGCACATCGACCACGCCAGGATGCTCGAGCGCTGGGCGCTCGACGTGCCCCCGGCGGCGCAGGCGCTGGCGGAGCGCTTCTGGCCGGGGCCGCTCACGCTGGTGCTCCGCCGGGCCCCCGCGGTGGACCTCGCCATCACCGGCGGGCAGGACACCGTGGCCGTGCGCGCCCCGGGGCACCCCGTTGCCCAGCAGCTGCTGCGCGCGTTCGGCAGCGGCATCGCCGCGCCTTCGGCGAACCGCTACGGGCGCGTGAGCCCGACGCGGGCCGAGCACGTGCGGGAGGAATTCGGCGACGCCGTGAAGATGGTGCTCGACGGCGGCGACTGCAAGATCGGCGTCGAGTCCACGATCGTCTCATGCGTGGACGCCGTGCCGCGCGTGCTGCGCCCGGGCGGCATCACGCTGTCGCAGCTGCGGGCGGTGGTGCCGGAGGTGGCGGAAGGCCCCGTCGGGACGGCACCGCGCGTGCCGGGCTCGGATGCCAAGCACTACGCGCCCACGACGCCGCTCAGCATCGTCGCGAGCCGCGCCCTCGAAGAAGTCGTCGGGCAGCTCACCTCGGATCACGAGAAGGTCGCCGTGCTGGCGACGCGGCCGCCGCGCGTGGCGAACAAGTTCATGACCTGGATCAACGCCGGGCGGCGTTCCGACGTCTACGCACGGGAGCTCTACGTCAACCTGCGCACCCTCGACAAGGCGGGCGCGAAAGAGATCCTCGTGGAGGAGGTCCCGGAAGGCGAGGCCTGGGAGGCGGTTCGCGACCGGCTGCGGCGCGCGGCGACCGCCGAGAATGTCGTGACCGGTGATCCGGACATCGCCGCCCTGCGCGCGGACTTCGGCGAGGACGCGGGCGACCCATGAGCGCCGGCGGCAGCGCGCGCCGGCTGCTCGCCGGCCGGCGCCTGGCGTCCCGGCAGCTCGCCGCGCTCGCGGCCGAGCACGGCACGCCGCTGCTGGTGCTCGACTGTGCCGCGATCCGCGCCCAGTACCGCAGCCTCACGGCGGCCCTGCCGGGCGTCAGCCTCTTCTACGCGCTGAAGCCCATGCCGCACCCGGCCGTCGTGGCGACCCTGCACGAGCTCGGCGCCGGGTTCGACGTGGCGACCACCGGCGAGATCGCGCTCGTGCGGGCCCAGGGCGTGGCGGGGGGGCGCTGCATCCACACGCACCCGATCAAGCGCGGCGCCGACATTCGCGCCGCGCTGCGCTTCGGCATCCGGACCTTCGTCGCCGACAACCCCGACGAGATCCGCAAGTTCGTGCCATACCGGCGGCGGGCGGAGCTGCTGCTCAGGGTGTCCTTCCGCAGCCCGTCGGCCGTCGTCGACCTGTCGCGCAAGTTCGGCTGCGAGCCCGCCGCCGTCGCACCGCTGCTCGAGCGCGCCCGCAGCCTCGGCGTGTCCGTGCGCGGGCTCAGTTTCCACGTGGGCTCGCAGGTCGCCGACCCGTCGAAGTACGTGGAGGCGATCGACGCCTGCCGCGAGGTCATGGTCCGGGCCGCGGCCAGCGGGCTCGCCCGCCTCGACCTGCTCGACATCGGCGGCGGGTTCCCGGTGTCCTACGGCAGCCCCGCCGTGCCCATCGGGCGCTTCTGCCGCCCGATCCGCCGCGAGCTCGCGACTCTGCCGCGTGGCGTGCGGGTCGTCGCCGAGCCGGGACGGTTCATCGTCGGCCCGGCCGGCACCTGCGTCGCGGCGGTCGTCGGGCGCGCCCAGCGCGACGGGCGCTGGTGGTACTACCTCGACGACGGCGTGTACGGTTCCTTCAGCGGACAGCTCTACGACCATGCCCTCTATCCCATCGATAGCCTGGGCAGGCGGGGCGCCCGCCACCCGAGCGTGCTCGCCGGCCCGACCTGCGACAGCATCGACGTCGTGCGCGAGGACATCCCGCTGCCGAATCTCGAGATCGGCGATCTCATCGCGGGACGGATGATGGGCGCGTACACGGCCGCCACGTCCACCGACTTCAACTTCATCCCGCGGGCGAGGATCGTCGCCGTGAACCGGGGATAGGCAGGTGTCCATGCGAATCGAACTCCTCGATCACGTCGCCGGCGCCCGCGAGGCGCGCGGCATCGCGGTGGTCATCGACGTGTTCCGCGCCTTTTCGGTCGCCGCCTATGCCTTCGACGCGGGTGCGGCGCGGGTGATTCCGGCCGGCGAGATCGAGGAGGCATTCTCGCTCGGGCGGCGCTTCCCCGGGGCCGTGCTCGCCGGCGAGCGCCACGCTCGCAAGCTGCCCGGCTTCGACATCGGCAACTCGCCCACCGAGGTCCGTGCCACCGACCTGCGGGGCCGGGTGCTGGTGCACACGACTCATGCGGGCACGCAGGGGCTCATGAACGCCTCGGGCGCGGACGAGGTGCTCACCGGCGCGTTCGTGAACATCTCGGCCGTGTGCCGCTACCTCGGGAACCGCGCGCCCTCGCAGGTGTCCCTGGTGCGCATGGGTCACGAGGCGCGCGAGCGCTGCGCGGAGGACGACCTGTACGCCGAGTGCCTGCGGCTCATGCTGCTCGGGCAGCCCGCGCCGCTCACCGCGGTGCGCGAGCGCCTGCGCGACGCGCCCGCCGCCGTCAAGTTCTTCGACCCCGCCTGCGACTGGGCGCCGCGCGACGACTTCGACTACTGCACGGACGTCGACCGTTTCGATTTCGTCTTGCGCCTGCGGCGCGTGCCGGGTGAGCCGGCGGAGCTCGAACGCCTGCCATCACCGTGAGGCCGTCTGCCGTCCCGGTCGAGTTCGTCCTGTTCGCCCTCACGCTGCTCGGCGTGGCGCTCGCGCACCGGCGCGCGCTGGAGGTGGCGGCGGTCGGGCTCGCCGCGATCACGCTCTACAAACTGGGCGTCACGGGTTTCGACGCGGGGCCCGGGCTGCCGGGCCTGCTCGCGCACCTGCGCGCCGAGTGGTCCGTGCTCGCCAACCTGTTCGCGCTGCTGCTCGGCTTTGCGCTGCTGTCGCGGCACTTCGAGGAGAGCCACGTGCCGCGGCGGCTGCCCGACCTGCTGCCCGACGACTGGCGCGGCGGCTTCCTGCTGCTGGTGCTGGTGTTCGTGCTGTCGAGCTTCCTCGACAACATCGCGGCGGCGCTGATCGGCGGGACGGTCGCGAAGTCGGTGTTTCGCGGCCGGGTGCACGTCGGCTACGTCGCGGCGCTGGTGGCCGCCTCGAACGCCGGCGGCTCGGGCAGCGTGATCGGGGATACGACGACCACGATGATGTGGATCGACGGCGTCACTCCGCTCGCCGTGCTGCACGCCTACGTCGCGGCGGGCGTCGCGCTCGTCGTGTGCGGCATCCCGGCAGCGCTGCAGCAGCAGCGCCATTCGCCGATCGCCGTGTCCGACACCCGGCATTCCGTCGTGGACTGGGCCCGCGTTGCGATCGTCGCGATCATCCTGGTCGCTGCCATCGCGGCCAACGTCGTCGGCAACCTGCACTTCGCGGATTACACGCACCACGTGCCCTTCATCGGCCTCGCGATCTGGATCGCGATCCTGGCCACGTCGGGCTGGCGTCGTCCCGACTGGGCCGTGCTGCCCGGGGCGCTGCGCGGCGCGGTCTTCCTGCTCTGCCTCGTTGCCGCGGCGTCCATGATGCCGGTCGAGCGGCTGCCGCCGGCGTCCTGGCAGTCGGCGTTCGGCCTCGGCTTCGTCTCGGCCGTGTTCGACAACATTCCGCTCACCAAGCTCGCGCTCGAGCAGGGCGGCTATGACTGGGGCGTGCTCGCCTATGCGGTCGGTTTCGGCGGGTCGATGATCTGGTTCGGTTCGTCCGCGGGCGTGGCGATCACCAGCCTGTTCCCGGAAGCGCGCTCCCTCTGGGCGTGGCTGAGGGGGGGCTGGCACGTCGCGCTCGCCTACGTCGCCGGGTTCGCGGTGCTGCTGGCGACGCTCGGGTGGCATCCCCTCTGACGGAGACGCAATCTTGATCCGCAACGTGATCTTCGACGTCGGCGGCGTGCTGCTGCGCCTGCGCTACCAGCCGTTCATCGATTACCTCGCCGCGGCGGGCATCGACATGAGCGATCTCCCCCGGTGGCTCGAGCGCGTCGACCTCGCGGCCCACGAGCGCGGCGAGATCACGGGCGAGGAACTGCTCGGACGCGTGGCCGCCATGGCCGCGCGGCCGCTCGAGCCCGGCGAACTGCGTGCCCGCTGGCTCGACATGTTCGACCGCGCCCAGGAGATGTTCGAGCTCGCGTCGGGTCTCATGGCCGAGCACCGTGTCTTCCTGCTTTCGAACGTCGGCGACCTGCACTGGCGGCACCTCGACGCGCAGTATGGTCTCGAGGACCTGACCCACGGCGTGCTGGCCTCCTTCCGGGTCGGCGCAGTGAAACCCTCGGCCGCCATCTACCGGGAGGCCGAGCGCCGCTTCGGGCTCGAGCCGGCCGCGACGGTGTTCGTCGACGACCTGCCGGCGAACGTCGCAGGCGCCGAGGCCCTCGGCTGGCGCGCGATCCGCCATCGCAGCCCGGCCGACACGCGCCGGCAGCTGCGTGCGCTCGGCGTGCGCCTGCCGGCGCCTTTCGCCCTGGAGTGATCCATGCAGGCCATCCCGGTCAGCATCCTGCTGCTCGCGCTGTCGAATGTCTTCATGACCTTCGCCTGGTACGCCCACCTCAAGAACCTGAGCGGCAGCCCGTGGTACGTCGCCGCGCTGGTGAGCTGGGGCATCGCGTTCTTCGAGTACCTGCTGCAGGTTCCGGCGAACCGCATCGGCTACACCGCCATGACGCTGCCGCAGCTCAAGATCCTGCAGGAGGTCGTCACGCTCACGGTGTTCGTGCCGTTCGTCCTCTTCTACATGCGCCAGCCGCTCAAGCTCGACTACCTGTGGGCGGCGCTGTGCATGCTGGGCGCGGTGTACTTCATCTTCCGCGAAGGGGCGGGCGCGTAGTGGGCACGGCGATCCACCGCCGCGTGGAGGCCTGCCGGGCGGGCACGGACCCCACGGCGATTGCACGGCTGGCGTCCGGCTGGGCGGTCATGGGCGATCCGCAGGTGCTCGCGGGCTACTGCCTGCTGCTGCCCGACCCGGTGGTGCCGCACCTCAATGCGCTCGCACCGGCGGCGCAGGCGACATTCCTCGCCGACATGGCGTGCCTCGGGCAGGCGGTGCTCGAGCTGACCGCAGCCGTGCGCATCAACTACGCGATGTTCGGCAACCTCGAGCCGGCGCTGCACGCGCACGTGTTCCCGCGCTACGCCGGCGAACCCGAGCCGCTGCGCACGGCACACCCCTGGGCCTGGGACTGGGCGGTGGCGCGCCGCTTCGATCCGGTCGCGGACGGCGGCCTGCTGCGGGCCCTGCGCGAGCGACTCGGCCGGAGGCCGGCGACCGGCTAGGGCGTGCGCACGCCGCGGTCGTCCTTGAACACCGCGCCGTCCTTCATCACGAACGTCACCCGCTTCAGCACCGTCACGTCGCTCAGCGGGTCGCCCGCCACCGCGATCAGGTCGGCGCGCTTGCCGGGCTCGAGCGTTCCCACCTCGGCGGAGAGCCCGAGCAGGTCAGCGGCGTTCACGGTGGCGGCCACCAGCGCCTGCGCCGGCGTCATGCCGTGCTTCACCATCAGCTCGAACTCGTCGGCGTTGCGGCCGTGCTTGCTCACGCCGGCGTCCGTGCCGAAGGCGATCTTCACCCCGCGCGGCACGGCCTTGGCGAGCGACTCGCCGGTCACCTTGATGCGCCAGTCCACCTTGGCGCGGACGGCGGGGGAGTAGGCGTTCGGGTCGGCAGCGAGGCGCTCGAGGTAGCCGTTGACGGTCGAGAGCGTCGGTACGTAGTACGCGCCCGACTTGCGGAACAGCTCCAGGCACTCCTCGTCGAGCACCGTGCCGTGCTCTATCGAGTCCACGCCCGCCGCGAGCGCGACCTTCACGCCGTCGGCGCCGTGGGCGTGCACGGCGACCTTCTTGCCGTACAGGCGCGCCGTCTCGACGATCGCCTTCGCCTCGTCGTCGAACATCTGCTGGCCGAGTCCCGCGCCGATGCGGCTGTTGACGCCGCCGGTGGTCGCGATCTTGATCACGTCCACGCCGCGCGCCACCTGCAGGCGCACGGCACGCCGGCACGCGTCCGGGCCGTCGCACAGGTTCTCGTGCCGGTCGAGCGCGTCGCGCAGGTCGTCGCGGAACCCGAGCGCGGCGTCCATGTGGCCCGAGGTCGTCGAGATGGACGTGCCCGCGTCGACGATGTTCGGTCCCACGACCTTCCCGGCGCGGACCGCGTCCCGCAGCGCGAGCGTGACGCCGTCGCGGTCGCCGAGGTTGCGCACCGTCGTGAAGCCCGCGGCCAGGGTCTTGCGGGCGTTGCCGAGCGCGTTGTAGGCCTTGGCGGCCGGGCTCAGCTGCACCTCCTCGAGCTGCGACAGCACGCCCCCCGTATCGGAGGTGAGGTGCACGTGGCTGTCGAGGAGGCCCGGGAGCACGAACCGGTCGCGCAGGTCGATCACCTCGGCGACGGGCAGCCCGGTCGCGGCCGCCGCCACGTGGCCGTCGAGGACCTGTGCCACCTTGCCGTCGCGGATTACGATCGTGCTCGCGCCCCGCGCGGGCCGGCCCGGGCGGTCGAGCAGTGCGCCGGCGTGGACGAGCACCGTGCGCGGCTCGGGCGCCTGGCCGTGGACCGGGGCCGTGGCGACCAGCGAGGCGAGCAGGCAGGCGATGACGGTGCGGCGCATGCGGGGTGTCTCCAGGGGAGTCGTCGGGAAAGTGCGGGCCATCGGGATCAGTCGCCGGCGGACCTGAGGGCGCGGGCGAGCTCGCCGAGCGAGCCGAGCGGCGGTGAGCAGGTGGTGCCGCGGCAGAGGTAGGCGACAGTGCCGTCCCGGGGCCGCTTGTCCGCCAGCGCTGCTGGCAGGCCCCCGGCGTCGTCGGGAATCGCGTACACGGCGCGGCGCGGGTCGAACAGCCGGTCGATCTCGGTGCGCCACAGGGCGACGTCCGCCGCTGCGCCGCGCAGCACGACGGCCGCCGGCGGCACGGTGAACTCATCGAGCGCCATGAGCAGGCTCGTGTGCGCGTGCGGATAGCGTTCGACCAGCGACCATGCGGCGCGCAGGGTCCGCTCCGCGGCGTCGAGGTAGCGCGGCTCGGCGAGCAGGTAGCCGAGGCGCAGCAGCACGCGCGCGGCCACGCCGTTGCCGGCCGGCGTGGCGTCGTCGCCGAAAGTCTTCGGGCGCAGGATCAGCGACTCGTGGTCGTCGGCCGTGAAGTGAAAACCGCCAGCCTCGCGATCCTCGAAGTGGGCCAGCAGCGCCTCCGCAAGCTCGATCGTCCAGGCCAGCCACGGCGTTTCCCAGCGCGCCTGCAGCAGCTCGAGCAGGCCCCAGGCGAGGAAGGCGTGGTCGTCGAGGTAGGCGGGGAAGCGCGAGCGGCCGTCCTTGTGCACCGCGAGCAGCCGGCCCTCGAACCAGCAGTGGCGTCGCAGAAAGGACACGGCGCGCGCCGCGGAGTCCACGTAGTCCTCCCGGTCGAGCGCCCGCGCCGCGGCGGCGAGGCCCGCGATCGCGAGGCCGTTCCAGCCCGTCAGGATCTTGTCGTCACGCCCGGGCCAGATGCGGCGGTTGCGCACCGCGAGCAGCCTGGCGCGCGCGGAGTCGAGGACCGCCTCGGCGGCGGGCTCCCCGAGCCCGGCGTGCTCCGCGACCTGCGCCATCGCCTCGAAGGCGTGCAGGTGCCAGTGGCCCTCGAAGTTGGCCTCGCGATCGAGCCCGAAGCGGCGCGCGAATGCCGCGTACTCGCGCGGATCGAGCACGGCCCGAACCTCGTCCGGCGTCCACACGTAGAAGCGGCCCTCGTGGCCCTCGGAGTCGGCGTCCAGCGTCGAGTAGTAGCCGCCGTCCGGATGCTCCATGTCGCGGCGGATCCAGTCGGCGGTCTGCTCCGTCGCGCGCCGGAACAGCGGATCGCCCGTGGCCACGGCGGCCTGCGCGCTCACCGCGAGCAGCTGGCCGTTGTCGTACAGCATCTTCTCGAAGTGCGGGATCATCCAGTACGGGTCCACGGAGTAGCGGCAGAAGCCGCCCCCCAGCTGGTCGTAGAGGCCGCCCTCGGTCATGCGCGTCAGCGTGAGCGTCGCCATGTAGAGCGCCTGCAGGTCCGGCGGGTCCGCGTCGGTGGAGGCCCGCCAGGTGCGCAGCAGGAACTCGAGGTTCATGGGATGCGGAAACTTGGGCGCGCCGCCGAAGCCGCCGAAGCGCCCGTCGAAGTCGCGCTCCAGCGCCGCGCGGCCGGCGGCGATCGGGTCGCGTGACAGCGCGGTGCCGGCGGCCGGCGCCGGCAGCAGCTGTCCGAACACCTCCACGAGGGCATCGCCCTGCCGGCGGATGTCCTCGCCGTGCTCGCGGTAGTACTGTGCGACCCGCGCGAGCACGTCGCGGAACGCCGGCATCCCGTACTTCGGCTCCGGCGGGAAGTAGGTGCCGCCGAAGAACGGTCGCTGGTCCCGCGGCGAGAGGAACATGGTGAGCGGCCAGCCGCCGCCGCGCTGGGTCAGCATCTGGTGGGCCGTCTGGTAGATGCGGTCGAGGTCGGGCCGCTCCTCGCGGTCCACCTTCACGTTCACGAACAGCTCGTTCATCAGCGCGGCCGTAGCCTCGTCCTCGAAGGACTCGTGGGCCATGACGTGGCACCAGTGGCAGGCCGAGTAGCCGACCGAGAGCAGGATGGGCCGGTCCTCGGCCCGCGCCCGTTCGAGCGCCTCGGGACCCCACGGGTACCAGTCCACCGGATTGCCGGCGTGCTGCAGCAGGTACGGGCTCGTCTCCCCGGCGAGGCGGTTGCGCGGCGCGCGGTCGGACTTCGTCTGCATGGGGGGGCGGGGCGGGCGCTCGGATAGAATGCGGGACTATAGCGGAACGAGGCTGCCACGATGACCCACACTCCCGAGGCGCCGGCCGCCGGGCTCGCCCTGCCCGAACTGCGCCTGAAGCCCCGGGAAGGACGTCGGCTGAGCGCCGGGCACCTGTGGGTGTTCAGCAACGAGGTGGACGCCGAGCGCACGCCACTGTCGTCGTTCGCGTCCGGTGCGCCGTGCCGCGTCATCGGCGACCGCGACCATTTCCTGGGCTACGGCTACGTCAACCCGCACGCGCTCATCTGCGCCCGCATCCTCGGGCGCGATGTGCGTTTTCCGCCGGGCAAGTCGCTGCTGGTCCATCGGCTGCAGGTGGCGCTCGCGCTGCGCGAGCGGCTGTACCCGGCACCCTTCTACCGCCTCGCCTACGGCGAGTCCGACGGGCTGCCGGGCCTCGTGCTCGACCGCTATGGCGACGTGACCGTGGGCCAGATCGGCACGGCGGGCATGGAGGCGCTGAAGTCGGACGTCGTGGCCGCGCTCGAGCAGGTGATCGCGCCGCGCGCCGTCGTCTGGAAGAACGACTCGGGCGCCCGGGAACTCGAGGGACTGCCGTCGTATGTCGAGACCGCGCTCGGTGCGGCGTCGGAACACGCGACGGTCGAGGAGAACGGCGTGCGCTTCCGCGTGCCACTCGGCGCCGGCCAGAAGACCGGCTGGTTCTACGACCAGGCCGTGAACCGGACTGCGTTCCTCAAGTACGTCAAGGGCGCGCGAGTGCTCGACGTGTTCAGCTACCTGGGCGCCTGGGGCCTCGCCGCAGCCCGTGCCGGAGCGGCCGAGGTGCTGTGCGTGGACTCCTCGGCCCCCGCGCTCGAGCTGCTGCAGGCCTCGGCGGAGGACAACGGCCTTCCCGTGCAGGTGCGCCGCGGCGACGCCTTCGACGTGCTCGCGGCGCTGCGCGAGGCCGGCGAGCGCTTCGACGTCGTGGTGGTGGATCCGCCGGCGTTCATCAAGCGGCGGCGTGACGTCCCGAAGGGCCAGGCGGCCTACCGCAAGCTCAACCAGCTCGCGATGCAGCTGCTGCCGCGCGACGGCATCCTGGTGTCCTGCTCGTGCTCGCACCACCTCGCGCAGGACGAGCTGATCGCGGCGATCCAGCAGGCCGCGCGCCACCTCGGCCGCTTCGTGCAGGTCGTCGAGGTGGGCGGCCACGCGCCCGACCACCCGATCCACGCGGCCATGCCCGAGACGCGCTACCTCAAGGCGCTCACCTGCCGCGTCGTGCAGGACTGACGCGCCCACGCATCTCCCGCGCCGTACCCCGGGGACCCGACATGGCCGAACCTTCCGTCATCAAGTTCTACAGCCCGGTCAACGAGGCGAGCATCGGCGCGCTGATGCGCACGGTGGACCAGAAGCTCGCGGCCGGCACCACCGATTTCACGCTGCTCATCTCGACCTCGGGCGGGTCCGTCTACCACGGGCTCACGGCCTACAACTACCTGCGTGGCATCCCGGCGGAGGTCACGACCCACAACTTCGGCAGCGTGGACTCGATTGGCGTGGCGCTCTACTGCGCCGGCCAGAAGCGCCTGTGCGTGCCGCAGGCGCGCTTCCTGATGCATCCCGTGAGCATGAACTTCCGCGAGGGTGCGAGCTACGAGGAGCCGAAGCTGCTCGAGCTCGTGAAGGGCCTGCGCGTGGACATGGGCAACTGCGCCAGCGTGGTGGCCGCCAACACCCGCAAGACCAGGCAGCAGGTGTTCCGCGCCATGATCGCGCGCACGGCGCTCGACCCGACCGACGCCGTGGAGTGGGGGCTGGTGCACGAGATCCGCCAGCAGCTGTTCGAGACCGGGGCGGAGGTAATGCCGATCCAGCCGGGCAGCTGACGCGGGTCGCCGCTAGAATACGCGCGGCATGTTCGTCTATTCCAACCCCGATCCCATCGCCGTCTCCCTCGGACCCCTGCACGTCCGCTGGTACGGGCTCATGTACCTCCTGGGCTTCGTCGCCGCATGGTGGCTGGCGCGACGGCGCGCGGCCCGGCCTGACTCGACGTGGACGCCCACCGAGGTGGACGACCTGATCTTCTACAGTGCGGTCGGCACCATCCTCGGCGGCCGCCTCGGCTGGATGCTGTTCTACGGCACCGAGCGCCTCTTCGAGGATCCGCTCAGCGTGCTGCGCATCTGGGAGGGCGGCATGTCCTTCCACGGCGGCCTGATCGGCGTGCTGGTCGCCCTTGCGCTGTTCGCGAGCCGCCGCGGCAAGCGCATTGCCGACGTGTTCGATTTCACCGCGCCGCTGCCCGCGATCGGCTTCGGCGCCGGCCGCATCGGCAACTTCATCAACGGCGAGCTGTGGGGCAAGCCCACCGACGTGCCCTGGGCCGTCGTGGTGGATGGAGTGGCACTGCATGCCTCGCAGCTCTACGAAGCCTTCCTCGAGGGCCTCGTGCTGTTCGCGGTCCTGTGGTGGTTCACGTCGAGGCCGCGGCCGCGCCTCGCGCCGTCGGGGCTGTTCCTCGTCTGCTACGGAGCGTTCCGCTGCGCGATCGAATTCGTGCGCGTGCCGGACGCCAACCGCGGTTACCTGCTGTTCGACTGGGTGACGATGGGGCAGGTCCTCTCGCTGCCCATGATCCTGATCGGACTTTGGATGCTCGCAGCCGCCTACCGCCGCAACGAGCCGTCCGGCAACTATCGCTGAGACATGCGCCAGTACCTCGACCTGATGCGCCAGGTGCTCAATCACGGCGCGCGCAAGACCGACCGCACCGGGACCGGCACGCTCGCCACCTTCGGCTGGCAGATGCGCTTCGACCTCGGTGCCGGCTTCCCGCTCGTCACGACCAAGAAGCTGCACGTGAAGTCCATCGTCCACGAGCTGTTGTGGTTCCTGCGCGGCGAGACCAACGTGCGCTACCTGCGCGAGCACGGCGTCACGATCTGGGACGAGTGGGCGGACGCGGAGGGCGAGCTCGGGCCCGTCTACGGGGTGCAGTGGCGTGCGTGGCGCGGCGCGGACGGACGCACCACCGACCAGATCCAGGCCGCCGTGGACCTCCTGCGGCGCGACCCGCACTCGCGCCGCATCATCGTCAACGCCTGGAACGTCGGCGAACTCGACCGCATGGCGCTCACGCCCTGCCACGCCATGTTCCAGTTCTACGTCGCCGACGGCCGGTTGTCCTGCCAGCTCTACCAGCGCAGCGCCGACATCTTCCTCGGCGTGCCCTTCAACATCGCCTCCTACGCGCTGCTCACCCACATGATGGCGCAGCAGTCCGACCTCAGGCCGGGCGAGTTCATCTGGACAGGCGGCGACTGCCACCTGTACGTCAACCACCTCGAGCAGGCACGCCTGCAGCTCTCGCGCGAGCCGCTGCCGCTGCCCACGCTCGCGATCAGCCGCCGGCCCGACTCGATCCTCGGCTACCGCTACGAGGATTTCGAGATCGTCGGCTACCAGTCACATCCCGCCATCAAGGCACCGATCGCCGTATGAAAAAGGCCAAGCAGGACCGCAGGACCCCCGCCCACCACGCCCACATGCGCCACGCCATGCGCACGGCGCCCGCGCCACGCGGGGGGGCGCCCATGTTCGCGGTGCGGCGTTCGCGCATCCACGGCAGCGGCGTCTACGCCGCGCGGCGCATCCGCAAGGGCTCGCGGATCGTCGAGTATCTGGGGGACCGCATCTCCCACGGGGAGGCGGACGACCGCTACGCGGCCAAGGGCCAGGACAACGGCCACACCTTCCTGTTCGTGGTCAGCGACAAGGTCGTGATCGACGCGGGCGTGGACGGCAACGACGCGCGCTTCATCAACCACTCCTGCGACCCGAACTGCGACACGGTGATCGAGGGCGGCCGGGTGTTCATCGAGGCGAGGCGCACCATCCAGCCGGGCGAGGAACTCGGCTACGAGTACGGCCTGACCTGGGAGTCGACGGACGACCCGGCCGAACTCGCCAACTACGCCTGTCGCTGCGGCGCGGCGAATTGCCGTGGCACGATGCTCGACGAGGAGCCGCTCGACAGGAAGGCCGCGAAGAAGGCTGCGAGGAAGCAGGCGCGCCGCAAGGCGGCGGCGCGGTCCGGGAGGCAGGCGCGCAAGAACGTCCGCAAGTCCGCCCGCAAGTGACGCGAGTCTCGATCGTCGTCGCGGCCGACGAGCAGGGCGGCATCGGCCGCGGCGGCCGGTTGCCCTGGCACCTGCCCGAGGACCTCAGGCGCTTCAAGGCCCTCACGATGGGCAAGCCGATCGTGATGGGACGCCGCACGTGGGACTCGATCGGACGGCCGCTGCCGGGACGACGCAGCATCGTCGTCAGCCGGCAGGCCGGGCTCGGCATCGAAGGAGCGGAGGTCGTGGCGTCGCTCGACGAGGCACTGCGCGCGGCGGGCGACGCCGCCGAGGTGTGCGTGATCGGCGGCGCGGAGATCTACCGCGAGGCCCTGCGGCTCGCCGACACCCTGTACCTAACGCGGGTGCACGCAACCGTCGAGGCCGACACGTTCTTCCCGGCGCTCGACCGGTCGGTCTGGGCCGAGGCCGGGTGCGAACCCCGTCCCGCCGACGACCGCCACGCCCACCCGTACAGCTTCGTGACGCTGCGACGGCGTCAGCCGGTCCCGAGTTCCTCGCCGAGCGCGTCCACGAGTCGCCAGGTGTCCTCGTAGCCGTTGTAGAACGGCACGGGCGCGGCACGGATCACCCCGGGCTCGCGCCAGTCGGGCACGATGCCGCGGCGGCGCAGTCCTTCGAAGGCCGCGCGCGCCCGGTTGCGCCCGCACTCGAGCCGAAGCGACAGCGCCGCGCCGCGGGCCCCGGACTCGCGCGGCGTGAGGATCGTGACCCGCCCGGCGAGGCGCGCGTCGATCAGCGCCTCGAGGTAGCCAGTCAGCGCGACCGACTTCGCGCGCAGCGCGCCGAGACCGGCCGCCTCGAAATACTCCAGCGAGGCCACCACGGGCGCGAGCCCGAGGATCGGCGGGTTACCCAGCTGCCAGCCTTCCGCGCCCGGGATCGCGTGGAACTCCGGACCCATGCGGAAGCGCGACGCGCGGTCGTGGCCCCACCAGCCGGCGAAGCGCGGCAGTTCGTCGCGGCGTGCGTGGCGCGCGTGCACGAACGCGCCTGCCACCGCCCCGGGACCGCCGTTCAGGTACTTGTAGTGGCACCAGACGGCGAAGTCGGCGCCGGCGTCGTGCAACCCGAGCGGCACGTTGCCGACCGCGTGCGCGAGGTCCCAGCCGACCGTGGCGCCGGCGCGCCGCCCCACGGCCGTGAGGGCCGCGACGTCGAGCGCCTGGCCGGTGAGGTACTGCACGCCGGGCAGCAGGACGGTCGCGAGCCGCGGTCCGTGGCGCTCGATCGCCGCGATCACGTCCTCGGTACGCAGGCAGTCCTCACCCTCGCGCGGCGCGATCTCGATCAGGTCGCGTGCGGGATCGAGGCCGTGGAAGCGCACCTGCGACTCGGCGGCGTAGCGGTCGGAGGGAAACGCCTGTCGCTCCATCAGCAGCGCGGTGCGTCCACCCGCCGGGCGATAGAAGCTGACCAGCATCAGATGCAGGTTGACCGTGAGCGTGTTCATCGCCGTCACTTCGTCCGGTTCGCCGCCCACGAGATTCGCGAGGGCGGGCGCAGCCCGGTCGTGGTAGGTGGTCCACGGGTGATGCGCGGCGAAGTGCCCGTCCACCGCGAGCGAGCGCCACTCGCGCATCACCTCTTCCACGAAATCCGCCGCCCGCGTCGGCTGCGCCCCGAGCGAGTGACCGCACAGGTACACGAGTTCCCGACCCTGGTCGTCCTGCGGCAGCACGAACCGGTCGCGCCAGCGGCGCAGCGGGTCGGCGGCGTCGAGGTCCCGCGCGTGCGGGCGATCGAGTCTCATTCAGTGGTCTCCGTCACCGGGTAGAGCACCGGCCGGCTGGGTGCCGCGTCGGCGCCGAACGCCGGCACGTGCAGGTCGAGCAGGTACAGGCCGTCGTGCGCCGACTCGCGGATGTAGGCCAGCTCGGTGACCAGCGCCCGCCCGGTCCAGGCTGGGCAGGTCCACGACCAGCGAATTCACGCCGCGTCCGACGACCCAGTGCATGGCATCGACGGTGAAATAGGGGCCCGCCAGCGCCGTCCATGAGTAGTGAACTCGAGTTCGAGCATCGCGGCCGGCGCGGGGGGTTGCCTGCAGTGTGGCAGTATAGACGCAGGCCCCGGTGCGGGGCAGGAGGGCGGTGCCATGAGACGCTCCTGGATTGGAATGTTCGCGGCCGCGTTGCTCGCGCACGCCTCCGGCGTACAGGCGCAGGAAGCGCCGGCGGCCGGGGCGGCCACGGTCAATGCCCTGTGGGTCGAGCGCGAGGTGAGATTCACCTTCATGGGCGTGACGAGCTTCTACTCGTGCGACGGGCTGCGCGACCAGGTGCGCCACGTCCTGCAGGACCTGGGCGCTCGCCCCGGGTTCAAGGTGACGTCGCGCGGCTGCATCAACCTGACCGGACCGGACCGGATGCCCGGCGTGCTGATCGCAGCGGCGCTCCCGGCGGAGGCGACGCCCGAGGTGCTCGCGCAACTCGCGAGCGACTCCTCCCGCACGGAGCTCGCCGCCCGCGTCACGGGCGGATCGGTGACCGAAGCCACTGCGCAGTTCCCGGCACGGACCCGGCGCGTCGAGTTCAGGAGCGGCCGGGCCGGGTACCTGCGGGACGGCGACTGCGAACTCATGGAGCAGCTGCGCGACCAGGTGTTTCCGAAGCTCGGTGTCCGGGTCGTGGAACACGACATCCGCTGCGTTCCGCACCAGATCAACCCGGGCGCCGTCCGCATGACGGTCGAGGTCCTCGAGCCCGTGCCGGCGCCGTGACCGAACCGAAGGCGATCTTCATCACGGGTGCCGCGGCCGGCATCGGCGCGGAGACGGCGCGGCTGTTCGCAGCCAACGGCTGGCGGGTCGGCGCCGCGGACGTGAACGCGGCGGCGCTCGCGGCCCTCGGGCGACGGCTCGGCACGGAGCGGGTGAGCACTCACGTCGCAGACGTGCGGGACTTCGCCGCGCTCGAGGCGGCGCTGCGCGAATTCACCGCCCGCACTGGCGGGCGGCTCGATGCGGTGTTCGCCAGCGCCGGTGTGCTGTTCATGGGCCCCGACGAGTCGATCACCCGCAGCCAGAAGGACCTGCTCGTCGACGTGAACGTGCGTGGGGTGATGCACACGATCGACGCCGCCTTTCCCTACCTCGTACGGACGCCCGGCGCCCGCGTGGTGGCGATGAGTTCGACGTCCGCCGAGTACGGCTCCCCACAGCACGCGGTCTACAGCGCGACGAAGTTCTTCGTGCGCGGACTGACCGAGGCGCTCGACATCGAGTACCGCGCCCACGGCATCCGGGTGGCGGGCATCTACGTGCCTTACGTGCAGACCGGCATGGTGTTCGACGCCCCCGTGAAGCCGGCGTCCATCGAGCGCCTCGGCGTGAAGATCCCGCCGGCCCGTGTCGCCGAGACGGTCTGGCGGGCCGTGCACGGTCGCCGCGTGCACTGGCGCGTGGGGCTCGACGCGAAGCTCATCAACCTCGCTGCGAGGATCCTCGGCGAGGGGCTCGCCCCGATCTACGCCCGGATAATGAAGCGTTGAGGCCGCGCCGCCCTCGCGGCCCGCCTGCTCAGAACGCCGCAGGCAGGGTGCTCGCGACCGAGACCGGCGCGGACGGCGCGTCGAGGCGTTGCGCGGTGAGCGTCCCGCCCCACACGCAGCCGGTGTCGAGCCCCAGCACGCCGCCTTCGTCCACGTAGCCGAGCGCCGACCAGTGCCCGCAGACGACGCGGGCTCCCGCCCAGCGGCGCCGCGGCGCCCGGAACCACGGCACCGCACCGGCCGGCACCTGGTCGAGCGGTCCCTTGAACCGTAACAGCAGGCGACCCGCGGCGTCGCACACGCGCAGCCGGGTCAGGGCGTTGGTGATGAAGCGCAGCCGCCCGTCGCCCTCGAGGTCCTCGCGCCAGAGGTCGGGCTGGTTGCCGTACATCGCCGCGAACAGCCGGCCGCTGTGCTCGCTCCTCAGCGCCGACTCGAGCTCCGCCGCGCAGCGGCGGGCGAGGCCGACGTCCCACTGCGGCGGCAGCCCGGCGTGCACCATCGAGAACCCCAGCGCGGGATCGTGGTGGAACATGGCCCGCGACTGCAGCCAGTCGAGCAGGCGCTCGCGGTCCGGGGCCTCGAGGATCGGTCGCAGTCTGTCGTCCCCGCGGCGCTGCGGGGTGCCGCCGCGCGCGACCGCGAGCAGGTGCAGGTCGTGGTTGCCGAGCACCACCACGGCCGCCTCCCCGAGCCGCTCGACCCGTCGCAGCACCTCGAGCGAATGCGGTCCGCGGTTGACGAGGTCGCCGACGAACCACAGCTGGTCCCGGTCGGGCGCGAAATCGAGCCGGTCGAGGAGCGCCTCGAGCTCGGTGGCGCAGCCCTGCACGTCCCCGACGGCGTAGGCCGCCATCGGCGGTCAGTGCAGCAGGCCGGGCACGGCGAGCGTGAAGGGCGCGATCGGCGCGTCGAAGTGTTCGCCGTCGTCCGCCACCATCCGGTACTTGCCCTGCATCGAGCCGACCGGCGTCTCGAGGATCGCGCCGCTGGAGTACCGGAAGCCCTCGCCGGGCTCGAGGTGGGGCTGCTCGCCGACCACGCCGTCCCCGACCACCTCCTGCACCTTGCCGTTCGCATCGGTGATGATCCAGTGGCGCGACAGCAGGCGTGCCGGCACCGGGCCATCGTTGCGGATGGTGATGGTGTAGGCGAACACGAAGCGCCCGTCGCCCGGGCTCGACTGGTCCTCGACGAAGTGCGTCACGACGTCGACGCGAATGCGGTGTGCGCTCGTGTTCATGGGGCTCGTCCGCGGCCGGCGCGTCACTCGCGCGGCAGGCGCACGGCGAGGACGTCGCAGGGGGCTGCGTGCAGCACCGTGTCCTCGGTGAAGTTGAACAGGATCGACACCCCGTGGCGCTCGCGGCTGCCGATCACGATCAGGTCGGCGGCGCACGCCTGCGCGACGCGCACGACCTCGGTCTTGATCGAGCCGGTGTTGACGAGGCGCTCGCAGTGCTCGAGGCCGACCTTGGCCGCGAGCTCGGCGATGCGCACCCGGGCCCGTTCCACGAGTTCGCCCTCGATCTGCACGGCGGGCAGCAGGGCCTCGCCCATCGGCTCGACCGGCACGTATTCGACGACGTGCAGCAGCGTGAGCTCGGCGCCGGAGGCGGCGGCCAGGGCGCGGGCCCGCTCGGCGATCGTCTCGCTGTCCGTCGACAGGTCGAGGCAGAGCAGGATCTTCCGGTAGTCGCGCATGACGGGTTTCCTGCGGGCTGGTGGCGGGACACCCGGGGGATTATAGGTCCCCCGGTCGGGACGACCAATCGTGGCCGTCCGGGGCGGCGGGTGCCGCGGCGAGCTGCGCGGCGAGCGCCGCGAAGCAGGCGGGGGGCAGCGTCTCCGGCCGGACCGCCGGATCGACGCCGGCCGCCTCGATCCGCGCGGCGTCGAGCAGGCCCGCGAGCGAGTTGCGCAGCGTCTTGCGCCGCTGCGAGAACGCCGCGGCCACGACGCGCGCGTAGTCCCGCGGGTCCGCGATCGCGAACGGCGCTGCGGCGTGCGGCCGCAGCGCGAAGAACGTCGAGATCACTCGCGGCGGCGGCGCAAAGGCTCCCGTACCGATGTCGAACAGCGGTTCGACGCATACCGACGGCGCGAGCATCACCGTGAGTCGACCGTACTCCTTGCCGCCCGGCCGCGCGGCCATGCGCGCGACCACCTCCTTCTGCAGCATGAAGTGCATGTCGGAGACGGCGTCGAGCTGCTCCAGGAAGCGGAACAGCAGGGGCGTCGAGATGTTGTAGGGCAGGTTGCCCACCAGCCGCAGCGGCGGGCCGTCGCCGCGCAGCGCCCGCAGGTCGAATTCCAGGGCGTCCTCGATGTGCACGCGCAGCTCGCCGCGGCCGTGGCAGCGTGCCTCGAGCGCCGGCAGCACGTCGCGGTCGATCTCCACCACGTCGATCGCGCCCGCGGCCTCGAGCAGCGGCACGGTGATCGCGCCGCGCCCGGGCCCGATCTCGACGATCCGGTCGCCGTGCGCCGGTGCGATGGCCCGCACGATGCGCCCGATCGTCCCCGGGTCGTGCAGGAAGTGCTGGCCGAGGCGCTTCTTGGCGCGCTTCACCGGCGGTGTGCGGCGCACAGTTCGACCGCGAGGCCCACGGCGGCCCGCAGGCTGCCCGGGTCCGCGCGGCCGCTGCCCGCGAGGTCGATGGCGGTGCCGTGGTCCACCGACGTGCGCACGATCGGCAGCCCGAGGGTGACGTTGACGGCGTGCCCGAAGCTCGCGTGCTTGAGCACGGGCAGGCCCTGGTCGTGATACATCGCGAGCACGGCGTCGCAGCCGGCGAGGCGCTCCGGAAGGAAGGCGGTGTCGGCCGGCACCGGGCCGTCCGCCCGCAGTCCCTGTGCGCGCAGCCGGGCGAGTACCGGCTCGATCACCTCGATCTCCTCGCGGCCGAGGTGGCCTGACTCGCCCGCATGCGGGTTGAGGCCGCAGACGAGGATCCGGGGCGCGGCGATGCCGAACTTCCCGCGCAGGTCCGCCGCGAGGACGCGCAGCACGGCCTCGAGCCGCTCGGCCGTGAGGGCCGCGCTCACCCGCGAGAGCGGCAGGTGCGTCGTGGCGAGCGCCACCCGCATGCCGCCCCCGACCAGCATCATCACCGGCAGGTGCGTGCCGCAGCGCCCGGCCAGGTACTCGGTGTGGCCCGAGAAGCGGATGCCCGCGTCGTTGATCACGCCCTTGTGCACCGGGGCCGTCACCATCGCGTCGAAACGCCCCGCACGGCAGCCGTCCACGGCGGCGTCGAGCGTGCCGAGCACGTAGCGGGCGTTGGCCGGATCAAGCCGGCCAGCGCGGCTCGGCGCGGCGAGCGGGACGTGCAGGATCTCGGTCTGCTCCAGCGGCCGCCCCGCCGCGCGTTCGAGCAGCGAGCGGTCGCCGACCAGGACCAGCCGAGCGTTCCAGGTCTGATCGAGGAGCGTCGCGCACAGTTCGGGCCCGACGCCGGCCGGTTCGCCGCTGGTGACGACAATCGTCGGCAGCGCCGGAAGCTGGCTCACAGCCGGTATTCGACGAAGGCCTCGTCGCGCAGGCGGCGCATCCAGACCTCGGTCTCCTCCTCGGCGCGCGACTCGCGCAGCTGGGCGACGCAGCGGTTGCGGATCACGTCGTCGGTGGCGTCGTAGGTACGACGACCGAGCAGCTGCACGACGTGCCAGCCGTACTGCGTCTTGAAGGGCTGGCTGATCTCGTTCTCGGCGAGCCCGTCGAGCTGCTGCTGGAACGCCGGGACGAACGTGCCCGGTCCTGTCCAGCCGAGGTCGCCGCCCTTCGCGGCCGAGCCGGGGTCGTCGGAGTTCACCGAGGCGATGGCCTCGAAACCCTCGCCCTTGAGAATTCGCTCGCGGAACTGCACGAGCTTCTGGCGCGTGGTGTCGTCGTCCTCGATCGCGTTGGTCTGCAGCAGGATGTGCCGCGCGTGCACCTGTTCCACCATCATGCCCGACGCCGCGCCGCGCTTCTGCACGACCTTGAAGAGGTGCAGCCCGCTCGGCGTGCGGACCGGCTCGGTCACCTCGCCGGACTGGAGCCTGACGATGGCGTCCGCCGCGAACGAGGGCAGCTGGTTCGCCATGCGCCAGCCGAGCGCGCCGCCCTCGAGCGCCGTGCCGGCGTCGGAGTACGCGATTGCGAGCTGTGCGAAATCCTCGCCGCGCCGCGCCCGATCGTAGATGCCCTGCGCGCGCACCGTCCGCTCCTCGGCCTGCTCGGGCGTGGCCGAGGCGGGGACGGCGACCAGAATGTGCGCGAGGTCGTACTCGACCTCCTCGCCGGACGAGGCCTTGCGCCTGGCGGCGCACTGGTCGATTTCGCGGGGCGAGACATAGATCCGCGAGTAGACGTCGCGCTGGCGCAGCAGGTTGATCGTCATCTCCCGCCGCACCTCGTCCCGGTAGCGTGCATAGTCGATGCCCTGGGCCTCGAGCGCGGACGGCAGGTCGCTGAACTGGATGCCGTTGCGCGCAGCTACGTCGGAGAGCGCCTCGTTGAGCGCGTCGTCCGCGACCTTGACGCCGAGCCGAGCGGCACGCTGCAGCTGCAGCTCCTGCATCACCAGCCGTTCGAGCACCTGCTGGCGCAACAGGTTTCGCGGGGGCAGCGGCTGTCCCTGCTGCTCGAGGCGGTCCGAGACCGTGCCGACCTGCTGGTCGAGAACGCTGCGCAGCACGATCCCGTCGTTGACGACCGCCGCGACGCCGTCCAGCAGCTCGCCGGTGGTGCCGATTTCCTCAGCCTGAGCACCGCTCCCGGGGCCCGCCAGGAGCAGGCAGGTCAGTAGCAATCTCTTGAAAACAAAGGGCATTTCAGGACCGGGGCTCGGGCGGGAGCGCGGAGTATCCACGAATCGCATCGCGCAGGAAAGATTCGGTGTCGTTTCCGACACTCGACAGCCCCTTCAGTTCCAGCTGCAGGCCGATCGAGGTGTCGATGTCCCCGGTGCGGCTGCTCAGGAAGCGGCGTGTCACCAGGCGCACGGCCCAGCAGCAGGAGCCGTACTCGAAACCGACGAACTGGTCGAGCGTCTTGCTCTCCTGCAGCGAGTACACCCAGCGCCCATAGCCGCGCCATGCGTTCGTGATCGGCCACGCGGCGGAGACGTCGAACTGGTCGATCAGGTCGTTGCGGTAGCGGTAGGCCGCGTTGACCACCCGGTCGGAGGCGGGGCGGTACTGGACCCGGGCGTCGGCGTACTCGGTGCGGGATTCGTCCGGATTCCACTGGTAGGCGAACCGGGCGTTCCAGTGCTTGAACGCCGTGACATCCATCTCGGCGATCAGGTCCGAGGTCGCGCGGTCGCGGCGCGGTTCGTCCGGCAGGACCACGCGGGGATCCTCGAAATAGAACGCCTGCCCGAGCGCGGCGCTCAGGTATTGGCGGCCGCCCGCGGCGTCCAGCAGCCGGCTGGTCACGCCGACGTTGAGTTGGTTGGCGTCGCCCACGCGGTCCGCGCCCACGTAGCGGTTGGTCCTGAACAGCTGCACGAGGTTGAAGTCGGGCAGCCCGGTGTCGAACACGGGCAGCTCGTCCTGGTCGCGGTAGGGCACGAACAGGTACGTCACGCGCGGCTCGAGGGTCTGCGCGCGCTGCCCCTTGGAGCCGGCCGACCGCTCCAGCGTGAATCCCGTCCCGGCGCTCAGGATCGGCAGCGAGCGAACCGGCGAGTCGTCCACGCCCTCGGCGGCATCGGGCAGCGAGTACGCGGTCGTGCGCCACGCGGCGTTGGCCTCCGCATGCACTCCGGACGACTCGGTCCGCCAGCCGATCGCGGGCTCGACGTCCACCCGCGAGCCGTCGTCGCGCACGTCGCTCTGAAAGCTCACCGCCTCCGCCCGCAGCGAGGCGCTCAGTCCGCCCCCGAGATCCTGCCAGTGTCCGGCGACGAGCGCCTGCGGCAGCCGCGAGTAGGGGTCCTCGTCGTCGGGCAGGCCCTGGTCGAGCACCTGGTGGTTCTGCACCCGGCCGATGAAGGACCAGTGCTCCGTGTCCTCGCGTGCCTCGGCGAGCTGGTTCAGGAAGGTGACGCTCGTGCCCTCGAAGCCCACGCCGAAGTCCTCGAAGTAGGTCGGGTCGGTCGCGTAGGCGGCGTCGACCAGGAAGCGCGTGAGCGGCCGCAGGTGCGTGACGTGCTCGAGGTCGAACACGCCCCGCGCGTCGTCGTAGTCGCGGTCGCGGTACAGGTACTCCGCGGTGAACATGCCCCGGCTGCGCTCGGTCAGGTAGCGGACCTCCGGGTCGAGCCGCAGGCCCCTCGAGAAGTAGTAGCGCGAGGTCAGGGTCGCGTCGTAGTTCGGGGCGAGGTTCCAGTAGTACGGCACCGTGATCTGCGTGCCGGTCCTGTTGCTGGTGCCGATCGAGGGGAACAGCAGGCCCGACTTGCGCTGGTCCCCGACGGGAAACGTCAGCCACGGTGCGTAGAGGATGGGCACGTCCATGAACTCGAGTCGCACGCCTCTGCCCGTGCCGATGAGGGTCTCCTGGTTGATCGAGATGCGTCGTGCGCTCAGCAGCCAGTCCTCGCGCCCGGCCGGGCAGGCCGTATAGCGGACCCCCTCGAGGTCCAGGATCGACTGGTCGCGCAGCTGCACCGACTGCGCCGCACCGCGCACCCCACGGCCCGGGATATCGAACTCGGCGCCCTCGAAGCTGCCGCTGCCCTCGCTGAAGTCGCCCCCGCGGCCCCGCACGTGCAGCGTCGGGTCGAGGTACTCGACGTTGCCCCTGAGCCGCGCGCTGCGCGCCGTCGCGTCGATCTCGGCCGCATCTGCCGCGAGCAGCCGCTGTCCCATGCGGATGCGCACGTTGCCGGTCAGGCTGGCGTCGCCGGCGCGACCGAGCTCGCCGTGATCGCTCGTGACGTCGATGCGCGGGTCGTCGGGATCGGCCAGGAGCAGTTCCTGCACGCGCGGATCGGGTGCCGTCACCTGGCACAGCGGATCGCCGGCACGCGCCCCCGGCGGGCACAGCAGCCAGCACGCGAGCATGCCGGCGAGCCGTCGCGGCAGTGGCGAAGATCGGGCGGACGGCGTCATCGCCACGATTATAATTGCCGGCCCCCGCCCGATCCGACTTTCCGAGGCATGCCGTGCCAGACCCACGCCGCGAAGATCCCCGGGTCGACCTGCTGCGTCACTGGCTCGAATCCTCGCTCGGCTGGCGGGACTTCGGCCTCGCTCCCGCGTCGGCCGACGCGAGCTTCCGCCGCTACTTCCGCGTGACGCACGGCGCCGACTCCGTGATCGCCATGGACGCTCCGCCGGACAAGGAGGATGTCGGGCCCTACCTGCGCGTTGCCGCCATGCTCGAGGCCGCCGGGGTCAACGCGCCGCGGGTGCTGGCCCGCAATGCCGACGACGGCTTCCTGCTGCTCGGCGACCTCGGCTCGACGACCTACCTGGAGGAACTCGCCGATCCGGTCCGGTCCGGGCCGCTGTACCGGGACGCGATCGACGCCCTGGTGCGCATGCAGTCGCGTGGACGGGATTTCTGCCCGGACCTGCCGCCCTACGACGAGCGCCTGTTGCGCACGGAGATGCGCCTGTTTCCGGACTGGCTGCTCGCGCGGCACCTGGGTTTGCCCCTCGGCCGGAACGAGGCTGCGGTGCTCGATTCCGCCGCCGACCGGCTGGTCGCCAACGCGCTCGCTCAGCCTCGGGTGTTCGTGCACCGCGACTACCATTCGCGCAACCTGATGGTCTGCCCGGTGGCCAATCCCGGCGTGCTGGACTTCCAGGACGCCGTGCACGGCCCGCTCACCTACGACCTCGTCTCGCTGCTGCGCGACTGCTACGTGGCCTGGCCGCAGGAGCGGGTGCTCGGCTGGGCGCGCGACTTCCGCCGCGAGGCGGCGGCGGCCGGGCTCGACACCGGCGCAGACGAGGCGCAGTTCCTGCGCTGGTTCGACCTGATGGGAGTGCAGCGCCACCTCAAGGCGAGCGGGATCTTCGCGCGGCTGTGGCACCGCGACGGCAAGCCCGGCTACCTGCCGGACGTGCCCCGCACGCTCGGCTACATCGTCGAGGCCTGCGCCCGTCAAGATGACCTCCGCACGCTCGGCGAGCTGGTTCGCGAACGGGTGCTGCCCGCGATGCGCGCGAGCCTCGGGGGGGCGCGCGCGTGAGGGCGATGATCCTCGCGGCCGGGCGAGGCGAGCGCATGCGCCCGCTGACGCTCGCTCGCCCGAAGCCGCTGCTCGAGGCCGGCGGCGCGCCGCTCATCGTGCATCACCTGCGCGCGCTCGAGGCCGCCGGGTTCCGGGACGTCGTCGTGAACCTGTCGTGGCTGGGCGCACAGATCCGCGCAGCGCTCGGCGACGGCAGCCGCCACGGGCTGCGCCTGCACTACAGCGACGAGGGTCCCGAGCCGCTCGAGACCGGCGGCGGCATCTTCCGCGCTCTGCCGCTGCTCGGCGCCGGTCCGTTCCTGGTGCTGAACGGCGACGTCTGGACCGACTTCCCGTACGCCACCCTGCGCGAGCGTCTCGTGCCCGGTGACCTCGCGCACCTCGTGCTGGTGCCGAATCCGCACCACAATGCGACCGGCGACTTCGTGCTCGACCGCGGCCGCATCGTCGAGACCGCCGGCGAACGCCACACGTTCTCCGGCCTCGGCGTCTACCGCGCGGAACTCTTCAACGGCTGCAGCGACGGCGTCTTCAAGCTCGCGCCGCTGATCCGCACGGCCGCCCGCGGCGGCCGCGTGAGCGGTGGATTGCATGAGGGCGCGTGGCTCGACATCGGCACGCCGGAGCGGCTCGAGGAACTCGATGCCCGACTGCGGCTGCGCGGGTCGTGAATCCGCGGCGGTGGCAGGCGGGAACAGGTCGATGCGCCGCGCGGGACAGCACAGTGCCTCGAGGCCGTACAATCCACGCCTGGCTGGTGAGCAACCGATGACAGACTTCAAGGGCATCCCCGTCGTCCCCGGCGCCGCGCGCAGCGGGAAGAAGTACGTGACGCCACAGGGCATCACGGCCATCAAGGACGGCATCAAGGCCACGGCCGCGACCGCGCCGCTGCCGGCCGGGCGCAAGCCGGCGTGGCTGCGCGCGCCCATGCCCGCCGGCAGGAGCTTCGACGTCGTGCGCCGCACGGTGCGCGAGCACCGCCTCGCCACGGTGTGCGAGGAAGCCAAGTGCCCGAACATCGGCGAGTGCTGGAATGCCGGCACCGCGACGCTGATGCTGATGGGCGAGGTCTGCACCCGGGCCTGCCGGTTCTGCGCGGTGGATACCGGCAACCCGCGCGGCTGGCTGGACGCCGACGAACCCGCCAACGCGGCCCGCTCGGTGCAGCTGATGGGGTTGCGCTACGTCGTGCTCACCTCGGTGAACCGCGACGACCTCGAGGATGGCGGCGCCGGCCACTTCGCCGCCTGCGTGCGCGAGATCAGGCGGCTGTGCCCGGACACGGCGGTCGAGGCGCTGACGCCCGATTTCCAGGGCGCGCTGCGGGACGTCGAGACCGTCGTCGACAGCGGGCTCGACGTGTTCGCGCAGAACGTCGAGACGGTGCGACGCCTGACGCACCCCGTGCGGGATCCCCGCGCCTCGTACGAGCAGACCCTGGCGGTGCTCGCGCATGCGAAGCGGCGCCGCCCCGACGTGCTCGCCAAGACGAGCCTGATGCTCGGGCTCGGCGAGACGGACGATGAGATCACGGCCACGATGGACGACCTGCGTGCCGTCGGCGTGGACATCCTCACCCTCGGCCAGTACCTGCGCCCGACGGTGAACCACCTGCCCGTGCAGCGCTTCGTCGCGCCCGGCGAGTTCGAGAACCATCGCGCCGCGGCGCTGGCGCGCGGCTTCATCGAGTGCGTGGCCGGGCCGCTGGTGCGCTCGAGCTACCGCGCCGAGCAGGCGCTCACGCGCAATAACGCGGGCCTGGGCGCCGGCGGCCTCGCCGCCCGCTGAGACCGTGGGCGCCCCCGTCCTGCGCTGGCTCGGCCGCGTCGACTACGAGCCGGCCTGGCGGGCGATGCAGCGCCTGGTGGACGGGCGCGGACCCGCCACCGCCGACGAGATCTGGTTCCTCGAGCACCCGCCGGTGTTCACGCTCGGCATGAACTCGCGGCCCGAGCACCTGCTCGCCACCGGCGACATTCCCGTGGTGCAGGTCGACCGGGGCGGGCAGGTCACGTATCACGGACCGGGTCAGCTCGTCGTGTATCCGCTGCTGGACCTCGACCGGGCAAGGCTCGGCGTGCGTGCGCTGGTCGAGGCCATCGAGCGTGCAATCGTCGCGACGGTCGCGGAGTGGGGCATCGAGGCCGCCGGCCGCCGCGACGCGCCCGGCGTCTACGTCGGGCCGCGCAAGCTCGCGAGCGTCGGGCTGCGCATCCGCCGGGGCTGTTCCTACCACGGACTCGCGCTCAATGTCGCGATGGACCTCGAGCCGTTCCGGCGCATCAACCCCTGCGGCCACGCGGGGCTCGAGATGACGCAGCTCAGCGAGCTCGGCGGGCCAGCCGAGCTCGGTCCGGTCGCCGCGGCGCTGGCGCCGCGGCTGCTCGCGGCGCTGGGCCTGGCGGCGGACGCTCAGAGCGCGACCAGCACCTGGCGGCAGGAGGTCAGCTCGGTGTAGACCGCGTCGAGCTGCGCCTTGCTCTCGGCGCGTACCGTGATGGTGAGGCCGAGGTAGCGGCCACCGCTGCTCGGGCGTTCTTCGATGCGGCCCGCGTCGAAGCTGCCGAAGTGACGCGTGACGATGCCGACGGCGAGGCTGCGGAACTCTTCAGTCGCCTCGCCCATGATCTTGATGGGGAAGTCGCAGGGGAATTCGAGCAGGGTCTCCTCGGCCATGGCTCAGAGGGCAGGCGTCGCCGCGATGTCGTCGAGGTGGCCCTGCAGCCGTCCGTACATCTCCGCCCAGAGCGGTCCGGGGCGGCCCTGGCCCACCGGGGCACCGTCCACGGTGGTCACCGGCAGCACGCCGCGGCCGGCGGAGGCGATCCACAGCTCGTCGCAGTTTTCGATCTCGCGGGCCTCGAGCGGACACACCTGGCTCGGCAGCCAGTGGTCGGCGAGCTCGAGCACGGCGTCGCGCGACGTGCCCGGCAGGATGCGGTGGTCGTTCGGCGGAGTGACCAGCGTCCCGCCGATGCACAGGAACACCGTGCTCGACGATCCCTCGAGCAGCAGCCCGTCGCGCACCAGCAGCGCCTCGTCGGCGCCGCGGTCGGCCGCCTCCTGGCGCAGCAGCACGTTGGCGAGCAGCGCCACCGACTTGATGTCGCAGCGGCTCCAGCGGATGTCGGCCAGCGTCACTGCGCTCAACCCCGACTCGAGGACGCGCGGGGCGGGCGCCGGGTAGGGGCTCGCGAACGCGAACACCGTGGGCGTCGCTGCCGCCGGGAACAGGTGGCTGCGGCCGGCCTCGACGCCGCGCGTCACCTGCAGGTAGAGCAGCATCTCGGCGCCCCCGGCCGCTTCCGTCACGCCGGCGAGGATGCCGGCCCATTCGCCCGCCGTGTGCGGGTTCGGCAGGCGGATGGCGCCGAGGCTGCGGTCGAGGCGCTCGAGGTGCTGGCGCAGGCGGAACGGCCGACCGCGATGCACCGGTATCACCTCGTACACGCCATCGGCGAACAGGAAGCCCCGGTCGAGCGGGGACACTCGCGCGTCGGCGAGCGGCAGCAGTTCCCCGTCCAGGTAGCAGGTGGGGTACGGCGCCGCCACGTCAGTTGAACCAGAGCCGCACGGTGTCGATCATGCGGCGGAAGAGGCCTCCGGCCGGCACGTCCGCCGCGGGATAGAGGTCGTGCGTCGCGATCGTCGCGCCGTCCACGACGATGCGCACCTTGCCGATCGGCGTGTCGGCCGCGAGCGGGGCCACGAGGCGGCCGGGCACCTCGAATTCCGCCTTGACGCTGCCGACCGCGCCGCGCTGTCCGGTCACGAACAGGTCGCGCTTCAGGGCCAGGCCGACCTCCGCGCTCGCTCCCTTCCAGACGCGCGCCGTCGTGAGCGGCTCGCCGGCGGCATACAGCCGCTTGGTCGCGTAGAAATTGAAGCCGTAGTTGAGCAGCGCCGCATTGGCATCCTCGCGCGCCCGCATCGATTCGCTGCCGAGCACCGCCGAGACGAGCCGCATGCCCTCGCGCTGCGCCGACGCCACCAGGCAATAGCCGGCGGTCTCGGTGTGCCCGGTCTTCACGCCGTCCACCGTCGGGTCGCGCCACAGCAGCCCGTTGCGGTTCTGCTGCGTGATGCCGTTGTAGGTGAACTCGCGCTGCGAGTACCAGCGGTAGTAGTCCGGAAACTCGTGGATCAGCGCGCTCGAGAGGATCGCCACGTCACGGGCGGTCGTGTAGTGCTCGGGGTCGGGCATGCCGGCCGCGTTCGTGAAGCGGGAGCCCGTCATGCCGAGCTGCTTCGCGTAGGTGTTCATCATCTGCACGAAGGTGGGCTCGGTGCCCGCGACGTGCTCGGCGAGCGCCACAGTCGCGTCGTTGCCCGACTGCACGATCATGCCCTTGATGAGGTCCTCGACCGGGACCTGCTTGCCGACCTCGACGAACATCCGCGAGCCTTCCTGCTTCCAGGCGTGCTCGCTGATCGTGACCTGGTCATCGAGCTTGATGCGACCTTCCTTGAGCGCCTTGAACACCCCGTAGGCCGTCATCAGCTTGGTGAGGCTCGCGGGCTCCTGGCGCGAGTCCGGCTCGAGCGCGGCGAGCACGCGGCCGCTGTCGTGGTCCAGCACGATGTAGCTGCGGGCCTTGAGCTCGGGCGGCGGCGGGACCGGCGTTGCGGCGGCGGGCGCCGCAGGCTGTTCGGTGGCAGCGGGCTCGGCGGTGCCGGTGGCCGGCGGCGGCGCGGGCTCCCTGGAGCAGGCGGCGAGTGCGAGCGTGGCGAGCAGTGCGGGGATGACCGGGGTGGTTAGTCTCATGTCGGATCGGTGGTCGTTGGAGGGGCGCGAGCCGCGCCCGGGCGCCGAGGACTACTCGGCGGGCGAAGGGGGGGCGGGCGGCGGGCCGCTGGCTGCGGCGATCGCTTCCGCGAGGTCGGATACCGCGCTCGCGTACAGCTGGCTGCGGTTGTAACGGGTGATCGCGTAGAAGTTCGTGAACCCGACGCGGTGCTCGGGGCCGTCGTGGCCCGCGAGCTGCAACAGCACCGCCGGTGCGTCGGCCGGCAGTGCCGTGTCGAAGCGCACGCCGCGGGTGCGCAGCGATCCGACGGTCTCCGTGAGCGCCAGCCTGCCGAATTCCAGGCCGGCGAGATCTGCGCCCGCGACGTTCGCGCCCGCCATCACGGGTTCGCCGGTGCGCCAGCCGTGCGCCAGCAGGTAGTTGGCCACGCTCGAAAACACGTCGCTCCAGCTGCTCCACAGGTTGCGCCTGCCGTCGCCGTCGCCGTCGACGGCATAGGCACGGAAGCTCGAGGGCATGAACTGCGGGATGCCCATCGCCCCGGCATAGGATCCGACCGGTCCGAGCGGGTCGAGCGACTCCTCGCGGGACATCAGCAGGTACTGCTCGAGCTCGCTGCGGAAGAACGGGGCGCGCGGCGGGAAGTCGAAGGCGAGCGTGGCGAGTGCGTCGATGACGCGGTGCTTGCCGGTGTTCTCGCCGTAGAATGTCTCGACGCCGGTAATCGAGATCAGCACCGGCGCCGGTACGCCGCGCTCCGCAGCCCGGCCCAGCGCCTCCGACTCGAGCCGGGCGATCTCGACGCCGCGCGCGATGCGCCGGTCGGTCATGAAGCGGGCGCGGTACTCGTGCCAGGGCAGGGCCTTCTCGGCGGGCCGGGTCATGGCGGCGATGATCGACGGACGGGACCGGGCCTCGGCGAACACGTGGCCGAGTTCGGACGCCGCGAAGCCGTGACGTCCGCTCATCTCGCCGACGAACGCCGCCACGTCCTCGCGCTGCTCGTCGAGGGCCTGGACGGGCGGGGAGACGGCCGCGGCAGTCACGGCCCAGAGTGCGATGACCAGGCATTTCAGCATGCGGCTCATCCGGCGGAGGGGCGGGTCACGTCGCGACCAGCCTGCGGCGCGAGTGGATGGACATGAGGATACCGAAGCCCGCCATGAGGGTCACCATCGAAGTGCCGCCGTAGCTCACCAGCGGCAGCGGCACGCCGACCACCGGCAGCAGCCCCGCCACCATGCCGGCGTTGACGAACATGTAGACGGCGAACAGGAGCGTCAGCGCGCCCGCCGCGAGCCGCGAGAACGTGTCCTGCGCCTGGACCGCCATGTACAGCCCGCGCGCGATCACCAGCAGGTACAGGAAGATCAGCACCGCGAGGCCCACCAGGCCCCACTCCTCGCCGATCACGGCGAAGATGAAGTCGGTGGAGCGCTCCGGCAGGAACTCGAGCTGCGCCTGGCTGCCGTTCATGTAGCCCTTGCCGAACAGCCCGCCCGAGCCGATCGCGATCTGCGACTGAATGGTGTGGTAGCCCGCGCCGAGCGGATCCTCCTGCGGGTTGAGGAAGGTCAGTACGCGCTGGCGCTGGTAGTCGTGCATGAAGTGCCACGCGACCGGCACCGCGGCGCCGAGCAGCGCGCCGAGGCCCAGGATGAAGCGCAGCTGCAGGCCCGCGAGCAGCACCACGAGCCCGCCGCCCGCGGCCACCAGCAGCGCCGTGCCGAGGTCGGGCTGCTCGGCGATCAGCAGCACCGGCACCAGGATCGCGACTGCGAGCACGACCAGGGTGCCGAAGCCCGGCGGCAGCGGGCGGTCGTGCAGGAACCACGCGCAGGCGAGCGGCACGGCGATCTTCATGATCTCGGACGGCTGGAAGCGGACGAAGCCGAGGTCGAGCCAGCGCCGCGCGCCCATGGCGATGTCGCCGGTGAGCGCGACCGCCACGAGCAGCAGCACGCCGACGGCATACAGCCACGGCGCGACGGCCCGCAGGACGCGCGGCGGCACCTGCGCCACGGTGACCAGTACCGCGAGGCCCAGTCCGACGCGCACCGCCTGCCGCAGGGCCACGCCGATGTCCTCGCCGGCCGCGCTGAACAGCACCACCAGCCCGGCGGTGCACACTGCCAGCACCGCGAGCAGCAGCGGACCGTCCAGGTGCAGCGCCTGCAGCACCCGGCCCGACAGGGTCAGCGTGCGCTGCGCCCGGCTCGAGTACCCTGGACCCGCGATCTCGGCTCTCATTCCTCGTTCCCCCCGGGCGGTGCCGGCACGTCGGTCGCCGCCGCAGCCGCATCGACCGCCGCCTTCTCCGGCGGGAGCAGGTACGCATCGAAAATCTTGCGGGCGATCGGCGCCGCCGTGCCGCTGCCGCTGCGGCCGTTCTCCACCACGACGGCCACGGCGATCCTGGGGTCGTCGGCCGGCGCGAAGGCGATGAACAGCGCGTGGTCGCGCAGCCGCTCGGCAACGTCCTGCTCGTTGTACCGCTCTTTCTGGCCGATGCTGAACACCTGCGCGGTGCCGGTCTTGCCGGCGATCCGGTAGGGCGCGCCCTGCTGGATGCGCCGCGCGGTTCCCCACGGGTCGTTGGTGACGCCGACCATGCCGCCGATGACGACGTCCCAGTACGCGGGGTCGTCCACCACGACGTCCGGCAGGAGCTTCGGCTCGAGCTCGCGGACTTCGCCGGTACGGGCGTCCCGGACGGCGCGCACCAGCCGTGGGGCGTAACGTTTGCCCCGCATGGCGACGGTCGCCGTTGCGTGCGCGAGCTGCAGGGGTGTGGCGAGCATGTAACCCTGTCCGATGCCCGAGATCACGGTTTCGCCCGGGAACCACACCTGCGCCTCGGGCTTCTTGAACGCCTTGCGCTTCCATTCAGTCGACGGCAGCAGGCCGCTGCGCTCGCCGGCGACGTCGAGTCCGGTCTTGCGCCCGAGGCCGAACTGCGTGAGGAAATCGTGCATGCGGTCGATGCCCATTTCCGCCGACACTCCGTAGAAATACACGTCGCAGGAGACGGCGATGGCCATGTGCATGTCGACGCTGCCGTGGCCGGACTTCTTCCAGTCGCGGTAGCGATGACTGGAGCGGGGAAGCTGGAAGGCGCCCCGGCACAGCCGCCGCGCCTTGGGATCGACGACCCCGTGCTGCAGCGCCGCGAGCGCCACGAACGGCTTGATCGTCGAGCCGGGCGGGTACACGCCGCGCAGCGCCCGGTCGTACAGCGGCACGTCGATGTCGCCGGAGAGGGCCGCGTACTCGGCGTAGGTGAGCCCGCGGGCGAAGCCATTGGGGTCGAAGGTCGGCGTGCTCACGAAGGCGAGCACGTCGCCGTTGCGCGGGTCGATCGCGACCAGCGCGGCACGGTGGCCGGCCAGGGCGTCTTCCGCGACCTGCTGCAGGCGTGCGTCCACGGCGAGGTACAGGTCGCTGCCTGCCACCGGCTCCTTGCGCTGCAGCTGGGGCGTGGCGAGGCCCACGCGTTCGACGCGGCGTCCCTGCGCGTTCACGAGCAACTGCTGGTACCCGGTGCGGCCGTGCAGTTCGTCCTCGAAGGCGCGCTCGACGCCGAGCTTGCCCATCAGCGTCGTGCCGGCGTAGTTCGCCACGTCGATGAACTCCTGGTCCTTCTCGCTGACCGCGCCCACATAGCCGACGGCGTGCACGCCGGTGCCGCCCTTGGGGTAGTGACGCGTGAGCCGCGGCCTCACCTCGACACCCGGGAAGTCCGGACGGTTGACCGCAAAGCGCGCGAGCTCCTCCTCGCTGAGCTGCAGGCGGATCGGGACTGCGTCGAAACTGCGACGCGCCTTGATCGCACGACGGGTGCGCTCGAGGTCTTCCGCCGACAGCAACCCGATGTTCACCAGCCTGGCGAGCGTGTCCTCGACATCCGGGGTCTGTTCGCGGACCAGCTCGAGCTGGTAGGCGGGACGGTTCAGGGCCAGCGGCTCGCCGTTGCGGTCCAGGATCAGGCCGCGGCTCGGCGGCAGCGGCTCGATGCGGATGCGGTTGCCCTGCGAGAGTTCGCTGAAGTACTCGTGCCTGACGACCTGCAGGTAGTACAGGCGGGCGCCGAGCGCGGCCACCAGCAGGAGCATCACCACGGTCGCCGCCAGGATGCGGCGCCCGAACAGTCGCTGCTCGGTCCAGTGGTCCTTCAGTCGCACCGATCCCGCCATGGTCGCGTCCCGTCGGCGCTCAGCGCCTGGCGCGCAGCAGGGAGTCGCCGGCGGCCACGATCAGCGGCCAGAGCAGCCCGCCGCACAGGACGGGCAGCCAGCGGTCCCAGCCGGTGTAGCCGTGGCCGGTCAGCCCGTCCGTCCAGAAGATCACGAAGTGGTACACGGCGAGCAGGACCATCACCGCGCCCGCCTGGTGCAGGATCGGAAACATGCGCATGCGCAGCTGCACGCGATGCGTGAGGAACGCGACCAGCACGAAGCCGAGCGCGTGCTGGCCGAGCGTCATGCCGCGCAGCACGTCGAGCAGCAGCCCGGCGAGCCAGGCGTAGCCCAGTCCCGCGATCCGCGGGCTCGTCAGGATCCAGTAGATGACTGCGAGCAGCGCGAGGTCGGGGCGCACCGGGCTCAGCCAGTCGGGCAGCGGCACGATGGCGAGCACCAGGCCGGCGGCCACGCTCAGCCAGTAGAACAGCCGGCGCGTCAGGTTGCTGGTTCTCACTGTGGGGCCTCGGCGGGGGGCGTGACCGGTAGCGTGGTCGCGGCGCCGGGCTCGGCGCCGGCCGCCGCAGGCGGGGTCGCGGGTGCCGGTGCCGCAGCGACGGTCGCACTCGGCGTGGTGCCGCCGCTCGCGGCCGCCGGTTGCGTGGCGGCGGCCTGCGGCGCTGCGGAGGCGTCGGGTGCCGCCGGGGGCGCCGGGGGCTCGAACCAAACCAGCAGCACCTCCCGGTCGCGATCGAGGCGGGCGGTGGGGCGCGCGTCCACCAGGGCGAAAGTCGCGGCGGGCGTGCGCTCCACCCGCGTGACCTCGGCCACCGGGTAGCCGCTCGGGAAGACGCCGCCCATGCCGGTCGAGATGAGCAGGTCGCCCGCCTTGAGATCGGATTCCACGGTCACGAAGGGCAGCGACAGCTGGTCGGAGTCGCCCGTGCCCACGGCGATCGTCCGCAGGCCGCTGCGATTGGACTGCACCGGGATCGCATGCTCGGCATCGCTGATCAGGATCACCTCGGAGGTCCGGGCGTGCACCTGCGACACCTGGCCGAAGATGCCGTCGGCATCCAGCACCGCCTGACCCTTGAACACGCCGTGCTCGGCGCCCTTGTCGAGCAGCACGCGGTGACGGAACGGGTCGAGGTCGACATTCAGGATCGACGCCACCAGGGCGCGGTCGGCGACGCCCGAGGAGTTCTCGCGCATGTCCCGGAGGCGGCGATTCTCGTCCTCCAGCGCGGCGAAGCGCTGCAGCTGGAGGTTTGCGAGTCGCAGTCGCGCCGACAGCTCGAGGTTCCCCTGCCGCAGGCGGCTGCGGTCCGCGAACGATTCCGTGAGCCGACTCCAGGCGCGGAACGGCAGGTCGACAGCGAGCTGCACCGGGTAGGCCACCGCGGACAGCCAGCCGCGCACGCGCTCGAGCTGGTCGTAGCGCTGGTCCGCGACCATCAGCGCGATGGAGGCGAGCGCCAGGGCGAGGAAGGTCGCGCCGAGCGGCCGGTCGCGACCGATGATGGGGCGGGAATCGTGGCTCAGTTCGACCACGGCGTCAGCCCGGCGGAGGTCAGGCCAGTGGTCAATCCAGGCCGAACAGGCCCGGACCGTGCTCGTCGATCAGCTCCAGCATCTTGCCGCCGCCCCGCGCGACGCAGGTGAGCGGGTCCTCGGCCACCACGACCGGCAGGCCCGTCTCCTCCATGAGCAGCTTGTCGATGTCGCGCAGCAGCGCGCCGCCGCCCGTGACCACGATGCCGCG
>Ga0209254_10000365_pt1 | contig 35554 bp, 32 predicted proteins | sample FrelakmetDIP11DI_FD_187148 | JGI IMG/M metagenome (GOLD analysis project Ga0209254, IMG submission 187148) | Freshwater lake sediment microbial communities from the University of Notre Dame, USA, for methane emissions studies - DIP11 DI (SPAdes)... | ecosystem: Environmental > Aquatic >... | reverse complement strand
TCCCGCTTCCAAGAGGTAATGGAGAGCAATAAAATTGTTCGATTTTAAAATAATCCAAGGCAATAGCCGCACCAACAATATCAATGATTGAGTCAACTGCACCCACTTCATGAAAATGGACATGATCAATAGTTGTTCCATGAACTTTTGCTTCTGCCTCAGCCAAAACCGTAAATATCATGAGGCTTGCCTTTTTTACCGCCTCACTTAGTTGACTATTCTGGATCATTTCTGCAATATCTGTAAAGTGGCGGTGGTGGTGCTCTAATTCTTTTTTGATGACTTCAATATCTAAATGACCTGCAACAACAGCGCCTTTTTGTACTTTGCTCCAACTGACACCAACATCTGCAGCCGGGAAAATTTTTTCTAAAGAAGTTCTCAGGTTTTCAATTGGAAGTCCTGCATCCAGCATTGCTGAAAGGAACATGTCACCGCTAATTCCGGAAAAACAATCGCAATATAGTATTTTCATGAAAGCATCCTATTCAAACGTCCAGATTGGAATCCCTCTAAATCAAGAGAAATAAATCGAAACCCAATTTGCAACAAATGAGTAATAATCTCGTCCTTTTGGTCGATAAATCCGGGAAATTGATCCTGATTAATTTCAATTTTTGCCAAATCGCCATAATAACGAACCCGGACTGGATTGAAACCCAATGTTAATAAATATTCTTCCGCCTGAGAAACTTTGGTTAATCCTTCGGAGGTTATTTTGGTTTGATATGGAAATCTGGTTGCCAGGCAAGGTGTGCTGGGATGATTCCACATAGGCAGATCGAATCCTCGAGCAAGTCTTCTGATTTCATCTTTTTTAAGCCCTACTTCAAGAAGCGGGCTTCTCACACCCAGCTGCTGGACAGCTTTAAACCCCGGCCGGAAATCACGCTGATCATCCACGTTAGAGCCTTCGACAATAACTACACCGCTATCAGACCCAAGGCGTTTGAGGATGTAAGTAAATCGATTTCGCTTACAAAAATAGCATCTATCAGCTGGGTTCGAGACAAATGAATCATTGACAAGATCGTCGTATACCAGGATCTCATGGGAAAATCCCGCCTTCTGTGAAAATAAAATTGCATTGTCCAACTCTCCGGGTGAATCGACCGGCGAATGAATCGTATAGGCTGTCATTTGATCTTTGAGTGCTGCGTAGGCTGCATAGCTCAGCAGGCTGCTGTCCACCCCACCAGAATAAGCCACAGCGACCTTTTTCATCCCCTGTAAAAGGGTGAGTAAACACTGCCATTTTTCCGATAGCTCAAGATCCAAAAAAATAGGCTGCTTCTCTTGGTCTGTCATTTGATTTGATTATCTACCTGATGATTAATCGGCCGGATTATTTCTAACTGGTTGATATTACTGGCAAGATATCCTGCACCAAAGCCATTATCAATATTGACTACCGATATACCCGTAGCACAGCTATTTAGCATTGCCAGCAGGGCAGTTATTCCGTGGAAACTGGCTCCATAACCAATGCTGGTCGGTACAGCGATTACCGGTATTTCCACAAGGCCTGCCACCACGCTCGGTAAGGCACCTTCCATCCCGGCAACGACAACAATCACTCTGGCTTCCTTAAAGAGCGCCATTTGATCTAATAGCCGGTGTAAACCGGAAACCCCAATATCGTAAATCCGGGTAACCTCGTTCCCAAGCAGCTCAGCGGTTAATGCTGCCTCTTCCGAGACATTCATATCAGAAGTACCCGCTGAAAGAATGACTATGCCTTTATACCTGGAAACGCTTTGCCTGCGGTCAACAAACATGATTCTTGCATTGGTATCAAAGTTAACATCGGGGGGTAAGTCCTTTTTGATGATGGAAAAAGTTCCTTCAGAAACACGGGTAGCCAAAACTACATCAGACTGTTCCGCTAATCCATTAAAAATACGAACAAGGTGTTCCGGTTTTTTGCCCTCTCCAAAAATCACTTCGGGGACACCACGGCGCAGCTGGCGGTGATGATCTAACCGGGCAAATCCATCAATATTCTCGTATGGGAGTTTCCTCAATTCCCTAATTACTTGATCAAACTCCAAATTATTGTATTTGTAATCATCGAGCAGTTTTTTTAATCGTCTTTCATCCATTGATGGCCTTTATCCCTTAAATTCATGATTCAAAAAAAATTCTCCCAAATGGTCAGCTTAAATGCGTCAGTCGTTCATAAGATCCCCTCCAAACGGGACCCATTTTATTTGTCTTTGGGATGATTGTATTCGAAAATTTTTGTGCCACGAAGGCTGTCCGACTTGCGATAGTACCCCAATCCTGATTTTTTACAGCATCACAGAGTTCCTTACCAACCGGATTTGTCCATTCCCATTCCATTCTAAACCTGTCAGCCTTTAGCCAGTATCCCCTTTTCTCCCAGGCTACAACAGATTGGTCAACCGAACTATAAATGTCCATGAGAGTAAGGCCAATAAAAGCCGCAAGGTCTTTACTGGTATCGTCTGGTTTGGTCTGCTGCATCAATTCTCTAATCGCAAATAGAATGATTTTTACCTGAGTGTTTCTTGATTTTCCAGGAGCATCTGGATTGATTACCCGTCCCAACTACACCTCCATTACCATGTTCGAATAATCGTACGCCGTGAAGATTATATCCGATTATGCAATGTCCGATTATGCAATTGACGCACATCTGGCTTCCGCTTATAATTTCAGCCTGCGGGGAAGTGCTGGAACTGGCAGACAGGCGTGACTTAGGATCACGTGCCGAAAGGCGTGAGGGTTCAAGTCCCTCCTTCCCCACAATAAATGAAAAAATCTTAAGGATAAAACTCTTGAAAATCGAAAAACAGTACCTCGACAACCAGCAAATTAAAATTATAGCTGAATTTGATCAAACGACATTTGATCAATACAAGCAGCGTTCTGCCCGGAAATTATCAAAGGATCATAAAATTCCTGGTTTCAGACCTGGAAAAGCACCTTATCGGATCGTTTCAAGCATGTTTGGTGAAGATCACATTGAACAACATGCCATAGAAATGATGCTGGATAAAGAGTACCCAAAGGTCATAGATGAGGCGGAAATTAACCCATCTGGACCAGGCTCACTCGATGAGATAATCCAGGTCAGCCCTCCCATCCTATCCTTTATAATTCCCCTCTCCCCAGAGGTAGAACTGTGTGACTATAAAGCCATCCGTAAGCCGTACGAACTTCCTTCTGTAAATGAAGCAGAAGTGGATGAATATCTGAAGAATTTGCAAAGAAATTACCCTTCTGCAGAGCCTGTTGACCGTCCTGTGCAGGAAGGTGATCTTGTCGCAATTAAACTGGTTGGAGTAAACCCTATCGAAAGCGAACAACAACTTAGTCCAATTTTTAACACCTCCACCCAGATCATTATTGGAGATAGCGATTTTGGTCCGGATAAATGGCCTTTCGAAGGTTTTTCAATAAATCTGATTGGAATGAATGAAACAGAAGTAAAAACCATTGAGCATAAATTTCCGGATGATGATGACAATAATAGGATCAGCGGTAAAACGATTGAATTTACAATTACTGTTGATGGTGTAAAGGAAATTAAAATACCTAATCTGGATGATGAATTTGCAAAATCCCTGGAAGAATTCGAGAGCTTCCAGGAATTACACGATTCTGTCAAAACCAATCTTGAAAAACAGAAACAGCAAGAATATGACCAAAAATATATCGGTCAGCTAATTGATGAAATAGTCAGCAATTCAACCATCAAATACCCGCCAAATGTCCTTGATAATCAGATCGAGCAGGTTCTACACTCCCTTGAAGACGATTTAACCAAGGAAAATCTAGACCTGCCTGCATATCTGAAAACCAGGAATTTGGAGCGGGAAGTATTCATTGAAAATGAAGTCAAACCTGCTGCCATTAAACGTCTTGAACAGTCACTAGTCCTGGAAAAAATTGGGATTGAAGAAAATATTAAAGTAGAAAAAACAGAATTGGAGCCGATCGTCACCCAATCCTTGCAGCAGTTTCAAAAAACTCCCGGATTTGAAAAATATTCTAGCCGAACCGCTATGAACAGGGTCGCAGATGCTGTTGCATTTGATGCATATCATCGGCTTTTCAGCCAGCACATCATGGAGAGATTGAAAGACATCGCTTCCGGGAAGTTGGATAATGAAGACGAACCAATACCTCCTGATGATATCGACAGTGTTCCTGATTTAGCAGAGCAGGAAAAGGTGAGCGATCCGATTCCCTCACCTTCGGAAAGGGATGGGTAAGAGATCGCCTATCGCTGCATCTATATTAATGAGTGCGGGATTTTTATTATTCTTTAATAAAATCCCTCCATTTAGTGAAGGTTTGAAGAAATTGCTGGCTTATAGCAATTGGTATTGAAAATTGAGGAGATATAAACATGGACGATTTATACGACGTAATTCCCATGGTAATAGAGTCATCAGGACGCGGCGAGCGTGCTTATGACATCTATTCCTTGCTGCTAAAGGAACGTATTATATTTGTAGGTACTCCAATTAATGACCAGGTTGCCAACCTGGTAGTTGCACAGCTTCTTTTTCTCAGCAGGGAGGATCCTGATAAGGAAGTTCAAATGTATATTAATTCTCCAGGTGGCCAAATATATGCCGGTCTGGCGATATACGACACAATGCGAATGATCCCAAATAAAATCAGTACTGTTGCCGTTGGAGTCACCGCTTCATTTGGAACTGTGCTGCTGGCTGCTGGAACAAAAGGTCAGCGTTACGCATTGCCCCATGCCACAATTCATATGCACCAGCCACTTGGCGGTGCCCAGGGTCAGGCTTCTGACATAGAAATTCAAGCCAGAGAGATTTTGCGATTAAAGTCCCGGCTTAATAATATTCTTGCTGTATCAACCGGCCAGCCTCTTGAAATAATTGAACGGGATACAGAAAGGGACTTCTACCTCGATGCCGATAAGGCAGTAGATTATGGATTGGTAGATAAGGTACTTATTCCCCCGGACCATAAACAATAATCTGGTAACAATTTTTTTAATAACTCACCCAAATACAGCCGGATTGCAATCTTGCCATCCGGCTGGTTATTAGGACGAAAGATGCAAAATCGAAGCATTCTAAAAAATATAAAATCCATGGTCCTCGATATGGACGGCGTTCTTTGGCGCAGTAGTGAACCAATCGGGAATTTACCGGAATTGTTCCATGATATTGACAAGTTGGGAATCAGGGTTGCATTTGCCACAAATAACGCCAGCCTCAGTGTCGAACAGTATATGCAGAAATTTTTTCGTTTCGGACTCACCATAAATCCATGGCAAATTGTATCCTCATCCCTTGCCACTGGCGCATTCCTTAAAGAAAAATTTCCATCTGGTGGTTATGTTTTCGTTGTGGGTGAAAAGGGCCTGGTGGATACCATGGCAGACTTCGGGTTTATCCATGCTGAAGAAGATGTCATTGCCGTTATTGTTGGTATGGACCGCACAATCAATTACGAGAAATTATTTAAAGCAAGCAAATTAATTCGCAATGGTGCCTTATTCGTTGGTACAAATCCAGATTCTACCTACCCAACCCCTGAAGGGCTGGCCCCAGGTGCTGGTTCGATAGTTGCTGCCATACAAACTGCAAGCAGTGTCACCCCGATTATCATCGGTAAACCCTTTCCTTCTATTATACGGATGGCCATGGATAGATTATCCACAAACGAAACGGAGTGCCTTGTGGTTGGGGACCGGATTGATACCGATATCCTGGCAGGGAAGCAGGCTGGATGTATTACAGCACTGATGCTCTCTGGTGTTAGCAAAGTGGAAGATCTAGATAATTCCACAATCAAACCGGATTTTATTTTCAATAACTTAGAAGAATTGATCCAATGGATGAAATGATGTTAAATACGGGTGGGGAGGTAATCCCCAAACTTATATACGACCTGAGCTTTATTGAGCTCTCAGACATATTGCAAAGCTGGGATGAGCCTAAATATCGTGCACAGCAAGTATGGTCAGGGATATACAACCAAATGTGGGAAAATCCAACTCAGTTCACCAATATCCCCGTCAAACTTAAGGAACAATTACAAAACAATTTCGTTTTTAGGTCCCTCGCTCCAATCAAGGTCGTCCATTCAGGTGATCATGAAACCAGTAAAACTCTCTTTGAACATCCGGATAAATTATATATAGAAACTGTATTGATGCGTTATGAACGACGCAATACCCTTTGCATATCTACCCAAGTTGGCTGCGCCATGGGATGTGTTTTTTGTGCCACTGGGCAGATGGGCTTTTCCAGAAACCTTTCAGCGGGAGAAATAATTGAACAGGTTATGTATTTCGCACGGGAATTGAAAGGCGAAGGTGGTAAATTAACCAATATTGTGATTATGGGAATGGGAGAACCTTTCCATAATTACGAGAATACAATAAAAGCCATTGATATCCTCAACGACCCTGCAGGTTATAACTTTGGCGAACGCAGATTCACTATTTCCACCGTGGGTTTGGTACCAAAAATCAGGCAATTTGCCGCGGAAAAAAGGCAGATAAATCTTGCCATTAGCCTACACGCAGCCGATGATGAATTACGAACAAAAATCATTCCAATTAATCGTAAATATCCTTTGCCAGAATTAATGAAAGCCTGCCGGGATTATTTCAATCTTACACATCGCAGAGTATCTTTTGAATGGGCTCTCATCCAGAATGTCAATGATTCTCCAGAACAAGCCAACCACCTGGTGGAACTAATTCATGGCTTGCCCTGTCATGTGAATCTGATCCTGCTTAACCCTACAAGTAAATATGGTGGCAAAGCCTCAACCCAACAGCGCGCCCAAACATTTTCCTCGATCCTGGCGCGCAAAAATATTCCCTGTACAATTCGTTTGAGAAGGGGCATCGATATCCAGGCAGGGTGCGGTCAGCTGGCTACAAGGGCTGAATCCAGAAAAAAAATACGCCCATGATATAATTCCAAGCTATGACAGATCTATTTTCAAGATGGAAGCAAGGATTGGGACGAACTCGTAAAGTTGCATTTGGCAGGTTGGCAACTTTATTTAATGCAACAGAGATAAATTCCAGTACATGGGAAGAATTGGAAGCCCTCCTGATCCTGGCAGATTTAGGTATAGATACAACCCAATCAATAATGAGATCCATGGAAAAGGTTGTCACCGACGAGGGTATCACTCAGCGAAGTGAATTAAGATCCCTTCTGCGATCTGAACTAATTTCCAGGCTGGATGAAAACCCAGGAATTGATTTTTCAGAATATTCACCGGCGGTAATTCTTTTTGTTGGCGTGAACGGATCCGGTAAAACCACAACCATTGCGAAATTTGGAAAAAAGCTTTCGGATAGAGGGAAAAAAGTCCTTCTGGCAGCAGGGGATACATACCGTGCAGCTGCCGTAGAGCAGTTACAGACTTGGGGACAACGTATAAACACTCCTGTTATTGCCGGTCAACCGGGGGGTGATCCTGGCGCTATTACTTTTGACGCAGTTCAATCCGGAATTTCCAGGAAAATGGATTTTGTTCTTGTAGATACTGCTGGCAGGCTTCATACCCGTTACAACCTGATGGAAGAATTACGCAAGGTACACCGGGTTGCAGGAAAAGCACTACCCGGCGCGCCACATGCCACCTGGCTTGTATTGGATGCCACAACCGGTCAAAATGCGCTTCAACAGGCAAAAGCCTTTAAGGACGCGGTAAATGTTACAGGTATTATCCTTGCCAAATTGGATTCTTCGGCTAAGGGGGGTATGGTATTTGCCATCCAGGAGGAACTTGGGCTGCCCATATTATTCGCTGGTCTTGGTGAAACATCCGAAGATCTGGTTCCTTTTGACCGGGAAGCTTTTGTTGAAGGTGTTTTAGAAGAGAATTAAGGAGACATCATGCAGGATTTGATTAACAGATTACAGAAGGATCAAGAAACAATCTCTAAATTACTGGTGCATCTTTGACTTTGAACAACTGGAAATTAAATTATCAGGTCTAGAAAAGCAATCCCAGGACAAGGATTTATGGTCTAATCCGGAATCGGCACAAATTTTGATGAAAAAAATCTCTGACCTCAAGGAGGAGGTGGAGAGTTGGAGATCTCTAAAAAATCAAATCGAAGACACTCTCGAACTGGCTTATACAGGGGATGAAAGCCTGCGTCCTGACCTGGAGGCAGAAGTTGCAACCATAGAATCCGAATTGGCTGTAAGGGAATTAAGCGCCTATCTCTCAAACCCTTATGATAAAGGCAACGCTATCCTGGCAATTCACGCCGGAGCCGGGGGAACCGATTCTCAGGATTGGGCCCAGATGCTTGAGCGAATGTACTTACGATGGGCAGATCGGCGTGGTTACAAGACAGAAATTTTAGATGAAACACCCGGTGAGGAAGCTGGGATTAAAAGCGTTACGATTGCTGTCAATGGCAAATTTGCCTACGGATATCTTCGACCTGAAAAAGGTGTCCACCGTCTAGTCCGTCTCTCCCCGTTTGATTCAGCACACAGGAGGCATACATCCTTTGCCCTTGTCGAGGTGTTACCCGATGTTGGACGCGAAGATCCGGATATTCAAATCAATCCGGAAGATATCCGCATGGATACATACAAATCCTCAGGAGCCGGGGGACAGAATGTACAAAAAAATGCAACTGCGGTACGGATTACCCATATCCCCACTGGATTAGTTGTCTCCTGCCAGAATGAACGTTCCCAGCTGCAGAATAAAGAAAATGCAATGCGCGTATTAAGATCCAGGTTATTAGAAATTCATTATGAGAAGCAAAATAAAGAATTGGCAGATTTGCGCGGAGAATATACCAAGGCAGAATGGGGAAGTCAGATCCGCTCATATGTTCTTCATCCATATCAAATGGTAAAAGATCACCGTACAGAACACGAAGTTGGTAATACCCAATCCGTACTGGATGGGAATCTGGATGAATTTATTGAAGCATATCTCAAATCTTCTAAAGTCAATTAATTAATATATTAATCCAGTGTTTCACAAAGTTTTACCAATTCAGGATTAAGTAACTTTTTATTAGAAATTACCTCAGACAATGGAGTTGCTGTTAACTGGTTGTCTATTATTCCCGCTAATACACCATAATTGTTAATTTCAAGTTGTTGTGTGGCAAATGCACCCAATCGACTACCGAGAATTCGGTCGTATGCACCAGGATTGCCGCCCCTTTGCACATGACCAAGAATAGTAACCCTCAATTTAAAACCAAGTCGATCAGAATTTAATTCGAAATATTCACTGAGCCGCTTGGCATTATATTCGGCACCTTCTGCAACAACGACGATTGCATGCCGTTTACCCTTTTCATAGGCTTTCTGTATCACTTGAGCAACTTGTTCCGGATCTGTTTTGTACTCTGGAAGGACGATTTTTTCAGCGCCCCCCGCTAAACCAGCCATTAATGCAAGGTATCCGTGATCCCTGCCCATTGTTTCCACAAGGAAACCCCGGCGATGAGAAGAGGCTGTAATTTTTAGCCGGTCTATTGCCTCCAATACAATATTTAGTGCAGTATCAACCCCGATAGTCATATCCGAACCATACAGATCATTATCAATTGTTGACGCCACCCCTACAACCGGGAAAGAATGCCGGTGTAGTGCATAGGACCCCTGCTGGGATCCATTTCCACCTATAACAACCAATCCTTCAATTCCGCGCTTTTGAAGTTGATCGATTGCTTTTAATTGCCCTTCCTCTGTTTTAAACTCCGGGCATCGGGAGCTCCCCAGCATAGTGCCCCCGATCTGGATAATTCCCCCGACATCCCGAACACTGAGTTGCTGAAATTCACCATTTATTAATCCAAAAAAACCATTATATACTCCAAAAACAGTCCATCCTTTTGCATTCCCGGTACGTACAACTGCTCTGATTGCTGCATTCATTCCGGGGGCATCTCCTCCACTAGTAAGAACAGCTATTTTATTCAAAGTATCTCCTTCAATTTCTATTACTGCTAATATTTTCTTTATGATGGATAATTACTCAATATGCGTGTATTATAAGGCATATTAAATATGCAAGTTTTTTTAACAGCCAGATATTGTAATTTAATTTGATTAATGAGGATAAAAGTATGACAAACCCTACCTTTTATTTACCTGTTACCCTTATACAGGATTTTATTAACGATACCTTTATAAGATTGGGGGTTCCCACTGATGATGCCAGAATATGTGCAGATGTGTTAATCACTTCTGATCTGAGAGGGATCGAATCCCATGGTGTCGGTCGGTTGAAATATTATTATGACCGGATAAAAAGCGGTCAACACCAGGTCATTACTAATATCACTGTCATTAAGGAGACACTTTCAACAGCTGTCCTTGACGGCAACCATGGTATGGGGATGATCATTGGTACTCATGCCATGAGCAAAGCGATTGAAAAAGCAAAAATAGTTGGATTGGGTGCAGTTGCAGTTCGAAATTCCACCCATTTTGGCATCGATGGGTATTATGCTCTTATGGCGGTGAAAGAAAACATGGTCGGTCTAAGTTTTACGAATGCCAGACCTTCTATCGCGCCAACTTTCGGAGTAGAACCTATGCTTGGGACCAATCCAATTGCTTTTGGAGCACCAACAGACGGCGAATGCCCATTTTTATTTGATGCAGCAACATCCATTATCCAGAGAGGGAAGGTAGAAGTGCATTCCCGTGAGGAAAAAATTCTCGAATCAGGGTACGTAGTCGACCAAAACAACCAATTTATGACCGATCCGGATTTTATCTTGTCAGAATTGGGGAAGAAGCGTGCTGCTTTCCTGCCGTTGGGCGGTGAAGGGGAAATCTTCGGTGGATATAAAGGTTATGATCTTGCTACCATGGTTGAAATTCTTTGCGCTTCCTTTCAGAATGGAAGTTTCCTGAATGCCTTGAGCGGTTTGGATGATCATGGACATGATCGTACCTTTAATGTAGGTCATTTTTTCTTGGCGATTAATATAGGTTATTTTACAGACATCGAGCTGTTTAAGCAGACAACCGGCAACATACTGAGGGATCTGCAAAATTCCAAAAAAGCCCCTGGGCATGACCATATATATTTTGCCGGAGAAAAGGAATTTGAAAGCGAAAAAATTATCAGAGTAAAAGGAATTCCAATAATTCCTAACCTTCAAAAAGAATTGAAATTCATTCAAAATGATTTAAATTTAACTGGTTATGAATTTCCGTTTTAAAGTATTGGATATAATTTTTTGTTATTTTACAAACAAGAATCAATTTTGTTGAATAAAGCGATATCAAAGAGTTATACTGTATGGAATCTCTTGTTTCAAGATGTGTTTTTGGCATATTCTGGGAATTATGAAATTTGATGATTTATTAAGCATTTTGCCGGAAAATTATAATGTCGTCGATAGGGAATTAATTCAACGCGCTTATCATTTCGCGGAAAAAGCCCATGAAGGACAGAAACGTGCCTCAGGAGAACCATATATCAGCCACTGCGTGGCTGTTGCCGGGATACTTGCAGAGCTTCGGGTACCACCAGCTGTTGTGATTGCTGGCTTATTACATGACACAGTGGAAGATACCGAAGTCACCCTTGAGGTAATTGAAAGGGAATTTGGTTATGAAGTTGCCCACCTTGTTGATGGGGTTACCAAGCTTACCAATCTGCCAAGAGTTTCGCGGGCGGATCAGCATAACACAGGGGAAGAACGAACACCCGGGCAATCCGATTTCCCAACAGAAAGGATTTATCGTGATGAATCCGAATCCAGCAAACGAGATCGCAAGAAAGACTTAAAGAACGAAACCCTGCGGAAAACCTTCCTTGCCATGGGGGATGATGTACGTGTGGTTTTAATCAAGCTGGCAGACAGATTACATAATATGAGGACTCTCAGCTATATGCCTGAGAGTAAGCGTAGGGCAATTGCCCAGGAAACTATGGACATCTTTGCTCCTCTGGCTAATCGCCTGGGGATCTGGAATATTAAATGGGAACTTGAGAACCTTGCTTTTCGATATATCGACCCTGAAAGGTATAAAGAAATAGCAAATCAGATAAAGGTAGGCAACCAGGATCGTGAGCAGGCAATCACTGATATTATCACCAAAGTGAAGGCTGTTATTGAACAGGCTGGAATTAAAGCTGAAATTACCGGTCGCCCAAAGCACATCTATTCCATTTATCGAAAAATGGTCGAAAAAGAAAAAAACATCGATATGCTTATGGATTTACGAGGTATCCGGTTAATTGTTGAGGATATACAATCCTGTTACGCTACATTGGGTGTAATCCATAATAATTGGAGGCCGATTCCGCGTGAGTTTGATGATTATATCGCTGCACCCAAAGATAACTTTTACCAATCTCTCCACACCGCAGTTTTCTTTGATGATGGCAAATCATTAGAGGTGCAAATTCGTACAAGGGAAATGCATGAGAGTGCAGAGTATGGTATTGCAGCTCATTGGCGTTATAAAGAGAAGGGGAAACGGGATGAGGCATATGAAGAACGTATCAATTGGCTGAGAAGGTTAATGGACTGGAGGCAGGAGGTTCAAGATCCCCAGGAATTTGTCGATGGGATGAAATCGGATGTTTTTGAAGACAGGGTTTATGTATTTACACCGCGCGGCGACATCATAGATTTGCCCACAGGATCAACTCCAATCGATTTTGCCTATCATGTACATACAGAAATTGGTAACCGCTGCCGGGGTGCCAAAATAAACGGGAAATTGGTCTCACTAGATTACATCCTTAAAACCGGTGATCAGGTAAATATACTTACAGCCAAGCAAGGGGGTCCAAGCAGGGATTGGTTGAATCCAAATATTGGACTCGTTAAAACCCAACGGGCACGGTCAAAAATCAGGCAGTGGTTTAAAAAGCAAGATTATGAGCAAAATATCACCCAAGGGAAAATGATATTTGATAAAGAACTCAAACGCCTGGGTGTATCTGATGTCGATCTGGATAAACTTGTCGATGCGTTTGATGTAAAATCCCCGGATGATTTATATGAAGGGTTGGGTTGTGGAGATATTTCACTGGGACGTATCATAAATCGACTCAGTGAAGCGGATAAGGCACATGATCCGCTTTTTCAGCCACAACCAATAAAAGAGCCCCGGGATAATGGTAACGCCATCACAGTGGTAGGATTACGGGGAATATTAACAAGCATCGCACGCTGCTGTAATCCGGCTCCAGGTGATTCAATTGTTGGATATATAACCAGGGGTAGAGGAGTCAGCGTTCATCGCAGCGATTGCCCCAATATCATCCGGCTGCCTGACAAACACAGGGTAATCAAGGTAACCTGGGGAGAACCACATTATACGTATCCTGTGTCCGTAATTATTAAAGGGTATGACCGGCAGGGATTATTAAGTGATATATCATCAGTAATCAGCAATGAGGGCATCAACCTGAGAGATATTAATCTTAAAGTAACCAATAACCTAGCAACAATTAATCTTGTATTTGAAGTAAATGATATTAGTCAACTCAGCCGTATTCTTACCAGAATTGAAAATTTGCCAAATGTGGTTGAAGCAAAACGTTATAGACCCGGATAAGTGAAGTTCAGAAATTTTTGGGGGAGGTGGGAATAAATATGCAGAATCTAATCTCTGTTCAGGAAGCCCAAACCAGAATATTATCTACCATTATTGCCGTCAGCAGCGAAATGGAGTTAATTGAGAATTCACTAAACCGGATTCTTGCTGATAACATCCGATCAAGCATGGATATTCCTTCTTCAGATTTATCCAGCATGGATGGATTCGCCGTTCGTAATTCGGATATTCGAAATGCAGGAAAAGAAACACCAGTAACCTTAAAAGTAATCGATGATATTCCAGCAGGTAAAAGGTCTGGGAAAATAATCCATCCAGGTCAGGCAGCCAGAATAATGACCGGGGCAGAGTTGCCAATTGGAGGGGATACTGTTATTCCATTTGAGCAAATTTCTGGAATGGATAATCTAAATGATATAAACCCTCCAAATCATATTGTTGTCTATTCGGAATTTTCAATAGGTGCAAATGTCCGGGTAAGAGGGGAGGATATTAATAAAGAGACTCTGCTTTTTTGCAAAAATCACAAATTGAGACCACAGGATATTGGCATTCTGGCAATGATGGGACATCAATCTGTTAATGTATTCTCAAGACCCAGAATCGGCATATTTTCAACTGGAGATGAATTGGAAGTGCCAGGAAAAGCCTTGCAGCCGGGAAAAATATATGAATCAAACTCATTTATGCTTGCAGCATTGTCGGAAAAATTTGGTGCTCATCCGCTAAGGATGGGAAAAGCAAGCGATGATGCGTCAGAGATTAAAAATGTCCTGGATCAATTTATTGAAATGAAGGTGGATATGATCCTCTCCTCGGGTGGCGTAAGTGTTGGCACCCACGATGTTGTTCGCCAGGTCATCCTGGAAGGAGGAAATGTTGAGTTTTGGAAGGTCAATATAAAGCCAGGAAAACCACTCTTATTTGGCAATTATCAGGGGATACCATTTTTTGGACTCCCTGGCAATCCAGTATCTTCATATATCTCATTTTTGGTGTTCACTCTGCCAGCCATCCGGAAATCTCTTTGCCTGCCCCCTTTAGAAAAGAATTGCATTAAAGCGGTACTTGAACATCCTGTCAAATCCGATGGCAGAGAGAGTTATTTAAGGGTCAAGCTAAGGAAAATAGACGGGATTTACTACGCTAATTATTCCAGCCATCAAGGATCTGCGAATTTATTGTCATTGGTACAATCAGATGCTTTACTGATCATTCCATCTGGTGTAAAATCGCTTTCTGCAGGAACAGATGTGGATGCCTGGCTTATCCATAATTAATCGTGCAAGAAGGCAAAATTCATATTATTATTGGAAATTTTCCGTATTATCTAAATTTGTTCTGGTATATTAATTTAGGAGGTCTGAATGCCCCGAATACGTTGTCATTACATCGATTGTGTTTTTCTGGATGATAGTTATTGCAGTGCAGCAGCCATTGAATTGGATCCGGATACAGGCTGCATTACCTATTCTCCATCAACCAACGGTGCCGCCAATGAAGATTGGGACGACGAGGATGAGTTGGAAGAGTGGGATGAACTTGAAGATGAAGAGGACGAAGAAGATTTGTGGGACGAGGAAGAAGATAAGTATTAGCCGCCGAGATCATATCAGAAAAAGTCCCAGGCGCTGCCTGGGACTTTTTGTTAGGCTGGGGGTGAAGGATTCGAACCTCCATATACAAATCCAGAGTCTGTCGTCTTGCCGTTAGACGAACCCCCAATGAGAATTTATTTTACCATCATAATATACGACCATCAAGGACAATTCAAAAAATCAGGGCAGATTATCTAATAATGATACGGCTGCTTCCAGCCTCAGAATTACTTTTTCTTTTCCAATTATCTCCATACTCTCAAATAATGGGGGACTTACTCGCTGTCCAGTTACCGCTACCCGAATTAAGCCAAAAACCGAACCAAGATCCAACCCATTTTCCTCAACGAAACATCTCATTTGGTATTCCAGGGTATTTTTCTCAAATTGGTTCATACCATGTAATATTGGAAGAATTCGTTTGATGACGGAAATCGAATCCCTTTTGGTGAATTTTTTTCCGAGAAGTTCGTTTGGATCAGGATGGATGTCCTCCATAAAGAAAAAACCCGAGATTTCCACTGCATCATCCAGGGTAATCAATCGTTCGCGTATAAGCGGTATCATTTTGGAAAGTTTTACCGCATCAACCAATAAGCCTGCATTCTGATAGAACGGCGTCACCCGGGCTGCAAGATCATCATCATGAAGTGCACGGATATGTAATCCATTAAAATGGTCCAATTTCGAGAAATTTATCGCTGCTGGAGAAGGATTCAGATGTTCCATGTTAAATTTCTGGATCAGGTCTTCCAATGAGAAAAATTCTTCCCGGTCATTATAACTCCATCCCATTAATGCAATCCAATTTATCACTCCCTCGGGGATATAACCTAATTCTCCTAGATCCTTAATGAATATCGAGTGACCGCTATTTTTAAGATCAGCTGCCTCTCTTTTGCTCATTTTACCCTTTCCGCTCGGTTTTAAAAATACCGAGAGGTGAACAAACCTGGGTTCAACCCAACCAAATGCCCGATAGATGAGGGCGTGGATCGGAAAAGTCGGAAGCCATTCCGAACCGCGGATTACATGGGTGATATTCATCAGGTAATCATCAACGACTGAAGCCAGGTGATATAAAGCCCAACCATCTGATTTCACCAGGATATAGTCATCCAGTGTATTATTTTCAACGATAATCTCGCCCCTGATAAGATCGTGAACAATAGTCCTTCCATGCTTGGGGGTATTAAACCGAATAACATGCCTTTCCCCACCTATCACCCTTCGACTGGCTTCTTCCAGGGATATATCCCGGCAGTGCCCATCATAATGGGGATTTTGTTTATTATTTTGTTGTTCCTGTCGTAATGCTTGCAGCCTCTCCGCTGTACAAAAGCAATAATAAGCTTTCCTCTCACGAATTAGTTCGTCCGCCTTCTCCAAATACAACCTTTTTCTTTCAGATTGACGGTAGGGCTCATTTGGTCCGGGTTTTCCTGGACCTTCATCATATTCCAATCCAAGCCACCCAAGCATGGATTTAATCTCCTCCTCAGCTCCCGGGACAATGCGATTTCGATCTGTGTCTTCTATCCTGAGAATGAATTGTCCTTTTGTTTGATGGGCGAGCAGATAACAAAAAAGAGCTGTTCTGGCTCCACCCAGGTGTAGATGGCCTGTAGGTGACGGGGCAAAACGTACACGGACCGGTGCCAATGGGTTTCTCTCCATATTAGTAATGAATTTCCTTTAGTTTTTGTCTTGTAATCACACTTTGTATTAAACCAATTCCAAGTACCAAGGACATCAACGAGCTGCCACCATAACTTATAAAAGGCAAAGGCAAACCAGTTACAGGGATTAATCGGAGATTTACAGATATATTGACGACCGTTTGAAAAAATATCAGGGTGGTAAATCCATACGCAATTAATGACCCAAATGTATCGCTTGCCAGTCGGGCGGTTCGTAAACAGCGAAAAATAATAAATATCAATAAAGCCAGTATAATCACAGTTCCGACAAATCCAAACTCAGCCGCCATTGCCGAGAAAATAAAATCAGTGTGGCGCACCTTCAAGAATCTCAATTGGACCTGAGTGCTGTTCCCATATCCCTGTCCAAAAAGACCACCGGATCCAATGGTAATGAGTGCCTGGTCCACATTATACGTATTTCCGTAACGCGCTTCCGCATCCGGGAAAAGGAAGGTAAGGACACGTTCCTGCTGATAATCCTCAAGGAATGGGAAGGCAGAGATCGATGCAATAACTCCTAAAAGGACGAAAATCGCCAGGTATTTTGCGGGTAAGCCACTTATCCACAGCAAAGAAAACCAGATTACCAGTATAACAATTGATGTGCTCAAATTAGGTTGGAGCAAAATCCAAACTACAACTCCCATTGTGAGCAGGAATGAACGGAAAATCCAGGTTAAATCCTTTTTTTGATTTGCAGTACGTGAAAAATAATCTGCTAAAACAAGGATCATCACAATTTTTGCCAGTTCTGAGGGTTGGATTAAAATGAGTCCTGTATCCAGCCAGCGTGCTGAACCAAATCGTGCTTCGCCAATAATGAAAATAACTACCAGGAACAACACAGAAAAAACATACATTAATCTAGTTAGCGATGCCCAGTAATGGTAATCAATCATTGCAACAAGGATAATGAGTACTATACCAACGATGACATAGATTACCTGGCGATTGACCTGTTCTGCCAATACTACATTTCCAGCAATAGCCGAGCGTATCATCACAATCCCAAATAGAGACAGAACTACTACACTTCCGAACAACCAGAAATCAAAATGCCGCCAGAATTCTTTTTGCATGGTGAGTCTATTTCCTGATTTTATTACTGGTTGCAGTTTTTAGAGGAATATCTGCGATTAATCTTTGCTGCCGTTCATCCCGGGCGATATCAATTTTAACCATGGAAGTTTCAATATCCACATAGCGGGAAATCACCGATAATAATTCGTTTTTTAAATCCTCCAATTTCTCCCTTGGCATATCAATTCGGTCATGAATCAAGACCAATTTCAACCGTTCTTTAGCTAAATCTTTGCTGGATTTTTTATTGGAAGAAACTCTCTCGAGGAATGAGAACATATTATTTTCCCCCGAAACGAAGAAGATTCGTAATCGAAGAAAATAGATCCTTCTTACCATCCAGCCGCATAAAAGGTACCTCCTCACCATTCAACCGGCGGGCAATATTCATGAAGGCTAAACCGGCATCGGATTTTTGATCTAGAACAACCGGTTGGCCCCGGTTTGTGCTGATAAGCACCAATTCATCCTCCGGTACTATTCCAATTAGCTCAATCGCCAGCAAGTCTTGCACGTCTTCTGCATTGAGCATATCACCCCTTTTAACCAGTGCGCTGTTAAGGCGATTAATTATCAGTTTTGCCGGTCCTTTTTGTTCCGACTCCACCAGGCCGATTACCCTATCGGCATCACGAACTGCAGAAACTTCAGGATTAGTAACAACAAGAATTAAATCTGCAGGAGCTAATGCGTTCCGGAATCCACGTTCAATACCTGCTGGAGAATCGATCAAAATCCAATCCATTTCTTCTTTAAGTTGATCACAAATCCGGATCATATCAGCAGGTGAGACTGCAGATTTATCCCTGGTTTGTGCAGCGGGGATGAGGGACAACTCAGGCTGCCTTTTGTCCCGGATCATCGCCTGTTGAAGCCTGCACCTCCCTTCGATGACATCCACAAGGTCGTAAACAATCCGGTTCTCAAGACCCAAGACAACATCCAGATTTCTGAGTCCGATATCACTATCTATACATACAACTTTTTTTCCAAGCGAAGCCAGGGCAATCCCAAGATTCGCCGTTGTAGTGGATTTACCCACTCCCCCTTTACCGGAGGATATTGTCGCAACGATACCCGTCATTGATCTCCTCAGTCCCAGGGTTCAAAATGGATAACCCCGTCTTTTAACATAGCTTTATAAGGTTTTGATTTCTTCATTTTCGCCGGTATATCCGCAACTGCTTCACCTATACGAAGCAAAGTCGGGGTGAATACCATGGCACATATGACACTCTCCGTTTCTCCAGAAAGTCCCGCTTGAACAGCTCCCCGTAACCGCCCCCATACCAGAATACTCTTGCCAGATAAAAGCTCAGCTCCGGGATTTACATCGCCCAGGACAATAATGCTGTCCTCAGATTGGATACTTATTCCAGATCTTAATGTTCGCTGGATCAACAAGGCAGAATCTCCAATTGCCGATACAGATGGTTGCCTATCACGCAGATTCGATTTCCCGGGGTATATGGGCGTATCAAGACCTAACATTTGGGCTGTTTTTATCGTTGTTGGTGAATTGCTGATGACCGACCAAAGGGTTACACCTTTATCGGAAAGTTTATCCCGCATAGAACCCATTTCAGCAGCATGGACGGTTAAATTACCTAGATCAAGGGTGATTTTTCCCCCGCGGAAGAAATTTTCTTTCTCACAAATCTGGCTTATTATCTCTTCCTGGCAATCCTTCCATTCCTGATGGTTTGAAGTGATGATCAATCCATCCTGATAACCTTTAATTCTTATCTTGCTTTCAGTTTTTATATCCATCCATATTTCTCATTTACACCGGTAATAACGTTCACAATAAATAAAAATCCATGAAATCCTTATCCTCGCAGCAAGCTACGGGACATGAGGGGATTTCACCCTACGCGACGGATTTTGTAAGACAATCTCGCAGCAAGCTGCGGGGAGATACCCTCTTATTAATTATAACAGCCCTCCTTGCCGGCAAAACTTACTGGTTGGTCGTTGTAGAATCTATTTCTTTCAATTCAAAATAAGCATCCATAACACTGCGTACAATCGGAGCAGCGACGCTGGCACCTTCACCCCCGTTATATACAAATGCCACCACTGCAATTTCCGGATCATCATATGGTGCATATCCTACATACCACGAGTGAGTTGGCCAGTTTCCCGGCTGGCAGCGGTTGTTCGCTTGCGCAACATTATCGCAATATTCGGCGGTGCCTGTTTTGCCTGCCGATGGAATTTCCATTCCCTCGAACGGCGTTTCGGCAGTACCACCAGGTTCAACCACCATACGCATTCCCTGTTGAGCCATTTCCACAACCCATGGTTCTACGATACGCATTTCTCCGGTTGGGAGCTGGTTCTCATCATAATCGGTTATTAACGCATCTTTCGTGATATCCCATTTTTGTTTTGGCTCAAATTCACTAATCATGTTGCCATCTGCATCGGTAACATGATGGATTAAGGTAGGCTGCATATATTTTCCATCATTGGCCAGAATACTGATCGATACAAGTACCTGTAATGGGGTGGAAAGAACAAATCCCTGTCCCATGGAGGCAATATAGGTATCACCAGTTGCCCAGTTCTCACCCTGATTTCGCCTTTTCCAGTTCGGGTCCGGGACAAGACCAGTCGCTTCACCGGGAAGTTCTATCCCGGTACTCTGGCCATACCCCAAGGCTCGGGCATACTCTGCCATATACCACACCCCTAATCCCTGAGGAACTTCGGTACCATAGCCGCCGCTCACTTTATAAAAATACACATCGCAAGAAAGTTGAACCGCATGCAGCCAATCTACATCGCCGTGCCCGAATTCGTCATAGCAGACATAATCCTGAGGGACACCAGGATCGTTAGGGGTAAATTTTTGCAAAATGGTAATCTTACCAGGATCAAAAATGGTTTGCTCAGGGGTTACTACATCTTCATTGAGAAATCCAATCGCTGCTGCCATTTTATAAACAGACCCTGGTGGAACTTCAGCGGAAATTGCATGGTTGAATAATGGGCGGGTTGGATCCTCGGCCAGCTGGGTATAATAATATCCTGGAATCACGCGTGCCATACGATTGTTCTCATAAGTTGGGTAAGAAACCAACGAAAGGATTTCACCTGTTTTGGGATTCAAAGCAATTACTACCCCAGTATTCATTCGTATTTCATTGAAATACGCATTCCAGCCACTCATTGTAGTTGAAAGTGCCGCCTTTGCAGCTGATTGCAGTCTTGTATCAACTGTCAGGTAAATATCATTTCCCAAAACCGGTTCTTTTGGGGAAACCAAATCTCGGATTTCTTGGCCAGCCACATCAACTTCAATTGTGCGTTCACCATTGAATCCACTTAATATTTCCTGCTCGGTAAATTCCACTCCAGCATAACCAACCTTGTCACGATCAGGAATAAAGCCTTGTGCCCGGTATTCCTCTTCAAGGGTTGCTGGAATTGGTCCCAAAAAACCAATTATTTCCGATGTCATCTCCCCTGTTGGATAATCCCGGACTGCCTGAATTTCAATATTAACACCGGGCCAATCTGCTGCTTTTTCCTGAATTATCATTGCCGTCTCTTGACTAACGTCGCATTTAATACTAACCGGAGAAAATGGGGCATTTGTATCGGCAATAAAAACTATTTGGGTTATTCCGAGATCAGTTTCGCAGGGTTTAAATGTCCTTACTGTTTCTTCGTCAGTTTCGCCATTATTTACTGGGACACCCACAATTTGGCTTAACTCCCTATAAATTCCTTCGATTGCACCAGCATCAGCAGGTAATAATGCAGGAGTGATGGTTACATTAAAGGATGAAGCGTTGCTGGCGAGCACCTCACCATTTCTATCATAGATATTTCCACGCAATGTCGGTATACTAATGGTTGTTGTGCGGTTATCCTCGGCCCTTTCGAGATATTCATCTCCTTGAACAATCTGGATCATAAACAAGCGGAAGATGATATAACCAAATATTATGGCTATCGCTGCATAGAAAAATATAATTCGTTTGTGTTCCAAACCTTCTTTTATAATATCCTGTTTATTCATTATCTACCTTTAAGGGATATACCCATTTGGAAAAATCTTTCATAAACCAATAGAATGGGATTACAAAAATCAGGTTGAGAAATATACTGGGTAATAATATTACCTGGATTACCTCGCCGAATACTAGATCTATACCTGAAAATTGCAGAGCAGCCAGGGATAGGATGTGCAGGATCATCGTGCCAATAATCGTGATCAACAATAATGATATTATCGGCAGCTGCCAGATTCTCCCTTTCAGAATTCCAACCATCCAGGTAACCAATAGGTACGTGATTAATGGGATAAGAAATGGAACTGCAGATGTGAGACTTACTAACAACCCTGCTATTACTGCCCACAACCACTGGTTTTCTACTCTATCCTGAAATCCCCAGGTGATTAGAGCAACCAACATGATATCTGCGTTTCCATTTAGTAATTGAATCCGGCTAATCACTGACGATTGGAGAATCATCAAGCCAATTAATAGTGGAAATGCGATCAGGTTTGCCATCAGAAATCAAGGAACTATGGTTGGAATGAGGGGTTCGATATCGATTGGTCGATAGTTCACGATCACAAGCACTGCCTGCAAGGTTGAATAATCGATTGCCGGTTGCACGGTTGCTGTTTGAAAAAGATCGGTCTCCTGTGTAAGCAGGCTGACTACCTGACCAATCAAAATATCGGGAGGAAAATTCCCTCCTAATCCCGAAGTGAGGACAATGTCACCTTGAGGTATTTCCAAATCCTGCGGAATCAAATTGAGCTCAAGCTCCCCCGTCAGGGAACCACCTAAAATCAAGTTTGTCTCATTTGATTGCAAATATACATTGACAGCTGAACCTGGATCTGTGATCATTTGAACCCGAGCTGCATTGGCGGTTACAGCAGCCACCCTTCCAACCAATCCTTGTTGAGTAACTACTGGCATTCCATGCCTCAAACCATCATCTGATCCATGATCAATTATCAGGTAATGCAAGAAAGGGCTTGGATCCCGGCCGATCACAGATGCTGCGACATATTGGTTTTGCGGCGCCCGCCTGGCAAAATTCAGCAATGAATATAATGTTTCTGCCTCCCTGAGCTGTTGTTGTAATTGTATGACCTGAGATTGCAGAGAAGCAACCTGGTTTTCCAATTCATCATTTCGCAGTCGCAGTGTATTGGAATCACGCGGAATTGTTACAAATTCATAGAGCGTAGTGTAACGGGTAGAAAGCCATCCCTGTACGGAAAGAATAGGATTCAACCCGGCACTGATAACCGGATTCAAATATCCACTTAATGCAAGAACCATCAATCCCACAGTAATGAGAAAGAGGATAACAAGCAGCCATGTATTGGATGAAGGGGTATTCATTTATTTAACAAAAAACGCTTCTGGATCTTCAGCAGATAATTCCCACGCAAATCAACGTGTTCCGATTCTTTCAAGACCAACAAGGTTGGGTCTATATTTATCCAGGTCTTCCAGAACCATTCCTGCACCCCGGGCAACACAGGTGAGAGGGTCATCAGCCAGCCACACACGCAAATTCACAAAGTCTGATAATTTTGCCACAAGACCTTGCAGGAGGGAAGTGCCGCCGGTGAGACATATGCCACTGTCTAATAAATCAGCTCCGGTGTCCGGAGGGACCTCGTCAAGGGCATCTTTTATGGTATCAATGATAACCTGAACCGATCCGGCTATTGCTTCCCGGATTTCTACAGAAGATAATTCGATGGATTCTGGCAATCCCGTTACAAGATTTCTCCCGCGCACAAGATAAGTCTTTTCAACCTGCATTGGGTAAGCAGAACCAATGGCTATCTTCACTTTTTCTGCCATCCGGTCCCCTATGAAAAGATTGTACTTGTTGCGTATATAGTTCTTAATATCCTGATCTAATTCATCACCGGCAACCCTCAAGGAACGAGACACAATAATCCCACCCATTGATAAAACTGCCAGTTCGGTTGTACCTCCACCGATATCAACTATCATGGTGCCAACCACATCGGAAAATGGCAAACCGGCACCTAATGCGGCTGCTATTGGTTCTTCAATAAGAAAGGTTTCTCTTGCACCTGCCGTCATGGCTGCGTCATAAACAGCTCTCTTCTCAACTTCCGTAGCTCCGGAGGGAATACCAACCACAACCCTGGGACGAGGCATAGGGACAATCGTTTGTTGGTGGGCTTTCCCGATGAAGTATCCAAGCATTGCCTGTGTAATCTCAAATTCAGAGATTACACCATCTTTGAGAGGCCGCACGGCAACAATATTTGCGGGAGTCCTCCCGACCATTTCCCTGGCTTGAGTCCCAATTGCCAGAGGTTTCCTGGTTCTTTTTTCAACAGCAACCCATGAGGGCTCATTGATCACAATTCCTTTACCACGCACATAAACCAGTGTATTGGCTGTGCCAAGGTCAATTCCTATATCCAGGGAAAGCAATCCCATCAACCAATTAAAGGGATTGAATGCCAATAGCAGCTCCTTAACTTAAAAATTTACATCCCTGGTTTTTAACCAGTCATCAGAAAATTATAACATACCATAAATTTTAGAAGATGTTGTCGGGTTTACGGATTGATAATAAGCAAACCACAAGGATTTTTAGAATTGGATAGAGAGAATTGACATCTATTACTGAAAAATAATAAGGTCCTCAATTCATGATTTTTCCCAGATCTGCTAATCTGCCAACTCTTATTGATTATTGTAATGCATCCTAAAACAACTGTATCCACTGGTGCAGAGGTATCACTGGATCATTCTAACCAGCGTTTACCATGTTCAAATCCGCTTTTTGATGGTCCCTGACCCCCTGTCCTCATCTTTTCTACCTAATTTGCATTTTTAGTTGCAGCTCAAACGCCTGCCACTCCAAATGGGATTGATCGATCGCCTGATGGGCTTTTCCGTTATTTTATTCCACTTCCACGAAATTGTCTCCAAGCAATTTAAATGTCCGGATTACTTCTTGGGTTGGTTCTGCGCTCATTGGTTCATCAGGCTTACGATCGAGCATAGTTACCACTACATTGCCAGAATCTATTGCCAATGATTTTATGATAATCCGGTCTCCCAGGAAAACAGACCCAATGGGTTTGGCATTTCCATTTTCATTGATAACCAACCCGAGATAGGTAAATGTGCCAGAACCACCCGGGTCTACCACCAATAATACTGCCGCATCATCAACTTCATCGCCATTCACATCTCCAACCGCCTGCACATCACCAAGTTGAACTCTGGTTGTTACAGCAGATCCCGGAGCAGCCGGCTCTTCGAACGTTCCGTTTTGCAGAAGGACCGTCCCCGAACCAATATCCTCGAGAGGATATTCGGCATTGGGTAATGCCTGCAGGAAGGATGCGCCTGCCTGCGAAACCTGTTCCTGAGCCGTATCAACTTCTCCAGAACTAACCAACGATACAGCCAGTGCGCCATCTGCAGTGCGCAGTTCCAGCTTTTCGCCATCACGATTATAAATTGCAGCTGTTTCTAATGCCTGTAAATACTGCATTTCCTGATCCATTACCCCCTCCGGATCGGCGCACATTTTTCGGGTGGATGCCGCCGGACCAATCTTGATATTCTTTCCGGTTACCTCATACCCGGCTGTGAAGTTATTGCATCCGGCAAATCCGCTAAGCTTACCGTCTTCATTAAAGTTGGCTGTAAGTTCCGAACCGAGAATTCCGCTTACAACGGCTTGTTTGCCGTTGTTATAACCTGTTACGACCCATGACGATCCACCCAGTCCGGTAGCCTGGGCGGTGAAAACAGCCAGCTCCTTGCCATTTTTATCCAATAAGGTCAACTGCTGCCCTTCGATTTTATAGGTTTCAGCCTGGATCAATGCCGAAATATACGCTGCTGCTTGCTGCATGACAGCCTCCTCGCAAGCCATCATCGTCGAGACCATATCCTCATTGAAGCTGATTTTGTTTCCTTTGACTTCATAAGAGCCGCTGTAATTGTTGCAGCCATCCGTGCCATCGACCTTGTCATTCGTGAAGTTAATCGTGACCTGGGCATCAGAATTCACCGGTTGACCGTTCAACTTTGTCAATATCCAGCTTGTGTCTTCCAATGGATTGGTTGAAGTACTATTGGGACTGCAGGCTGCCAGAATCATGCTGAATACCATGCCTATTGCGAAAATATATTTATGTGCATTCATCTTGCTCTCTCCATAAGACTAGAAATTATTGCCAACTTGCTCCTCACAGATCAAGTCCACTGCTCTTAAGACGAGATTGATATCTGAAATGTTCCAACCGGTAAGGCATCGTGTCATAAATTTCCTTTATATCTATTTCAATACCAATCCAATATATCTAAATTAATCATTACTGCCTATTTGAAATGAGTAATCCTGGGGCAATAGAACAAAGGCGTCATCATCTTTGGGTGTAGGCAGATTCCTGTATCCAAATATTCAAAACCTTTTCATCATGTATCAATCAATAATCGAGGTGAGAACGAAAAATGGTAAAACAATAACTCCCGCCGCAAAACCTAAATAATGGGCCAGCCAAAATGCTGACCCATTATCAAGAGTAAATTGATTTACAAAAGATTATTTATATTTTTTATGACTTTATCAAGCATGATCAAACTACTAGGTAAAGTACTGCCTTTTTTCACGGATTATCCAGCCCAGGATGAATACCGGGAGTATCTGGTACCACAATGCCCCGGGAACACCTGATAATAAGCCTGCCACAACGGCGACTAGAGCAGAGGCTGCATAAACGTAGAGGCCCCACTTTTTCCAGTAGAATAACCCAATCGCAGCAGCAATGTTTGCAAGGGAATGCAACACCATTGCGCTTAATATCCAGGGTTTTTGCGCTTCGACGGCGTTGTTCTGGGTGTAATAAAGGTAAGCAGCGAAAATTCCATGGACTGCGATGACCACCAAAGCAGTTGTAAGTAGAGCGCCCCGCTCCTTTTTCACGACTTGTTTCTTTTTTGTTTGCGCCTGTGAGTTACTTGTATTTGGGCCAGTTTTCGGGGTTGTTTTCGGACTTGTTTTTGTCTTTTTCTTTGCCATTTAGATGGAACTCCTTAAGTAAGATTTGTAGATTCTGAAGCTAAGTCTGTTACTACTTCACGATTGCGGTAAGCCAGCCATGCCGCACCCAGTCCCCAGGCGGTGAAAAGTACACTCAATACCCATCCAAGCATCGGGATAGAACACAGTAAGGTATAGATCAATATTCCTGTTGCCAGGGGGACATAACCCGGAATCGAGGCTTTAGGCAAGAATTTCTCAAATAGCCAGGTACCGGCCAGGTAACCCACGATCAATATTGTTCCATATGCAACAAGAAACCACAATGCCGCCAGAAAAAAGACCAATGCCGAGAATGACAGTGCCCAAAAGGCAAGTGCAAAGCTCCAAAGACCCAGGGTGCCGAGCCAAAACCCAACAACGAAGATCAAGCTCGCAACAAGGATACCTACCAGGAAGATATTGGAGGCGATCAACAGCGCAATCAAACCGTAACCCAATCCAGCCAATGGACGTGCTCGGAGTGCCCGGGTTGTACGGTCAAGAGGTTTGCGAAAGAGCCAGTATACAACCGCACCAAGGATTAGCAGCAGGCCGAAAGCACGCGCTACATCCACCAGCCAGGCAGTCAAACTGGCAGAATCAATGCCTGCGGCAGGTGGCGGATCTTGCATTAACAAAATGTTTGGAATATCCAGCAGGTTAACTCCAGCCCCAATAGAACCCGGCCCCTTCGAGAGGAGATTGGATAGCGGCCCTGTTAACTCTCCCCCCAGACTATTAACAATTAATTTAATTACTTCCAGAATTCCAATCGTTGCCTGTGTATTTCCCGTTATAGTTCCTTTGAGATCAGCACCCAGACAGAGTGCTATTAAATCCCGCTGTATTGTCGACCCGGGCAATGTTGATAATGAAACACCGATAAAGTACAGGTTTCTCTGTAAAGTCGATGCTGGTTCAAGATCGAATTGCACACCAGCAGCATAGGTGGTTCCGTTAACCTGACCCTTTACATCAACTCCCTGGCCAATGATGAATAAACTGCCATTGACTGTGCCATTGATCAGAATCTGGTTGCCTACCAGAAATGCATCCCCATTGATCGTGCCATTGATGGTGACAATTTGGCCGGTCGTAAAAACATCATTGTCAATTACCTCCCCGCTGGCCAGTATTCCATCCGGAATCGAGTTGTTGGCTTCAACAACCTGTGCACCACCAACCGTCCAAACAATTGTTAACATTAATATCAAGGTTAAAATATGACCTAATTGCTTTTTTGTATTCATTTCTCCTCCTAGGCTTATATATTAAAAAAATGTACTTCCAACAAATGCCCAGATTCTTTAATAATCCGGGCCACATAAATAAATTATTACCTCACAAGAATTCTCACTCCCAATTAACACTCACCATTAATGCATTATGGTCTGACAGAAAACGTTGAACCGGGTGTTTTTTTGCTTTATCCTCCATTTCGATTATTTCTGCTTCAACCCTTATTTTCTTTCCAGCTGGCTGGCGAATGAGTACAAAATCCAGTGGAACCTTCCATTTCACAGGAACCAAAGGAAATGGCCGGTAGGTAGGGCGTAAATCTTCAACCAGAGGATCAAGGAGGTTGTTTTCCTTTACCAATTCCTCATACAAGAAGGAAGCCCTTGGAAAATTAAAATCGCCGCATACGATTACCAGGGATGTCTCCGGCAATGAGCCAATCGCCCGGCCCAACTGGCGCACCTGACTCAGTTCAACCTGGACCAGCGGATTGGCAGGATGCCATACACCAGAATAGTTTGCATTCATGTGGGTATTCATTACGATGACTGGCATTCCTTCCACATCAAATGTTACCGATAAAATTCCTTTATAAAGCGCCCAATCGGCAAAACCGATGCTGAACATTCTGCCACGATCCTGGTAGACTTCAAAGTTGGAATGAACTACCGGAATTCTCGAAAAAACAGCTAAACCACCCTCCGGTGCGTACGTATGTTTTTGATAACAATGATTCGGGAAGGTAGCCAGTCCATTTTTTATCAAGGGTGCATATTCATTCTGCTGGACTTCCTGCAAGCAGATAGTCTCCACAGGCAGCTGATCCAGCTCCTTTGCCAGGCGCTTGAGCCTTCCCAGGCTAAGGAAGAAAGGTATGCCAAATGTGTTAAGAGAAAGCAGAGAAAAATCTCCCATCAGTATTTCCCAAGTTTCAAAATATCAATTGTAATCCATGCCTGTAACTGCTTCATTTTTTCCGCGATTTTTTGAAGTTCCTTGTGTTTTCTTGACATCGAGGACTAAGCCATTTCGATTTTGGCGTTTTTTAAAGCCAAATAAACACTTTCGTAGATTTTTTCATTTTCCAGTCTCGAAGCGTCAGAAGACTCTATCCACCAGCGGATTCTTAAGCTCATTTTATTATCTTTAAAATCCACAATGATAACATCTACTGGCTCTTCAGCAAGCACGCCTTCCACATTCCTAAGCGCCATGATAATGACATCCCGCACGATCTCTAAGTCTGAAGCCTGGATAACTCCGATTTCGATCTGCACCCGGGACCGGGGGTCTGGAAAGGTATGATTGATCACCTGGTTTTTACTGATGCTCGAATTGGGGACAATCACCATCTGGTTATCATAGGTCCGGATGCGGGTGCTCCTTAAACCAATGTCAACCACTTCACCACGTACGTCCAAACCTACACCCTGGACTTCGACACGGTCCCCGATGCGGAAGGGCTTGTCTATCACCAGGATGATCCCGCTGACCATGTTCGAGAGTGTGTCCTGGGCAGCCAGTGATACTGCCAGCCCGCCGATCCCCAGGGTGGTAACAAGGGCAGAGACCTGCACGCCATAATTGTCCAGTACCAGGATTATGGAAATTGAAATCACCAGAATCTTGGCGGATCGCTCAGCAAGCAGCAGGGCCGCTTCATTATGTTCATCTTTGCCGGATTTTCCGGATAAATCCTTGTACCACAATACTACAACGTCAATCAGTTTCCAAAGGACAACCACAATGAACAGGATTATTAATGCAAAAAACAACCGGTCAAGAGCCAGTTTTACATTGACGGGAGGAGAGGTTAATCGGGTGACTGCGAACTTTAAACTAATAAATAATAGAATCAGGCGAATTTGCGGTCTGATGGACCGCAGGAAAATCTCGGAGTATTCAGAAGGGACTTTGCGGGCAATCTTTATCAGCACAACCTCCAGCAGCCAGGCTGCCAGAAGCATTATTACATAAAGAATGAAAAATGAAACCGCAAAGTCGATCCACTCCGAACTCATCACCACTCCATTATTATTTTTAAGTTCAGTACATCAATACCCGGTTAGATCAATCGGAAAAGAACCATGAGGAACGTTATTGGTCCAATCCGAATCTATTTATTGATTATGCCATCCACAATATATGCGTGCGTATCAATCTCTAGTCACCCACCCTCTCGATGGAGTACGTCTCATCAGTCTGTTTTTGGTTTTTTATTCTGATAGATTGATCCAACTTTGCTTATAAATTTATATTAGAAATCTTCGCATCCTGCATCTATATTGGTAACCAAATTGGTTCAGTATACTCAACCCGCTCCTCCTGAAATTCAGGAGGAGCGTTGATGGATGTGTCGTTTTTGTCATTTTTCAGCGTGCGGGATTAAAAAGAGATACCCGCACCGCCTATGCAGCTGCCTGGTCGCGCCAACCGCGCATCACTTTATAAAGGCCTTCAGCGGTAACAATGGGTTCATCGCCAGCATGAAGGCTGGCAGGGTGCAGCACAAACCCAAAATTCTGGGGTCCACCCATGGCGCCGTGGTGGCTTACCTGGTTCTCGAAATTGTACATTTCATCCTTTTCAGGATCATAAACAGAATTCACCAGCAGATCCGGGCAGTTGGAAAAACTGGCTTCTCTCCTCAAGTGGCGAGCTGCGTTGGGACCATAATGCCCTATTGGATTCCTATTTCCTTCAACTTTATCATCATCCAGGTAATAAATACCGCCTTTGCCAATCACCATGTTCCCATTTTCTGCCGATTTCACCATAACAAAATCAACTCCGGGATGGGAATATAAGCCGATTATTAAATCGGGGCTTTCCTTTTGGATTTCCTCAAATGTCATTCTTTCCGGGCTGTGAGTGAAGTAGATCAAACCTGCTCCGCCAGAACCAAAAATTACCACCTTGCTCTTCCTGGCTTTCTCATCCTCCGCCTGGGGTCCAACAACAACCATATCCCCCTCTTTTTTATTTTTGAGCATATTATCGATCAATTTGGCTGTGCGGGTATCATCCTGGATGGATTCATCCAGAACAGCACCCAGTTTATCCCAGGTTTCATGTGTATTCTGGGCAGCATAGACTTCTCCCTCGCCCTTGAGCAGAGATTGCACGAGTTTTTCCAGGGTTATACCAAAGGCATTTTCAAAGGTGATGCCCAGAGTTTGGCCATGATCTGAAAGGACAACGATATGATAGGGCCGTGGAGAAAATTTTAGCGCTTTCTCGATGCGGGCAAAATAGCGGTCCGTCTCATGTAACGATTTGAACGCCTCCGGTGAGTGCATTCCGGCAAAATGGCTCAGATCATCATAGGCAGGATACAGGGCGTATATGGCAGGCAGGCCGCGCAGCATATCACTGACCACCATATAAGTTGCCAGGTCCTGAAGAAACGGACCCATAAAGGCGCGCAGGAAGGCATAACTCCGTTTGCGGGCACTGATCCGGTAAGGATCCTTGCGCCGTTTTTGCAGCCAGGCATCTTTCCATTCGATGACACACTCGGCAAAAAAGCGGGCGAGGAGACGAAGCAGGATGGTCGGGCTCAACAGGTAGAAATAGAAACCCGGTCCACGCCCGCGCTCCTTATTTAATACCGTGCTCATGGTCAGGATGCTCTCTTCTGCATCCCCGGAAAACATGTTTCCGCGTGAAGCGCCGCCGTCCGCAAGCAGGCCGCGCCCGGTTGAAAGGTTTTTTTCTATTTTTATGGCATCGCGGGGATCGCCAGATATCACAACGTGCTGTTCGCTGCGATCCCACCAGCGGTAAGCGGGGATTTCGTTATTATTTCCCAAAAGGATGCCGGACTGCATGGCGCCAGTCTGTGCGCTGTAATCCGTTTCCCATCCGGTGATAATATGGGAGCCCCGATCCAGCCAGCCCTTGAGATTTGGCATAAAGCCTTCATCGATTGCCTTGTGAAGCTGGCCTTCCCCAAGTCCATCGATCTCCAGGAAAACAAAGCCGGGTACAGCGGTAGTTTCAACCTTGCCGTGCTTTTTAACCATCCTTCTGGTCACTACCCGGTCAACTATGGCATCCTGATCGATGGATAAAAATGTGGATAAAAATCCATTAACAATCGTGATCCACAAGGTGATCCTTAACCCGGTAACCCAGCTGTCTATTTCGATCCCTGGAAGCACATTGGCGACAATCATGACTGCGAATCCACCCAATACAAAGGTAAGAATGGGGTATAGGATGGCCGGCAGCCAGCTCAAAAATTTGATAAATACAAACCAGAAAGCCATTTGGGCGAGAGTATAAGCAATGGCTGCACCGATTGCAGCCCGGGGTGAATCAATTTGAATTCCAGTGATCCATTTCGATATGACGATAAGTGTGATGGCGTGAACAATGATAATGACAATAGCCTGAAAAAATCTAATGCCAGTATTTTTCATATTATTCTTCTCCTTTGAATTTATATTCTATCCAAGCGTACGGTTTAATAATAAAGAATATTAAAGTTATAGATGACAAAGATCATGATTTTCTTGTAATTATATTCGATTTATTTCCCTAATTAGAATAATCCTTGACTGGATAATATCTTCGGACCTGCAAACGGGAAATCCAGATGAGATCTAGCTTTGTTTTACGGATCGTTGGATGGCTTTGCATTCGGTTCATCCTCCTGGCCGATAACTCGCCTTGATCCAAATCGATTCGCATAAACCCGGCACAATATGGCACCGAACAGAAAAATCTGGGAGATATAATAGAAACCCATCAGGAGCACGCTGACACTGCCAGCAGCCTGTAACGCCGAATTGAAAGAGCTGTACCGGAAGAAAAGCCCCGCTAGAAAGACAGCTGCCATGGTAAGCAGTGCCGCAACACTTGCACCAAGCCAGACATCTTTCCAGGCAATTTTTGTTTCCGGCAGGACTTTGTAAAACAAAGCGAACGAAAATACAAGCAGCAGCAATGCCAATAGGCCGGTTACAACGGACATACTTGCATTTATTCCCAACAGGCTTTCCAGGACTGAACTGAAACTTGCCAGGAGCAGGTTGGTAAACACTGCAAAAATACCTAACAACCCTATGCCAATAACCATTAAAAAAGAAAACAATCGTTTCCGAATAAAGCTGAACGTTTTACCTTTTTCCGGAAGCGGGACATGCCAGATCGAATTTAATACATACTGCAGTTGGAAAAAAACACCGGAAGCTGCATAAAGCAGTGCCATTAGGCTGATGATTGAAATTAAGGTTGATTCTGTTGAGGAAGGGGTCGATAAGGCATTGATCGAATCCTGGACCAGAATGGCGACATCTTCACCTAAAATATTTTCCAGGCGCTGGTAAAACTGGCCGGCGGCAGCCATTTCATCCACGAATATTCCTGCCACGCTGAATGCAATAAAAATCAAAGGGGCAAATGAAAACATACCATAATAAGCCAGCGCTGCTGCCAGCTGGCTTGGCCGTTCGTTAATCCAGATTTGATAGATCTCGATTATGAATTTTTTTAGCACGGCAAATTCTCCTGGGAACGCTGATTTCTGATGGTAATGGTTCCCCTGGCCTTTCCCCACCCCTCCTTAAGGTTCTCAATCATTTCCTTCGATTCTTCCTTATATTCTTCCCCGGTGAATCGCATGAGCATGGTAAGGAATTGCGTACCTTCGAAAACCTCAAGAATAGTCAATATAAGCAGCATCAGCGTCACGGAGACGAGAGTGCCAATTCCCCCCAGTAAAAATGACCAAACAAACAAGCCGTCAAAGACTGATGCAATGGGTATGGAAGGCGCTGCCCAGGCAGCTCCATCAGCCATATAGGCTAGCAGGTTTCCTGCCAGCCGGGTAACTGAGAAAAAGACAATCAGGATGACCAGGCCAAGAATCACGATTACGCCCCGAATAGTCAGGACCAGCGCAAGCCAGCCAGGCTTCGAGTAGCGCTTTGACGATTTGTTTTTCATGCACACGCAATTTTTCGTTTTGTTTCCAATTGGAACCTTCGATATCTTTTCCCTATGGAGTGATAGGATTATTGCACTTTGCAGGCAAGGTCACTGGTGTATTTTTATTGACATCGGTTAATTCAATATCCACGTTAAAGTCGCCCTGGAACTTGAGCGGTTCATAGGAGCCGCTGAAGCCGCCGCTAAAAGCAACCGGATAGCCGCCCTTTGCATCAACAAACAGATCGGCGTCTTCCGCTGACCATAACGCCTCGCCAAAGGCTTTTAATTTCGGATCGCTGCTCTTTTGTGCTGCAGCAAGGAATGCATCTCCATCCAGTACATAGTGCTTAACGGCTGCCCCGTTGAGGGTCTCCTCGCCGACAAGCTTACCATTTGCAACATCGCTGTTGGTTAACATGCTCAGCAGGCTTTCCGGACTCATCTCGTCCAGTGCTGCCGTCGCTTTGGAGTCAGCGGGTTTGACGCAAATAGGAACAAAGCTGTTGACCACCACGTAGGTACCTTCTGGAACCTTGTAGATGTCCACGCTCGACGGTGTAAACAGCCCCACCAGGGACCCTCCTACCTGCGCAGCAATATCACCCAGAAGGCCGCCTGTCAGGGTGATCTGGCTTTCCCCCTGGTCATTGGTCGTCAAGACTGCCTCAAGGTCGCCCTCAGCGCGTTTGCCGTTGATCAGGCCGTCCACCTCAAGATTGACCGTAGCGTTCAGTGATGTGAGATCGGTGATTGGTTTGAGGGGGATGGGGTCTCCGGGGGGCGGAGTGCTGGTAGACGCCAGCAATGCCGAGAACGAGGACGAAAAAGCCGGCGCAGCGCTGCTGAGTACCAGGGTCAAAACAACTGCAATTACCCCGACTGCAATTGTGATGGAAAGAATCCGATTTGCTGTTTTCATGATTGTATGATCCTTTTCTTAAATTTATATTTTATAGTTTTTCTTACAACCCTTGTTCAGGTTGATTGCCATCCTACGGCGGTTTTAGTCATTTTAAATGCAATTTCGGCGCCGCCAATTTATTCGTGGTAACTTAAAGCATTACAACGGTTCATCCCATATGCGGATTCACACATGGATGCCGGTACATTTCTAGGCAAAAAACCTTCCCATTCAAGGACGTCGACCACTGAAAATAATCATGAGCTTTTACCCGATCTCAATCGTTCAGGATAGAAATCAATGATATCGGATTCAAGACACTGTTACCCATTTCAACTTCAGCGATTCACCCAATTCATGGATGGCGTCAATGTCCTGTTCAACCAGGGCACCCGCCTGGCTTTCTGCCTGGATCAGGCTGACATGGCGCAGCAGGATATGGCGCGCTTCCGGTGATTTTGCTTCCTGGCC
>Ga0209254_10000364_pt1 | contig 35563 bp, 37 predicted proteins | sample FrelakmetDIP11DI_FD_187148 | JGI IMG/M metagenome (GOLD analysis project Ga0209254, IMG submission 187148) | Freshwater lake sediment microbial communities from the University of Notre Dame, USA, for methane emissions studies - DIP11 DI (SPAdes)... | ecosystem: Environmental > Aquatic >... | reverse complement strand
TACCCGTACGCCGACTTCGATCAGCTCTACCAGCAGGCCTGGGCGTTGGGCCTGAAGGGCCTGGCCACCTACCGGCCGAACGCCGTGATCGGCAGCGTGCTCTCGACACAACCGGCGCCGCTGCAGGTCAGCAGCGACCCGAATCGTCGCCTCGCGCTCGATGCGCCCGCGGTGCCGGTGCTGAATTCGCTGCGCTGGCCCGGCCGACCCGAATTGCCCGGCGGCAACGCGGCCTGGACGTACATGATCGAACATCCATTTGGTTCGTTCGCCTTGTTCGTTGGCGACGTGCCGCGCCGCAATGACGAGGAACGCGACAACGGCCGCGGCGCACAGCAGCAACCGTTCGAGGTCTGGGTCAACGGTGCCGAGCAGCCGCGTGGCCTCGGCGCACTGGCCAAGACGCTGTCGATGGACTTGCGCACCAATGACGCAGCGTGGCTTCAGCTCAAGCTCGACGCGCTGGCGACGGTCGCCGAAGAGCGGCCGTTCGAGATGCCCTTCCCGCCGCATGGCGAGCGCCGCCCCTTCCCCGGCGTGGTGGCCGCCACGGCGGCGGTCATCCGCTGGCGCTGCGAGCAACTCGGTGCGTTGCCGCCAGCGCAGGGCAGCGCCACGCCGGTGATTGACGCGCTGTTCGCGCGCGACGAGCCGCACACCGACCCGTCGGGCACGCTGGCCTGGGCCGTGGACATCGACAACCCCGCCAGCGGCGAGGCCTTTACCGTGACGCTCAAGGAAGTCACGCTGCCTGGTCATGACGGTCAGGCGGTGACACGCCCCTGCGCACTGGCACTTGCCGGCAACTACCCGCGCGCGCTCGATGGCCTGGCGCGGCTGTTGTCACTCGACATGCGCGTCATTGACCCGGCCTGGATCGGCATGAAGCTGCGCAAGCTGCTCAACTACGCCGAGCCACTGGGCCACTTCATGGCATTCGTGCCAGGACTGCCTGCAGGGGCACGCCGCCAGCAGACCTGGCCCTCGACCGTGGCCTACCTGGCGCGACTGGTGATCCACCGCTACGCCATGCTCGGCGTGCTCGACGAGGAGGGTTTCCCACTGCGCGAGATGGGCGTGCTCGACGCGCCGCGCGCCGGGCAAGCCAGCACGGTGCAGCCCGGGCGCCCGTGCCCCGAGTGCGGCAACGCCAGCGTGATCCACAAGGACGGCTGCGATTTCTGCACGGCCTGCGGCTACGTGGGGCAGTGCGGCTGAAGGGCGTCGACGCAGATGCGCATGACGTGTGACGGTGCGGCCTTCGGGACCCGGCCACTGCTTGGCACGCTCGAGTCTCTGGGTGCCGGGGTCCGCGGCAGCGTCATGTGGCGCGGTCCTCCCAATCCATCCACTCCACCGGGTGGGCCTTCAGGTAGCCGCTGACGGCTGCTCCCACGGTCGGGAAGAAGGCGGCCTCACCCAGTTGTGCGAACAAGCCGAAGCGCTTCAACTTGTCCTTGACGGGGCCCTTCATCTCGGCAAAGCACAGCTCGATGCCGGCCGCGTGCAGGGTGTCATGCAGTTCGGCCAGCACGTCGGCGGCGGTCACGTCCACACTGGTGACCGGTTCGGCCGCCACGACCAGCCAGCGCACCGGCGTCGGCGATGCGACGGCCGCGTCCAGCACGCGGTTGTGGAACAAGTCGGCATTGGCAAAGAACAGCGGTGCATCCCAGCGAAAGAGCACCAGGCCGGGGATCAGGCTGGCGCCGGGGTGCCGCTGGATGTCGTGGTAGCCCTTCAACCCCTCGGCGCGCCCCAGCACCGCCGAATGCGGGCGCCAGCCGTCCCACAGGAATTCGATCACCGCGACCACGATCGCCAGGCCGATGCCCGGAATGGCGCCCAGCACCGCCACGCCAACCGTGCAGCCGATCGACAGCCAGCCTTCCCAGCGCTGGATGCGGTAGATGCGCCGCAGGTCGGTGATCTCGATCAGGCCGATGGCCGAGGCGATCACCACCGCCGCCAGCGCGCTGGAGGGCAGGTGCTGGAGCAGGTCTGGCGCCGCCAGTAGCAGCAGCGCGACGCAGATCGCGCCGACGACACCGGCCAACTGCGTACGGGCGCCTGCGGCCTCGGCCACCGGCGTGCGCGATGCGCTGCTGCTGATCGGAAAGCCCTGGAAGAAGCCGGCAACCAGATTGGCGGCCCCAAGGCCGACCATCTCCTGGTTCGGATCGACATAGCTGCGGGTGCGCGCCGCATAGGTTCTCGACAACACGCTCGTGTCAGCGAACGATACCAAGGCCACCGCGAGCCCGCCAACCAGCACCGGGCCGATGTCGGCATCGGTGATCCAGGGGATCACGAACGCGGGCAGGCCCTGCGGCAGACGGCCCAGCACCGAGACGCCGGCGTTGGCGGCCAGGTCCAGCACGCCGACGAGCAGCGTCGCGCCCACCACGGCGATCAGGATGCCCGGCACGCGCGGGCTGCCCTTGAGAAGCAGGATCACGGCCAGGGCTGCAGCACCGACGCCGAAGGCGACCCAGTTGACCTGCCCGGCCAGGGCCGCCGCGCCGATGGCCTGCAGGCTGCGCAGCGGCCCGTCCGCGTCGATCGAGAACCCGAGGAGCTTGGGCACCTGGCTGATCAGCACTGTCAGCGCAATGCCGTTCATGTAGCCGTAGCGAATTGGTTTGGACAGCAGTTCGGTGACGAACCCCAGACGCGCCAGGCCAGCCAGTATGCAGACCGTGCCGGAGACGACCGCCATCATGCTGGCCAGCGCAATCGCCCGCACCGGGTCGCCGCCCGACAGCGGCAGCACCACCGCGAGAATCACCGCCGCCAGCGACGAGTCGGGCCCAAGGACCAGGATGCGGCTGGGCCCGAACAGTGCATAGACCAGCAAGGGCACGATCGTCGCGTAGAGGCCAAAGATGCCGGGCACCCCCGACGCCACCGCATAAGCGATGCCGACGGGCACCAGCATCATTGTCAGCACCAGCCCGGCGACGATGTCGTGCCCGAGGCAGGCGGGCTCGTAGCCACGCACGGTCTGCAGGCCGGGCAGCCAGCGTGCCCAGCCGGTCTGGCTGGCCGCGCGCGGCGGCAGTGCGATGCGACCGTCTCGGGTGGGCGTGGGTTCGATCATGCGAAAGCGTCGCTGTCCGGGGCCCAGGCGCTGGTGTTTGCCGTGCTGATCGCGACTTCGAGCTGGGCCGCTTCAAGGCGGCATGGGTGCGCCAGCGCGGGCTGCGTCAGCGTCCCATTCTCCGCAGGTAGCTCTCGCGCAGGCGCTGGGTTAACCCGGGATCCTTTTCGGCCGCCCCGACGGTCTCGAAACTCACCTGCACATTGCCATTGGCCTCGATCGTGACATTCGCCGTGACGGGGACGCCGGCGCGGTTGCCGCGGATCACGCCTGCGCCCCGGTCCTGCGCCGTGATCGCGACACCTTGGTCCGTCATCGCGTTGGCTGCCGCCGCCCACGATGATTCGAATCGCTGCTGCGGGGTCGGCTGCGGCGCGGCCATCGGAACGGGCGCGTAGGCAACGCAGCCGGCCAGAATTGCCAGGAGGAGGGCAGTCGCCAGCAGATGAAGGGGACGTGGCATGGCATGAGTCCTTTGGGGCCGACCCATCGCGGCCGGTCTACTTGGCCATCGACTAGGCCGGGGCGCCGAAACTGCCCGTCGCGGGGTCGCGCACCAGCAGCACGCCGGTGCCCCCAGAGCCGCCGATGATGAAGCCGCCTTCGATGACCTGCGGATACACCAGCACGGCCTTGGCCTTGGCCATCAAGGTGTGCATGCTGGCGTGGTCGGGATCCTTGGCAAACGTGGCGACGGTCACGGCGGCCTTGTCGACGACGGCTTTGGCGTCGCTGGCATCGTCTGCGCGCGCGGGCAGGCTGCTGAACGTGGCGGCCAGCGCAATGGCGGTGCCGGCCAGAGTGAGAACTCGACGGGTGGGCTTCATGGATGTTCCGTGGTTGAGAGTTGCAGATTGGACGCTGAAGTTCTGCTCCATGCGTGCCGGCCGTGATCGCAGCCCGAGAGCACTCGCCAAACGCCCTGCGCGACGATGCCCATTCATGCTACGCAAAGAAGTTGGCGCAGTCTTGACGGGCCTCAAAGGCCGCCGCCATCGTACCGGCCACCCGCTGCCAACAACGGTCGATCGCCGAGAATCGCCGCGGGTCTCGATGGCGGCTGCGGCGCGAATTGCGCTGCCAACATGACGAGTTGTTTCAGGTCCGGCTGAGGCAGCCAGCCAATAGGGCAAAGTGCGCTGCGCTTGTCGGCCAGCAAGCCGCCTCGGGCGTTAGGATCTTGCAGTGCCTGCGCTGACGCAGCGCAGATACGCTCAGCGGGTTGGTTTGGAATGCGTCCGAGACCCGCTGGTCGAAACTGCCACGTGTAGAGCGAAATTGTCATGATCAAGCCCGTCATTGCCCTTGTGTCGTCCGCCCTGCTGTGTCTTGGCTCGCCGTTGCTGGCGGCTCCGCATGGCGGTGGTGGCAGGTATGCCGGTGCCCCCGGTGGATACGGCGTTGCCCGTCACGTCCACGGCGGTTACGGCGGTTGGTATGGCGGCTACTGGGGTCCGCGCGTCGGCGTCTACTACGGCGGACCCGGATATTGGGGCGGCTGGCCCGGAGCTTGGGGCGCGTCGTATGGCTACGCCTATCCCTATGCTTATCCCTATGGCTACCCCTATGTGTATCCCTATGGCTATGGCTACAGCGCCGCCCCCGTTGTCGTCTACGACGCACCGCAGGCGCAGCCATCCATCCAGCAGGAACCTGCGGCGGTTGCCGCGCCGCAGGCCTCACCGGCATTCAGCTATTGGTTCTACTGCACCCAGCCGGCGGGTTACTTCCCCTACGTCAAGGAGTGCAGCCAACCGTGGTTGACGGTAGTGCCGCAGGCGCCGGGTCAGCAACCCACAGCACCGCGGGTGGCGCCGTGACGGTGGCTCGCCGGAACTCCTACACGGCGTCACGGCTGGGTTGGCTGGTCTGTATCGCGGGCTTGGGTGGGTGCGCCGTCACGCCCAACGCGCCCACGGTCATGGTCTTGCCGGGTGTGCAGAAGAGCACGCCACAGTTCCAGGCTGACAGTGCCTCTTGCCAGCAGCAGGCCCAGGCCTTCGTGGCGCCGCAGGTCGACGCGGCCAACAACCAGGCTGCGACGAGCGCGGTCGTCGGCACCGCCATTGGTGCCGCTGTCGGTGCGCTGCTCGGTTCTGGTTACTACTACAACAACTCGTCGGCTGCCTGGGGCGCGGGCACCGGGCTGTTGGTCGGCAGCAGCATTGGCGCGGGCCAGTCGCAAGCCTCCTCCTACAGTCTGCAGCAGCGCTACGACATCGCCTACGCGCAGTGCATGTATCAGCTGGGCAACCAGGTGCCCGGGCAAGCGGTGATGCGGCGGCCAGTGCAGGGCGTGCGCACCTTGCCCGCGGTGCCGCCGACTAACGCGCCGGCACCGAACTATCCGCCGCCCAACACGCCAGCACCGAGTTTCCCGCCGCCCAACACGCCGCCACCGATCGGCGTGCTACCCCCCGCCTGAGGCGAGAACCCGCCCGGCGGAGTCGCCGTGCTCAGGCGGCCCAGCGACCCGGGCCACGGCGTGGCTTTCACCGCGTCGCGCGCCGCCTTTGCATGCGGGCCTCGTCCAGCACGGTGTGCACCGTCAGGCCGATCGTGAGCACCTGATGCAGGGCCGCGATGACCCGCGCCTCGTGGCTTGGCGTGGTCAAGGCGGGGCCATCGCGTGCGACCGACGGCTCGATGCGTTCGATGGCATCGGGGCTGGTGGGCCGCTTGTGTGGCTGGTCGCGACTGCGCGCTGTGCATCGGCACCAAGCCCAGCATCGGCGTGACGCTGCGCTCGCCGCGAAAGCTCACGCGACCGCTGTTGGCAGTCAGGGTCAGCTCTTGGCCGGCGACCAGGCCGGTGCGCGGTACCGCCATCAACAGCTCGCGGCTGGCGACCGGCGACTCATGCACTTCCCAACCCGCCTGCCACTGCGCGTAGGCCTCGCCCGCGGTCCTGGCCACCGCTCTGACCGTGAGCACCAGGGTGTAAGGGTTGCGGCCGACGCCCGCACGCTGCTTCGGCCCGACCCATGGCGACCGATCGGCGAAAATCGAATTCTCGCGAGGTGACGCGTCAAGTGCCGTGCCCGCAGCCATGGCGGCGTAGCGCGCGATCGTGTCTGGCGGCAACTGGTACTGCGCGACGAGCTGATGCCCGTAGGCGCGGGGTTCACGGCTCATGGCCGGCGTGATCGCCAGAGTGAGCACGCCCGCCGCAGCCAGCAACAAGCCAAACCGGCTGCGGTGCAATGACGACCGGACGATCCGTGGTCATGCGCTGGCCGATGTCGCCGGCGCGGCTTTCGTCGGCGCGAACGCATCGGAGAAACAGAACTGCTCGCCCAGCCCCTGCGCGATGAAGGCCGGCACCGCCGCCTCGACCATCTGCAGGGAGCCGCAGGCGTAAACCTCGTAGCCTGTGAGATCGGGGTGATCGGCGAGCATGGCTTCGTGCACGAAGCCGCGCCGGCCGGGCCAGGGATCGCCTGGCGCAGCGCTCGACAAGACCGGCACGACGGCGAAGTTCGGGTGCTCGCGCTGCCAGCGCTTGGCCAGATCGAGCCCATACAGGTCCTTGGCTTCGCGCACGCCCCAGTAGAGCTGCATCGGCCGCTTGATGCCACGGTGGAGGGCGTCTTCGACAATGCTCTTGATCGGGGCAAAGCCGGTCGCACCGGCGACGAACAGGATCGGCCGTTCGCCTTCGCGCAGCGTGAAGCGGCCGAGCGGGCCCTCGAAATCGATCGCGTCTCCGACCTGCATCGTCGTGAACACCTGCGCGGTGAACAACCCGCCTGGAATGTGGCGCACATGCAGCTCGATCAGGGCGTTGTCATGCGGGGCGTTGGCAAACGAGAACGCACGGCGCTGGCCGCCTTCGAGCACGATGTTGATGTACTGGCCGGCAATGAAGGCGACGCGTTCGCCGCCTGGCAGCGCGATGCGCACGCGCATCACGTCGTCGGAGATGCGCTCCATGCTGTCGATGCGTCCGTGCCAGCGCCGCGACGCCGCGGTGGCGCTCAGCGTCGGCACATCGACCTCGATTTCCACGTCGTCCAGTGCCACCGCGCAGCACATCAGGGCCTGGCCGCGCGCGCGCATCGGATCGGTCAGTGCCGCCGGCTGGTAGGGGCCAGGATCGATCCGGCCATTGAGCACCGTGCACACGCACAGGCCGCAACCGCCGGCGCGGCAGTCGTAGGGCAGGGCCAGGCCAGCGCGCAGGCCGGCCTCGAGCAGGGTTTCGCCAGCGCGTGCGCTGACGGGCAGCGCACCCGGATGCACGGTCAGATGCAGCAGCGCGCGCTGAGCACGCCGCGGTGGCAACCACGGCATCGCCAGCAGGACCAAGGTACCCAGACCGACGAGTGCCCACACGGCGGCCAGTGGCCAGCCATACACCAGCGGGTAGAGCGCGAGCAGGAACCAGTCGAGCGACAGCTCGGTCGGCGCCTCGGCCAGGTTCGCCGCGCCGCCCTGGCTGACCACCGGCTGCACGACGGCCAGGACCAACAGCATTGCCAGCACCGCCAGCGCGATCGGCCGCGGCGGCTGGGTCTGCGCTTTCGGCACGCGCTGCACATGCACCCACATCACCAGCAGCGCCACCAGCGGCACGCCGATGTGGATGAAGACCAGCAGCGAGAACAGGCGGTTGCTGACGCTGGCCGGCACGATGAAGTTGCGGATCAAGGAGCCACCGAAGCCGGGCAGCCAGTCCATCCATTCGAAGCTGGCCTGCGTCACGAACTGCGCCAGCCGGTCCCACGGCAGCATGTAGCCATTGACACCCGCTGCGTAGATCAGCCAGATCAACACGACGCCGGTGACCCACGAGAACCAACGAAAACCGCGCAGGCGGTCGAAGGCGAAGTAGCGCAGGGCGTGCACAGCCATCGTCGCCACCATCGCATCCGACGCGTAGCGGTGCACGCTGCGCATCACGCCACCCGCGTACCACTGGTCGTCGGTGAGGGCCTGCACCGAGCGGTAGGCTCCGTCGACGCTGGTGTCGAAGAAGGCGTAGAGGTACAAGCCCGTGGCGCCGACGATCCAGAACAGGTAGAAGATCGTCGCGCCCAGGTGGTACAGCGGGTTCAGCTTGTCGCCGAAGGCGCGGTTGAACAGCGCCTCGGCGTGCATGAAGCCGTTGCGCAGGGCGCGCTGAAGTGCGCGCATCATCGGCGCGTGCGCAGCGCGCCGAACACCACCACAACGAACAGCAGGCCGCCGGTGATGGCGACCACGCCGCCCAGCCCCATCAGGCCCATGCCGGCGATCTCACCGCCGCTGCGCAGCACCTGCTCGCTGCCGGCCACCTTGCGCTGCACACCGTAGCCACCCGACCAGACCAGGCCGATGATGTGCATGAACTGGCCTGTCGCGTAGAGGATCGGTTGCGCCACTGCGAGCCGGCCCTGCGGCGCACGGAAGCCGAGCTGCGGCAGCAGGTGGAACACCAGCCCCATCAACGCCAGTGTCACGCCGACGATGCAGCCGTGGTAGTGCGCGGGGATCGTGACGTTGCTGCCGCCGATGAACAGGCCGATCACGCCGCCGGCAGCGAACAGGGTCATCGATGACCACAGCGCGGCGCGCAGCGGCCGGGCGCTCGGTGCCAGGTCGCGCACGGACTTCATCGCCAGGCCCACGGCCAGCGCCATCGGAAAGATCGCCAGACCGCCGCCGAAGCGCATGGCCCAGGTGTGCAGGGCGCGATGCTCGACCGTGGTCACGTCGTGCGCCAGGTAGGCGTAGGGTGTGACGAAGACACTGGCCAGCGCCAGTGCAAACAGCAGCAGCACGACGCGCGGGCTCAGTGCGATGCGCGCACCGCAGGCCTGGGCCAGCCACAGCCAGGCCACGAGCATTGCCAGCGTCCAGGTGAACTGCAACGCGTGGCCGACGCCCCAGAACAGGACTTCGTAGTAGGCCTTGCCGTCGAGCGCCATGGGCACCTGCGCGAGCGACCAGCCCATTGCCAGCAGCGCGACGGCGGCCGACACGACGCTGGTATTGAGGCCGAATCGCAGCGCACCGGCGCCGCTGACGACCGGCCCGATGCGTTCGGCCGCCCACAGGCTGCGCAACACTTGCAGCGCCGCTCCCGCGCCGAAGACCGCCAGGCCAGCGTGGAATAGCGGGCTGGCAAGCACCGGGATGTAGTTGGCCATGATGGGCGTGCCGGGGCTGACGAAGGCAGCCACCGACATCAGCAAGGTGCCGGCGGCGCACAAGCCGAGTGCGGCCCAGCTCCACGCGGCGCCGCGCGCCGACGTGTTCAGGCTCCAGAGCATGCCGGCGATGGCGCTGAACCAGACCAACACCGACAGATCGACATGGATCACCAGTGCGATGCGGAAGAAGTCACCGCCGGGGAGCCATGCGTTGACACCCGGCGTGCGCGCCAGCACCAGCAGCAGCGAGAACAGTCCCGAGCCGATCAGCGCGACCAGGCCGAGGCTGAGCCAGCCCCGCGCCAGCGCGCGTTGCGTCTCGCCCGCGGTCGCCAAGCTGTAGTCGGCAAACGGCCGCGCCCCGGCCCCACCGCGAGCGCGCGCCACTTCAAGCAACCGCCGCGGATCCGGCTTCGCCGGTCCGCCAGCGGTGCCCCCTTGAGGGGGAGCGCCGAAGGCGCTACGGGGGTGGTTCATTGCAGTGTGATGCCGCCCTTCTCGGCGTCGAAATCAATCACCAGCACCTGGGCCGGCGCAAGCTTCACGATGGCTTCGCGCTGGTAGGTGGGGCCGGGGCGGCGCGCGTCGTCGTTCAGGCGCACGGCGATGCGCTGCTCGCCAGCGGCGACGACCAGTCGCTGGTACACGGCCGATGCGCCGTCGCGCGAAAGGCCTGAGGGCGGCGCAGTGCGACGCACGGCCGCCACGCCGTCGACATCGACCTCGATGCTGACCGGCGAACGCTCCCGAGGGCACTTCGTCGGTGCACGCATGTTCGGCGGCAGCTTGGCCAGCTCTGCGGCGGACTGCGCACGGCAGTCGCCGGCCGGCTTGCCGGTGTGGGTGAAGCTGATCTTGATCAGTGCCTGGTCGCTGGCGAGGTGTTGGTACACCGGCCAGCGCGAGAACACGCCGATGACCAGCGCGAACAGCGCGTACAGCAGCAGCTGGCCGATCCACGCACTGGCGGGCAGGGTGCGGCGATTCGGCACGAGCTCAGGCATGGCTGACTTTCGGCTCGGGATCGGTGGTGGCTTGCAACCCGCGCACGCGTTCGCGCAAGCGCTCGAGCGCGCGATGCAGGCTGGCTTCTTCGCCGGCATCGGCCCACGCCACTTCAAGCCGCTCACGTGGCACCTGAGCGCGCAGATGCGGCTCGCGCAGGCCGAGCAGGCGCTCTTCGGTCCAGCGCGCGCCGAGGCGGAACTCGCAGCCGCCCGCCTTGCAGCCGCTGACCAGCACCCCTGCAGCGCCATCTCGCAGTGCGTACTCGACGAACGATGGCGGCAACTGACCGGTGCAGACCAGGCTGAGCGCAGCCACATCGGGACCGGCGAGCGGTGCCACGGCAGCACCGTGATCGCAGCCGAAGACGATGATCGGCTTCGCGGCTGGCAGGGCCGACAAGCCGCGCTGCATCTGCTGGCGCAAGGCGCTGACCGGTGAACTCGGCAAGTCGATGCCGGTGACCAGTTCGGCTGTCGTGCGGAACGGCGTCGACGACGGACAGGCGCCGACGCAGATGCCGCAGGCCGCGCACAGATCGGTATCGACCTGCGCCATCTGCTTGCCGACCTTCTGGTTCGGGTGCGGCACCATCGTGATGGCAGCGAAGGGGCAATCGGCAAAGCAGCGCCGGCAGCCGTTGCAGTTGGCTGGATCGACGACGGCCACGGGTACGCGCGTCGGCTGCGGCAGGAAGGGCAGCGCGAACAAGCTGAGCAAACCGCCGCCGACCAAGGCCCAGGCGGCAGCGGGTGACACCGCTTCGGTCAGCGGATGAATGAACAGCAGCAGCCAATCCAGGCGCAGGGCCTGCGGCACCGTCGCCAGATCGGCCGGTGCGTGGCTGGTCACCGGCGCCACGATGGCCAACAGCAGCAGCGTGCCCAGCAGCCCGGCGCTCAACGGCTGCGGCGGCCACACCGCAGCGCGCGTCAGGCGCTGGATGTGGAACCACAGCGCGAACAGCAGCAGCAGTGGCACGCCCAGGTGCATGAAGACGAACAGCGAGAACAAGCGATCACTGACCGCATCGACGGACAGGAAATTGCGCGCCAGCGGCGTGGCCAGCAGCGGCAGGGCATCGAGCCACTCGGCTGTGGCGATGGCCGAGTACTGGCCGAGCTGGTCCCAATGCAGCCAGAAGCCGCCGATCGCGGAGGCGAAGACCAGCACGACGGGCGGCACCCCCGTGAGCCAGGAATAGCGGCGAACGCCGCGGTAGTGCCCGTGCAGCCACTCGCGCAGCAGGTGCAGGGCCATCAGGATCACGAAGGCATCGGCCGCATAGCGGTGCAGGCTGCGCAGCAGGCCGCCGAGCCAGGGCTGCGACTGCGACATATCGACGATCGAGCGGTAGGCGCCCGAGGCCGACGTGTCGAGCACGGCATAGAGATAGATGCCGCTGACGCCGAGCAGCCAGAAGCTCAGAAAGCCAAGCGTGCCGAGTTGGCGCAGCGGGTTGAGTGGAGCGCCGAAAGCGGCGTCGAAGCCATGCTCGACTCGACGCCACCACCGCTGCGCCAGCGACTGCGCGTCAGCGGTAGGCGACATCGGAGCGGGCGTCGCGGCGGCGGCGCAACAGTTCGAGCAGCAGATAGATGCCCACGCTGATGAAGAAGGTCAGGCCGCCGGCGATCTCGAAAATCAACTTGGTGTCGTAGCGATAGGCGCCGGTCTCGGGGTCATACACGGTACACAGGATGCGGATGCGTTCGACCACATCGGACACACGCCATTGCTGCGGCAGCGGCGCGGCGCCGAGCAGTTCGCGCAAGGGCTCACCGAGTTGTGCCGCGCTGAGGCGGTTGCCCAGCACCTGGCTATGGATGCGGCCTGCGGCATCGACGACGGTGACGCCGAGCAAGTGGTCGAAGCCCGCCGGTGTGGCGGCATAGCTGAAGCCGAAGTCGCGCGTGAGCTTGCCGACAGTGGCCGACGGCGGGCTGAGGAAGGCCCAGTTCGGCGCGTCGATGCGCTGCTCGGCGGCGAAGGCGCGCATCGCCGTGGGCGAATCGAAGGGCTGGTTGAAGCCGATGCTGACTACGTTGAACTGGTGCGGGCCGAAGCGCGCGTCGAGGCCCTTCACGGCCTCGAACAAGGCGCGGGTTTGCGTCGGGCAGACCTGGAAACAGCCGGTGTAGATGAAGCTCACCAGCAGTGGCTTGCCGCGGTAGCTCGACAGTCGCAGCGGTCGGCCGTCGCGATCGAGCAGGGTGTGGTCGGGCACGCTGCTGCCGATCACGGCCTGGCTGGCGCGCAGGGCTTCCTTCTCGTCGAGCGCAGCGGTCTCTTCGACTGCGTTGGCGGCCGTGGTGAACAGGAGGGCAGCGAGCAGGAGCCCTCTAGCGCAGCGCCGCATCGACCGCCACCGCAGCGAGCAGGGCACTCAGCTGCACCATCGACGCGAAGAACGAGGCCATCGCGGTGGTACGGCTCGGTTTGCGCGCCAGGGCATGGGTTTTGCGCAGAAAGAAGGCGCCGCCGAGGACAGCACCCACCAGCACCACCGGTCCAGCGCCGAAAAACACCGGCAGCAGCGACACCGCCACCAGCGCGATCGCGTTGGCATGCACGATGCGCGCGGCACGCGGTATGCCGACGACCACCGGCAGCATCGGCACACCGGCAGCGGCGTAATCGCCCTGGTAGGCGATGGCCAGGCTCCAGAAATGCGGCGGTGTCCACAGGAACAGCACCAGCGCCAGCAGCACAGGCAGCGCGCCCAGCGTCGGGTCAACGGCGGCTGCGCCGGCCAGCACGGCGAAGCTGCCGGACAAGCCACCGATGACGATGTTGGCCCAGGTGCGCCGCTTCAGCCACAGCGTGTAGACCACGCCGTAGAAGAAGGCACCGAGGAAAATGAACAGTGCGGCCACCGGATTGACGACGAACCAGGTTGCACCGACTGCAGCCGCCAACAGCGCGCCGATCACGGCCAGCCACTGCCACGATGCCGACAGCGCGCCGCTGGCAAAGGCGCGGCGCCGCGTGCGCGCCATCAAGCGGTCCGTGTCTGCCTCGATGTACTGGTTGAATGCGCCCGCACTGGCCGAGGCCACCAGCACCGAGAGTGCCAACACCAAGCCCTGCACGACACCGATCGCCGGCCCCGGCGTGATCGCCAGGCCGGCCAACGCGCTGATCATGATCAGCACACCGATGCGCAGCTTGAAGATGCCGAACACGGTGCGCGCCAGCCCGGAGGTGGTGCGCGCTGCCTGAGTGACGGTGGTGGTGTTCATGCGATGGCTCCTCGACGAGCGTCAGCTCAGGCCCCACAGGGTCGACAGGTACTTCCAGTTGATGAAGTAGTACAGGATGAAGGCCAGCAGGAAGACCATCGCCAGCATGAAGGTGCCGGGGGCGGCGAAGCCCATCGAGCCGGTGGTCTGGACCGCCAGGCTAGGCGCGGTTCGCGGAATCGGCGTGAAGGTCGAGTTCGTGACACCACGGTCGAGCGGCTTGCCCAGCAGCAGCGAGCCAACCGTGACCAGGATGTAGATCCCCCCGCCGGCGATGGCCGCGATGCCGGCGATGCCCACCAGCGCCATCAACAGGTACGCCGCTCCGGGCCACTCGTAGGCCAGGGCGTGGCCGTTGAAGGCCATGTCCCAGTGCCGCCGCGAGACGCCAAGCGTGCCGGCACCCATCATCACCAGGCAGAAGAAGTACATCGAGAAGCCGAACAGGTAAGGCTGCCACATCGCCAGCTTGGGCAGGATCATTTCGCGGCGGAACAGCACCGGGATCAGGTAGTAGGTCAGCGCCATGAAGGTCAGCGTGGTGCCGACGACGACGGTGGCGTGGAAGTGCCCCGGCACATAGATCGTGTTGTGGATGATCATGTTCAGCTGCTCGGTGCCCATCATCACGCCCGAGATGCCGCCGAGGAAACCGAAACCGATGATCGAGATGAACACGCCCGAGAACGTCGGGTTGCTCCAGGGCGCCTTGCGCAGCCACTCGAACAGGCCCTTGGTGAATCCCTTCTGACGTTGCGCGACTTCCATCGCGCCGGGGATCGTCAGGCCGTGGATCATCGAGGCCAGCACCGCGAAGTACATGAAGTAGCTGGTGTTGACGACCTTCCAGGCGGTGGACAAGCCTGGATCGGCCAGCAGGTGGTGCGCGCTGGCCAATTGCAGGAACAGGATGTAGAGCAGGAAGGCGGTGCGCGAAACTCGCTCGCTCATCGGCTTGGCGCCGAAGGCGACGGCCGCAACGAGGTACCAGACGGAGATGTGCGCGGCCACGTTGATCTGTTGCGACGAGTGGCCGAAGGCCCACCAGATCGTGCGGTAGACCAGCGGGTCGACGGCGCTGATCCAGCCGATCGACAGCAGGAAGGTCGGGATCAGGATGATCGCGCCCGACGTGATCGTGAACACCGCGATGATCGCCGCGGTGATGGCGCCGAAGGTGACCAGCGGCACCGAGCCCTGGTAGGTCTTGTCGCGCTTGGCGATCACCAGCGTGCCAAAGAAGACGAAACACGCGATCAGAGCCCCGACGGCGAACAGGATCAGGCCGGCGTAGAACGACGGCGCGGCCATCATCGGCACGTAGGACGTCATCATCACGCTCGAGCCGCCCTGGTACACCGCGACGTTATTCATCACCGCGCCGATCAGCATTAGCGCGAATGCGGCCCAGGCGACATTGGGCGTGGCAATTCGACAGCGCAGCAGCGTCGATGCACAGAAGTACAGGATGGCGATCTCGAAGAAGATGATCCAGAAGATCAGCATGTCGATGCCGTGCGCCGTGAGCACCTGGTAGAAGGTGTCGGCTTCGAGCCAGTGGATCGCCGGCCAGCGCGTTAGCACCACGCCGATGGCCAGGATGCCGCCGATCAGCAGGAACACGACGGCGGTGACCGCGTTGACGATCATCAGCTTTTCGGCCTGCGACTCGAACTGCAAGCCCGAGCGCGGGCAGGTACGGTAGGTGGTTGTCATGTTGTTCGTCTCCGCGCTACTTCACGTACAGGCGACCGACCATCGTGTGATGGTTGATGCCGCAGTATTCGTTGCACACGATCGAGACCGGTCCCGCCTGGTTGGGTGTGATCGTGATGACATGCTCGAAGCCGGGCACGACCTGAATATTGATGTTTTGCGGCTGCAGCGAGAAGCCGTGGTTGTAGTCCATCGAGGTCAGATGCAACTTGTAGGTCTTGCCCTTTTCGAGCTCGAGGATGGGCCAGAATTTCCACAGGCTCGCGACCACATAGACATCACTGCCAGGCGGCGGAGCGACCACCGGAATCTTGTCGGCCGTCTCGGTGCGCACGGTGTACTTGTCGACCATCGCCTGCGCCTTGGCCGTGAACTTCTCCGGCGTGGTGCGGTAGGTCTCGGTCGACAGGTTCTGTTTGCCCCAGACGTGCCAACCGACCATCATGCCGAACATCACCAGACACCAGATCAGCGCAATCGCGATCCAGGTGCCTTCGACGCGGTCGATCGGGTGCCGGTACCACAGACGCTCGGCGGGCGGGAGGATGGCGCTCATGTCACGTCCTTCACTTGGCGGTCGGCAACGTGAGGATGTCGAAGACCCCCCACACCGTGTACAGCACCATCGGCACCAACACGCCGATGAAGAGCAGCAGGAACGGGTTGTCCAGCAATTGCTGCATCCAGGGGATCGGCGCGGTTTCGTCGTCGTGCGGAGTGGGGCTCATGACGTGTCCTTCTTGGCGGTAAGTGCGGGCGATTCTGTTTCGCGCGCCCCGGCTGCGAAATGAACTGGGTCAAGTACGGCATCGATGGTGCAGCGCCCGCCGGTGCACTCCCGTACGATCCGCGCAACCCATGCACGCTGCCGAATCACGCTCGCGAACGCTTCGCCGGATGGCTTGGCTCACCCTGCTGTTGCTACTGGCGGTGACCTGCCTGAGTGCCTATTTGCGCCACCGCGCGGCCGGGCTCGGCTGCGAGCCCTGGCCGTCGTGCTTCGGTCAGGGCGAGCGTGTCGCTGCGGGTGCCGTCATCCTCAGTGGCCAGGCCCTGACCGTGGCCCGTGCGGCGCACCGTGTCACGGCAACCCTGGCCTTGTTGCTGGTCATGGCGATGGTCTTCGTCAGCCTGGCCCGGCGACCCCGCCTGCGGCGCGAAGGCGCACTGTCACTGGCCTTGCTCACACTGGCGCTGATGCTTGCACTGCTCGGGGTGGTCACGCCCGGCAGCCGATTGCCGGCAGTGGCCATCGGCAACCTGCTCGGCGGCCTCGTGACGTTTGCGCTCGCGGCGCGCCTGGTCAGCCCGCCGATGCCGCCAGGCCGAGGGCTCGATCCGGTCGCGATCGGCGTGGCCCTGCTGCTGTCGGCGCAGATCGTCAGCGGCGGCCTGGTCAGCGCAGCACACGCCGGCTTGGCCTGCACCGACATTCGGCAGTGCGTCGAACAGTCGAGCGCCGGGGGCTGGGATTGGGCGGCACTCAACCCGTGGCGCGAGGCCGCCTTCGCGGTCGGCACGCCTCACGTCGAGGGCGCACTGGCGCAACTGCTGCATCGGCTCGTCAGTCTGGCCGTCGCGCCAGCCGTGGCTTGTCTCGGCGTATTGGCAATGCGACGAGGCCATCGGCGCGAGGGCTTGGCTGTGCTGCTGCTGCTGGCGTCCGTGGTGGTGCTCGGCCTGGCCAGCGGCAGCACCGGCCTGCCGCTCGTGCCCGTGCTCCTGCACAACCTGGCCACCGCGCTGTTGTTCGCCGCCGTGCTGCGCTTGGCTTGACGCAGATCAAGCCACGGCGCGACGGAAGCCTGGACTATGCTTCCGACCTCCCCAATCAGGCGATTCCGTGGACACACGCGTCTTCAACTTGCCACGCTACTTGTCGGTGCTGCCGCTGTTCAGCGACTTGAGCGCGCCGGAGTTGGAACGCCTGGCCACCGGCTGCACGCTGCGCCGGCTGGCGCGCGGCGAGATGGTGTTTCACTGCGGCGAGCCGTGCGAGGCCTTCCATGTCACCGTGACCGGGCAGGTCAAGCTGTTCGTGCTGTCGCCGACGGGGCAGGAAAAGGTTATCGAGATCGTCGCGCCTGGGCAGAGCTTTGCCGAGGCCCTGATGTTCACGAACCGTGCCTACATCCTGAGTGCTCAGGCGCTGACCGATGCGCTGGTGGTGTCGATCGGCAAGGCGGCCGTGGTGGGGGAGATCGAGCGCGACCCGCGCTTTGCGATGCGCATGCTGGCCGGTATTTCGCGCCGTCTGCACGGCCTGGTGCACGACGTCGAGGCCTATGCGCTTCACTCGGGCCTGCAGCGCGTGATCGGCTACCTGCTGCGCGACCAGCCGGCCGAAGACTGCGTCAGCGGTGACGTGATCACGGTCTCGTTGCCGGTCAGCAAGGCGACCATCGCCTCGCGGCTGTCGCTGACGCCCGAGTACTTCTCGCGTGTGTTGCACGAGCTGGAGCAAGCCGGGTTGGTGCGCATCGACAAGCGCGACATCCATATCCTGGACGCCAAACGCTTGGCGACCTATCCACCCGGCTGAATTGCGCGCGCCGCGGCGCCTTGGCGTTGGCATGGCGCCGGTTTCCGCAGAACGGCGCACCGGAAGGAGAATCGACAATGCCCACAGGTACCGTGCGATTGCATCGCGTGCTCCGTGCACCTCCGGAGCGTGTCTATCGGGCATTCCTGGACGCCGACGCCATGGCCAAGTGGATACCACCCTACGGCTTCACCTGCAAGGTTCACCACATGGACGCCAGGGTCGGTGGCACGTTCAGGATGTCGTTCACGAATTTCAATTCAGGGAACGGCCACGCTTTCGGTGGCGAGTATCTTGAGCTTGTGCCAAACGAGCGACTTCGCTACACGGACAAATTCGACGACCCGAACCTACCCGGCGAAATGCAGGTGACGGTGGCCCTGACGAAGATTTCCTGCGGCACTGAGATCAACATCGTTCAAGAAGGAGTGCCTGAAGTCATTCCCCTCGAGATGTGCTACCTCGGCTGGCAGGAGTCCCTCGCGCAACTTGCCACACTTGTCGAGCCGGAGATCCCAGGCTAGCTGGCGACGCCAATGGCTTTCATCGACAGGGTGGCGCAGCCAACTCGGTGAGCTGGCTGTCGACCAGCGGCCGGCTGGCCACTCGCCGCCGCACGTCGAGGTTGACCCAATGCAACATGACGCCGCTCACGCCAAACACCTCGGTCGACACCGGGTCGAAGCGCAGGGTCTCCAGCGGATCGATGAGGGGGATGCGCCGTGGGTTGAGAAACCCGCGTGTCGGCACGCCCTCGCCCATGCGGAAATCGTGCACCAGGCCGTCGTAGAAGTCCTCGGCCTTGGGGTCGTACGAGATCTCCCACAACTCGGCGATGTCCTTGAGCGCCACGACGAAGCTGCGCCGCGTCGTGGCGTCGACGATCGCAGCGACACGCGAAACGGCCTGGCCATTGCGACTGGTCACGGGCCAGGTCTTGGTCAGCCGGTGCTCGGCATCGAACAGCAGCAGCGCTGGGGGCTGCTCACGCGCGGCCAGCAGCCAGCGGCCGTCGTGGTTGCGACAGCGAAGGACGAGCTCGACCGGTTCGCCATCGACCCGCAACGCAGGCGGGTCACCGCTGGCGCCCAGCCCAAGCAGCAGCGCCGCGAGTGCCGCTCCAAAAATGCCAAAGCCCATGGGCATCGCTTGCGTCTACGGTTGCCTTTGCCACGCAGGAACCCCGCGGTCGCAGCGTGAATCTTGATGAACTCGCGCCTCGTCGATGTCGCGCTGCCCGCTCGGCCGGCCGAGGCGCACTGAACGCCCCATTGGGGTGGCCGCAATCGAAGGGGGCTTGAGGATCCTCATGTCAGGTCGCCACTTGGGGTCGGTTTCACGTCAGTGGCCAGCGGGCGCGATGGCACAGTCAGAAGCTTCAGTGCAGGCGACTGTTCTTGGCGCTGCCGGCCTTGGCATCGACGCTGCCCAGCAGGTCCTTGCCGCTCATGCCCGCAAACAGCGCGGCGGCGCGCAGCTTGATCTCCAGCAGCTCGGTGGCGCTCACCGAGTATTGGCCAGTGGTCTTGTTGACGTCGATGCGGAACTCGACATCCTTGCCGCTGTGCGACAGCATGCCGCTGGTGAACTCGTAGTCGTTGCTGTCCCAGGGCAGGCCGCGCGAACTCACGTCGTAGTCCTGGTATTCGACGCGGCTGATCTCGCCGCTGGCCAGGTCGAGCGAGCCGGTGGACGAAATGACTTCTTCGGTCTGTTCGTCGGTAATCGCGATCTTCACCTTCAAGTCCACGGCACACACCCCGCTGTTCGAAACGGTGGATTTTCACATGCATGATCAGGGCGGCGGCCTGGCAGCCTTGGCAGGCCCGACAGGCTCGACCCGTTGCGCCCGCCGCAGGTCCAGCACGGTCGATGGGCCGCCGTGCCGATCGGGCACGCTGAGCAGTGTGCGCCCGTCGCGCTTCAGCGTCTGCGCGGCAGCCAGGTCGGGGTCGCCGCCGACTGCGAAGCGGCCGATCGTGCGGCGGATGTCGAGATTCACGAGGTGCAGCACGGTGTTGCTGCCCGGCTCGGGGGCGCTGCGGCCGAGCACGAAGGCGCCGCTGTCGTCGAAGGCCAGTTCGCGCAGCGGTACGTCGAGCCGTGTGCGGCGCGCGCCAAGGTAGCCGGATTCGGCGATGCCTTCACCCAGGCGGTAGTCGTGCACCAGGCCGTCGAAGATCGGCGCAGCCTGGGGGTCGATCGACAGCTCCCAGAGCTCGTTCAGCGTCTCGAAGGCGATGACGAAGCTGCGGCGCGCGGCCACGGGGTGGATGCTGGCCACGGCCGATGGGCCGGTGCGACCGTCGCGGGACGTCGCAGCAATCGTCTTCACGCGCACACCGCGGTCGTAGACGGCGATGCCTTGTTCGTCGGCGGCCACGAGCCAGCGGCCGTCGGCGGATTGCGCCGCGGGACCGGCGGCCATCGCCGCGCCCGCGGCTGCAGCTGCGAATGCCGTCGCCATGCAGACGCCGGCCAGCAACCAGCGCAACACGGCGAGTCTGCCGAATCAGCTCTTCAGGATCATCTCGATGGCGGCTTTCAGGTCAGCGTCATTGATCTTGTCCGGTGGATTCGGTGCCATCGGCACAGGGCCGTAGGCGCCCGAGCCACCCTTGCGCACCTTGTCCATCAACTTGGCTACGACATCCTGGCCCTTGTACTTGGCAGCGATCTCCTTGAATGCCGGGCCGACGACCTTCTTGTCCTTGGTGTGGCAGGCCATGCAGCCGGCCTTGGTCATCGCGTCGTCGACCGGGCCGGCGAGAGCCGGCGCAATGTAGAACGCAGCCAGCGCGGCGAGCAGCAATTTGGTGTTCATGCGTATGTCCTCTGTATCTCAGTAAACGTCGTGCTGCGTGTTGTACACGTTGAAGTGGCCGGTCGGCGTGATCAGGCGCGGATCCTTGATCACGGCCTTGAGCTTGAGCGTCTTGTCGTCGACGATGACCAGCGCGCTTTGCTTGTTCTTGGCACTCCACACCGCGAACCAGACCTCGTCGCCGGCCTTGTTGAACTCGGGCTGCACAACGCGCTTGGCGCCGTCGTCCGTGATGCCGGCCCACTCGGCGATCGGCAGCGTGACGTAACCCTTGTCCAGGTTCTTGATGTCGTACACCGCAACCGCTTGCGAGATCTTCGGGTCGGGGTTCAACGGCGCATCGGAATACAGGTGCGTGCTCTTCGGGTGGCTCTTGATGAACAGCGCGCCGCCGCCCGGGCCTATCAACTTGGCCACCTCCTTGAAGGCGTAGGCCTTGTGCCCCTTCGGGTCGGTAGCGATCAAGGAAATCGTCTCATCGCCCAGGTGACCCGTGGCCCAGACGGGGCCGAACTTCGGGTGCACGAAGTTCGCGCCGCGCCCCGGGTGCGGCGTCTTGCCCACTTCGGTGACAGCGGCCAGCTTGCTGTCCTTGGCGTCGATCACGGAGATCTTGTTGCTGTTGTTGGCCGCCACCATGAAATAGCGCTTGGTCGAGTCCCAGCCGCCGTCGTGCAGGAACGGGGCCGAGCCGATCTCGGTGACCTTCAGCGCGTCGAGGTTGGAGTAATCGACCATCAGCGTCTTGCCGGTCTCCTTGACGTTGACCAGGAACTCGGGCTTGAAGTGGCTGGCCACGATCGACGCCACGCGGGGCTCGGGGTGGTACTCCTGCGTGCCCACCACCATGCCGCGGGTGCCGACGATCCTCAGCGGCTCGAGCGTGTCGCCCTTCATGATCACGAACTGCGGCGGCCAGTAGGCGCCGGCGATCGCCAGCTTGTCGGTGAAGTCGCCCTCCTTGCCCTTGTACTTGCTGGTGTCCACCGAGCGCGCTTCGAGGCCGATGCGGACCTCGGCCACGTTGCCGGGCATGGGCATCCACAGGTCGATCATGTTGATCTTGGCATCGCGCCCGATCACGAACAGGTAGCGCCCCGAGGCCGAGGTGCGTGTGATGTGCACTGCGTAGCCGGTCTTGACGATAGTGATGATCTTCTTGCTGTCGCCGTCGATCAGCGCCACTTCGCCGGTGTCGCGCAGCGTGGTCGAGAAGATGTTGTCGATGTTGTAGCTGTTCATCTTCTTCGTCGGCCGCTGCGCCGGCGGGACGATGACCTTCCAGGTCGCCTTCATCTGCGCCATGCCGAACTCCGGCGGCACAGGGGGGTCGTGCTGCACATAGCGCGCCATCAGGTCGACGGTCTTCTCGTCCATCTCGCCCGAGGTTTGCCAGTTCGGCATCCCGGCCGGCGAACCGTAGGCAATGAAGATCTTCAGATAGTCGGTGCCCTTGCCGATGGTCAGGTCGGGGGTCAGCGGCTTGCCGGTGGCACCTTTGCGCAGCACGCCGTGGCAACCGGCACAACGTTCGAAGTAGATCTTGCGCGCGGTGTCGAACTCGGCCACCGTCATCGGCGGCGCTTTCGGATTCGTGCTCTGGTACATCGCCTCGCCGGCCAACGGCGAGGTGCCGGCCTGGTAGTTCATCTCGGCCGGCGAGACGCTTTTCTTGTCCTGGGCGAAGACAGTTGCGGTCGAAGCCACCAGCACCAATGCGGCAAGTCGGGCGATTCGAGTGAAATGCATTGCGAGTGACTCCGGGTTGTCGCTCGTCGTGATGGCGGGCAGTTGACAGCCATCGTCTGCCCGATCGGCCGGCGTCGCCTTGAATCAGGTCAAGTACATCCAAGCGCTGGCGTCGACGCGAGCGCGGCTGGCAGCGCCTGCATTCGCGGCGGCGCCTCGCGAAATTACTGCTTGACCGCGTTGATGCCTGCCTTTGGGTCGCCGAGCGCGAGCGTGGTTCCGAGAGAGACGAGGTGATAGCGCAAGTTGGTGTAGTCGTCGTGGATCGCAAAGCCGATGGGGTAGTTCTTGCCTGGGACGATCGCGTGGATGCCGACACCGCCGGCGAGCGGGCGTGTGAAGGTGACGGTCCAGGCGCCGCCGTCGTACTTGCCCTCGGCGAGCCCCGGCGCGGCCTGCAGGCGCCGCGACTCGAGCACGTAGCCAGCGCGCGGCGGCTCCGAGCTGCGGAACTGCCACATCTCGAAGAACTTGCCCTCCTTGAGCAGTTGGGTGTACTCGGGCTCGGTCTTCACCTTGTCCCAGCCGCCCCAGGGCTTGTTCTTCATCTCGAGCGACGTACGGCTTTCCTTCAGGTACTTCGTCGGGCCGTCGGGCCGGATATCCAATTCCTTGGCGCGCGGATGCTTCGGCGAATTCACATCCACGTCCGGCATCGAGCGAAGGTCGTTGTGGCAACTCGCCCAGCAGCCGCCGAGTGCGCCGTATTCGACCTTGTGGTCGTCGAGCATCACCGTGAGCTTCACCGCATTCTTCTCATCCATCCTCTTGCCCTTGGCGCTGGGGGGCTGCCACCACTCGAAACGCAAGTAGAGGTTGGTTGCGTCGTAGGCGGCCTGCACCGTCACGGGGATCGAGCCCGCCTTGCCCTTGACTGCGGCGGCGTTGGGCTCGAGCCTCTTGCCGGTGACCATCTTGTTGCCCATGACGACCGCCTCTCCGGTGTGGCAACCGGCGCAGGTTTCACCCTTGCGGATCGCGCGCTTGCCGCCGTGCTCGGGGCTGCCGAACGCCCACTCGATCGAGGCCGTACCCGGATAGAAGACCATGATCGTCTTCCGCGGCACGTCGTTCCAGTCCGGCGCGGCTTGGGCTAGGCCCGACATTGCCAGCAGCGCCACGGCGATGGCCATGGTCACGGTCACGGGCTTGAATGTTCGCATCCTGTTCTCCTGTCAGTGAGGTGGCGACGAATATCCGCGGAGCATGCTAGCCCCGGTATTTCCGCCGAGTTTGCGTTCGCGCAACAAGTGTTGTGCGGGGTGTTCCAGCCAGTGAACGTGCCTGTCGGCGTGATCATCTTCGGGTCCGCGATCACCGGCCTCACCTTGAGCGTGTTGCCTTCAACATTGAACCAAGTCAACCTGCACGCTCACGGCGTGACGTCGACCTGCCCCTTCATCTCCGGGTGCGGGCCGCAGCTATACGGGTAGCTGCCGGGCTTGTCAAAAGTGCGTTGCCAGGATTCGCCGGGAAAGAAACGCTCGCTCTCGAATCCCCCGGGGCCGGTGAAAAGGACGGAGTGCGTGGTGCGCTTCTCGCGGTTGATCCACCTGACCGTCGTGCCGGCCTTGACCGTCAACTGCGCCGGGATGTACTTGTAGTCCAGGACCGCGACCTCGACGGTCTCGGCGGCCGCGGCCAGCGGCGACAAGGCAACACCCGCGAGGGCGAAGGCTGCCTTGCGGCGACTGCAGTGGCCGCGTCGCATCGCGAACTTACTGCTTGGCCGCGCTGATGTCGGCCTTGGCGTCGATGCCCAGCGTGTAACCCAGCGAGACATGATGGAAGCGGCCAGCGGCGTGGTCGTCGTGGATCGCGAAGCCGAAGTTGTAGCTCTTGCCGCTGGCCATTGCGATGTCGCCGTCGCCCCCGCCAGCCAGCTTGCGGGTGAAGACGACGACCCACTCGTCGCCCTTCTTCTCGCCCTTGGCTTCGACCAGGCCCTTGCCGCCCTCCATCACGCGCTTGTCCGCCACATATCCATCGAACTTGGCGCCCTTGCTGGTCCATTGCATCAGGTCGTAATACTTGCCGCCGGCCAGGCTGCCGTCCTTGACGTACTTGGTCTTCTTGTCGTCCTTGACCTCGGGCATGGTGCGCGCGTCGACGTGACAGGTTTCCCAGCAACCGGACAGGTTGGCACCGGCAATCTTGTTGTCTTCAAGCATGAAGGCCAGCTTGACGGGGTTGTCCTTGTCCATCTTCTCCGCGCCGCCGGCCGGCTGCTTCCAGGCGAAGCGCAGGTACAGGTTGGTGCCGTCGTTGGCCGCCTGCACATTGACCGGAATCGAGCCGGCCTTGCCCTTGATCGGGTTGGGCTCGAGCTTCTGGCCGCTGGCCATCTTTTTGCCCATGTCGGCGGCTTCGTCGTTGTGGCAACTGGCACAGGTTTCGCCCTTGCGCAATGCTCGCGCGCCACCGTGCTCGGTGCCTTTCATAATCCACTCGATCGGCGATGCGCCGGGGTAGAAGACGGTGATCGTCTTGCCCGGCACCTTGCCCCAGTCGGGCGCAGCGGCCTGGGCCGACGAGACGGCCAGGCCGGCGACCAGTAGGGCGATTGGCTTGAAAAACAGCGTCGTCATTCTTCTTCCTTCATGCCCTTGGGCTTGTGGTGGGCGATGCCTTTGTGGCAATCGATGCAGGTCTCGTTGTTCTTCACGGCCAGCTCGTGGGACTTCTTGGCACGCGGCTTCTGCTTCTCGACATCCATGCTCTTGAGCGTGTGGCAGTTGCGGCACTCGAGCGAGTCGTTGGCCTTCATGCGGGCCCACTCGCGCTCGGCGAGGTGCAAGCGCTTGGCCTCGAATTTCTCGCGCGTGTCGATGCTGCCGACGGCCTTGCCGTAGAGCTCGCGCGTGGCCTGGATCTTGCGCAGCATCTTCGGGATCCATTCCTTGGGCACGTGACAGTCGGGGCAAGTGGCGCGCACGCCGGTGCGGTTGGTGTAGTGGATCGTGTTCTCGGAATATTCCTTGTAGACGTTGTCGCGCATCTCGTGGCACGAAGTGCAGAAGGCCTCTGTGTTGGTGGCTTCGACGGCCGTGTTGAAACCACCCCAGAACACGATGCCGACGGCCACGCCGACCATCAGCAGGGTCAGCAGCGACCAGCTGCTCGAGGGCGAGCGCAGTCTTTGCCAGAGACCGGTCTTGTTCACGCTGGCGTGCCGCTCAGTAAACGTCGTGCTGCGTGTTCCAGACGTTGAACTTGCCGGTCGGCGTGATCATCTTCGGGTCGGTGATCACCTTCTTCAGCTTGAGCGTCTTGTCGTCGTAGATCACGATCGCCGACTGGTCGGTCTTGCCGCCCCACAGCGAGATCCAGACCTCGTCGCCGGCCTGATTGAACTCCTGGTGCACAGCACGGCGCAGGGCCTTGGTCACCGGCAGGCCCGAGTCCTTGGCCACGTCGATGCGCACCGGCGGCTTGGACAGGTCCTTGATGTCGAAGACGTAGTTCACCTCGGCGTTGTCGCGCTCGGGGTTCATCGGCATGTCGGCCCACAGGTGGGTCGACTTCGGATGCGTCTTGACGAAGAGGTTGCCGGCGCCGGGCATCTTGAGCTCCTCGACGACCTTCCAGTTGTACTGCTTGTACTTGGCGTACTTCGGGTCGTCGGAGGCGGTCGAGATCAGCGAGACGACGTCGCCACCGAGGTGGCCGGTGGCCCAGACGGGGCCGTACTTCGGATGTACGAAGTTGGCGCCACGTCCCGGGTGCGGGATCTTCTTGGTATCGATCAGCGCCGCCAGCTTGCCGGTCTTGGTGTCCACCGCGGCGACCTTGTTGGAGGCGTTGGCGGCGACCATGAAGTAGCGCTTGCTGGCGTCGAAGCCGCCATCGTGCAGGAACTTGGCCGACTCGATGGTCGTCGTCTTCAGGTTCTTGATGTCGCTGTAGTCGACGAGCAGGATCTGGCCGGTCTCCTTGACGTTGACGACCCACTCGGGCTTGATCTGCGAGGCCACGATCGAGGCCACGCGGGGCTCGGGGTGGTATTCGCCGTCTACCGTCATGCCGCGCGTCGAAACCACCTTCAGCGGCTTCAGGGTATCGCCTTCCATGATCGAGTACTGCGGCGGCCAGTAGCCGCCGCCGATCAGGTACTTGTCTTCGAAGCCCTTGAACTTGGAGACGTCGACCGAGCGCGCGTCGGAGCCGATGCGGATGGTGGCCACCGTGGTCGGCTTCTCGAACCACATGTCGATCAGGGTTATCAAGCCGTCGCGGCCGACCGTGTACACATAGCGCCCCGAGGCCGACATGCGCGAGATGTGCACCGCGTAGCCCGTCTTCAGGATCTGCCAGATCTGCTTGGTGTCGCCGTCGATCAGCGCCAGCTCGCCCGTGTCGCGCAGCGTGACGGCAAAGACGTTCTTCAGGTTGATCTTGTTCTGCTGTGTCTTGGGCCGCTGGTCGGGCGGCACCAACAGCTTCCAACTCGCCTGCATGTCGGCCAGGCTGAACTCAGGCGGCACGGGAGGCGGCTGCTGGATGTAGCGCGCCATGATGTCGATCTCTTCCTTGGTCAGGATGTCGTCGTAGTTGACCATGCCGCCCTCGGTGCCGAGCGCGATGATCTTGTCGAGCCGCGCCGTGCCGAGCTTGAGCGTGCCGCCCTCCTGCGTACTGCCGTCGGCGTTCTTCTTGCTCCAGTGCGGCTCGAGGTTCTTGCCGGTGGCGCCCTTGCGCAGCACGCCGTGGCAGCCGGCGCAGCGCTCGAAATAGACCTTCTTGCCAATCTCGAACTCGGCGGCCGTCATTGCCGGCGCCTGTGCAGGCGCGGTCGTCTGTGCGACGCCCAGCAGCGGGGCCGTGGCCAAAAGCAGCGTGGCGATCGGGGTCAGGGACAGTGATTTCATCGGGGCACTCCGTTGGTGGATGTTTGTCATTGGCGGATGCGAAATGGTCTGCTGTCGGGCCTTTCGCTGCCTTAACCTGCTTCAAGTCGCATGCGCTGGTCGATGGCGACAGGCATGACCTATGTCAAGGCAAATTGGCGCGTCGACGCGGATGCTCCGGGTGATGTACACACGCCCTTGTCCGCTCAGGCGGCGCACGCTTTCACCCGTCGAGCTGACTGCGAAGGCATTGAACGCCCCGATCCGTCCAATGGCTGCGCTGCTGTCGCTGGCGCTGTGCGCGGCGGTGCAAGCGCAAGATGCTGTGGCCTCCGAGGGCGGCCGCGCCCCGCAACAAGTGGTGGTGAGTGCGTCGAGATACGCGCAGTTCATCAGTGATCTGCCGCAGTCGGTGGACGTGATCGGCAGCTCGCAGCTTGAAGAAGGCCAGATCCAGGACATCCGCGACGTCGCCAAGATCTTGCCCAATGTGTCGGTCAAGCGCGCGCCGGCGCGGTTCAGCGTCACCGGGCGCGGCAACCCGGTGGGGAACGACGGCAATGCCGGCTTCAGCATCCGCGGCCAGGGCGGCAACCGGGTCATCATGCTGGCAGACGGGGTGCGCCTGCCGCGCAGCTACCTCGTTGGCAGCAATGCGTTCGGCCGCGACACGGTGGCCCTGGGATTGCTCAAGCGCATCGAGGTCGTGCGCGGGCCCGCCTCTGCGCTGTATGGCTCTGACGGCTTGGCGGGTCTGGTCAACTTCATCAGCCACGAGCCGGCCGACTTTCTCGAGGGCGGCGCGGGCGCGGCCAAGGCCCTGGGAGGCAGGGCCTGGCTCAGCTACAGCGGTGACGATGACGAGCGCGGCGTTGGCGCCACGCTGGCCGGACGTTTCAGTGAGCAGGCCGAGTGGCTGGTCACGGTTGCGGGCAATCGGGCCCATGCCTTGGAGAACATGGGCAGCAATGACGCGGCCAATGTCGACCGCACCACGCCCAACCCGCAACAAAGCAGCGGCACGTCACTGCTGGGCAAGGTGGTCTGGCGCGCCGGTGAGGGCCAGCGCCATGTGCTGACGTTGGAGCATGTCGGCAAGGACAACGAAGTGGAACTGCTCTCCAGCCGCGCCAAGCCGCCCTACACCGGCACGCCGGCACAACAGGCGGCACTGGTCGTGGACGAGGACGCGGCCAAGACGATGGAGCGCAGCCGCCTCACCTGGGACGGACGCTTTCCCGTTCAAGCCGCCTGGGCCGACAGCGTGCAGACCACACTGACCTGGCAGGACAGTGCGGCTCGCGACAAGGGCCAGACGGTGCGCAATGATGGTGGCGTGCGTCTGCGCGATATCAGTTATGAAGAACGAGCCTTGCAGGCCACTCTGCAGGCCGACAAGAACGTGCAGATGCCGCCAGGCTGGGCGCAGACCCTCACCTACGGCATTGACCTTGTGCGCACCGACATCAGCAGCTTTGCCGACGGTTCCGACCCCCCGCCGCTGCCGGCCTTTGTACCCAAGAAGTACTTCCCCGACACGCGCGACAGCGCTCAGGCCCTGTATGTGCAGAGCGAGGTGAGCGATGGCCGTTGGACCTTTGTTCCGGGCGTGCGCTTCGATCGCTTCTCGATCAAGGTGCTGAGCCAGGACGGGTACTACCCCACGGTGTCGGCCACGCCAGGTACTTCTCTGTCGGGCTCGGCCACCTCGCCCAAGCTGGGTGTGCTGTGGCGTGCCAACCCAACCTGGGCGGTGTTCGCCAACGCCGCCAGCGGCTTTCGCGCCCCCGAAGGTCAGCAGATCAACAGCACGCTGGAAGTCTCGACCGCCAAACTGTTGCCCAACCCCGATCTCAAGCCCGAGGAGAGTCGCAACCTCGAGCTCGGTCTGCGCGGCCAGCTGGGCGGCTTGTCTCTGGACATGGCCGTGTTCGAGTCACGCTACGAGCAGTTGATCGTCGAGAAGAAGAACCTGGGCACGGCCAACGGGGGTACTGCAACCACCAGCAACCCGACTTTGTTCCAGACCGTCAACATCGAACGCGCCACGATCAGTGGCTTCGAATTCAAGGGCCAGATGACTTGGGGTGCAGCGTTTGGCGGCCAGTGGAGCTCCCCCTTCAGCTACGGTCAGCTACGTGGTACCGACGACACCACCGGACTCAAGCTCAACTACATCGACCCCGCCACGGCACACCTCGGGCTGCGCTACATGAGCGGCAACTGGCACGCACAGCTCGACGTGTTCTGGCAACATGCCAAAGAGGCCTCGGATCTGGGCAGCGCCAGCGTGGGTAATCCACCCAACGTGGGCACGCAGTTCACCATCCCGGCAGCCACCACGCTGGATCTCAGTGGCCAGTGGCGAATTCAGAAGGGCCTGCGTCTCAACTTGGCGGCAATCAACCTGAGTAACCAGAAATACTGGCACTGGTCCGATGTACAAGGCCTGCGCACGGTGCCCGATCTGGCCGATGCCTACACCCAGCCGGGACGGCACTTCAAGGTCTCGCTGGTGGCAGACTTCTGAGCCACTTCAGCATGCCGGATGCCGAGGTGAGATTGAGCCTGCCGCCTGACACCGGTGGAGCAAGATCGCGCGATGATGCTGGCTGAGTTCTACCCGCATATCAAGACGGTGCACGTCGCCTTGGTGGCAACCAGTGGCCTGCTCTTTGCGCTGCGAGGCGCCGCGGTGCTGGCCGGGCACGCTTGGCCGCTGTGCGGGGCATTGCGGCTGAGCAGCGTGGCCATCGACTCGGCGCTGTTGGCCGCCGGCGTCTTGCTCTGGTCGCTGCTGGCGCTACAGCCACTGCGCGACCCCTGGCTCGGTACCAAGCTGCTGCTGTTATTGCTCTACATCGTGCTCGGCTCGTTGGCGCTGAAGCGCGCGCGCACGCAGCGTGGCAGGGCGCTGGCATACGCCGCCGCGCTGGTCTGCTACCTCTACATGATTTCGGTGGCGCTGGCCCATCATCCGTTGGGCTTGCTGCGCAACTTTTTCGGCTGAGGCACCTGAGTGGGCTCGGCGATCGTCGCGCATGCCGGATGGACACTGCTGGCGGCCATTGATGCGATGCCCCGCTTCGATCGCGCCGCGCCTCACCAACATGAAGACTGGGCGCGGCATGTGCCGCAGCGGCTTGCGCTGAACTAGCGCAACTCGCCGAGCTGCGTGTCGCCAATCACATCGCTCGTGCCGCTGTCGTCGAACAGACGCAGCGAGTGCTGGGTGATGCGCTCGCGGAATGACTTGCGCGCAAACAGCTTGGCTTGCGCCTGATCGGGCAAGTCGGTGATGTTGAGGATGTTCTTTGCAATCAGGGTGTCGATCACGTCTTCGATGACGCGCACGAAGTCGGCATCGAGGCGGTGGAAGTCTGCGCCATCGGCCGCGCTCAGGAAGGCGCTGATGTCAGGGTGGTCGGCGGCAAGGAACTCAGCGTCAGCCGACGGCGCGTCGCGCAGCAGGCTGGCGATGGCGCCTTCTTCGTTGCGAGTGATGTAGGGCATGCCGCCAGCGTCGCGCGTCTAGGCGGTCAAGCTTTGCAGTTCAGCGCAGGCCGGCGACGTAGTCGGCAACTGCCTTTATCTCGACGTCGCTCAACCTAGCAGCAATGGCCGTCATCTCGACATTGTTGGCGCGTGCGCCACCGCGGAAGGCAACGAGCTGCGCTTCGGCGTAGTCAGCATGTTGGCCGCCGATCCGCGGGTACTGGGCCGGGATGCCCGCACCGTTGGGGCTGTGGCAACCCGCACATGCCGGCACAGCCTTGTCGGCGATGCCGGCGCGGTAGATCTTCTCGCCCAGCTTGACTGAGTCCTTGTTCTTCGCGAAGCCGGGTTTGGCGCTCTTGCTGGCGTAGAACGCAGTCACGTGTTTCATGTCGTCATCCGACAGCGTGCTGGCGAAGCCCTTCATGATCGCGTTGTTGCGCTTGCCGGACTTGAACTCCTGCAATTGCTTGAGCAGGTACTCACGGTGCTGGCCAGCCAGAATCGGGTTGGCGGGGCTGCCGCGCGAGCCGTCAGCGGTGTGGCAGGCGGCGCAGACTTGCGTCGATATCGCCTGGCCTCTGGCGAGGTCGGGCTTGGTGGCGGGCGCGGCGGCAGGCGTTGCGGCCAACGCCGGTGCGGCCAGCATAGCGGTCAAAACCAGGGTGGAAAGAGCCATCATCATGGGTGTGCGGGCTTGGTGTAGGGAGGTTGCGGCAGGCGCAAAACGCGCGAATTTTACAATGCCGCATGAACAGCACCCCCGATGCCAAGACCGCCCTGGCCTGGACCCACACCGCGCGCTTCCTCACAACGGCCAGTCAGCTCGATCAACTGCCCGTACACGAGCTGCCCGAAATCGCCTTCGTGGGTCGCAGCAACGCTGGCAAGTCCACCGCGATCAACCGCCTGGCGCAACAGAAGCGCCTGGCCTTCGCGTCGAAAACACCGGGGCGCACGCAGCACATCAACCTGTTCGCACTCGGCCCGAAGGACGCGCCCAATGCCTACTTTGCTGACTTGCCGGGCTACGGCTACGCGGCCGTCGAGCGCGCGGCCAAGCTGCGCTGGCAACAGGTGATGGCCGGCTATCTGGCCGTGCGACGCAGCCTGTCGGGTGTCGTGCTGATGATCGATCCTCGACTGGGCTTGACCGATCTCGACCGCCAACTACTGGCCTGGGTGGCGCCGAGGATCGGTACGGGTGAAATCAAGCTGCTCGTGCTGTTGACCAAGGCCGACAAGCTGTCGCGCAAAGAGGCCGACGCGGCAGTGCGTGCGGCCACCGCGACGCTCGCCGACCTGTCGACCGACGACGCCGACATCGGCGTGTTGCTGTTCTCCGCATTGAACAAGAGTGGCGTCGATGACGCGGCGACCACCCTGCACGGTTGGGTGCACGCGTGAGTCGGCGCACGGGCCGGGGCACTCCACTGACCATCGAGGTATTCGACCAGGCGCTGCCGCACGGCATCAGCTTGTCCTGCCGTGCCTGCGGTGCCGTTGACGCGCCGCGGCGCGTGATGTTGCTGCATGGATTTCCCGAAGGCGCATTCATCTGGGACGAGGTGATGCAAGGTGTGGCCAGCGCAGCGCGCTGCGTCGCGCCGAACCTGCGCGGCTACGAACGATCGAGCGCGCCGACAGATGTCCAGGCATACCGAGCCAAGCATCTGGTCACCGACATCGCAGCCCTGATCGAAGTGATCGGCGCGCCGATCGATTTACTGGTGGCGCATGACTGGGGTGGCGCCGTGGCCTGGAGCCTGGCAGCGCAACGGCCCGAGTTGATCAATCAATTGCTGATCATTAACTCACCGCACCCGGCGACGTTTCTGCGTGAGTTGCGTGGCAACCCGGCGCAGCAGGCTGCCAGTGCTTACATGAACTTTCTTTGTCGGCCAGATGCAGCGGCACTGCTGGCCGAGAACGACTTCGCGCGCTTGTGGCCGTTCTTCACCAACATGGGTGGCTCGTCTTGGTTGGGCGACGCTGGGCGCGCGCAGTACCGCACGCTGTGGCAGCAGGGGCTGCAGGGCCCGCTCAACTACTACCGCGCCTCGCCGTTGAGGCCGCCGTCATCGGCAACTGACGCGATCCACACGCTGGCGCTTGCACCCGGGTTGGTCACCGTGAACTTGCCGACGACAGTGCTGTGGGGCGACGCGGACATCGCTTTGCCGACCGCGCTGCTCGATGGACTCGACGCGTTTGTCAGTCAGCTCGACGTGTTGCGTGTGGCCGGCGCCAGCCATTGGATCGTGCATGAGCGGCCAGCGCTGGTGGTTGAAACCGTCGCCCGCCTCTTGGCCGTCACACCACGACGTACTGGCCCTTGAAGTAGCGCACCGCCGACTGCAGGTGTTCGCGCAACTGCGGGAACAGCTCGGACGACGACTCGGTGGCGTAGATGCTGCGCTGGCGCTCGCTGGGCGAGATGCCGACGTTGACCAGACAGGCCGCCTGGCCCTGGCTGTATTCGAGCAGGTCAGGCGCCACGAAGCGCACGGCCCAGCCGTCGGAGCAGGATACGGCGCCATCGGCGCGGGCTTGAAGCTGTGGGGTCATCACGAGGTCTCCACGCGGGGCAAGGAGAAGCATTCGGTTGCAGTCCATGGGCCTGCTTTCGAACACAGCGCCCCGCGCCAGGAGGGACGCAAGATGCATGCTCGGCTGGGCGCGTGAACTTCTCACGCGGGCTGGTGCAAAAATCGTCAGTCACGGCCGGTTGTTGAACAACACGATGTCGGTTTGGCCGCCGCGCTCGAGGATCTGCGCAATTCACCGTTGCGAGGGCTGAGTTCGAGCGGCGACGAGATGCGCGCAGTGCAATGTCGGGTGCCCATAGAGCGAAAAAGCCCGCGGCTTGCGCCGCGGGCTTCGGTCAAACACGCCGGAGCGTGGATTACATGTCCATACCGCCCATGCCGCCCATGCCACCCATGCCGCCAGGCATGCCGCCGCCTGCGCCGGACTCTTCCTTCGGCGCTTCGGCGACCATGGCTTCCGTGGTCAGCATCAGCGCGGCCACCGACGCGGCGTTCTGCAAGGCCAATCGGGTCACCTTGGTCGGGTCTAGGATGCCCATCTCGATCATGTCGCCGTAGGTGTCGTTGGCGGCATTGAAGCCGTAGTTGCCCTTGCCGGCCATGACCGCATTGACGACGACGCTCGGCTCACCACCCGCATTGGAAACGATGATGCGCATCGGTTCTTCGATCGCGCGCAGCACGATCTTGATGCCGGCGTCCTGATCGTGGTTGTCACCCTTGATCGTGCCAGCGGCCTGCCGGGCACGCAGCAACGCGACGCCCCCGCCAGCGACGATGCCTTCTTCGACGGCCGCGCGCGTGGCGTGCAGCGCGTCTTCGACGCGGGCCTTCTTCTCCTTCATCTCAACCTCGGTGGCAGCACCAACCTTGATCAGCGCCACACCGCCGGCCAGCTTGGCCACGCGCTCTTGCAGCTTCTCGCGGTCGTAGTCGCTGGTGGCTTCTTCGATCTGGATGCGAACCTGCTTGACGCGGGCTTCGATGTCGGCCGCAGCACCGTTGCCATCGATGATGGTGGTGTTTTCCTTGCCGACTTCGACGCGCTTGGCCTGACCCAGGTCGGCCAGCGTGACCTTCTCGAGCGTCAGGCCGACTTCTTCGGCGATGACCTTGCCGCCGGTCAGGATGGCGATGTCTTCGAGCATGGCCTTGCGACGGTCACCGAAGCCGGGCGCCTTGACGGCGACGACCTTCAGGATGCCGCGCAGGGTGTTGACCACCAAAGTGGCCAGCGCCTCGCCTTCGACTTCCTCGGCCACGATCAGCAGCGGGCGTCCCGCCTTGGCCACCGCTTCGAGCGTCGGCAGCAGGTCGCGGATGTTGCTGATCTTCTTGTCGAACAGCAACACGTACGGGTTATCGAGCAGCGCGGCCTGCTTCTCGGGGTTGTTGATGAAGTAGGGGCTGAGGTAGCCGCGGTCGAACTGCATGCCCTCGACGACTTCGAGTTCGTTGTCGAGCGACTTGCCGTCTTCGACAGTGATCACGCCTTCCTTGCCGACCTTGTCCATCGCGTCAGCAATGATCTTGCCGATCGACTCGTCGGCGTTGGCCGAGATCGAACCGACCTGAGCAATCTCCTTGCTCGTCGTGGTCGCCTTGGAGGCCTTCTTCAACTCGGCGACCAGGGTCACGACGGCCTTGTCGATGCCGCGCTTCAGGTCCATCGGGTTCATGCCGGCGGCCACGTACTTCATGCCTTCGCGAACAATCGCCTGGGCCAGCACGGTGGCGGTGGTGGTGCCGTCGCCGGCGTTGTCGCTGGTCTTGGAAGCGACTTCCTTGACCATCTGCGCGCCCATGTTCTGGAGCCTGTCCTTGAGCTCGATTTCCTTGGCCACCGACACACCGTCCTTGGTCACGGTCGGGGAGCCGAACGAGCGCTCAAGCACTACATTGCGACCCTTGGGGCCCAGAGTCACCTTGACCGCGTTGGCCAGGATGTTCACGCCTTCAACCATGCGGGCACGGGCCTCGCCGCCGAAGACCACGTCTTTTGCTGCCATGTCTATTTCTCCGAAGTCTGTGGGGGGTCGATTACTTGGCGACGACTGCGAACAGGTCGTCTTCCTTCATGACGAGCAACTCGTCACCGTCGACCTTGACGGTCTGGCCGCTGTACTTGCCGAACAGCACGCGGTCACCGACCTTGACGTTCATGGCGTTGAGTTCGCCCTTGTCGTTGCGACGGCCGGGCCCGACTGCCAGCACTTCGCCCTGATCGGGCTTCTCAGCGGCGTTGTCGGGGATCACGATGCCTGAGGCGGTCTTGGTTTCTTGCTCGAGGCGCTTGACGATCACGCGATCGTGCAACGGACGAAGTTTCATGCTTTCATCTCCAGTGGGCTCAAAGTGAG
>Ga0209254_10000363_pt1 | contig 35565 bp, 25 predicted proteins | sample FrelakmetDIP11DI_FD_187148 | JGI IMG/M metagenome (GOLD analysis project Ga0209254, IMG submission 187148) | Freshwater lake sediment microbial communities from the University of Notre Dame, USA, for methane emissions studies - DIP11 DI (SPAdes)... | ecosystem: Environmental > Aquatic >... | reverse complement strand
ATGAAGTACGGCGACAGGTAGCCGCGGTCGAACTGCATGCCCTCGACGATGTCGAGCTCGTTGTTCAGGCTCTTGCCGTCCTCGACCGTGATCACGCCTTCCTTGCCGACCTTGTCCATCGCGTCGGCAATGATCTTGCCGATCTCGGCATCGGCGTTGGCCGAGATCGCGCCGACCTGGGCGATCTCCTTGCTGGTCGTCGTCGGCTTCGACAGCTTCTTCAGCTCGTTGACCGCGGCGATGACCGCCTTGTCGATGCCGCGCTTCAGGTCCATCGGGTTCATGCCGGCGGCGACGTACTTCATGCCTTCGGCGACGATCGATTGCGCCAGGACAGTCGCGGTCGTGGTGCCATCACCCGCGGCATCAGAGGTCTTGGAAGCGACCTCCTTGACCATCTGCGCGCCCATGTTCTCGAACTTGTCCTTCAGTTCGATTTCCTTGGCGACCGAGACGCCATCCTTGGTCACCGTCGGGGCACCAAAGCTGCGCTCAAGCACCACGTTGCGGCCCTTCGGGCCGAGAGTCACCTTCACCGCATTGGCGAGGACATTGATTCCGCGGACCATCTTGTGGCGCGCGTCGTCGCCGAAGAAAACTTGCTTGGCTGGCATGTCGAAAAGCTCCGCTCAAAAGTTGTCAAAGGGATCGGGCGCCGCCGGCGGCCGATCTAGTCCAAGCGTCGCCGTCAGGCGATCACTCCCATCAGATCTTCTTCACGCATGACGAGGAGTTCCTCGCCCTCGACCTTCACGGTCTGGCCGGCGTACTTGCCGAACAGAACCCGGTCGCCGACCTTGACGTCGAGCGCAATCAGCTTGCCGTTCTCGTCGCGCTTGCCAGGGCCAACAGCGACGATCTCGCCCTGGTCCGGCTTCTCGGCTGCGGTATCGGGGATCACGATCCCCGAGGCGGTCTTGCGCTCCTGATCCAGACGCTTGACGATCACCCGATCGTGCAACGGACGAATTTTCATAAAGTCTCCTGATGTGCGAACAAATGTCCTGAAAAATCAGGAACATAAAGAGAGTAAACACTCACGAACCACCATCGGACGGCAGGGCCGCCAGACGCCGAAACAGAGGAGCACCGAAGTTGCTAGCACTCCCCTTAGGCGAGTGCTAATCATAAGGACGGTTCCGGTTCTCTTCAAGCCGGCTGCCGATCGGGTCTTTTCCGAAAGGGTTCAGCATCTACATCATCGGCCGCATCCGAGGGTCCGCCACCGAGCAGATCGCGATCGCACGACTGCGCTACGCGGGGCGTTCATCACGAGGGACTAATCCACGCAGCGGCTTCCCGCCGCGCGGCGCCTGCGGCACGCTTGCGCGAAATTGCCGCAATGGCGGCAGACCTGCCGGCCGGCAGACAATCGCCGCGCCGCACCTTCGGAAGACGGTCCAGTGGCATTTTTCGACGGCAAGAACGCCTTCAAGCGCACCCAGGCCCGGCGCACCGGGTTCCTCCATTCCGTGCTGAGCTTCACACGGCTTGAGATCCCGGCCCTCGAGATCTTCGAGACGGCGGTCGCCTTCGCGCCGGACACCGACCCGATCACGGCGCACCGAGACCTCGCCGATGTGTTCGGCCGCAAAGCGGGCGAGGGCGAATTCCTGTTTCGCGCCGACAGCACGATCGCCGGGCGCTACTGGGTCCAGTCGGCCGCGCCCTGGACCCGCTGGCCCGCGACTGCGGTCAGCGCTCTTGAGCCCAAGCGGGTCGTCATCCAGCTCGCCGAGGGACTGATGTACCGATTCACGCTTCAGGTCTGTGCCGGCCGTGTGAGCATGGCGGGGGCCGAAAAGAAGATCGAGCCGTTCGTCACCAGCGAGGACGTCGAGGCCTGGTTGCGCGCTAACGCCCCGAAGTACGGCTTCAAGCCGCTGATGCTCGACGTGTCCATGCAGGCACTGCGCTTCGCCCACCGCGGCCAGAAGGTCAAGATCGACTACGCGCAGGTCGAAGGCGCCCTGGAAGTCGCCGATCCCGAGGAATTCCGACGCCGGGTCGGCCAGGGTTTCGGACACCACCGCCGCGCCGGCCTCGGACTGATGCAACTGATGGTCTGAAGCCCGCCGCGAAGGCGGCACTATTCTGCGCCTCGGCGCCGCACCCCTTGTGCAGGCGTGGCCCAGCCCAAAGATGGGCGAGAGGAGGCGCATCGTGCTCGACACCACGCAGCAGAACTTCACCCGCGACGTGATCGACGCGTCGCACGAGTCCCCGGTTCTGGTCGATTTCTGGGCACCGTGGTGCGGGCCGTGTCGCACTCTGTCGCCACTACTGGCCACGATCGAGGCCGAGTTCGAGGGCAGGCTGAAGGTTGTCAAGCTCAATGTCGACGACAACCAGGAACTCGCCGCCCGCTTCGGCGTGCGCAGCATCCCGTATGTCGTGGCGTTCATCGACGGTCAGCCCGTTGACTCCTTCGTCGGCGTGCTCCCTCCCGAGGCGTTGCGCCAGTTTGTCGGACGGCTGGTGCCTGACCCGGCAGAGATCGAACGGCGCAGGGCGCAGCAGTTGATCGAAGAGGGCAATGTCAGCGGCGCCCTCGGCGCACTGCGCGCAGCGATCGCACTCGATCCGGATCGAGACGCGGCGCGGCTGGACTTGGCGCAACTTCTGCTCGAACGTTCGCCGGAGGGCGGGAATCTCGACGAAGCCGCCGCCAGCCTCGGCAGCATTTCTTCGGCCGGCAAGCTCGAACCACGCTGGCTTGCCTTGAACACCCAGTTGCAGAGCCAGCGCCGAGCCGCCGAGCTGCCGCCCGCCGAGGTATTGCAGACGCGCATCGCTGCCGATCCGGCCGACCTGCAGGCCAGGCTCGATCTCGCCAACCTGCTTGTCGCGCGGCGCGCCTTCGAGGCGGCATTGGAGCAGCTACTGGCGATCGTCGAGCGAGATCGGGGTTTCGGTGACGACATCGGTCGGCGCACCATGCTGTCGGTGTTCGACCTGGCCGCCGACCAGTCGCAACTGGTGTCTTCGTTCAGACGCAGGCTGTCTGCGGCGCTCAACCGCTAGAAGCGGCACACCTGCGTGCGCCGTTAAGCTACGCGCATGCCTGTGTGCCCCATCCGTTGTCCGCGTTCGACGCTCGTCGCCGTGCTGAATGCGCAGCGCCGCGTCCGGCCGGTTCTCGTCGTTGTCGCCGCGCTGCTCGGCGGCTTGGCGCACGCACAGGAGGAAACGGCGCGCCGCGCGGTTCCCGAACCGGTGAACGCCGCGCTGCGCAGCGCGGCGATTCCTGCGGCCGCTTCGGCCATCGTCGTGCTGCCTCTTGCGCCCGGCGGCGTGACCATCGAGGCAAACGAGTCGCAGCCGCTCAATCCAGCCTCGACCATGAAACTGGTCACGACCTATGCGGCGCTGGCGCTGCTCGGTCCAGCTTACGCCTGGCGTACCGAAGCCTTCGCCACCGGCGCACTGCGCCGCGATGTCCTCGAAGGCAGCCTCGTGATCCGCGGCAGCGGTGATCCGAAGCTGGTGATCGAGAACCTGTGGCTGATGATCCAGCGCATCCGCGGCTACGGGATCCGCGAGATCCGCGGCGACGTGGTGCTCGACCGGTCGGCCTTCGAGCTCGCGGCGCACGATCCGGGCGATTTCGACGGTGAACGACTGCGGCCGTACAACACCGGCCCGGACGCGCTGCTGCTGAACTTCAAGGCGGTCACCCTCGGCTTCGTTCCCGATCCCGAGACGCACAGTGCGCGCATCGTGCCATTGCCGCTGCTGGCCGGCATGACGCTGCCGCCCAGCGTGCGCGCGATCGACGGGCCGTGCGGCGACTGGCGCGCGAAGCTGAAGGCGGATTTCGCCGATCCGATGGCGCCCGTATTCCGCGGCGCCTATCCGCTTGCCTGCGGCGAGCAGTTGTTGCACCTGTCGGTGCTCGATCACGGCCGCTACTTCTCGGCCGCGTTCGCTGCGCTGTGGCAGAGCGCGGGCGGAAGCTGGATCGGCAGGCTGCGCGAGGCCCCGGTGCCGTCGGATGCGCGCCGCATCGCAGTGCATGAGTCGGCGCCACTCGCCGAAGTCATCCGCGATGTGAACAAGTTCAGCAACAACGTGATGGCGCGGCAGATCTACCTGACGCTCGGCACTGAAGCGGGCCGGCAGCCGGCCAGCGCGGCACGAGCCGAGGCCGCCCTGCGCGCTTGGCTTGACAGCCGCGGCCTTGCCATGCCCGAACTGGTGCTGGAGAACGGCTCCGGCCTGTCGCGCATCGAGCGCATCTCGGCCGGCAGCCTGGCCCGCCTCCTGCGCCACGCCTTTGCCAGTCCGCTGATGCCCGAGTTCATGGCATCGCTGCCGTTGGTCGGCGTCGACGGCACGATGCGCAAGCGCAACGGCGCCGCCGGCAACGCACACATCAAGACCGGGTTGCTGGCCAACGCGCGCGCGATCGCCGGCTATGTGCACGCCGCCAGCGGAAGGCGCTACGCCGTGGTGGCAATCATCAACCACCCCAACGCCCGCGAGGGCCAGGCCGTGCACGACGCGCTGCTGCAGTGGATCTTCTCGAATGGTTGATCGGCGACCCGTGACCGGCTTTGACTCGCCCGCGCGGCTCGTGTTGTCCACCACACAGTCGATTACCGCATTTCGGCCGAAGGTTGCCCTGCGTTTTCCGTTCACCGGTCACGGGTCACCGGTCACGATCCATACTTGATCGTGCATCCGTAAGCCTGCGTCGACGGCGCCGACACGGGTCTGCCGGCGCGCAGTTCGGCAAATGCCTGCACCACGTAGTTATTGGCCGTCTTCACATCGGCCGGGTTGGCACTGCGCTTGTCATCGATCGCGCCGGCGTAGACGAGCAGGCCTTTCGGGTCGATCACGTACATGTGCGGCGTGGTCTTGGCACCGTAGGCGCGACCGACCGTGCCGTCCGCATCGAGGGCCGCGATCGATGCCGCCGCGCCCTGCTTCTGCAGCCAGGACTTCTGCTCGGCCGGCTTCAGGTACTCGGAGTGCGAGGCGGCGGTCGAGTTGATCACGATCCAGTGCACGCCTTCCGCCGTGAAGCGCTTCTGCAACGACTGCATGTTGCCGCTGCCATAGTGCTTCTCCACGAACGGGCACGACGGGTTGGTCCATTCGAGCACCACATACTTGCCGCGCAGGTCGGTCAGCGCCACCTTGCGGCCGTCGAGATCGGTCAGCGTGAATGAGGGCGCAGGCTGGCCGGCAATGGCCTGGGCCAGCGCCGGAAGGGGCACGGCAGCCAGCAAGGCAATGGAAAGAAAGACACGTCGCAGCATCATCGACTCCCCGTTGCGGGTAATTCAGGTCAGAGGCGGCCGAGCGCATCGAGCACGATGCGTTCGGTCAGCAGTTCCGGCAGCACATGCGTCGCACCGCTGCGGTCGTAGAGCACGTACAGCGGCACGCCGTTGCGGTTGAAGCGGGCCAGTTCGCGGGTGATCTCGTCGTCGCGGTTGGTCCAGTCCGCGCGCAGCAGTGTCACTTCGTATCGTGCGAATGCGTCCCGCACCGAGTCGCGCCCGAGCACCAGCCGCTTGTTGGCCTGGCAGGTCACGCACCAGGCCGCTGTGAAGTCGATGAACACCGGCTTGCCTGAAGCGAGCGTCGCCTCCTGCGCGGGCCGACTCCACTGCTGCCAGCCGGCGGCCTCTCCGACCTTGGCGAGGTCACCCGCGGAAGACGCCGCGCCTGACCACGTCATCGCGAACACCGCGTAGAGCGCCAGCGGAGCGGCGGCCAAAGCCACCCAACGCCAGCGCCTTGCACCGGTCTGCACCAGGCCGAAGGCCCACGCAGCCAGCGCGGCCAGCACGAGCCCGCCGAGCACCAGCGCCACGGCATCGATGCCGACCTGCTGCGCCAGCACCCATAGCAGCCAGACGCAGGTCGCGAACATCGGGAACGCCATCACCTGCTTGAAGCGCAGCATCCACACCCCGGGGCGCGGCAGCTGCTTCAACAGTGCCGGCATCCAGGTCAGTGCCACATACGGTGCCGCCATGCCAACACCGAGAATCGCGAACACGGTGAGCGCCAACGGCGCCGGCTGTGTCACCGCGTAGCCGAGGGCCGCGCCCATGAACGGCGCCGTGCAGGGTGCAGCAACCACCACCGCGAGCAGTCCGGTTGCGAAGCTGCCACTCAGGCGGTCGCCCTGCAGCCGCTGCGCCGCGCTGCTCGAGGCCAGCGCGCCGCCGAAGCTGAACTCGAAGGCGCCGAGCAGGTTCAGGCCGATCAGGAAGAACAGCAACGTCAGCGCCGCGATGACCCATGGGGTCTGCAGTTGGAAACCCCAACCGAGCTGCTCGCCAGCGCCGCGCAAACCGATCAGCAGGGCGGCCAGCAGCACGAAGCACAGCAGCACTCCGGCGGCGAAGGCACCGCCGTGGGCGCGCAGCGACGCATGCGGCAGTTGCGCCGCGTCTTCGGCGCGCTGGTGCTGCGTCAGGCTGACGAGCTTCAGGGACAGCACTGGGAACACGCAGGGCATCAGGTTAAGGAACAGGCCACCGATGAACGCACCGACAAGCGCGAGCCAGAGCGTCATGGCAGTCGCGCCGCCGTCGCCTGCCACCGGCGCGGCCGCGGCCTGCGCCACTTGGGCCACGACGCCGGTGACCACCGGCAGATCGATCACGCCCGCCCAACCGCCCTTGTCGCCCGCGGCGGGTCCGCCGTTGGCGACCAGCACACCCTTCAGCCGCGTGAACTCCACGGCCGACGGCGCCGCGGCGGTCAGGTACAACGACGCGCCGTCGGCCTCCGTGCGCAGCGTCTGCGCCGCAGCCGGCTCGATACGCCCCTCCTCGAGAGGGAAGAACTCCAGGCGCTGCACCGGGGAGGCGGGCCGGAAGGCGACACGGATTCGTCCGGCTTCGATCGTCGCCGACGCCCCGTCGAGAGCGGCCGGCTGCGGAACCTGCGCCCGAGCACTGGCGAACAGGGCGGCGTGGCGCGACGGCGCCGCCGCGGCACGCACCGGCAGCGAGAGCCTCAGATCGGCGCCTCCGGGAATGCAGACGTCCTTGCAGATGAGCCAGTCGGCACGAGCCTTCACTTGCACCGTCTGCCCGGCGGGGACATCTGCCGGGACCGCAAGCTGAACTGGCAGCAGCAGGTCGCCCTCGTAGCCGAAGTTCATCAGTGGCCCAAGGGGCAACCGCTTCGGCACCGGCCACTCGACCGGCCCGGCCGTGAAGCCGGCGGGGAGTTGCCAGTTGATGATCGTCGGCAGGCCCGAATCACCCGGAACCCGCCAGTACGTGTGCCAGTGGGGGTCGTGCCTGATGCGCAGCCCGACAGCGAGCGCAGTGCCGGGAACGACTGCATCGGCAGCGGCGATGAGTTCGACCTCGGCATTGTCGACGCGCATGGGCTGCGCACTGGCGGTCGCCGCAGCGATGAGCAGTGCCACCGCCAGCAGGATGCGGTCAAGGAAGGTCATCATGCCTTCGTCAGCGGACGCGCCGCCAAGTTCCCTCAGCGGAGCAGCCCGAATGCCTGTCGCGCCACCGCCACAGTCTCGGCGATCACTGCATCGTCGTGAGCCGACGACACAAAGCCGGCCTCGAAGGCTGACGGCGCCAGGTACACGCCGCGCTCCAGCATCGCGTGAAAGAAGCTGTTGAACCGGTCTTTGTCGGTGGCCATGATCTGCGCGTAACTCGCCGGCACCGAGTTCGTGAAATAGATGCCGAACATGCCGCCGACCCGGTCGGCGCAGAAGGTCACGCCGGCCTCGCGCGCCGCACCCGCCAGGCCGTCGACCAGCGCCTGCGTGCCTATGCCGAGGCGCTCGTAGAAACCCGGTGCCTGGATGAGCTTCAGCGTGGCCAGACCACAGGCCACGGCTACCGGATTGCCGGACAGCGTGCCCGCCTGGTAGACGGCCCCAAGCGGCGCGAGGTGTTTCATCACCTCGCGCGAGCCGCCGAAGGCCGCCAGCGGCATACCGCCGCCGATCACCTTACCGAGCACGGTGAGGTCCGGCGTGACGCCGTACAGGGCCTGCGCGCCGCCGAGGGCGACGCGAAAGCCCGTCATGACCTCGTCGAACGCGAGCAGCGCGCCGTGCTTCGTGCACAGGCTGCGCATCGTCTGCAGGAACTCCGGCGTGGCGCGCACCAGGTTCATGTTGCCGGCCACCGGCTCGACGATCACGCAGGCGATGTCGTCGCCGTGCTGTCGGAACGCGTCTTCGAGCTGCTGGCAGTCGTTGTAGTCGAGCACGAGTGTGTGCTGGGTGATCTCCGCCGGTACGCCGGCCGAACTCGGGTTGCCGAAAGTGAGCAGCCCCGAGCCGGCCTTCACCAGCAGGCTGTCGGCGTGCCCGTGGTAGCAACCTTCGAACTTGATCAGCTTGCGCCGCCCGCAGCCCGCCCCGGCGGCTCCACGAGCCAGCCGGATTGCGCTCATCGCCGCCTCGGTGCCGGAGGAGACGAGTCGCACCTGCTGCATTGACGGCACCAGGCGCACCAGTTCCTCGGCCATCTCGACCTCGCCCGCGGTCGGCGCCCCGTATGACAGACCTCGGGAAGCAGCCTCCTGAACAGCTCGCACCACTTCCGGATGGGCGTGACCGACGATCATCGGCCCCCACGAGCCGATGTAGTCGATGTAGCGGCGCCCATCGGCATCCCAGAAGTGCGGACCCTGCGCGCGAGTGACGAAGCGGGGCGTCCCGCCGACCGAGCGAAAGGCCCGCACCGGCGAGTTGACGCCGCCGGGAGTCGTCTGCTGGGCGCGGCGGAAGAGTTGTTCGTTGCGATCCACGATTGGCACCAGGAAAGCGGAAAAGGCGGCAAGTTTACGCAGCGGGGATGCACCTCGGCGGACGGCGCCGGCCGCTGCCCGCCTGCACGGCATCCTCGCCTGCTGCGCGAGATTGGATCTAGTCCATAAACATGAACGTCCGAGCGCTCGTCACGTGGAGAGCCCGGGCTATGATCGCTCGCCAAGAGTGTGAGTCAACACGAACACGTTAGTCGACGCGACGGGAAATGGCAGCTGAAGCGGGCAAACGCGCATGGATGTGTCTGATCTGCGGCTGGATCTACGACGAGGCCGCCGGATTGCCGGACGAGGGCATTGCTCCGGGCACACCGTGGGAGCAGATCCCGCCGAACTGGACTTGTCCCGAATGCGGCGCCCGAAAAGAAGACTTCGAGGTGGTCGAGATCTGAAGCGCGACACGCAGACTGACGCCCGCTGAACGACCCCTGGACCTTTCCCTGTCCCGCAACGCCCGTCGAGATACCGACTCAAGCCCGGAGTAATTGCATGGCGGCAAACGATTTCACCGCGATTCGCGGCACGCGCGTGATGGTGATCGACGATTCGAACACGATCAGGCGCAGCGCCGAAATATTCCTCAAGCAGGCTGGCTGCGAGGTGATCCTGGCCAACGACGGTTTCGAGGCCCTCGCCAAGATCAACGACCATCAGCCGGCGATCATCTTCTGCGACATCCTGATGCCGCGGCTCGACGGCTACCAGACCTGTGCGCTGATCAAGCGCAGTCCGCGCTTCTCGAAGACGCCGGTGGTGATGCTGTCGTCCAAGGATGGCCTGTTCGACCGCGCGCGCGGACGCATGGTCGGATCGAGCGAGTACCTGACCAAGCCGTTCACCAAGGACAGCTTGCTCAATGCGGTGCTGCAGCACTCGGCGGCGACGATCGCCCTGACCTGACGCCGGAGCCGATCCCATGCCAATCAAGAAGGTCCTTGTCGTCGATGACTCGCCCACTGAGCGTTACTTCCTGACCGAACTGCTGACCAAGAACGGCTTCCACGTCTCGGCGGCAGAGAACGCCGAAGAAGCGCTGATCAAGGTCAAAGCCGTGGAGCCCGACCTGATTCTGATGGACGTCGTAATGCCGGGCCAGAACGGCTTCCAGCTGACTCGTCAGATCACGCGCGATCCCGGCACGCAGCACATCCCGATCATCATGTGCACGAGCAAGAACCAGCAGACCGACCGCATCTGGGGGCTGCGCCAGGGCGCGCGCGATTACGTGACCAAGCCGGTCAAGGCCGAAGAGCTGCTCGACAAGATCGCTGCGATAGGGTGTGCATGAACGCGCCGATGGAACACCCGAAGCAACTCGCCAGCCTGCGCGACTTTTCGGCGCAGCTGGCGCAGCGCCTGAGCGAGACTGCGGCACCGGAGCCGGCGGAGGCGCGCCTGGGCGTGCATATCGGCAGCCGCGGCTATCTGGTCGCGATGACCAGCATCGGCGAGGTCGTGCCCGTCTCGGGCATCGCGCGCGTGCCTTGGACACGACCCTGGTTCCGCGGTCTCGCGAACGTCCGTGGCCGGCTGGTCGGCGTCTACGACCTGCAGCAGATGGCCGGCGGCGAACCCCTGCCCAACGAGCAGGCCCTGCAGTTGCTGGTGCTGGGAGAGGCGCTGAAGCTCAATGCGGCATTGCTGATCACGCGCGCATTCGGTCTGCGCAACGCCAAGGATCTCGATGTCTTGCCGGAAACCGACGAGGAAGCACCTTGGGTCGGTGCACGCTACCGGGACGCCGGCGGCATGACATTGACCGAGTTGAATCTGGCGCGACTGGCAACCGACGAACGCTTTGCGTCGATCGGCATCTAGGCGCAACGAAGAAGAGTGATGGACTGACAGCCCGGCCAGCAGTGTCGGGTCAGGCGCGGAAAGGATGGCTGAACAGATGGGAACCATGGACGCGAAGGAAGTTGGCGATCCGCCTGCCGCGGGGCCGATCACGGTGCAGCCGTTCCGCTACACCGAGTTCGCCGGGCCGGGAGGGCGACCGCCGATCGAACCGGCGGTCGCGCCGGCGCCAAAGGCCAAGCGCAGCGGCCCCGCCCAGCCTTCAGCCGCGCCAAAGCGCGGCACGTGGGCCTCGCGGCTGCTCGAGCGCGCTCAGCGCATTGACCTGCCCGGCCTCGGTCGCCGGCCGCTCGGCCAGCAGTTGCAGATGCTGGTTCTGCTGCTCGTGCTGTTCGTGTCGCTGAGCGTCGTCATGCTGGTCCTTGACCGTCGCGCGGCCCGGCTGCAGGTGGAGGAGGCGGAGCAGCTCGCTGCGGTCGCCGTGCACAGCCAGCGGCTGGCCCGCGCGGCAACCGGCGCCAGCGAAGGCAACGCCGCGGCATTGGCGGAACTGAAAGACAGCCGTGAGCAGATTGGCGAACTGCTGCAGACGCTCAATCGCAGTGCCTCGGGACCGGTGGCCACCGAACTGTCCCGCTTCGTGGAAACGTGGAAGCCGCTCGATGCGGCGGCGGCCCGCATCGCCGCGCAGGAGAAGGCGCTGCTTGCGTTCGGCGTCCTCCTCACGACAATCAACGAGGCCGCGCCGCGGTTGACCGCGCTTAGCGAGGAAATCACCGCGCTGAAACTCCAGCAGAACTCGCCCGCGCGCGAGATCGGCCTTATCAGCCAGCTTTCCGTCGCCACGTGGCGCATGGGTCGCAACGCCAATGATCTCCCGGCCGGCCGCGGCGGGCCGGATGCTGCTCAGGCGCTGGTCCGCGACTTCGGCCAGGTGCGCGACGTCACACAGGCCCTGATGAACAGTTCGGACGGCGAAGTCCGTAATCGGCTGCAGCAGATGGTGCGATTGAGCACCGATCTGCAGGCGGCTGCTGGCGCCGGGCTGCCCGCCGCCGCGGCGGTGTCCGAAGTGGCCTCGGCGCGCAGCGTGCTGCAGGGCAGCGCCGAATCGGCACGGCAGAAACTGGCGTCGGCGCAGGCGCTCTTCGCCAAGCAACAGGGCGGCCGCACGCTAAACCTCGTCGCCGGCGTGTTCTTCCTGCTGCTGGCGCTGGCCACAGTGCTAGTCATCATGCAGGTGCTGCTGCGCGGCAGCCGTCGCCGCGCACAGGAAGCCGAGGCACAGCGCCTCGAGGCGCAGCGGCTGGAGAAGGCCGCCAAACAGGCCAACGAGCAGAACCAGGCGGCCATCTTGCGGCTGATGAACGAGCTGCAGGAAGTGGCCGATGGCAACCTCACGGTGCAGGCGACCGTCAGCGAGGACATCACCGGTGCGATCGCCGACTCGGTCAACTACACGGTCGAGGAACTGCGCGGCCTGGTCGGTCGCATCAACGAGGCGGCTGCGCAGGTCGACAGCGCGTCAACCGAGGCGCGCGACATCGCCACCCGGCTGATGACTTCCTCGGAAGCACAGGCGCGGGAACTGAAGGACACGGGCGCCAACGTGCTGCAGATGACGGCCCGAATCGGCGACGTCTCGCGCGCCGCCGGCGAATCGACCCAAGTGGCGCGGGTGTCGCTCGAAGCAGCCGAGCGCGGCCAGCGTGCGGTTTACAACCAGATCTCCGGCATGAACGAGATCCGCGAGCAGATCCAGGAGACCGCCAAGCGGATCAAGCGGCTCGGCGAGAGCTCGCAGGAGATCGGCGAGATCGTCGAACTGATTTCCGACATCACCGAGCAGACCAACGTGCTGGCACTGAACGCAGCGATCCAGGCAGCCTCGGCCGGCGAAGCCGGGCGTGGCTTTTCGGTGGTGGCCGAGGAGGTGCAGCGGCTGGCCGACCGCTCGGCAGAGTCGGCCAAGCAGATCGCCGCCCTCGTCAAGACCATACAAACCGACACCCAGGATGCCGTGGCCGCCATGGAGAAGAGCACGCAGGGCGTTGTCGAGGGCACCAAGCTGTCCGACGCGGCCGGTACGGCGCTCGCCGACATCGGCCGCGTCTCGCGCCAGCTCGCCGAGCTGATCGAGCGCATCGCCGGCAGCACGCAGGAGCAGGCCAACTCGGCCGACGGCGTGGCGCACGCGATCGAGCGGATCCTCAGCGTCAATGAACAGACGACCGACGGCACGCGACGTGCTGCCCAGTCGATCGGCCAGCTGGCCGGTCTTGCGCGCGAGCTGAAGGAGTCGGTGGCGCGATTCCGGGTTGCCTAGCGGCCCAACGACGGGAGTTCGAATGGGCGACATGACAACGCCGCAGCAGCTGATCGAGCCGGGTCCCGACGCCGCACCGCTGGCCTGGCTCGCCGGCGAGATCCGCATCACGACCGAGGCCGCGATTGCCGGCATCCGCCGGTTCCTGGCCGCCTCCGGAAACCTCGATCCACTGCGCGAGGCGCGCGAGCAGGTGCACGTGGCTGCCGGTGCGCTGCGTATGCTCGACCTTCGCGGTGCGGCACTGCTGCTGGATTCGATCGAGCAATTGCTCAGACGGTGGGAGAGCGCGCCCCAGGACTGCAGCCGCGAAGCCGCGCAGAAAGTCGAAACCGCGCTGCAGGCGCTCGTTGCCTACCTCGAGGGACTGCGCGCCGGCCGTGCCGATCAGCCGATCCGGCTTTTCCCGCACTACCGAGACGTGCTGCAACTGGCTGGCGCGGCCCGAGTACATCCAGCCGACCTGATGTTCCCCGACCTGACGCGGCGGCCGGCATTGCGGTCCATCGGCGTGCTGCCGATGACCGCCGACCAGCTGCGCGTGCGGCGCGCTCGTTTCGAAGGCGCGCTGCTGCGCTTCCTGCGCGACCCGTCGATGCAGGATTCCCGCCGCGACATGCGCGACGCGCTTCTCGATCTCGAACGGCTGCCTCAGCGGGGACTGGCGCGCAGTTTCTGGTGGGTGGTGCGCGGCCTGCTCGACGCGCTCGAGGCGGACGCAATTGCCGTCGATGTTGACCTGAAACGTGTGCTGGCGCGCGTGAACCTCCAGCTGCGCCGGGTTATCGATGGCGGCGGCAGCGCGGTTGCCGAGCGCCTGCTCGTCGATGCGCTGTATCACATCGGGCGCGCAGACCCGCGCGTGGTCCGCGTGGGCGAGGTGCGCCAGCTGTATGACCTCGACCTCCTGCTGCCGGCCGACTATGAGCGCTCGAAGCTCGTCCTGCTCGATACCGACCGCGTGCGCCTGCTGCGTCAGTCGCTGGCCGAGGCGAAGTCGGCCTGGAACGAAGGCGCCGTCGCCGGCGACACGGCGCCGTTCGTCGAGCGCATCGAGGCGGCTCGTCGATCAGTCGCGGCGCTCGAACTTGCGCCGATCGAAATGCTGCTGGCCGAAGTTGGCCGGCTGGCCGGTGAGCTTGCTGACGCGCCGGTCTCGGCGCGCGAAGCGCTGTCGATCGAAGTGGCCACCGCGCTGCTGCTGGTGGATCTGGGCGTCGATGAACTGCCGAATCTGGACGACCGGTTCGAGGGGCGCGCCCGTTCGATGATCGGTCGCCTGCGTGCCGCCCGCAACGGCGAGGCCCCCGCGGCAATCGAGCCATGGCTCTCCGAGCTGGCGCGCAAGGCGCAGGACCGCCTGACGATGCAGACCGTCATCACCGAGATGAACGGGCTGCTGCGCGAGGTCGAACAGCGGCTCGACCGCTTCTTCCGCGCGCCGGCCGAGCTCGGCGAGCTTGCTGAGCTCGGCGGGATGCTCGAGCAGATGAGCAGTGTCCTGGCGCTGTTGGGCTTCGACGACGCGGTGGCGGCGCTCGATGACGCGCGCGCCACGGTGCAAACCTACGCGGATGCGTCCGTTGCGCCCGACGAGACCGATTTCGGCCGCCTTGCCGGCAATCTCGGCGCGGTGGGCTTCTTCATCGAAACGCTGCAGCAGGACAACGACGGTCCGCGCAGCCACTTCCGCTGGGACTCGACCACCGCCGCGTTCAGCGCCGATATGGCCGCATCGCGGACGGTTGGCCTCGCCGAGGACGAGGATGAGTATGGCCCGCACGCCGATGCTGCCGAGCAGGGCGCGGGTGAGGAGAACGTCGAGACCGCTGCCCGCCAGCACCTGCAACGGGCAAACGAACTGGCAACCCAGCTTACGGCGGCCCCGGGCGATGTCGCTTCGGCCCGCGAACTGCACGAGGTCACGAAGCAGTTGGCCAGCGATGCGGACCTGCTGGACGATGCCGATTTGAAGGCACGGGCACGCGACGCCGCCGCGATGGCCGCGCAACTGATCGAGCGTCCGGACACTGCCCTGGCGGATCGCCTGGCCCAGGTGCTGTCCCAGAAGTCCAGTGCTCCGCTACCGCCCACGCCGCCGGTCGCCGCACCGACGCCGCAGACCGAGGACGCCGCCGACGAGGAACTGATGGCGATCTTCGTCGAGGAGGCCGACGAGGTCCTGACCGGAATCGACGAGAACCTGGACGCGCTGCGCGCGGCCCGGGGCGACCTCGCTCGACTGACCACCGTGCGCCGCGCCTTCCATACGCTCAAGGGATCGAGCCGCATGGTCGGGCTGGCCAGTTTCGGCGAAGGTGCCTGGGCTGTCGAGCAGTGCTTCAATACCTGGCTGTCGCAGGAGCGCGCGGCCACCGATGACCTGCTCGCGCTGGCCGCCACGGCTCGCATGGTGATGGGCGACTGGGTTCGGCGCATCCGTGGTGACGCGTCGGTAGCAATCGATCCGCAACCGCTGATCGGCGCGGCGCACCGCGTGCGTGAGGGCCAGCCGTTCGAAATCGATGCGGCGGCGCTGCCGCAGGTGGGCGAAGAGGCAGTTGCGCCGCCCGTGGACATCGAGATTCCCGAGGGCTTCGATTCGATCATCGAGCCGTTGGCCGAGCCCACACCTGCTGCCGAGCACCGGTCGATCAAGGAAGAAGCGCCTGCGGCCGAGCCGCTTGCCGGCGATGGCGAGGAGTTGCGCCGCATCGGCCCGGTGGTGATCAGCCACGGCCTCTACAGCGTCTTTCTCAGCGAGGCCGACGATACCGTCCGGGCCCTGGCCCAGGACATCGCCGAGTGGCGCTTCGAACCGAACCGGCCGGTGTCGTCGACCGCGTTGCGCTGTGCTCACTCGTTGGCCGGGATCGCCGGAACCGTCGGCGTCGAGACAGTCTGGACGCTGGCCGACCCGCTCGACGACCTGCTGCACGAAATGAAGCATGTCGAGCAGGTGACCGACGCGGTGCTGACCGGTGCGCAGTTCGATTCGCTGGAGCGGGTCATCGAGCGCATCCGCGGCATGTTGCATCAGTTCGCCGCCGGCATCTATCCGCCAGCGGCGCCGGCGGAAGCGGCGGCGATCGGCGCACTCCTCAGCCAAGTGCGCGGTGTTCGTGCGACCTCCCTCGAACCCGGGGCCGGGCCCGAGACGGCGCCGGTCGCAGCCTCGCCAGAAGCGGCGCCTTCAATCCTTGCCGCAGACGAAGCGGCGCCGTCACCACCAGAGCAGCCCGCCGCGGCAGGCGCTGCTGCGGGGGCGCCGGAAGAGCAGCCGGCGGCGGTGCCGGCAGTCACCATCGCCGTGGCCGACGAGATCGACGTCGACCTGCTACCGGTCTTCCTGGCCGAGGCGAGCGATCTGCTGCCGGTCGCAGGAAGCCGCCTGCGCGCCCTGGCGGACAACCCCGCCGATCGCGCGCCGATGCGAGAGCTGATGCGCCTGCTGCACACCATCAAGGGCAGCGCCCGCATGACGGGGGCGATGCGCCTCGGCGAACTGGTGCACGACATGGAAACGCGCATCGAGGCGGCGATGGCGCTGCCGCGTCTGCCGGATGACTTCGTCGACGCTCTGCTCGCCCGCTACGACATCGCGATGACGTTCTTCGACGGCCTGCAGCAGGGCAAGTCCGTCGAGCTGCCGGTGCCGCCCGTGGCGCAGCGCGCGCCAGCCGCGCGAACGGCCGCCGTCGTGCCGGAAACGCCGGCGACAGCGCAGGAACCGGCCCGGCAGGCTGAACCCGAGCTGGCCGAGACGGCGGCACCGACAGAACCGGCGGCCGCGCAATCCTTCGTCCGCGTTCGCGCCGACGTGCTCGATCGGCTCGTCGACCAGGCGGGCGAGGTTCTGATCGCCCGCTCGCGCGTGGAGAACCACACGGCGACAGTGAAGTCTTCGCTGGCCGACCTGAGCGACAACATCCACCGGCTGCGCTCGCAGATGCGCGAGCTCGAAATCCAGGCTGAGGCGCAGATCCAGGCGCGATCGGAGAAACTGGCGCAGGAATCGGCAGCCTTCGATCCGCTCGAGTTCGACCGCTTTACCCGGCTGCAGGAACTGACCCGGATGATCGCCGAGTCCGTCGAGGACGTGGCGACGATCCAGTCGGTGATGCTCAAGGGACTGCAGACGAGCGAGGCCGACCTGTCGGCGCAGTACCGGTTGACGCGCGAACTGCAGCAGCAGCTGATGCGGGTCCGGCTGGTGCCGTTCTCCAGCGTCGCCGAGCGCATCTACCGCGTCGCGCGGCAGTCGGCCAAGGAGGTCGGCAAACGGGTGAATGTCGATATCCGCGGCGGTCGCACCGAACTGGACCGGGTCGTGCTCGAGCGCATGGCCGGGCCGTTCGAACACATGGTGCGCAACGCCATCGTGCACGGGCTCGAGACGCCGCAGGAGCGGCGCGCGGCCGGCAAGTCGGAAACGGGCGAGCTGCGCCTGGAAGTCCGCCAGGAGGGTAACGAGATCGTCATCGTGATCGCCGACGACGGCGCCGGGCTTGATCTCGACCGGATCCGCGCGCGCGGCCTGGCCTCCGGACTCCTGCGCAGCGATCAGCAGCCAAGCGACCGCGAGCTGATGGACCTCATCTTTGCGCCGGGCTTTTCGACGGCCACCGAGGTCACCGAACTCGCCGGCCGCGGGGTCGGCCTGGACGTGGTGCGCTCGGAGCTGGCAGCTTTCGGCGGCCGCATCGCGATCGCGTCCGAGGCCGGTCGTGGCACACGCTTCACGCTGAATCTGCCGCTCACTCTGGCCGTGACCCAGGTGGTGCTGGCCTCGGTGGGCGGCCGCCGCTACGCGCTCCCGGCGGGCATGGTCGAGCATGTGCGTCGCGTGCTGCCGGAAGACGCAGCCGAGGCTATCGCCGCGGGCGTGATCGAAATGCCGGGCGTCGGCGAAGTGGCGCTGCGCACGATGGCGCAGCTGCTTGGCGAGGACATGACCCTGCGCGAGGGCCGCCAGGTGCCGGTGGCCCTGCTGCGCTCGGGCGACGACCGCATGGCAGTGATCGCCGACGAGGTGTCGACGAACCAGGAAGTCGTGGTCAAGAACGTCGGCGCGCAGGTCTCGAGGCTGGCCGGGATTCTCGGCGCGACGATCCTCGGCAATGGCGAGATCGTGCTGATCGTCAACCCCGTGCAGCTGATCGTGCGTGCGCCGGAGCCGCCTCGGCTTTCGCATGCGACCAGCGCGGTGCCACCGCCGCAGCCGCAGGTCAGGCCACGGGCGGAAAGTGACAACGAGGTTGGGGTCACGCTTGCCGCGGCGCCGCTCGTCATGGTTGTCGACGACTCGCTGACCGTCCGCCGCGTCACCCAGCGGCTGCTGGAGCGCAGCGGCTACGAGGTCCTGCTGGCCAAGGACGGCGTCGACGCGGTGCGCCAGCTGCAGGACGTTCGCCCCGACGTGATGCTGGTCGACATCGAGATGCCGCGCATGGACGGCTTCGACCTGACGCGCCACGTGCGCGCAGGCGAATTGACGCGCTCGATCCCGATCGTGATGATCACTTCGCGCACCGCCGACAAGCACCGCCGCGTGGCGATGGAACTCGGCGTCAACGCCTACCTGGGCAAGCCCTATCAGGATGACGAACTGCTGGCGCTGCTGCGCAGCTACCTGCAGGAACGGGTCCCCGCGTGACGCCGGTCGCCGCGCCGTTTCGCAAATGAGCCGCCGGCAGCACGTGATCGCCGGCAGGCGTGTTTCGGCTATTGGCTGGTCGGGTCGGCGCGAGTAGGTTCAGAAGTGCCATTTCGGCGCAAGCCGATCGACCTCGCACTCGGTGCGAGGAAAGGGCCAGCGAACCGCTGGCCCTTTGCATTTGTGCTGGCGCCTACAATCCGCGCCGCCCCTGCCCTCCGGCGATCTCGACCGTGACCTTCATCGACAAGCTCAGGGCGCGCTGGCAAGGTGCCGGCTCGCTGCTCTGCGTCGGCCTTGACCCGGACCCGACGCGCTTCCCGGCGCACCTGCGCGGCCGCGACGACGCGGTGTTCGCCTTTTGCGCGGCGATTGCCGACGCCAGCGCGCCGTTCGCCTGCGCCTTCAAACCACAGATCGCCTATTTCGCCAGCGCCCGCGCCGAGGATCAGCTCGAAAGCCTGATGGCCCACCTCCGGCGGCGGCATCCGCAGGTGCCGGTCGTGCTCGACGCGAAGCGCGGCGACATCGGCGCCACCGCCGAGCACTACGCGCGCGAGGCCTTCGAGCGCTACGGCGCCGATGCAGTCACCCTTTCGCCATTCATGGGGCATGACTCGATCGAGCCGTTCATGGCCTATGCGGACCGCGGCATCTTCGTGCTGTGCCGGACCAGCAATCCCGGCGGTGACGACCTGCAGATGCTCGACGCGGGCGGCGAGCGTCTGTACGAGCGCGTCGCGCGACTGGTGGCGCAGAAGTGGAACCGCGGCGGCCAGTGCGGTCTCGTCGTTGGCGCGACCTACCCCGCCGAACTCGCGCGCGTGCGCGCGATCGCCGGCGAGCTGCCGCTGCTGGTACCCGGCATCGGTGCTCAGGGTGGCGACGTGCAGGCCAGCGTCTACGCCGGCCAGACGGGCGATGGCACCGGCATGCTGATCAACTCCTCGCGCGCAATCCTCTACGCGGGCGCCGGCGAGGATTTTGCGCAGGCCGCCGCCGCCGCCGCACAGCGCACGCGCGACGAAATCAACCGCTACCGCAGACGCTGATCTCGCCGCACCCAGCCCGCGAGTGTCGAAGCGCAAAGACGGCTGAACCGTCGCCTCAACGCCATGCCGCCGGCGAGTACTGCCGCATGTAATCGCGCAGGATCGAGTCGAAGTCCGCGTCCTGCGGAAAGCCCATCGCTCTGGCACGGGCGGTGTCGAAGCGCGCCGGCCAGCTGCGCACGATCGCCGCGATCGGCTCGTCGATGCGAAACCGGACGCGCGAAGCGACGGCGTCGCCGGCCGCACTGCGCAGCGCCTCGATCATCTCCGCCACCGTCGCGGTGTGGCCGGGAAGATTCAGCGAGCGCTGCGTGCCCCAGGCCGCGGCCGGCAGCTCATGCGCGTGCACCATGGCGGCCACGGCAGTGGCCGGCGACGACATCCATACCCCGGTCGATGGCTCCACCGGGCAGAGCGATTCCTCGCCGGCGAGCGGCTCGCGGATGATCCCGCTGGCGAAGCTCGATGCCGCGGCGTTGGGCTTGCCGGGTCGCACGACGATCGTCGGCAGCCGGATGCTGCGGCCGTCGATGAAGCCCTTGCGCGAGCAGTCGCCCAGCAGCAGCTCGCCGACGAGCTTTTGCACGCCGTAGCTGCTCTGCGGCGTCGGCGTCGTGGCATCGGTGACCACCGCCGGCAGCGGCTGACCGAACACCGCCACGCTGCTCGCGAACACCACCTTTGGCACTCGCGTCTGCCGGCGGCAGGCCTCGAGCAGGAACCGCGTGCCGTCGAGGTTCACCCGCATGCCGAGGTCGAAATCGCGCTCGGCCGCGCCGCTGACCACTGCGGCAAGGTGGAACACGCTGTCGGTGTCGGCAGCCAGCACGTTGCCGACGAACGAAGCGTCGGCGATGTCCCCGAGCGCGTAGGCGAGGCGCCCGTCGATCAACGGCTCGCTGCACTGACCCTGATCGACGGCGATGATGCGTTCTATCGGGCGCTCGCGGCCGGCCGAGTCGGTCGCCTTGCCCCGCTCGCACAGCGCACGGATCAGGCGCTGGCCGAGAAAACCGGCACCTCCGGTGACGACGACTTTCATCTGTCCTTCCTCGACGAGACCAGCGGGAAGTCTATGCGCGCCGATCGGCCGCTGCGCAAGCAGCGCGGAACACGCGGGGGTCAGCGTAGAAGTCGGGCGCCTCGTTGGCCGGCCACCAGCCCGGAATGCCGAGCACCGGCAGGTGCGCGAGCAGCGACGGCGCGAGCGCGGTGCGCTGCACCCACTGCGCAGCAGCGTGATCGACCTGCGCCGCGGTGCCGCCCGCAAGCGGCAGGCACACGACCACCGCGGTCAGCCCCTTGTACGGGGCAAGCAGCTTCTCGACCAGCGCGTGGCCAAAGGCAAACGGCGTCCAGTCGCGCCCCCAGTGTGCGCGCCGCGCGCCGAACAGCCACGGCCAGTCGAGCCGCATCAGCGCAGTGCCGGCCTCTTCGCTGGCGGCGAGCAGCAGCCCGCTCTCGTCGATCAGCGTGGCGGCATCGCGCACCGGCCCGCGCGTGCCGCGCACGCCATCGCGCGCCAGTTCGCGCGCCTGGCGCGCGTTCAACGCCGCCTTGGTCAACGGAAAGGCGAGCCAGACGAGCGCATTGAACAGGTCGTGCGCGTTGTCGCGCGTCGGCACGCGGCCGGTGGCGGCGATGTGCGCCTCGTAGGCCGCGTCGCCGGCGTCCCCTGGCGCGACGAACTCGATCGGCAATCCTTTCGCCGTCGTCACGGCGCGATCGCGCGCTTCGGCCGAAAGGGCAGTGCGCCAATCGGTGCGTCCGATATTCGGCTGCAGGTCGCGCAGCGGCGCCAGCCAGGGCGCCTGCCAGTCGATGCACAGCGCGGTCAGGTCACCAGACGCCACGGCAGTGCTTCGCCGGCGGCCAGCGGCACCACGGTCGCCGCGCCGAACTTCAGTTCCTCGGGGACGGTCCACTGGCGCCGCTGCAGCGTGATGCGGCCCCGGTTGCGCGACAGGCGATAGAAGTCGGCGCCGCGGAAGCTGGCGAACTCCTCCAGCCGGTCGAGCGCCCCGGCTTCCTCGAAGGCGAGCGCGTACATCTCGATCGCGCTGGCGGCGGTGAAGCAGCCGGCGCAGCCGCAGGCGTTTTCCTTTTCCCCCTTCGGATGCGGAGCGCTGTCGGTGCCGAGGAAGAAGCGCGCGCTTTCGCCGGTGGCAGCGGCGAGCAGCGCCTGCCGATGGATCTCGCGCTTGAGCAGCGGCAGGCAGTAGTAGTGCGGGCGCACGCCGGCGCGGCCCGCCGAGGTGAGGAAGATGGCGTTGCGGTTGTACAGCAGGTGATGGGCAGTGATGGTGGCGGCGATGCGGCCCTCGGCCTCGGCCACGTACTGCGCCGCGGCCTTCGTAGTGATGTGCTCGAGCACAACGCGCAGGCCGGGAAAGCTGCGCCGCAGCGGCAGGAGGACGTCGTCGATGAAGCGGCTCTCGCGGTCGAAGACGTCGACCTGCGGATCGGTGACCTCGCCGTGGATGAGCAGCGGCAGGTCCTCGCGCTGCATCGTCTCCAGCGCGACCTTGCACCTGCGGATATCGCTGACGCCCGCGTCGGAATGGGTGGTGGCGCCGGCCGGATACAGCTTCACGCCGTGCACGAAGCCGCTCGCGCGGGCAGCGCGGATCTCGTCGGCGCTGGTGTTATCCGTCAGGTAGAGCGTCATCAGCGGCTCGAAGTCCATGGCGGGCGGCAGCGCGGCGAGGATGCGGGCACGGTACTCGGCCGCCTGTGCGGTGGTGGCGACCGGCGGCTTCAGGTTCGGCATCACGATCGCCCGCGCGAACTGGCGCGCGGTGTGCGGCAGTACGTCGGCCATGGCGGCACCGTCACGCAGGTGCAGGTGCCAGTCGTCGGGGCGGGTCAGGGTGATCGTCGCGAGAGCAGTCATCGGCGCATTATCGCGGCTCGCCGCCGGCGATTGCCGTGCCGACGGATGACGCGCCGTCCCGGTAGCATCGCGCCGATGAAGCGACGCGCGTTCCTGCTCGCCCTGCCCGCCTGCGTCGCGCCGGCGTGGGGAAGGTCGACGCCAGCCCCGCACTTGCCGCGCATTGCCGCGGTGCCGGGAGGCGTGGCGCGCGTCGATCTCGGCCCCGCGGCCACTGCGCCGCAGGCGATGGTGGAAGGCCGCCGCGCGCTCGTCGTGCGCGACCAAGCCGGCTGGATTGCGCTGGTCGGCATCGGGCTGCAGGCGAAAGCCGGCACGACGGTTCCCGTGCAGGTCATCGACGCCGCCGGCGGCCGGGAGATCGCGCTGCGCGTTCGGCCCAAGCAGTACGCGACGCAACACCTGAAGGTCGCGCCGAAGCATGTGCAGCTTTCGACCGAGGACCTCGCCCGCCACGAGCGCGAACGCGAGCACCTGCTGACGGTGCTGCAGCACTGGTCGGAAGCGCCACCGTCGACACTGCGGCTGCGCATGCCGGCCCCGGGCAAACGCTCATCCTCGTTCGGTCTGCGCCGCGTCTTCAACGGCGAGGCGCGCAATCCGCACAGCGGCATGGACATCGCCGCCCCGATCGGCACGCCGGTGATTGCCGCAAACCGCGGCGACGTGATCGACACCGGCGATTATTTCTTCAACGGCCGCACGGTGATCGTCGATCACGGCCAGGGATTCCTGACGCTGTACTGCCATCTGGACGAGATCGGCGCGGCAACCGGTGCGCGCGTCGGCGCCGGCGATGCGATCGGTACGGTCGGCGCGAGCGGCCGCGTGACCGGCCCGCACCTGCACTTCAGCGTGTACCTGAACGCCACCGCCGTCGACCCGGCGCTGTTCCTGCCGCCCGTGCAAGCCGGCTGAACGGCCAGTGGTGGCGGCAGGCGCGATAATCGATCGGGTAAATCGTGCCTGGCTGGCTGCCCCATGAAACCCGACGACCTCACCCGTCTGTCTCCGATCGCCTCGTGGCGCCTGCCCGAAGCCGACGCCGATCCCCAGGAAACACGCGAGTGGCTCGATGCGCTCGACGCGGTGATCAGCGAGTCGAGCCCGGAGCGCGCCACCTTCCTGTTGCAGAAACTGGTGCAGCATGCGCGGCGTCGCCGCGTGCAGCTGCCGACGGTGGCCAACACACCGTACATCAACACCATCGGCCTGGCGGAGCAGCCGCCGTACCAGGGCAACCTGGAGATCGAGGCGCGGCTGATGGCGCTAGTGCGCTGGAACGCGCTGGCGATGGTGGTACGGACCAACCGCGCCAGCGGCGAACTCGGCGGGCACATCGCCAGCTACGCCTCGGCGGCCGACCTGTTCGAGGTCGGCTTCAACCACTTCTTCCGCGCGGGGCAGCAGGGAGACCTCGTTTTCCTGCAGCCGCACTCGGCGCCGGGCGTGTATTCACGTGCCTTCCTCGAAGGGCGCTTGAGCGCCGAACAACTCGACAACTACCGCCGCGAAACGTCCGGCAAGGGGCTCAGTTCGTATCCGCACCCGTGGCTGATGCCCGACTTCTGGCAGTTCCCCACCGGCTCGATGGGACTGGGCCCGCTGTTCGCGATCTACCAGGCGCGCTTCATGCGTTACCTCGAACATCGCGGCCTGCTCGCCACGCACGGCCGCAAGGTGTGGGCCTTCGTCGGCGATGGCGAGATGGACGAACCGGAGTCGCTCGCCGGCCTGTCGATCGCCGCGCGGGAGGGACTCGACAACCTGGTATTCGTCGTCAACTGCAACCTGCAGCGGCTCGACGGGCCGGTGCGCGGCAACGGCTCGATCATCCAGGAACTCGAAGGGCTCTATGCCGGCGCCGGCTGGAACGTGATCAAGCTGCTGTGGGGCAGCGACTGGGATCCGCTCTTTGCGCGCGACGAGCATGGCCTGCTGCTGCGCGCCTTTCACGAGACGGTCGACGGCGAATTCCAGCAGCTCGCCGCCACCGACGGCCTGTTCAACCGCGAGCACTTCTTCGCCAAGTATCCGGAGCTGCAGCAACTCGTCGCGCATCTGTCCGACGACGATATCGACCGCCTGCGCCGCGGCGGTCATGACCCGATCAAGATCTTCGCCGCCTACTGGCACGCCGTGCGCCACCGCGGCCAGCCGACGGTGATCCTCGCCAAGACCAAGAAGGGCTACGGCATGGGCACCGCCGGCCAGGGGCGGATGACCACACACCAGCAGAAGAAGCTCGACGCCGACCAGCTGCGCGAATTTCGCGACCGCTTCTCGCTGTCGCTCACTGATGCCCAGGTCGACGAGTGCGAGTTCGTGCGCCCGCCGGCCGACAGCCCGGAGATGAAGTACCTGCACGCGCGGCGCGACAAACTCGGCGGCTATCTGCCGGCGCGGCAACGGCAGGCCGAGCCGCTCGTCACGCCGCTGGCGGAGAACTTCGCGAAGTTCGCGCTTGAAGCCGGCGGCAAGGAAATGTCGACCACGATGGCCTTCGTACGCATGGCCGGCAGCCTGCTGAAGGACCCCGTACTCGGCCCTCGCATCGTGCCGATCATCGCCGACGAGGCACGCACCTTCGGCATGGCGGATCTGTTCCGCCAGGTGGGCATTTACGCGCCTTTCGGACAGCTGTACGAACCCGAGGACCGCGAGCAGGTCAGCTACTACAAGGAAGCCGTCAACGGCCAGATCCTCGAAGAAGGCATCAACGAGGCTGGCGCCATCGCTTCCTGGGTGGCCGCGGCGACCAGCTACTCGGCACACGGCTTTCCGATGCTGCCGTTCTACATCTACTACTCGATGTTCGGCTTCCAGCGCGTCGGCGACGCGATCTGGGCGGCGGCCGATTCGCGTAGCCGCGGCTTCCTGCTCGGCGCCACCGCCGGCCGCACCACGCTCGCCGGTGAAGGGCTGCAACATCAAGACGGCACCAGTCACCTCATCGCCAGCACAGTGCCCAACTGCCGCGCCTACGACCCGTGCTTCGCGTATGAACTGGCGGTGATCGTCGAAGACGGCTTGCGGCGAATGCTGGGCAGCCAGGAGGACGTGTTCTATTACGTCACGGTGATGAACGAGAGCTACACGCAGCCGAGCCTGCCGGATGACGTTCGCGATGGGATCCTGCACGGCATGTACCTCGTGCGGCCGAGCGCGAAAGGTGTGGCGCGGGTGCGGCTGCTCGGCTCGGGCACGATCCTGCGCGAGACGCTGGCCGCGGCCGAGCTGCTCGAAGGCGACTTCGGCGTCGGCGCCGAGGTCTACTCGGTCACCAGCTACACCGAACTGCGCCGCGAGGCGATGGCGCTCGGGCGCGGCCGCCGCCTCGGCGACGGGCGCGGCGCCTCGTGGGTCGAGCAGCTGCTGCCGGCCAACGGCAGGCCGATCGTCGCGGCCAGCGACTACGTCGCCGCGCTGCCCGACCTTATCCGGCCGTGGCTCGGCGACCGGATGATCGCGCTCGGCACCGACGGCTTCGGCCGCAGCGACACGCGCGCCGCCCTGCGCCGGTTCTTCGAGGTCGACCGCCATGCGATCGCTGTCGCCGCTTTGTCCATGCTCGAGCCGGTGCAGGCGCACGCCGCCGCAGCGCGGTACGGCGTGGACGTCCAGTCCACGCCTGCCTGGACGCGTTGATCGGCAGCCGCGCTGCCTGCCGGACGCCGCGGCTCTCGTCCGCAACCGTGCGCCGCGCTGCGCCGTGATCGCGCGACGAAAGAAGCGCTTCGCGGGCGACTGCCGGACGGGCACGGCGCCCCCGGATCGGGCAACGAACCCGCATTGCCGGCGACAGCCGCTCGAACTCCGGCGCGCATGAGAAGACGGCCCGCCGCGGAGACCACGGCGGGCCGTCAGGCTGCACAAGCGCGCGAAGCGACCTACTTGCCGGCGCCTTTCGCGAAGTTTATCCGCTCGGCCGCGCGGCGGCCGGCCTCGACGATCATCCGCTCCTGCTCCGGCGTGGCGACCTTGACGCCCTCCTCGCCGTGGGTGATCAGACCGAGGCGCTGCGCCTCCTCGAGTTCGGCGATCACCTCGGCGCGCGACTTCTCGGGCATCCCGTCCGTGACGACCTTGAGGCTTTCCTCGCCTTGGGTGATCAGACCGAGGCGCTGCGCTTCCTCGAACTCGGCGACCACCTCGGCGCGCGACTTGCCGGACTCGCTGGTCCACAGATACGGCTCGGGATACGCGCCACCGCCGGCATGGACGGCACCAGCGACACTCATCGCGAACACGGTCAACACTGCATACTTGGCTTTCATGATCTATCTCCTGGAACGAAAAGCCCGTCCTCCGCGATCGATGCAGGATGTCCTGCGTCTTTCGCAGCAGCCGCGACGGGAGGGTTCGGCTGCGGTTCGTCGCGGTTAGTCGGGGATTCGACATCTCGCGCGGCGGTGACGACACTGTGCCGAGTCTCGCCGCCCGCGGCCTCACTCGATGCAGTGGGACAGGCCCCACCTGAACAGGTAGGAAGGCGCGCAACGGCAACGATGCCGGGCGAGGTGTCGAATCGGCCCGGACGCGACGGCGAGCGCTCAGTGGCGGACCGTGTGGCCCTCGAGGACGCGGGAGATCACCTCGGCGCGATCGTGCGCGTCGAGCTTGGTGAAGAGCTGCTTGACGTGATAGCTGGCGGTGTTCTGCGACACGCCGAGTTCGCGCGCAACCTCCGGGTTGGTGAACCCGCGCGCCAGCAGCAGCGCCACTTCGCGCTGCTGCGCCGACAGCGCCAGCCCGCGCATCGCGTCGAGCAGACGCACCAGCAGGTGTTCGTGGCGCTCGATCAGCACGCCGAAGCCCGCGGCGAGCGGATAGGCGCGCAGTCGGAACGCACCCCACTCGTTGAGCACCTGCAACTCGTGCGTCGGCGCATCCTCGACACCGGCGGCAGCCTGCGCGCCGGGGAGCAGGCGGCGCAGGAGCGCCAGCGCGGCCCGTTCGAGTTCGCCGACCATCGTGAGCCGGTTGATGCGGCAGCCGCTGGCCTGCGCGAGCAGCGCATGACCGCGACCCGAGGCCTGCTGCACCCCGCCATCGACGCCGCAGACGAGCAACGCCGCCTGGCCGCTTTCGCGGAACTGCCCGGCATCGACCGCAGCCGCCGTAGTGCCGCTTTGCAGCGCCTGCAGCAGGTAGCGGCAGGCGGTCTCCAGGGTCTCGCGCTCGCCGCCGCCGAAGGCCGGCGCACCCTGCGCCCGGTACAGCGACAGCTGGCCGATCGGCGTGCCGCGCTCGTGCAGCACCGCCCGCAGCGTGCGGAACGCGCCGAGGGGCTCGCGCACCTGGCGGTAATAGTCGCTGGCCAGCATCGCCGGATCGGGCACGAATTCGCACACCAGTTCGCCGCTGCGCACCTGCGCCAGCACCTGCTCGCGAAACGTATGCACCGCGCTGTCATAGTGCTGCCGGAAATAGCGGCTGGTGACGTCGGCCGGCAGCATCCTCTCGGAGTACATGTTGGTCATGTCGCCGCTGGCGTCGACCCAGAAGAAGGCGCCGAAGCCGGCCGGAACGAGCGCGCGCAGCGAGCGCAGGAACGCCGGCATGATGGCTTCGCCGTGCAGCCCGAGCCGGCACAACTGGCGCAACTGTGCGAGTTCAGCGGTCTTCTTCATGCGGTCAGCCAGCCTCCAGGAAGACGCTCACCGGTCGAGCCCGCCCAGACATCCCGCTTTTCGGCGACCGATCGTAGCCATTCGGCGAAGGGCTGCAAGTCACGCCGACACGCACTTCAATTCGCGCTTCGACAGGTCGACTATGGTCCACACGCGCCGGTATGGCGCGACGCTTCAGAGTCTTGATCTCGACCTGGCGGCTACGGCATTGTCCAGGCGGGCGCAGCGCCCACCCGCGGCCGGTGGGCTTCGTGTCGATGGCGCTGCGGCAGGCGCAGACGAGCGCTGCATGGGCGCGGTCGATAGCGACATGGACGGAGGACAACGATGCCAAGTCACGCGAGCGAACCGTCGAACGACATCCGGCTCGTTCAGGACGAAACCTGGTCGGGGCTCGAGGACTTCAGCCGCCTCGATCCGCGCTTGCGTTCCGCGCTGGCGCTGATCGACAGGCGCCACTGGTATCAGCTTTTCGAGCGCACGGGTATCCGCTGGGCGGAGAAAGGCAATCCGGACGGGCCGCAGGAGCACCTCCCGCTGCTCATCGAATTCAGCCGGAAGGCGGCCGAGTCCGGCGGCGCCCGGCAATCGCTGGAACGCTCCAATCTGGAGGTTGCCGACGCATTCTTCCGAGAGGGCCTGCCAACGCACTGTGCGACCCGGATCCCGGTGCTCGCCGTCGACCCGCGCCGGGTGTTCCCGAAGTCGGGCAGCGAACCGAAGTCCCTGCGCCAGGAACTCATCGATCTCCTGAACAACCGCGACTTCATCGCGCGCGTGGAGCTTCCCGGCTCGGCTCAGGCCTTCGGCGTGGAGTCGCTCGAAGACATCGGCCTCGCCCCCGGCGGGCGCCGGTCCGGCGCGGCATCTCCGGACGGATCCGGCGTCATCGTCGGCATCATCGATGACGGATGCGCGTTCGCCCACCCGAACTTCCTTCGCGAAGGAGCGGCCGGCGCGGCGCCCACGTCGCGGATCCTTCGTCTGTGGGACCAGGGGCGGGACCAAGGCGAGACGACGGGCGGGTGGACGGCTCCGAACGGATACCCGTACGGTCTCGAGCTGACCGGCCAGCAGATCGACGCGGTCCTGAGCCAGCCCGGCTTCGTCAACAACGGCGTCGTCGACGAAGACAAGGTCTACCGCCACTTCGGTCACGTGATCGCCGACCTCGCCGCCCACGGCACGCACGTGATGGACATCGCCGCCGGCAACGGCCGGGCGCCGATGAGCACTCCGGGCATCGCCCCGAACGCCGACATCATCCTCGTCCAGTTGCCGGCCGCCTCGATCGAACGCGGCCGCGCGGCACTCGACGCGGACATCGTCGCCGGGGTCCGCTACATCTTCGAGCGGGCCGGGGCGGAGGGCAAGCCGGTGGTCATCAACATCAGTTACGGCGGCTATGCCGGACCGCACGACGGCCGCTCGTTCGTCGAGCAGGCAATCGACGCGGAACTCGGAGCGCAGCCCAATCGTGCGGTCGTTGTGGCCGCCGGCAACGGCTTCGCGGCCGACTGCCATGCCGGCGGCCGACTGCCGGCCGGCCGCGGACGCAACCTGCGCTGGATCGTCAAGCCGGAGGATCCGACGACGAACCTGCTCGAGGTCTGGTACGACGCGACCGCGCAGCTCGAACTGGTGCTGACCCCGCCGGGGGGAACGCAGCTCGCACCGGTTCCCCTCGGCGCATTGCCGCTGAACATCGAGTCGAACGGGCAGCTCATCGGCACGGTCGATCACCAGAGCAGCGCCGCGCCGTCGGGATTGAATCGGATCACCGTCATACTCAACCCGACCGGCTCGGCCGCCGGCAGCGTGATCCCGCCGCTCGCGCCCTCGCCGCCGGCGCCGTCGGGCACCTGGACCGTGCGATTGCGCAACGTCGGCACGAAAGTCGCCCGCTGGGACGCCTGGATCGAGCGCGACACGGCGGGCCGGGCGGGCGGGACGCGACGGATGCAGTCGCACTTCCACCCGGACGATGCCGTAACGCACTGCACGCTGTCGGGCTACGCCACGGGAAAACTAACCCTTACCGTCGGCGCCTACAACACCGCGACGCAGCAGGTGTGCCGCTACTCCGCCTGCGGGCCGACGCGCGACGGGCGGAGGAAACCCGAGGTGCTGGCGCCGGCGGAGGAGGATGCCGCCGGGCGTGGCATCCTCTCCGCCTCCTCGCGCAGCGCGCTGCCGACGCGAATGAACGGAACCAGCGCCTCGGCACCGCAGGTCGCGGGCCTCGTGGCCCTGCTGTTCCAGGCTGCGACCGAGGAGGGTCTTTCGCTGACCGCCGCGGAAGTCCAGCAACGCATCAGTGCGGGCGCAAGTGACGCCCAGCTGCTACCCAGCGCGCACGTGGAAGCAGACAGCGGGCGGCGGGACAAACAAGGCAATGTGTCGATCTGGCCACACCTGACCGGCAAGGGCAAGGTCAACTGGCCAGCGACTCCCAAGCCGCCGCCTTAGCGCACCTCGATCCGGCGGCGGACCGCGCAGGCTGCCGGGTCACGGCCATTCGCCGATGGCGCGCTCCCACAGCCATTGCAGCGCCGTGTAGTCCTCGGGCTTCGTGCCCTGCGCAATCGCGCACTTGCCGCAGAAATAGTCGCCGAGCGCCTCGCCCAGTTTCTTGCCGGCGTCGTTGTCGGCGCAGTAGTGCAAGCCGGCGACGACGCGGTTCTCCGCAATGCGCTCGGCGAGCCGATCCAGCTGGTTTCCGCGGTCGTCGGGCGCGTTGATGCGCAGCAGCTTCTTGAGCACGTAGGCGGCGAAGTAGCCCTGCGTCGCATGACCGGCCGGATAGGCGCCGTGCCCGGGCGTCAGCAGGACGGGCTGCACCAGCGGCGAGCGATCGGCGGGCCGCTTGATGCCGAAGCAGTGCTTGAACTGCATGACGACGACGGTGGACATCTGCCATACCGTGGCCAGCAGTTCGTAGGTGTAGCGGTGCCGCCCCGGCTGCAGATTGAGCACCATCGCATAGAAGGCGTACGGCAGCGTGACCTGCGTGAGGATCTCCTCCATGCGGTCGGGCCGCAGCGCGGCCTTGCTGATGACCTCGTCCAGCGCGCTCTCGAGATTCTCCGGCGCGGCCTTGTCTTCGTAATCGGGGGGATCGATCTGAACGATCTGCGCGTTGCCGCCACGGCGTTTCAGCGACCGGTTCGCGCAGTCGAAATCCAGGTCGGACAGCAGTTCGAACGCGTACAGCTGACCACGCACGTCGCGCGACCAGCGCCCCATCCTCGCCTCCCGCGCGACGGCCTCTTGCGCCGGCACGGGACTGACCGACGGGTAGCCCCGCGTGATCTCGCCATGCGTCGTCTGCAGTGCCCGCGCGAGAAGCGGGCTCGTCACCCGCCCGGAATAGGCGTCCACGCCGGAAGCGCGCCCGCTGTTGGCATCGTTGGCATCGTTCGCATCGTTTGCGTCGTTGGCATCGTTCGCATCATTGGCGTCGTTTCGAAACGGTAGCGGCATGGTGTCCTCCTGGCGGACTGTATGCGGACGCGTGCGCGGAGCAGGACGTACCCTGCGGCGGCCGATCGATCCTACGACGGAACGCCCGCCATCGCGAGCGCCGCGCAGAACGGCTCCGCTTGTGCGCTCGCGCTGCCCGGGTAGCGCTCGCGGAAGCGGCTGACCGTCAGTTCCGGCTCGAGCGTCAGCAGCTCGGCCGCCACCGTGCGCGCCTCGTCGACGCGTCCGGCAAGCGCGAGAGCGATCGCGAGCAGCCGGTGCGTCGCGAGGTACATCCTGTTCCTGCGCAGCGACCGCCGGCACAGTTCGATCGCCTTATCGTACTGTCCGGCCACCGCGTGCGCCATGCCGGCCACCGTGAGGAAGACGTACACGTGCGGGTCGAACGGCGACAGCTCGATGCCGCGGTACGCACGACCGACCGCCTCGTCGCCCCGGCCGAGCCATGTGTACGCCGAAGTGCTCCACACCCAGGCCGAGGCCGCGCTCGGGCTGATCGCCAGCGCCTGTTCGAAGGTGGCGATCGCCGCCGCGAGGTCCTTGTTGAGATAGCCGGTTACGAGACCGTGAACCGATAGCGCCCACGGGTCCGTGTCGTCGATTTCGAGCGCGATCCCGGCATGGCGGCTGGCTGCGGCGACGTCACCGGCGCGGTCCGGCGACCAGCCCTGGCCGACGCGAAGCACGTGCCAGCGGGCCAGCCAGGCGTGGGCGGCACCGTAGCGGGGATCCGAGGCGATCGCCCCTTCGAGCAGCGTCAGCGCCTCGTCGAGATCCTCGCGCGAACTGCGGTGCAGATGGTCGACCGCGCGCAGCATCTTCTCGTAGGCGGTGAGGTTCTCGGGCCGCGCCGCCCGGGCGCGGCGTAGTTCCCGCTGGCGCAGGCAGGGAACAACGCGCTGCGCGATTTTTCGCGAGAGCTGGTCCTGAAGATCGAAGATGTCCGCCAGTTCGCCGTCGAATCGCTCGGCCCAGATCACTTCGCCAGGCTCGGCCTCGGTCAACTCCGCCGCTAGCCGCAGCCGCGTCCCCGACGACTGCATCATTCCGGACAGGACATAGCGGACCCCGAGCACCTCGGCCACGCTTCGCGGCTCGTAGTGCCGATCGCGAAACGGTGTCGTCGACAGGCGCGATATCACGAACAGGTCGGAAAGCCGCGACAGATCGGTGATCAGGCCCTCGGCGATCACGTCGCCCAGGAAGGCGTGCGCCGGATCCTGTCCGGCGTTTCGAAACGGCAGGACGGCGATCGATGGTCGGTCGCCGGCATGCCGCGCCCGTTCCGGCGATCGCGCCGGCAGCAGACCCGCGGGCCAGGCGCGAAAGGCGCGTACCGGCCGCTCCATCCCCTTCAGTCTTCGCTCGCCGAGATCCTCGATCTTCACGCCGACGCCGTCGGCCAACTGGTCGCGCACGGCCGAGGAAACGATGATCTCCTGCGCCTCGCCGAGGGCCATCAGGCGCGCCGCCAGGTTGACGCCGTCGCCGAACAGGTCGACGTCGTCGGTCATGACTTCGCCGAAATTGACGCCGATGCGCAGATGCATGCGCAGGTCCGGCGCGAGGTCGGCGTTGCCCTGCTCGATCCGCGCCTGCATCGCGAGCGCGACATCGACGGCAGCAACGGCGCTGCCGAATTCCACGAGCATGCCGTCGCCCATCGTCTTGACGATGCGCCCGTCGGCGCGCGAAAGGTCTTCGCGGGCGACGGCGGCGACGAAGTCGCGCCAGCGTCCGATCGTGCCTTCCGGATCCTTCTGGGTCAGGCGGACCGAGTCGACGACATCGACGAACAGCACCGCGCGCAGGCGGCGTGTGAGCTTCGTAGGCGAGGAGAGTTCCGCTTCCATGCCCGGGAATCCTGCAGTCGCTGTCCGGCGCAACCGAGGGAATCGTCGATCGTGTGGACCATGCTAGCCCACGGCACGCGATAGGGTAAGGCTGGCGCGTCGAGCCATCGGCGCAGCACGGTGCCAATTCGCGCCGGCGTCACCGATCGCGGCATGGGTTGCGACGCGGCAGTCGACGACCGACTCCCTGCCCTCGAAGTCACGGAGCCGCGGCCCGGGCGGGGCCGCCGACCCCGTGTCTGGACCGGGGCAAGTGAGAGCTCAAATGCAGGACGCATCAACGGTCATCGCCCGAATGCGGTATCCGGTCTGCGCGCCGCGCGATGCTGGCCCACAGCGCGGGCGAAGCGCGTGATGACGGCGCTCAGTCGCCAGCCGGGACGCCCGCCGCAGGGATGATCCGCTCCCGATCGAGCGTCGTGCCGCTGCGGGCGGCACGATCGGTTGCAGCGATTGGCCGCAATTCGCAAGAGATCGGATCCGCCTCGGACGAGTGGGGATCCGCGCGCGCAAATCAGCTTCAATTGCGGCAAGGCGCGAAGTCGAAGCGTCGGCGAGCTGACTGCAGCGAACGAGAAGCCGGACCAGGCGATGGCGATCGAACAATCACACGGAGTGGCAAACGAGAGCGATGGCGATCGCGCGCCCCCGGCCTGCCGCCAGCACGCCTTAGCGCCGGGCACGCATCTCGTGACGCTGCGTCGCGGTTATGCGCACCACGGCATCTACGTCGGAGACGGCCGGGTCGTTCACTACGGCGGACTGTCGCGGTCGTGGCGGCGCGGGCCCGTCGAGGAAGTCTCCCTGGAGCGGTTTGCGGGGGGTCGGTCGGTACTGATCAAACCCGCGGCGGACGCCCGCTTCCGCGGCGCCGAGGTCGTCGCGCGCGCGCGATCGCGCCTGGGCGAGGACCGCTACCGGATCACCAGCAACAACTGCGAGCACTTCTGCGAGTGGTGCGTCTACGGCCAGTCGCGCAGCGAACAGGTCGACAGCCTGCTGGCCGGGCCGTTGCTGCGGGTGCTGCGCAGGCTCCTCCCGTCGGCGAAACGCTTCGCCGCGCAACCCGTCGAGCAGTCGGCCGAGACCTGCGCCGTCTGAGGGCCAGCGCGCCGCGCGGCCGGAAGCACGATGCCCGGCGCGGGTGCCATGTTCCTCATTGTCGAAGTCGTGCAGTGGCATCGCCCGCCCGTACCGGCGCGCGAGCCGGCCCGCTAAGTTGCCTGGCCGCGGCCGCCACGACACGGCCGCATTAGCCCGAGGCCTCCTTGCTCCGCTCGGCCGGTTCCGGTCAAGCGGCGCGCTGCCGCCCACCCCGCATGTCGTCGCGGGCGCCCGGCTCGCCACGGCGCTGCGCCGGCATCGCTCCTACTCGGCCGGGCGGGAGATGACCTTCAACCGGGCTCTCCTGCGCCCGCCGGAGACCGCGTCCTACGCATCGGGGTGGGGACGGCGCCGCCGCGCCGACGCACCATGTCGTCAAGAGACCGACGGCGTGTCGGTCCGCTGGAGGACGACGAGATGGAAGCCATCCTGATGCACACGAGTCCGGCGGCTGCGCCACGCGGCGAGCCCGAGACGGGAGTCGAACTGGCGCTGCGCTACTTCGAACGCCTGCCCAGGCCGACGCTGCTGCTGCGCCCCGACGGAACCATCGAGCGCGCGAGCGCGGCGGCACGCGCCCTGCTGCTGGAGCGGCACTGCCTGCGCATCGCCTATGGCCGCGTGGTCGGCTTCGCCGGCAAGGCGAGCGAACCGTTCGAAGACGCCTGGAACCGGGCGCGGTCGGGGCGCACCAGCCGGGTCGTGATCACGATGCTCGCCGGCGGCGCGCAGCACTGGCAGGTGGAACTGGCGCCGTTGAACCTCGAGCCGACGCCTCAGCCGGACTCGCTGCTGATGGCCACGGTCCTGGCGCCGGTGCGCCCGGAGCGCGGCATCGTCGCGCTGGCGCGGATCTTCGGCCTGACCTGCGCCGAGACGCGCGTGCTGGCGCATTTGGCCAGAGACCACACGCCGGCCGAGATCAGCGCGTCGCTGAGTGTTTCGCTGGCGACCGTGCGCACGCATCTGCAGTCGCTGTTCCGGAAG
>Ga0209254_10000362_pt1 | contig 35582 bp, 34 predicted proteins | sample FrelakmetDIP11DI_FD_187148 | JGI IMG/M metagenome (GOLD analysis project Ga0209254, IMG submission 187148) | Freshwater lake sediment microbial communities from the University of Notre Dame, USA, for methane emissions studies - DIP11 DI (SPAdes)... | ecosystem: Environmental > Aquatic >... | reverse complement strand
AGCCCCACAAGGATCCCCCCTGAGACCAGCAGGATGGCGGCCACCAGACCGGCCACCGCCAACAGTACTATCTTGGCGCTCTTTGACATGTTTTGTCTCTCTTTGCTCTAGGGTCGCAACAAGATCGGCGAAGGCCGGCTCAGACTTTGAGGAAGCGCCGGAGCCCGATCCCCGAGCCGGCTGCCCCGATCACGACCCCCACCGCAAGCAGGATGACGATGACCAGGACGTACGGGACGGCGTCGAGGGGAACGGCCATGAAGGGCAGGCTGCCTCGTATCCTGTCCACGAGGTATGCGTTGAGAGCCAGGACCACCGCCGCCGCGACTGCCGCTCCTAGGAAGCCCACCGTCACCCCCTCGATCACGAACGGCCAGCGGATGAACCAGTTGGTGGCCCCCACCAGCTTCATGATCTCCACTTCCCGCTTGCGGGCGAAGATCGAAAGACGGATGGTGTTGGAGATGAGAAGGATGGCCACGATCCCCAGGAGCACGATGAAGATGAGCATGAAGTTGCGCGCCTGAGAGGTGAAGGCGAAGAGCTTGTCGGCAATCTCCTTGCCGTACCGGACCTCGTCGACGATGGGATCGCCCTCGAAGCGCGCCGCCACGGTGTCGACCGCCTGCGGATCCACAAGAGCGATCTCGAACGAGGCCGGAAGGGGATTGCTTCTGAGATTCTCGAGGATCTCGGGATTGTCCTTGAAATCCTCCTTGAGCCGCTCGAGGGCATCGACTTTGCTCACGTAGACCACGCTCTTGACCTCCGACCAGCTCATGATCTCGGAGGTCATGACCTCGATCGCGGTCGCATCGGGGTCGGGATCGGTCACTAGGTAGACCGTGATCTCAACCTTCTCCTCCACTTCCTTCAGCAGGGCATCGGTGGTGTAGACGAACACCAGCACCCCGCCCAGCACCACGATCGAAAGGAAGACCGTCACCAAGGCGGCGATGGTCATGAAGTAGTTGCGTCGTAGGGACCCGAAGGCCTCCTTGAAGAAGAAGCTAATCCTCCCCATAGCCGCCTCGTTTCTGATCGCGCACCACTCTACCGGCGTCGAGCGCGACCACTCGGCGGCGCATGCGGTCCACCATCTCCCGGTCGTGCGTGGCCATGAGCACGGTGGTGCCGGTCTTGTTGATGCGGTACAGCAACTGCATGATCCCCATCGAGGTGTCGGGATCGAGGTTGCCGGTAGGTTCGTCCGCGATGAGCAACGGCGGATGATTGACGAACGCCCGGGCTATCGACACCCGCTGCTGCTCTCCGCCCGAAAGCTCGTTGGGGTAACTGCCGGACTTGTGACCCAGGCCGACCAGAGACAGGATCTCAGCCGCCTTCTTCTTGGAGGCGCCGCTCGCGCTACCCGTGACCACCAGGGCGTACATGATGTTGTCAAAAGCCGTCTTGTTCGGAAGCAGCTTGAAATCTTGAAACACGCAGCCGATGTTGCGCCTCAGGTACGGGACCTTCCATCTGTGGAGGGTGGCCAGGTCGCGACCCCCTACCGAGACCCGGCCCCGGTCGGGCTCCAGTTCGCGGATGAGCAGGCGGATGAAAGTGGACTTACCGGAGCCGGAGGGCCCCACGAGAAAGACGAACTCCCCCTTCTCGATATGGAGACTGACCTTCTCTAGACCGATGGTACTGGGGGGGTAGATCTTGGTGACGTCTTCGAACTTGATCACGTGATACCTTCAACCTCCGTTAGTGGGCATCTTGTGGGTATTCTGCAATGCTCCACAAAAGCCTCCCGTACCTGCACCTGCCGAACCGGACGGCAGCAGTTCGATCATCAAATCGGCCTCGTGAGCTATGAGACGCTCCGTCACGCCGTCGGTTTCCCGAGTTTCCCAGTGGACCTCTGCCAAAGGAACTCGCGTATGAAATCGTCTATCGCACCATTGAGAACGGCGTCCACATTGCCCTTTTCCAGGTTGGTGCGATGATCCTTCGCCAAGGTGTACGGGGCAAGTACATATGAGCGGATCTGGCTACCCCAGGCTATCTCTTTCTGCTCCCCTTTCTCCCGGGCCATTTCCTGCTCGCGTTTCTCGTGCTCGAGCAGGAGCAGCTTGCCGCGCAGCATGCGCATGGCGGTCTCCCGGTTCTGGATCTGAGAGCGCTCGTTCTGGCACTGGACGACCGTCTTGGTGGGGACATGGGTGATCCTCACCGCCGAGTCGGTCTTGTTGACGTGCTGACCTCCCGCACCCGAAGAGCGGTAGGTCTCCACCCGCAGGTCCTTCTCATCGATGTCCACTTCCACCTCGCCGTCGATGAGCGGAGCGACGTCCACCGAGGCAAAGGAAGTATGCCGCCGGCTGGCCGCATCGAAGGGCGACATCCGCACCAGGCGGTGTACTCCTCGTTCCGCCGAGAGCAGCCCGTAGGCGTTCTCGCCGTGCACGGTGAAGGTAGCGCTCTTGAGACCGGCTTCGTCACCCTCGGAGGCCTCGTTCAACTCGACCGCGAAGCCCCGCGCCTGGGCCCAGCGCAGGTACATGCGCAGGAGCATCTCCGCCCAATCTTGGCTTTCGGTACCTCCCGCTCCAGGGTGGATGCTCACGATGGCGTCGCCTGCGTCGAACTCCCCCATGAAGAGACGCTGTTCCTCCAGATGCTCCACCGTCCGACCGATCGCGGTCGCGACCCGTTCGGTCTCGTCCTCGAGTTCCTCGGGCACCTCGTCGCCGGGACCCTCTTCACCGGCCATGTCCAGGAGTGTTTCCAGGTCGTCCACCTGGGAGGCGAGCTGCTCGAAGTCCTCCAAGCGGCTGCGCAGCCGGCTGTAGCGCGTGCTCAGAGCCTGAGCGTGGCTCTGATCGTCCCAGAAGTCGGGGGCGCGCATCGCCTCCTCAAGGGCGGCGATATCGCGCTTCAGCGTATCCGGGTCAAAGATAGTCCCTTGCCCAGAGGAGCTTCTGGCGGAAAACCGCCAGAAGCTCTCGGTACTCGGCAAGGGACGCAGTCTGTCTCTCTATCTTCTCAGCCATCTTTCGGGGCAGTATAGCCTAGCCCGCCCGACATGTCCCGCTTGCCGGGACGGCGCCGGCCCGGGTGGATGCCGGGCGGCGGATCAAACGCCGCAGCACTTCTTGTATTTCTTGCCGCTTCCGCAAGGACACGGGTCGTTACGGCCCACCTTGCTGACGCTTCGCGGAGCGACGACGGTCCGGGTGGCCTGCTGGGCGGCCTCATACGCCTCGGCCGAGCTGTCCGTCATCCGCTCCGGTCGAGCAGCCGCCGCCGCTCCGGCCGCGGCGAAGTTCTGGCTCAGGCTGCTGTCGCCGCCCCCTGAGTAGGCGAGTTGCCGGGCGGGCGCCGCCTCCTGAGGCTGTTCCTCGCGGACGATCTCCAGGTGATAGAGGTAGCGGACGAAATCGGACTGGATGGAGTCCATCATCTCCTGGAACATCCGAAAGCCCTCGTTCTTGTACTCCACCAGGGGATCGCGCTGAGCGAGGGCCCGGAGTCCGATGCCCTCCCGCAGATAGTCCATCTCGTACAGATGGTCGCGCCACTTGGAATCGATGGTGCGCAGGAGCACCCAGCTCTCCAGCTCGCGCATGGTCGCCGCCCCGAAGCGCTGCTCTCTCGCCTCATACACCTCGAGCGCGTCCTCCACCACGAGATCCGCGAGACTCTCGGCGTCGATCTCCGACGGATCGCCCAGGCTCTCAACGGTGATCGTCGTGGGGAAGTAGGTGCGCAGCATGGTGAGCATCTCTTCCAGGTCCCATTCCTCAGAGAAGCGCGAAGATCCGGTGAAGATGGCCACTTGCTCTCGCAGGATGCGCTCGATGATGCTGAGCACGTCTTCACGCAGGTCGTCGCCGCCGAGGATGCGCTGGCGCTGCCCGTAGATGACCTCGCGCTGCTTGTTCATCACGTCGTCGTACTCGAGCACCCGTTTCCGGATCTGGAAGTTCTGCTCTTCCACTTTCTTCTGAGCGCTCTCCACCGACCGGGAGATCAGACTGTGCTCGATGGGAATGTCCTCCTCGAGCCCCAGGCGATCCATGAGGCGGTGGATGCGCTCTCCACCGAAGATGCGCAAGAGGTCGTCCTCCAGGGAGATGATGAACTGGCTCGCTCCGGGGTCGCCCTGGCGGCCGGAACGGCCCCGAAGCTGGTTGTCGACCCTCCGGGCTTCGTGCCGCTCGGTACCCAGAACGAACAGTCCCCCCACGTCGACGACGCCATCGCCCAGCTTGATGTCCGTGCCCCTACCGGCCATGTTGGTGGCTATGGTGATGGACCCTGGCTGTCCGGCCTGAGCCACGATCGCCGCCTCTTTGGCGTGGTGCTTGGCGTTCAAGACCTCGTGAGGGATGCCCCGGCGCTTCAGCATCTCCGCGAGCCGTTCCGACTTCTCTACCGAGATGGTGCCCACCAGAACCGGCTGCTTGCGCTCGTAGCAGTCGGCGATAAGATCGGCGGCCGCCTTGAACTTAGCCTTCTCGGTCTTGTAGATGAGATCGTTACCATCATCTCGGATCATGGGCTCGTTGGTGGGGACGACCACCACTTCCATCTTGTAGATCTCTTGGAACTCGTCGGCTTCGGTGGCGGCGGTGCCGGTCATGCCGGCGATCTTCTCGTACAGGCGGAAGTAATTCTGCAGGGTGATGGTGGCCAGGGTCTGGTTTTCTTCCTTGATCTTGACGCCCTCGCGAGCCTCGATGGCCTGGTGCAGGCCTTCGGAGTAGCGGCGGCCTTCGAGGATCCGCCCGGTGAACTCGTCGATAATCTTGACCTCACCGTCCTGCACCAGATAGTCGACATCGCGCCTGAAAAGGGCCGCCGCCCGCAGCGCCTGCATGAGGTGGTTGACGAGTTGGCCGGAGAGATCCTCGTAGATGTTGTCGATCCCCAGCTCCCGCTCGACGCGGGCCAGCCCCTTCTCGGTGATGGCCACGGTGCGCTTCTTCTCGTCGATCTCGTAGTCCCCCTCTTCGCCCTCGCCGGGCGTGAGCCGGCGGGCGATGCGGGCGAAATCGTAGTAGGTCTTGGCCGCCCGTTCGCCTGGCCCCGAGATGATGAGCGGGGTCCGCGCCTCATCGACGAGGATGGAGTCCACCTCGTCCACGATGCAGTAGTAGTGGCCGCGTTGCACCTGCTGGTCGGTCCGCAGGACCATGTTGTCGCGCAGATAGTCGAAGCCGAACTCGGTGTTGGTGCCATAGGTGATGTCGGCCTGGTAGGCGGCCCGCCGTTCGTCCGCTTCCATGCCGTTCTGCAGCGCGGCCACCGACATACCCAGGAACTCATACACGGGGCCCATCCAGGCCGCGTCGCGTCCGGCCAGATAGTCGTTGACGGTGACCAAATGGACGCCCCGCCCGGCGAGGGCGTTAAGGTATACGGGTAGAGTGGCGACCAGGGTCTTACCTTCACCGGTCTTCATCTCGGCGATGGAGCCCTGATGCAGGACCACGGCTCCCATGACCTGCACGTCGAAGGGGCGCATGCCGGTGGCGCGATGCGCCGCCTCCCGCGCCACCGCGAACGCCTCCGGCATCAGATCATCGAGGGTCTCGCCCTGCTCGAAACGGCGCTTGAACTCAGAAGTCTTCTCCCGCAGGGCCTCGCCGGTGAGCGAGGCCATGTCGCTCTCTAGAGCCGCGACCCGGACGACCGCCTCCTCCAGCAGCCTCAACTTCTTGCCCTCACCGAAGCGGAGGACCTTATCAACGACCTTGATCATCGACTGCGCCTCTTCCAGGTCATTGACCCAAACATCAGCCTATTCCTATCCCGGTTCGCCGACCGACGCCCCGGCCCGGCCATGACAGGACCGATCGACGTCTGGGCAGCCGAGAAACGCCGTCAGCTCTGAGCTTCGATAAGCCCGTAGTTCCCGTCCCGGCGACGATACACCACCGCCGTTTCTTGGGTCTCGGAGTTGGTGAACACGTAGAAGTCATGCCCTACCAACTCCAATTGAAGCGCGGCTTCTTCTGGAGCCATGGGCTTGATCATGAACTGCTTGGTCTTGACGATCCGAGGCGAGGTGGCTTCCTCTTCGAGCTCCTCCGTCCCCTCGGGGACCTCGAAGCCCTCGGAAACGAACGTCTCCCTGCGCGCGCCTTGGGACCGAGCCACGAGCTTGCCCCGGTACTTCTTCACCTGGCGCTCGAGCTTCGCGAAGACCAGATCGATGGATGTGTACATATCCGGCGAGGCCTCACGAGCCCTGATGACCGGGCCCTTTGTGAAGATGGTAACCTCCACCACTTGGTTGGCAGGGATACTGGGGTTCTTCTCGGTCCAGAGCTCCACTTCGCATCGAGATCCGTTCGCCAGGTACTTGCTAAGGCGTCCGATCTTCTCCTCGGCATAAGCGCTGACCGCTTCTGTGAGGGCGAGATTTCTGCCTTTGACCGTGAGATTCACGCCGGTACTGCTCCTTGACTCGTCATATGGATTCTCCCCGAAGGACCCGGATCCTCGGGGCCCTTCGTCTTCCTCTGGGGAGCGGTGAAAGATACCATATCCCTCCTTCAGTCGTGCCCCTCGACCTTGCCGCCGACCGCCCGAGAGAAGGTGAAGACGTGCACTGGTATTCCCGTACCCCGGACAAGCACCGAAGACACCTCCTGCGCCGTCGCTCCTGTCGTATAGACGTCGTCGACGAGGACCACGGCCTCATAGCCGACGGCCAAGCCGGCGGCGGGGCCGGCATATCCTGACTGCCTCATGGTGAAAGCCCCACGCAGATTGCTCTGTCGTCCGGCTCTTCCCAACTCCTTCTGATGCCTGGTGGCGGCCGTCTTCTCGACTAGATCGGCCACCGGCCACGGCAGAGGGCCGCCGGCCAGCGCTCGAGCCAGCACCTCCGCCTGGTTGTAACCTCGCTCGCGCCGCGCGGCTCGATGCGACGGGACCCAGGTGACCAGTATCCGATCGCGCGGCCCGACCGAAGACAGGTACTCCGTGAACGCCGGTCTCGCCAGATCGGCCATCAGCCGGCCGAGTACCGGCTGTCCACCGAACTTGAATTCAGCCACCAGTTGACGCGCCGCCCCCTGGTGACGGAAAGCGCTTCGCGCACCGCAATAGCTGAAGTCCGCACTGATGCAGTGAGAGCAGCGGCCGGCCACGAGGGGCTGCGGGCCCGGCTCGCCGCAGCGCGGACAGCCGCCCGGACCGACCGCGACGAGGGTCCCTCGACATGAGGGACACAGGTAGGTCTCGAAGTCGCGGCAGCTCACACAGCGGGGCGGAAAGAGCACCGACAGCAGGGGCTCCCCCACCGAGTCACGCCACCACCCCGCCGCCCACGCGATACCCCGACCGGCGCTCCTGCTACGCCCAGACTCGACTGCCTGCTCAACCACCATTGTCCTGCGCGGGCGAGTTCCGGCCCACGACTCCGTTCACCACCAGCGCGCCGGCCGGGATATACGATCCGGGCAGCAACAAGCTCCCAGACACGTGCGACCCGGCCTCCAGCACGCTCCCGTCTCCTACTACCGCGGGGCCCTCGACCACCACTTCTTCACCCAGCACGGCCCCCCGCCCGATCGCTACCGGCGGCTCGAGGCGCACCGTCGACGCTAATACCGCCTCGGCGTCCACCCATACGCCGGGGCGGATCTCGGTTCCCGGGATCTCGACTTCCACCAGACCCTCCAAGGCCTCGGCATTCCCCCGCACATACTCGCCCAGATTGCCAACGTCGCTCCAGTATCCTGTCACGCTGTGGGCGTGAAAAGGGACCTGCTGGCGCAGCAGATCCGGAAACACGCGGCGCCCGAAGTCATCGAACTGGTCGGGTGGGATGCGCGCGAGGATCTCGGGCTCGAACACATATATGCCGCAATTGCACATCCTCGATCGGGCTTCCTCCCGGGTGGGCTTCTCCTGAAAACCCACCACCCTGTCGTCGTCATCGGCGACCACGACCCCGTAGAGGCTCGGATCGGACACTTCCTTGACCGCCAGGGTGGCGATGGATCCGCGCCGTCGGTGAGCGGCCACCAATCCGGTAAGGTCGATGTCGGTCAAAGCGTCGCCGCTCATAACCAAGAAGGTGTCGCCTCCCAGAAAGCCGGCATTCTTCTTGACCCCGCCCGCGGTGCCCAGGAGTTCGGGCTCGAAGGAGTAGGTGATGTCCATGTCCATCCAGGCCCCGTCACCGAAGTAGTCCGTGATGACCGCGGGCATGTGATGGAGATTGATCACTGCCTCCCGGAGGCCGTGACGACGAAGCAGGCGAAGGATGTGGTACAGCGCCGGCCGGTTGACAACGGGGACCATGGGCTTCGGAAGATACTCGGTGAGGGGACGGAGTCTTGTCCCCTTGCCGGCGGCCATGATCATGACCTTCATTCTGCCTCCCTAGCTCTAGCTCCGACGCCCTTAGAGCGCGTGGTAGTCGGCCGAGACCGGCCGGGCCGTGCGCCGCCCGGCCTTGGCTTCCAGTCGCGCGAGACTCACCGCATAGGACGGGAACGCCACACCCCGCTCGGTGATGATAGCCGTCACGTTGCCCGCGGGAGTCACGTCGAAGGCCGGGTTGCGCACCTTCGCGCCCGAGGGAGCCCAACGCACGCCCCCGAATCCGGTGACCTCCGAGGAATCGCGCTCCTCGATGGGGATGGCACTCCCATCCGCCAGCGATCGGTCGACCGTGGAGAACGGCGCGGCCACATAGAACGGTATGCCGTGTTCTCGAGCCAGCACGGAGACCGTATACGTCCCGATCTTGTTGGCCACGTCTCCATTGGCGGTGATGCGGTCGGCTCCCACCACCACGTGGGTAACGAGACCGCGGCTCATGAAGTGACCGGCCATACCGTCGGTGATCAGTTCCACGGAGATGCCCTCCCGCATCAGCTCCCAGGCGGTCAGCCGGGCGCCCTGGAGCAACGGCCTGGTCTCGTCGGCCAAGACGTGAACACGGGGATCGCGGGCATGCACCGCCCTGATGACCCCCAGGGCCGTTCCGTAGCCCGCCGTTGCCAAGGCCCCCGCGTTGCAGTGCGTCAAGATCACCGGCTTCTCTCCTTGGATGAGCCCGGCCCCAAGCTCTCCGATCGCCCGGCACGAGGCCAGGTCTTCCTCGTGGATCTCCACTGCCCGGCGCTCCATCGCGGCAGCGATCTCCGCCGGGGTGAGGTCGTCCCTGCTCCAGATGCGTTCCATCTCACTGAGTGCCCAGGGCAGGTTATACGCTGTGGGCCGGGTCTCGAACAGGCCTTTGGACGCAGCTTGGAGCGAAGCCCGGAAGCGGGCGGGCTCGCCGGCGCCGGCGCGCAGCGCGGCCCGCGCCGCCAGCGCCATCCCCATGCCCGCGGCCACGCCGAGAGCGGGGGCCCCGCGGATCGCCATGGTACGGATGGTGTCCGCCACGGCCTCCCAGGTCTCACAACGCAGGTAAACCTCTTCGAGTGGCAGCCGGCGCTGGTCGATCATGACCACGACACCTTCCTGCCACTCCACCGTCCTGATCGGGCCGCCGCCCTCCGGAGTCCTTGGACCCGCCACCGCGTCTATGTCCCCAGGTCCCAGCTGGCCAGGTACTCCACCTGCTCGGGGGTGAGCACGTCGATGCCTGCTCCGAGCGACTCGAGCTTCAGCCGGGCGATCTCCGCGTCGATATCGGGGGACACGTCATAGACCCTCTTCTCGAGGGTGGCGGCGTTCTTGACCATGTATTCGGCCGCGAGCGCCTGGTTGGCGAAGCTCATGTCCATGACGCTGGAGGGATGTCCCTCGGCCGCCGCCAGGTTGATGAGCCGGCCCTCGCCTAGCAGGTAGATGTTCCTGCCATCGGATAGCGTGAACTCCTCGACGAACTCCCGCACCTGCCGCCGCCCGACCGCCAGCTCTTCCAGGGCGGGGATGTCGATCTCTACGTTGAAGTGGCCGGTATTGGCCACGATGGCCCCGTCCTTCATGATCTCGAAGTGTTCCTTGCGGATCACATGGATGTCGCCCGTCGCGGTGACGAAGATGTCGCCGACAGGCGCCACCTCGGCCATCGGCATCACCCGGAAGCCGTCCATGATGGCTTCCAGCGCGCGCAGGGGGTCGACCTCGAGTACCACCACGTCCGCACCATGGCCCTTAGCGCGCATGGCCACACCCCGTCCACACCAGCCGTAGCCGGCCACCACCACGATCTTGCCCGCGATCAGACGATTGGTAGCCCGAATGATGCCGTCCAGGGTGGATTGTCCTGTGCCGTAGCGGTTGTCGAACAAATGCTTGGTCAGGGCTTCGTTGACGGCCACGATGGGATAGCGCAGCACTCCGTCTCGCTCCATGGACTTGAGGCGGCTGACCCCGGTCGTGGTCTCCTCCGTGCCCCCTATCACCCCGGCTGCCGCGTCGACGCGTTCGGTATGCAGAAGGCCCACGACGTCGGCACCATCGTCCATGGTGATCTGGGGACGAAAGTCGATGACGCTTTGTATGTGCTTGTAGTAGGTGTCGCGGTCTTCACCTTTGATGGCGTAGGTCGAGATCCCGTACTCGACCACGAGGGCCGCCGCCACGTCATCTTGAGTGGAAAGCGGGTTGGAGGCGCAGAGCGCCAGTTCTGCCCCACCGGCGGCCAGAGTGCGCATGAGGCTGGCGGTCTCGCTGGTCACGTGCAGGCACGCGCCGATACGCACCCCCGCGAGAGGCTTCTCTCTGGCGAAGCGCTCTCGTATGAGGGCGAGCACCGGCATCTCCTTCTCCGCCCATTCGATCCGAAGCGCCCCTGCTCCCGCCAAGCTCTTGTCCTTGACGTCATGATCCACCACCGGGCATCTCCCTTCCCTTAAGGACACATCACCACGGCTGCAGCCACCCGCAGACCCAGATGGGCCATGACGATGGCCACAGGCGCCAGCTCGACACTCACCCCGGGGCATCCCAGGATGTCCACCATCTCCTTCTCGTGGTCGCTCAGGCGGCCGCTGTCGAACACCCCGGCAACGATCCCGGGGACTACTATCATACCCTCGCCGAGGACGCGCTCGCCGGGCGTATCCTCGCGCTCCCCCAATCTATCTATCACGGCTTCGGGGGCGTAGACACCGTTCATGCCGGGGAAGCGTGGGCCCATGAGGTCGTCGTTCGGGCCGGTGAGCGGTGAGCGCCAGGTAAGGTCGGCATGGTCGGTCGCTGCAATTACTGCAGCCGCGCCGGGCGCCGGCATACCATCCGGGTCCGCGACCCGGGAGCCGGCACAGACATAGCCTGCCAAACCTTTCCTCTTCTTCCCGGTCGACGCCGACCACTCGGGTTGGTCGCCCAGGACGGCCTCTCTCAGCAAAACGATCTCTGCCTCACTCAAACGGCGAGACAAGTCGGCGACGCCCGCCTTCCGCAAGGAGACGACCGTGCCCCCTGGACCGGCCAAGCGTTCGGCTACCTCCACTGCGAGCCTCCCCAGCTGCAGTTCGGCCAGAGGACCCACCAGCACTCTCATTCGGGAGGGATGGGCAGCATCGATTGGGCCACCGCCAGCAGCTCCTCCTTGCTGAGGAGGTGCGACAGAGTGTTCGACACCCAATACAGCACGCCGTCGGCCCTCCACCAGATGCGTTCCACCTTCTCGTTTGTGCCCACGATGGTGAACGTGGTGCCGCCATTCCCGACCTCCACGCCCTTCCCGGCAGCAGGGGCGTCCAACCAGCTGGTCTCCGTGATGCCCATGTATTGGTCGGTGTACTCTCCATCCTCTATCAGGCGGTACAACATCTTGAAGGCGGGCTTGGTGCCACCATCCGCGTCGATATCGTAAGTCGCGCCGTTCGGCGGCATCCGCTCCACGAAACTGTAGCCCCGGGGGAGATACGCCGGCGCCTGCACGGCGAAGGGAACCGTCTGGGCGATCGTCTTCCATCCACCAGCGTCGGGGATGTTGCTCGGAGTGGGAGGAAGAGCGTACTCCGCTGGAAGCCAGAAGTCCCCTCCCAGGATGACGGTGACGTGATCGACCGAGCTGTTCCTACTCACCGACTCCGCTCCGAACACCTTGGCCACCTCTCTGGCCTCCGCGGACAGGCCTGAGGGGTACTCGACCGACGTGGTTTTTTGGACGGACGTGTCGGCGTTCGCGACCGTGTAGACCGTGGCTCCCAGACTCTCCAGCCATTCGCCGGCTGCCGCAGCCTCTCCCGCCCGGCCGTTAGCGTTCAGCACGTCGACTTCCATGCCGCTTAGGTCGGCTTCAGCGACGCCCGCAGACGACGACCCGGCGTCCGGCACGGTCGTTCCTGTCACCGCCCCGTTATCGCCGGCCGCCTGCGTGGCCCGGGGCGGGGTAAGGAAGGCGGTCACGGCGTCGACGATGGCGTCCTCGTCGACGAGGACGTACGATGCACCCCCGATGGTGTCCGTAGCTCCGACGATACTGATCTGCCGTATGCGGGCGCCGTCCAGCCTTGTGCCCCAATAGGCGAGCCTAAGGATGTCGTTGGCACCCAGGTCGGTGTCGACGTTCTTGAAGAGAGCACTGACCAGCCTCGGCAGTTTGAAGGGCAGATCCCAGCCCATCGCCTGCTCGCGGACGGCGCTTAAGAACAGCTGTTGCCGCTCCATTCGACCGAAGTCCATGTTCTGGTCGTGCCTGAAACGTACGTAGTCGAGGGCTTGGTCGCCGTTCAGCAGTTGATAGCCGGGGGCGAGCTTGATCAGTTCCCATTCAGGGTTGTCGTTGTAGTAGCGCCGATCGACGTCCACATAGACCCCACCGAGGGAGTTGGTGATGTCTTTGAAGGCATCGAAGTCGATCTCCAAGTAGTGGTTGATGTCGACGCCGGTCACTTGCTCGACCGTCCTGATGGTGAGAGCCGGGCCGCCGAACGCGTAAGCCGAATTGATCTTCGCCAGCCCGTGACCGGGCACCTCCACTCTTAGGTCGCGCGGCAACGAAAGCACGGAAAGATAGTCTTGGTCGGGATCGACGTGCACGAGGATGATGGTGTCAGAACGGCCGGAATCGTCCTCTTCGCTCTCCCGGCGGTCGGATCCCAGCACCAGCAGGTTCATCCCCGTGGGGGAGTCGGGAACCTCAGGCTCGGGCTGAGCCTTAGCTGCGGGAACGGTCACAGAGACGATCGTGCTGCTCGGCTTCTCCGCCAACACCGCCTTGACCTCCGGCGCCACCCGCTCGTTGGCTCCCGCGACCTGGTCTCGGAACCACAGATAGGATCCGCCACCTGCGGCCAGCAGTAGAACGAACACGCCGACCAGCGTCCATAGGAGGATGCGCTTCCACCCTCCCTTTTTGCCGCCTTCCACCGAATACACGGTGTACGGTTTGTCAGTCAGTGCCGGCTCCACTCGGTATCACGATCATCGACTCGGCCACTTTGAGGAGCTCCGTCCTGTTCAACACGTAGGAAAGGGTGTTGGAGACCCAGTACAGGACGTCGTCCTTCACCCACCAGATGCGCTCAGTCCTCTGGTCGGTTCCCACGAAAGTGTACGTGATCCCGTTCCTCTCTACTTCCTGGCCGACACCGGCCGCTGGGGCGTCGAGCCAGGTGGTCTCCATGATCCCCATGTACTGGTCGGTGTCTTCTCCCTCGACGTTGGTCAGCCGGTAGACCATCTTGATGGCCGGCCTGGTATCGTCACCCACCACTATGTCGTACGCGCCACCCGTCACCGGCATCCTATCGACGTACGCGTAGCCTTCCGGAAGATACCCGGGGGCAAGTACTTGGAAAGGTGCAGCCCCGGCGAGTTGGTTCCACAACCGGCTGTTGGCGATCTCGTCGGGATCGGTGACGAACGAAGTGGAGGTGTCGTTGGAAGAGGTCGCCGAAGTCGTGGAGATCTGCGAGGTGGAGTCTGCCCCGCCGCCGTTGGAATCGCCGGAGGCCGCCGTCTGATCGCCCGCAGAGGCGTCCGGCGCCGTCATCAGCTTCTGCACCGCCTCCTCCACCGCTCCGTCTTCGGGGATGACATACGAGACGCCGTCGCGCTCCTGGATGTCGCCGATGATGCCCACCTGCCGAATACGGGCACCGTCGAGGCGCGCGCCCCAGTAGGCCAGTTTGAGGACATCGTTCGTCTCCAGGGTGGTGACCAGGTTGTCGAAGAGCGCGTTTATCACCCCCGGGAGATCGAGGGCCAGGTTCCAGCCCATGGCCTGCTCCCGCAGCGCCGTGATGAACCGCTGCTGCCGGTCCATGCGCCCGAAGTCGAAGTTGAGATCGTTCCGGAAGCGCACGTAGTCGAGGGCCTGGTCGCCCTCCAACAGCTGATACCCCGGAGAGACCTTGATCAGCTCGAACTCGGGATCGTCGTTGTAGTAGCGCCGGTCGATGTCCAGATAGACCCCTCCGACCGAATCGACGATATCGCTGAAGGCCTGGAAGTCGACTTCCACATATTCGTCTATGTCGACCCCGGTCAGTTGCTCCACGGTCTTTATGGTGAGCTCCGGTCCCCCCTGGGCGTAGGCCGCGTTCAGTTTCTCGATGCCCTGACCCGGTACCTCCACGCGCAGATCGCGCGGAAGGGAGAGCATCGAGAGGTAGTCCTCGTCGGGATCGGCATGGACGAGAATCACGGTGTCGGAGCGAGTCTCCTCCCCGGCGTTCGTCGGCCGCTTGTCGGAACCGATGAGGATGATATCCGTGCCCGTCGGCGTACCGATGGCATCCTCTCGCGTGGACCCGACAGCTTCCGCGATGCCGGAGTCGGTCGTGTGAGTGCGGTTCACCTGCAGGTGCAGCCAGAGGTACGAGCCTCCCGCCACGGCCAAGACCGCCACCGCGAACCCCACCACAGACCAGAGGACGACGCGGCGGACTCGACGCTTCTGCAGTCGTTCGACCGTATAGACCGTGTAGGGTTTGCTTTTCAGTGATGTGCTCCGCTCGCGAGTGAACAAGAGATTCTAGCGCGCAGCCAGTTCTGCGGCCAAGGTCAGAGCGACCGGCAGGATCCTGGCTCCACGCCGACTCTTTCCACTTCAGCGCCCAGGGTACGGAGCTTCTCGTCGAAGCGCTCATACCCCCGGTCGAGATGTTGGACCTCCCGCAGCTCGGTGCAGCCCTCCGCCACCAGCCCGGCGGTGGCCAGTGCGGCCGCCGCGCGCAGATCGGGGCAACGCACGATAGCCCCGGTGAGCGACCGCTCCCCGTTGACGACCGCGTGATTACCGTCCACCCGTATCTCGGCCCCCAACCGGATCAACTCGTCTACGAAACCGAAGCGGCTCTCAAAGACGTTCTCGGTAACCACCGAGACCCCTTTGGCGATGGAGAGCAAGACCATCATCTGCGCCTGTAGATCCGTGGGAAAACCAGGGTACGGGAGGGTGGCGACATCCGCCGCCGTGTACGAACGCGGATCTCCGCTCGCCTTGATGCTGCGCGTGTTCTCCTGCACCTGCACTCCGACCGATCGAAGCTTGAACAAGAAAAGCTCGAGCACGTGGGGGCTTATGCCGGTCACCTCCACCTCCCCGCCTGTGACGGCCCCGGCGATGAGGAACGTTCCCGCCTCTATCCGGTCTCCCAGCACGGTGTGCTCGGCCGGGTGCATCTCTTCGACACCATTGATGCGCAACGTGGAGCTGCCCGCGCCCTCGATGTCCGCGCCCATGCTCACCAGGAACTTGCACAGATCGACGATCTCCGGCTCCCTGGCGGCGTTCTCCAAGATGGTGGTCCCTTCCGCCAGCACAGCGGCCATGAGCAGGTTCTCGGTAGCGCCGACGCTGGGATAGTCAAGGAAGATGTTGGTCGCGCGGAGCTTCTCAGCCGTGACCTCGACAAAACCGTGGTCCGAACGCACCACCCCGCCCATCTCGGCCAATCCGCGCAGGTGGATGTCGATCTTGCGCGGCCCGAGATTGCAGCCGCCCGGCATCGCCACCCTTGCCTGACCGAAGCGCGCCACCAGCGGGCCCATTATCTGAATGGAGGCCCGCATGCGCTGCACCAGATCGTACGGGGCCACGTGCGATTGCACTTCGGTCGTGTCCACCGTCATGGTGCCTCTGTCGAACGCTACAACGGCGCCCAGATGCTCCAGCACCTCCTGCATCGTGCGGACGTCCTGGATGTCGGGGACGTTGTGAAGCAGACTGGCGCCCGGAGCCAGCAAGGACGCGGCCATGAGCTTCAATGCCGAGTTCTTGGCCCCGGAGACCATCACTGAACCCGACAGCCGTTGCCCGCCGCGGACGATCAGGCGCGGCTCTCCGGATCCCACAGCCATGAATCAGGCCTGCTGGGCGACTTTGAGACGATTGCGGGCCCGATAGAGTGCCAACTGCTCGCGGTAGGGATCCACGTCTTCATCCTCCGGCACCGTACCTTCGCGGTGCATCTCCAGGCGCTCGGTGGCCCGCTCGATGGCCTTCTCGACCCGGGGGATGTCGATCTTGGAGGCTTCCTCGGCCGCGTCGGCAAGCACGATCACCTTGTTGAACTGGACCTTGACGAAACCATCGGCAACGGCGAAGACCAACCACTCCCCGTCGGCGGACAGAGCCCGCAACCGGCCGATCGCGAGTTGGGCCACCATCGGAGCGTGCCTGGGTAGAATGCCCACTTCGCCGGTGACGGCCGGGATCACCACCATCTCCACGTCGCCCTCGAACACGAGGCCGGCGGGAGCCACCAGTTCCAGCCTCAGATAGGCGCTGTCCTCCTGACCCACGATCCACCCCGCCTAGGCCACGACCGCGGCTTCGGCCGCCTGGGGCTCATCGGTAGACGCGGCCGCCTCGGCGACTACGGCCGCGCCGGACTCAGGTCCTTTGGCCGCCCGCGCCCCGGCGACCACGTCGTCGATGCTGCCCTGCATGCGGAAGGCCTGCTCGGGCAGATCGTCGTGCTTGCCCTCGAGTATCTCTTTGAAGCTGCGCACTGTCTCCTTGAGGGGCACGAACTTGCCCTCGATCCCGGTGAACTGCTCGGCAACGAAGAAAGGCTGCGACAAGAACTGCTGGATCTTGCGGGCTCGGCGCACCGTCACCTTGTCTTCGTCGGAGAGCTCGTCCATCCCCAGGATGGCGATGATGTCGCGGAGGTCCTTGTATCGCTGCAGGATCTCCTGGACCTTGGTGGCCACTTCGTAGTGCTCATCGCCCACCACCTGGCGATCCAGGGCCCGACTGGTGGAATCGAGAGGGTCCACGGCCGGGTAGATGCCCATCTCGGAGATAGCCCGGCTGAGCACCGTGGTGGCATCGAGATGGGCAAAGGTGCCGGCCGGCGCCGGGTCGGTGAGGTCGTCGGCAGGCACGTAGATGGCTTGGACCGAGGTCACCGATCCGCGCCGTGTGGAGGTGATGCGCTCCTGCAACTCACCCATCTCCGAGGCTAGGGTAGGCTGGTAGCCCACGGCCGAGGGCATACGGCCGAGCAGGGCCGATACTTCTGACCCCGCCTGCACGAAGCGGAAGATGTTGTCGATGAACAGAAGCACGTCCTGGCCCATGACATCCCGGAAGTACTCCGCCATGGTCAGAGCCGAAAGCCCGACGCGGAGGCGGGCACCGGGCGGCTCGTTCATCTGCCCGAACACCATAGCCGTCTTGTTGATGACCCCCGACTCGCTCATCTCCAGGTAGAGGTCGTTGCCCTCGCGGGTCCGCTCCCCTACTCCGCTGAACACCGAGATGCCGCCGTGGTGGGTGGCGATGCTGTGGATGAGCTCCAGGATGACCACCGTCTTACCCACACCGGCGCCTCCGAAGAGACCGACTTTGCCCCCCTTGACGTAGGGAGCCAGCAGATCGATGACTTTGATGCCGGTCTCGAGGATCTCAGTGGTGGGCTCCAACTCCTCGAAATCAGGAGCCGGCCGGTGAATGGGCCACCGCTCCGTGTCGGCGGGAATGGGATCGCCCTCGTCGATGGGATCACCCAGGAGATTGAACAACCGGCCCAGGGTGGCCTGGCCGACGGGAACCGTGATGAACTGCCCGGTGTCGGTCACTTCCATGCCTCGCGCCAAGCCGTCGGTGGAATCCATGGCCACGGCCCGCACTTTGTTGTCGCCCAAGTGCTGCTGAACTTCAGCGACGAGGTGGATGCGACCCGACGCGCCCTCGACATCGATGTCCAGCGCATTGTAGATGGCCGGCAGCATTTCGGTGAACTCGACGTCGAGTACCGGCCCGATGATCTCTACGATCTTGCCTTTGTTCATCGCCTTCGGTGTCCTCCTTTATCCGGACAGGGCGTCGGCCCCTGCCACCACTTCCAGGATCTCCTGGGTGATGGATGCCTGCCGCACCCGGTTCATCGCCAGGGTCAGTTCGTCGATCATCTCGTCGGCGGCCTCGGAGGCGTTCCGCATCGCCGTCATCCGGGCCCCGTGCTCGCTGGCCATGCCCTCCAGGATCGCCCGGTATATCGAGATCTCGATGTAGGAGGGAAGCAGGTCCGCCAGGATCGTCTCGGGCGAGGGCTCGAACAAGAAATCCATGTGCTCGCAGGCATCCGTGGGACAATACAGGCCGGTGAGCTCTTCCTGGATGGGCAGTATCACCTGGTCGGTGACGAACTGCTCCATCGGGCTCTTGAAGCGATTGAACACCAGATGCACCCGGTCGATGGACTCGCTCGTGTAGCGCCTTATGCACCCGTTCGCGATGGCCTGGGCCTCGAGGAAAGCCGTGCGCTCCGTCACGTCGAGATAGGCCTTGTCGATCCGGTATCCCTGGAAGCGGGCCGTGCCGACACCTTTGCGACCCAGTATGACGAGGTCGCTGTCCACCCCTTGGGCGGTGTAGGTGTCGATCCGGTCGAGGGCGCGGCGCAATATGTTGGAGTTGAAGGCCCCGCACATACCCCGGTCGGCGGTGAGAGCTATCACCGCCACTTTCTTGATCTGAACGCGATCCTTGAGCAGTGGATACTGCGTTACGTCCACCTGCAGGTAGCGCACGAGCTGGCCGATGAACTCGAGCATGTTGAGAGCGTATGGCCGCGTCGCTTCTATGCGCTGCTGGGCGCGGCGCAGCCGCGCCGCGGCCACCATCTCCATGGCCTTGGTTATCTTCCTGGTGTTCTGCACCGAAGCGATCCGGCGCTTTATGTCGCGTTGAGATGCCATGCGCCCTTAGACAATGCCCGCGTCAGTCGACCAGGACTCCTTGAAGACCTCGATGGCCCCGCGCAGCGCTGCTTCCGTCTCGCCGCTCAGGTCCTTGCTCGTGGCGATCTCGAGCCCGATCTCGGGATTGTCCCGCTTCAATTGAGCGAGCAAGGAAGCGTTGAAGCGCGGGACGTCGGCTACCGGGATGTCGTCGGCGTATCCCTGGGTAGCCGAGAAGATGATCATCACCTGGTCCTCCACCGGCCAAGGAACGAACTGCGGCTGGTTGAGGGACGCCACCAGCCGTTCACCCCGGGCCAGGGCCTTCTGAGTCTCCACGTCGAGCTCCGACCCGAACTTGGCGAAGGCCTCCAATTCCCGGAACTGGGATAGGTCGAGCCGTAAGGATCCGGCCACCTTCTTCATAGCCTTGATCTGAGCGTTGCCGCCCACCCGGGACACCGAGATCCCCACGTTGATGGCCGGGCGTATGCCGGAGTAGAAGAGGTCGCTCTCCAGGAATATCTGGCCATCGGTGATAGAGATGACGTTCGTGGGGATATACGCGGAAACGTCCCCTGCCTGGGTCTCGATCACAGGCAGAGCGGTGAGCGATCCCGCGCCCTCCGCATCGCTCAACTTGCAGGCCCGCTCGAGCAGGCGGCTGTGCAGGTAGAAGATATCGCCCGGGAAGGCTTCCCTGCCCGGCGGCCGCCTCAGAAGCAGCGACATCTGCCGGTAGGCGTCGGCATGCTTGGTGAGGTCGTCGTAGATGCAAAGGGCATGCCGGCCCGAATAGGTGAAGTACTCACCCATGGCCGCCCCCGCGTACGGAGCAACATAGCGCATGGGCGCCGAGGTCGACGCGGAGGCCATTATCACGATGGTGTAATCCATGGCTCCGTGCTCTTCCAGCCGGGCCACGAGACCCGCGACCGTGGAAGCCTTCTGGCCGATGGCCACATAGATGCAGATGACGTCCTGGCCCTTCTGGTTGATTATGGTGTCCAGGGCGATGGCGGTCTTGCCTGTGCCACGGTCACCGATGATCAGCTCGCGCTGTCCGCGGCCGATCGGGATCATGGAATCGATGGCTTTGACGCCGGTCTGCAGAGGCTCCTTGACTGGTTGCCTGCGGATGACACCCGGAGCTTTGAACTCCACCGGCCGGAACTCAGTGGTCTCGATGGGGCCTTTGTCGTCCAGCGGAACCCCCAGCGGATTGACCACCCGCCCCACCAACGCCTCGCCCACCGGCACCTGGATGACTCTGCCCGTACGCTTGACCTGGTCGCCCTCTTTGATGAGGGTATCCTCGCCCATCAACACAGCCCCGATGCTGCCTTCTTCGAGGTTGAGCACCAGTCCCATGACGTCGTGAGGCAGTTCAAGCATCTCTGAAGCCACCGCGTTCTCCAGCCCCTGGATGCGTGCCACCCCGTCGCCCACCTGCACGACGGTGCCCACCTCCTGGACTTCAACGCCCGCCTCGTAGCGCTGAATGCGCGATTTAAGGACGCTGGTTATCTCTTCAGGACGTAGCTTCAACTGAATCCTCCAAATGAGCGATGGGGCTGATCAACACTTCACGGAGTCGCTCCAGCCGGTGACGTACGCTCGCGTCGGCGACCCGATCGCCGATGCGCAGCCGAAGTCCACCCAGTATCTCCTTGTCCACCGTCAGGGTCAGCTCCACGGTCTTGTTGAGCGACGACTCTATCTTCGCTCGGAGAGCCTCCTGTAGGGGAGCAGCGAGCGGCACGGCGCTCACCACCTCCACATGGACGAGACCCTGTGCTTCCTCCACCAACTGGACGAAAGCCCGGTAGGTCTCCTCCAGCTCGGACTCCCTGTTCTTGTCCACCATCAGGCGCAGTAAGTTGCGCATCAACTCATCCCCGCCCTCGGTGAGCTCGAGCAAGGCGTCCTTCTTGTGCGCGTCGGAGACCTCCTCCGCCACCAGGAATCGGCGCAACTCGTCGGTAGTCTGGAGCGCCTCGACGAACTGAGCCAGGTCGCGCCGCACCTCGGCGACGCGCCCTTCTTCCTCCGCCGCCTGATAGAGCGCGGTCGCGTACACTCGTGCGATCTTGCCTTCGCTCACTGCCTAGTTCTCGCTGATCTTGCTCAGGTCGATCTCGTTGATGGCTTCTTGGATCAGACGGAGCTGGTCCTCGCTCGACAGGCTGCTCCGGGCCACCTTCTCGGTGGCGGCGACGGTGAGGTCGGCTACTTCCGTCCGGATCTTCTGCAGGGCTTTGTTAGTGTCGCGCTCTATCTGCTGCCGGGCCTTCGCGAGAGTGGCCTCAGCCTGCACCCGCGCCTCTTCCAGCACCTCCGCCTTGGTCGACTCACCGGCCTTGCGAGCCCGGTCGACGATGGTCTCGGCCTCCTGACGGGCCACCGCCAGTTGGCGCTTGTAGTCGGCTAACAGGCCTTGAGCTTCGTCGCGTAGTTTCTCCGCCTCGTGAATAGCCTGACTGATCTCGGCACGCCGCGCCTGCTGCAGTCGCATGAGCGGGTTGAACGCGAACTTGTAGAGCAGGCCCACCAGCGCCAAGAACGTGATCACCGACCACAAAAAGAGCCCCGGATTTAGTTCGAATATTTGCATGCTGAACCTATGCCATTGATCGCCTGGTCACAATGTCACGCGGCCGGCGTACTGCTGGCCCACGTCCTTAAACGACGAACAGCAGGATAATGGCGATGACGAACGCGTACAGAGCCAGCGCCTCCGTCAGGGCCATGCCGATGATGAACGCCGTGCGTATGTCTCCAGAGGCCTCGGGCTGCCTCGCGATGGCCTCCGAGGTTCGGCCGGTGAGATACCCGATGCCGATACCCGGGCCCAATGTGGCCAGGCCCATACCGAGTCCTGCGGCGAGTCTGGCGGCGGTGTCAGCGTCCATTGTCTTGTCCTCCTTGTTCCTGGGTTGACGCTAGTGGCCGGCTTCTATGGCCGATTCGATGTATACGACCGAAAGAAGCGAGAAGATGTAGGCCTGGATGAAAGCCACGAACACTTCGAAAGCGGTCATGATGACCACGAAGAGGAAGGCCGGGATGGTGACCACGACGCTGGCATATTGCAGCAGGAGCCCCAGCATCACCAGGATGATCAAGTGACCGGCGACGGTGTTGCCGAAGAGCCGGACGGCGAGCGACAGGGGCTTAAAGAACTCACCCATGAAGTGCACCATGAAGAAGATGGCGTTGAGAGGAGCCGCCATCGCCTTCGGTACCCCCGGAGGGGTCAGCCAGGACCGCAGGTATCCCCGGACGCCGTGACGGTGGAATCCCTGATACTGCACCATGAAGAAGACAATGATGGCCAGACCGGCGGTCACGTTGATGTTGGTCGTGGGGGTGTAGGGCTTGAGGGCGATCGGTTTGGGGATGAGCCCGACCAGGTTGGTCACCAGGATGAAAGTGAAGAGAGTGAGGATGAGGTAGTAATACTTCTTGCCTTTTTCGGTGATCTGACCGGTGAGATGGCCGGTCGCGAAGTTCAGGAGAATCTCGGCCACGATCTGCAGACCGTCCGGTTCCTTCCGCCATCGCCTAGCCACGATATAGAAGAAGGCGAACACGATGACCGCGGACACCCACATGTAGATCACGACATTGGTGATGGACATATCGAGCGGACCTATCTTGGGGAGGGGGACAATCGTCTGCACGCTTAGTTCGTGCAGAGCCTCGACGATCTTGTTTGCGCCCTCCTCGGCGACCATCCACTACTCCTGTTGCGGACCGCCGGCGCCCGCTGGGGGCGGCGCGCCTTTGCGCTTGCTCATCAGACTGTAGAGCGAGAAGCCGTTCAAGACGGTGAACAAAGCCACAAAGCTGAGACACACGGCCAATATGTTCAGGGACGTCCACAGGCCCAAGACAACTAGGATCAAGGCCAGAGCCGTGAGCCGGAAGAGAAACCCGAGAACGGTGACAGCCGGGACCATGGCGGAACTCCGCTGAGCGACCCAAACCTGCAACCGCATGGAAAGGAAATGGTACGCGGCGGCGAGACCAAGACCTATGGCCACGGATATCAGCGTCAGCCCCAGAACTTCCTCCCCGTCAACCTATCCGTCTGTTACGAGGAACGCCCGCGCGATCCGTCGTCCTCGTTCGTGCCCTCGCTTTTCCCGCGGCCTTCAGGGCCCGGTGCGGAGTCAACGATCGGCCAGATAGCCAAGACCGGTGAAGACCAGCACCAGGGCAACAAACGTGAACGCAAGACTCCCCGCTCCGGTGTGCCGCCATGGGGACCCTTGCTCAAAATTGCGCCCGTCGCATTATAGACTCTGGCCTCCCCAACCGCAAGAAACGATATGGAGTTTTCATCTGACGTGCACCAGTCGCGTGCCCGCCTCCTCGAACACTTCCATAGCCAGGGCGTCCGGGTAGTCACCCTTGAAATAGACCGCCACCACGTCGGCGTTCACCAGCATCTTGGCGCACAGCGCACAGGGCTGATGCGTGCAGTAGACCTCGGCCCCGCTTATGGCCACTCCATGATACGCAGCCTGGATGATCGCGTTCTGCTCAGCGTGGAGGCCCCGGCACAGCTCGTGGCGCTCTCCAGAGGGGATCCCCAGCTCGTCCCGCAGGCAGCCACGCTCGCCGCAGTGGCGCAGACCCCTGGGAACCCCATTGTAGCCAGTGGCGAGGATCTGCCGGTTCTTAACCAGGACCGCTCCTACCTGCCGGCGTAGACAACTCGAACGCGTGGAGACCACCCGCGCGATCTCCATGAAGTAGTCCTCCCAATCCGGGCGAGCCGGTAGGACCGGTCTCTTCCCCGGACCAGACATCAGATATCCAGAGAGTGATAGAGAGGGAAAGCCTCGGTCAGTGCTCGGCTGCGCTTCAGAAACCGATCGAGATTCGCCTCGGTGGGTTCCGAAGTCAACGTGTCCACGACGATACGGGCCACCTCTCGCATCTCGCCGGTACCAAAGCCCCGAGTGGTCATTGCGGGCGTGCCCAACCGCACCCCGGAGGTGATCGTCGGCGGGCGCTCGTCATAAGGGACGCTGTTCTTGTTGACCGTGATCCCCACCCGGTCGAGGAGCTCCTGGGCCTGCTTGCCCGTCATCTCAGTACCGCTGAAATCGACCAGCATCAGGTGGTTGTCGGTACCCCCTGAGACGAGCTTCAGACCACCCTCTAAGAGTCCCTCGGCCAGCGCGGCTGCGTTTTCCACAGTGCGCCGCTGCTTCGCTTTGAACTCATCGGTCATCGCGAGAAAGAAACACACCGCCTTGCCGGCGATGATATGCTCCAACGGTCCCCCCTGCAGGCCGGGAAAGACCGCGTGATCTAGCCGGGCGGCATTTTCGGCCCGGCAGAAACAGGCGCCGCCCCGGGGTCCAGCCAGCGTCTTGTGGGTCGTCGTGCTGACCCAATCCGCGAAGGCAAAGGGCGACTGATGCACCCCGCCCGCGATCAGCCCGGCGATGTGCGCCATGTCCACCATCAGTTCGGCCCCTACCTCGTCCGCCACCGCGCGGAAGGCGGCGAAGTCCAGGGCCCGGGGGTAGGCGCTGGCTCCGGCCAAGACGAGCTTCGGCCTATGTTTGAGGGCGTAGGCGCGGACCTCGTCCATGTCGATCCGCCCGGTCTTCCGGTCGACCCCGTAGTGGAAGAAGGTATACCCCATACCGGAGAAATTGACCGGGTGCCCGTGTGTCAGATGCCCGCCGTGGGCCAGGCTCATCGCCAGCACCGGGTCTCCCGGCTCGAGGGCGGCCCAATACACAGCCTGGTTCGCCGTGGACCCGGAGTGCGGCTGCACGTTCGCATGCTCCGCGCCATACAGCGCCTTCGCCCGTTCTATGGCCAGGGCTTCGATGTCGTCCACAACCTCGCAGCCCCCGTAGTAGCGCCTGCAGGGGTAGCCCTCGGCGTACTTGTTGGTGAGGACGCTGCCCGTGGCCTGCAGCACAGGCAGGGGGGTGAAGTTCTCAGAGGCGATGAGCTCGATGTTGCGCTGCTGCCGGGTCAGTTCTCGCGTGATCAGCGCGCTGAGCGCAGGGTCGACATCCCTGAGCGCCAGGTCTGCGTAACTGTCCGAACGGGGATCGACGGTCAAAGCTGGTCTCCTACTGGGTGTGGTCCTGCCAGGTGAGGTCCGGTGGGCCAAGCATACCAGATGAAAGCGCGCGTCCCGCGGGCGGAAAGGTGGGAGACGCAACCCAGCAGGCGCTGCTGGCGGAAAGGCCGAACTCGCGACCAGCCGGCGCCGCGCTCCCAGTCGCCGGGGTCAGAGGAGGGCGCTGATGCGTCTCAGAGTCTCGGCCCCGTTCGCCGCCCCTTCTCTGAGAAGGGCGGGAGCGTCTCCGGTCGCGAGAGGACGCAGGTCTACCACGGTGGAGGCGGCCGGCCGGCCGGCGCTGCGAGTCGACCCCGCGGTCGTGAAGGCGATCGAGCAGTGGGCGAGGACCGAGGGTTCGACGTCGGCCGGCATCTGTGCCTCTTTTTGGCCGCTCAGGTTGGCGCTCGTCGCAGCCAGAGGGGCCTCCAGAGACGCCAGGAACTCGAGGAGGGCCGGATGATCAGGTACTCGCACTCCCAACGAGTCGGCCGTACCCACAAGGGACGGGCGGGGAACGGAGGTCCCCACTACGAACGTATACGGACCCGGTAGCAACGCTTCGAGCACCTTGGTAGACGGGCCATCAAGATCGGGTAATGCCGCCTTCACCGAGGCGACCGAGGGGAACAGCGCCGCCATCGGCTGGTCGAAGCCCCGACCTTTGGCTGCGAACAGCCGCCGTACCCCCGCTTGCGAATCCCATCGGGCCGCGATGCCATACACGGTGTCGGTGGGTATCCCGATTATCGCGCCTCCCCCGAGCGCCGTGACCAGCGCCACCGACTGAGGGTCGTCCAATCTCCCCAGAGGCATCATGGCCGCGCCAGGAAGGGTCCCGACCACCATACGCTCCTTGCCGGACAGGTCCTTGTGTACGGCAAGGAGGGAGAAGCCGGCCGCGCGCGCGAGGCCGGCGACCGCCGGGGCCTGCCCGTCGCCCACCTCGAGTAGCACGCTGCCGCCGGGCCTGAGGACCCGCGCCGCCTGCGGCAGGAGCCGGCGGAAGACCGCGAGCCCGTCCTCGCCGGCGTCCAGAGCTAAAGCCGGTTCGTACAAACGGATATCGGGCGCGAGCGTGCCCATGTCCCTGGAGGTCACGTACGGCGGATTGCTGATCACCAGGCGAAGGCTATCGTCGGCTGTTCCGGTCAGCAGGTCGGCATGCCGCAACTCAACCAGTCTCTCCAGCTCCAGCGCGGCTCGATTCCGAGCGGCCACTTCCAGGGCCTCCTCGCTCTCGTCGGTGGCGAGCACCCGCAGTCCCGCCTCCTGGGCCAGGCTCAAAGCGATGGCCCCGGAACCTGTCCCCACATCGGCGATCAGCGGTGGAGGCGCTTCCGCGCCGGCCTCGGCGGGAGTGGCCTCGGCCTGAGGGTCCGGCGCTGGGCCGGCGGCCGCCGTCGTGTCCGAAAGAGCCTCCCAGGCCGGTCGGAGGCGCAACAGCTGCAGAGCTACGTCGACCAGCTCTTCGGTCTCGGGCCGGGGGATCAGAACGGCCGGGGTCACCTCCAGGCGCAGATGACGGAAGTGAGCTCGTCCGAGGATGTATGCGACCGGCTCGTGCCGGGCCCGGCGCCCGACCAGATAGCGGTAACGGTCGAGCTCGGAGGAAGCGAGAGGACGATCGTACTCGGTGTAGAGATGGATGCGCTCCATCCCGAGGGTCTCCGCCAACAGTAACTCGGCGTCCAGCCGTGGTGACGCGGAACCTCTATCCCGCAGATATCCTGTCACCGTGTCGAGCAGCGCACCTATGGTCCAGCTGTCCATAGACACCCCGCCTCCGCGCCGGCGGTCAGAAAGCAGCCGCGGCGAGCTGCTCGGTGCGCTCGTTGGCCCGTAGTGCTTCGGTGAATTCCTCCAACTCACCCTGCAGTACGGCTTCCAAGCGGTGCGACGTCAATCCTATGCGGTGGTCGGTGACGCGTCCCTGAGGGAAATTGTAGGTGCGGACCTTCTGCGACCTATCGCCCGTACCCACCTGACTGCGGCGCTGCGCAGCCAGCTGGGCGTCTTGCACAGCCTGGGCCATATCGTACAGACGGGCCCGTAAGATACGGAAAGCCCGCTCCTTGTTCTGAAGCTGGGACTTCTCATCCTGGCACGAGACCACCAGTCCGCTGGGGATGTGGGTGAGTCTGACCGCCGAGTCCGTGGTGTTGACCGACTGCCCGCCCGGGCCGGTGGACCGGTAGACATCCACCCGCACGTCGTTGGGGTCGATGTGGATCTCGACGTCTTCCACCTCGGGAAGCACGGCAACGGTTGCCGTGGACGTGTGTATGCGCCCGGTGGACTCGGTCACCGGCACCCGCTGTACCCTGTGCACACCGGACTCGTACTTGAGGGCGCCGAAAGCCCCCCGGCCTCTCACCTCGAAGATGATCTCCTTGACACCCCCTAGGGAAGCCTCGGTGGTGGAAAGGATCTCGGTCTTGAAGCGCATACGCTCTGCATAGCGCACCAGCATGCGTTGGACCTCGGCGGCGAACAGAGCCGCCTCGTCGCCACCGGCCCCCGCTCGCACCTCCACGATGACGTTCTTGTTGTCCCGCGGATCTTTCTCCAAGACTGCGGCGCGCAGTTCCTGCTCCAGCGCCTCGAGCTTCTCCCGAGCGCTCCCTTTCTCCTCCGCGAGGAACTCCTTCATCTCGGGATCCAGACCGCCCTCCTCGAGCATGGCTTCCGCTTCCTCCAGAGACGCGCGCGTCTCCCGATAGGCCACCGCCAAGCGGTATGCCGGCTCGAGATCGGAGTGGGCCTTCGATATCTCGGCGTAGCGGGCCTGGTCCCTCAGCACCTCGGGATCGGCCAACTCCTCCATGAGAGCGGCGTACTTGTCTTCTATCTCAGTGGCGAGGCGTTCGATCATGCCTTCAATCTCCGAGGCGCGTTCTACGAGGCCCGCGCCTAAGTGGCGGGTTCGGCGAGAGCGCGCCCGCTCACGTCGTCCATGCGCATGACCTCGTCCAGGGCGGCAGCGGCCACCTCAAGCTGGTCGTAGCTCGGCTCGCGGGTGGTCAGCCGTTGGAGCTGGATCCCGGGCCAGAGGACGATCCGGGCGAAGAACCCGTTGGAATGCTTACCTGCCCATTTTATGCCTATCTCGTAGGCGATACCCACGATGATGGGTATACCGATGAGACGTGACAGCACCAGCCAGGGAAGCGAGGGCTTTCCGATGATAGCGAAGAAGACAACCGAGATGACCATCACCAGCAGCAGGAAACCCGTGCCGCAGCGAGGGTGGAGGGTGGAGTAGCTACCGGCATGCTCCGCGTCCGGCCTGCCACACGATTCGTAGGCGTGGATGATCTTGTGCTCGGCTCCGTGATACTGAAACACTCTGCGCAGATCGGGGACGAGCGAGATTGCCACGATGTAGAGGATGAAGATGGCTATGCGGATGAGCCCTTCCACCAGGTTGAAGAGGAAGGGGTTATCGAAGGTCGACTCGAACTGCTTCACCACCACCAGCGGTATCACTATGAAGAACGCCACCGCCATAGCCACGGCCACGGTCACGGTCACGGCTAGTTCCTTCCAGCCGAAGGACAGCGGGGGCTTGGCCGCTTCCGCGCCGGTCGCCGGTTCGTCGGCCGAGATCGTTGGCTGGTCCAGTCCGGTGCTCTCGGGCGCGCCGCCGGACGATGGGCCGGCGGGTTCCGTCGTTGGGTCCTCAAGACCGATGTTGGCCGAGATCCCCAGGGCCTTTATCCCTAAGCTCAACGATTCCCAGAGGGCCGCCACTCCCCGCACGATCGGCAACTTGAGCACGCGGTGACGGGAACTTGCTGCCTCTAGAGGATAGCCGACCCGGGCGATCCCTCCTGAAGGTCGGCGCACCGCCACCCCCCACGAGTGCCGGCCGCGCATCATGACCCCTTCGATGACCGCCTGGCCTCCGAAAGTGTGATCGTGCGGGCAGGAGGACGCACTCTGGTCCTCGGCCTTGGACTCGGCCCCCGTCGACTCGATCATCGTCATTCCTGAGCCTAGTCTGCTATCGATCCGATGAGATCCATCGCCAGGACCTCTTCTTCGGAATAGGGGGAGCCACACGACATCCTGCCTTCGGGGCACCCCCCCGTCATGCAGCCCGGCCCGGTGCCCTCGAAGAGCAGCGGTGCCACCGAAACGGCGAGATGACGCATGGTCCAGGCCAGCCGGTTGATCTCCCACTGTGCCCGGCGACAGCAGCGCAGCGCGTAGAAATGCCTTAGCTCGCGCGCGTTCATAGTCACCACGATCTTTGTCTCGGCCGCGTTGGGCAGTACGAAGCGGGCATCCTCGAAGACGGACTCGTTACCCCGCCCCTCTGCCAGACCGAGCGCCACCAGGCGCTCGTAGGAGCGTCGGGCATTGTCCATGGCCTCGTAGAAGACGGTGCGGGCTTCCGGGGATGCCTCGATGCTCGGCGGTATGACGAAACCCCCTGAGGAGTCGAAACGCACATACCGCTGGGACTGCTGACTGTAGGAGGCGACTCGATGCCGAACGAGCTGATGGGAACATGCTCTCGATATCCCCTCGATCGCGAACGTGAACGCGGCATGTTCCAGGGCACTCAGGTGACCGGATCGCACCAGACCGCGCACGAGGCGCCGGACCTCGTCGTCGCTCATGGCGGTCTTCAATTCGGCGGCACCGACCGGCGCGTAGCAAAGCCGTCCAGCGGAAGCCACCGCCCGCTCCGGCAAGGGAGTGTATTGGAGAAGCGTTACCTTGAGCTCGGCAGGCACGGCCGAAGAGGGCTACGCCTTCTTCTCGGAGCGGCGATACTTCTTGTTGAACCTCTCCACCCGGCCTGCAGTGTCGACCAGCTTCTGCTTACCCGTGTAGAACGGATGACAGGCAGAGCAGACCTCCACTTTGATCTCCGGAATGGTCGAGTGAGTGAGAAACGTCTCGCCGCAAGAGCACGTGACCCTGCTCTCAACATACTGAGGATGTATATCGTCCTTCAAGGTGCCTCCAATGACACGTCCCACAAGGTAATCAGCCCAAAAAGGAAGGATATGATAGCACGAGGTACCCGAAGCGGGCCGGGCGCTGCGGGCCGGGCGCGGAAGCCGGGCGACCGCAGCCTTGGCCTAGAGCGTCCGGAGAAGTCCCTCCGCCAGACTCAGAGCCTCGCCCGCCGTCGTCACTTCCTCTGCTTCCCAAGCCAATCTGACCTCCCGCAGGATCTGCCCTAAGCGAGGGCCTGGGTCCAGACCAAGCTCCCGGATGAGCATCTCCCCGTCCACCGGCGAGGCCGGCGCTGGACGGATCGACCGATCCGCCCAGCGCACCATCAGTTTCCGAGAAGGGTCCAGGACTCCCGGTCGCAGCAGCAGATCGGCGGCGCCGGGCTCGAGGTCGGCCTGAGCGATACCGCCGGCGGTGAGCGGCCTGTCGCTCCGGTCGACGTGGTCGGAAGTGGTCGCGCCGGCAGGCAGGGCCCCAGTGCAGGTCGCGAGCAGGATCGACTCTGGTTCCCAGGGTGCCGAAGCCCACAGGAACAGCACCGCCGAGCGGGGGGAAAGAGTCGCCCTTTGGAGCGCCTCGCGGCTGCAGCGTCCCTCTTGAAAGCCCTCGCTGAGCTTCCGCAGAAGGGAGAGCATGGCCGCCGACAACCGCAGCCTGCGACCGGCGGCCAAGGCCCTCGCGGGAGAAAGGTGATACGTCATCACTGCCAGTCGTAGCGCGACCGTTCGCGTCCAGGCTCCATCGACGGGACCGGCCAGCCGCTCCGAGACGACCGCGGCAGACTCGGGAAACCACACCGGCAGGTGCGCGAGCGCGTGGTCGAGCCGCTCGAGCACCGCCCCGACCGTCGTCGGACCCGTGGGTAGCCGCGCAGCACCCTCGAACCCATCGTGGTTGCCCGCCTGCCCATACCCGCCCTCGTCCCAAGACGAAGTCACCTCCGGCAGCACGAACCCGAGAAGGCCCAGCCCATGCCAGAGTCGGAACGCGGCCGCCGAGGGGCTCCGGGCCAAGGTGAGCGCCATCTCAACGGCGACCCGCTCGGGAGCAGCGCGGACAAGCTCCGAAGCCTGCGAGCGCAGCAGGGCCTCCAAAGGGGGATCGAGGCGGAGGCTGAGCACGTGGCAGAATCGGACGGCCCGCATGAGCCTTAGGGGGTCGTCGCCGAATACCCCTTCCGACACTGCCACCAGACGCTTCTCCCGCAGATGCGTTAGACCTCCGAAGGGATCGACGAGGTCGCCGGCACCCACAGGGACGGCCATGGCGTTGATCGTGAAATCCCGCTGGGCCAGATCGTCGACGATGTCGGCCCCCCGGATACCCGCTACATCGATGTGGCCTTGGCCTCCCATCACTCGATACGCCCCGTGACGAGCGGACAGGGCGAACCAGGGGGAGGCCAGCCGGCCGGCGATCTCTCGGGCCACTGCAGCCGGATCGTCGGCTACGACCAAGTCTAGGTCGGGCGACTGGCATCCCGACTCCCGGTCGCGCACGGTGCCGCCCACGAGCCAACCCTCAGTTCGACGGCGCCACAGGGTATCGGCCACCGCTTCCAACATCATCCAGTGCCCTTAGGTTGCGTAGTGCCCCTCAGTCGCGTTACTTCGATGGGCCCTTCAGCTTTCGGAGGCGCCGCTGATAGGTGAAGCGGTCGACCGCGTAAGCGACACCTGTGAAGACGAAGAACCCGCCCAAAGGAAATATGATGTAGACAGCGGTGCTGGTCCCCGGCTCCCGCCAGATGAAACGGATCACTATCAGGTAGAGAACGCCCAGGACGGCGCCCTGGATCGCCGCCCGCTTGATCGTGGGGGGCCTGAGAGCCGGCTTAGCCGCGGCTTTGCTCTTCGCCCCGCCTGTGGACCTCACGGCCGTCTTGGAACTCTTCGTGCTGCTCGGGGCTTTGGGGAAAGCCTGCCGGGCTGCCCTGCGTGTCTCTTTCTTAGACATGATCCTCCGTCGTCGCGCCCTGGGCCGTAGTACCGGCGATGGCCTGGACAATGTCGTGCCGGGTGACGATACCCACCAGCTTGCCCTCGGCCACCACAGGGAGCCGGTTGATCTCGCGGTCGGTCATGAGCGTAGCCGCGTCGCGCACGGACGCGTCGGGAGAGATAGCCAGTACCTCTTCGCTCATGATCTCCTTCACTTGCGAGCCGAACATCTTGTGCAGGCGTTCCTCGAACTTGTGGAAGCTTTGCAGATATATGACCGAGTCAAGCAACTGGATGTAGTAGGGGAAGTGAAGCTCCGCATCCTGGACGATGATGTCCGCCTCGCTCACCATGCCTACCACCCGGTCCTCCTCGTCGACGACCGGCAGGCCGCTGATCCTGTGCTCGGCCAGGATACCGGCAAGCTCCCGCACTGTGGTGGTCGGTCCGACTGTGATGACCTCGGTCTGCATGATGTCGCCGATTGTCAGCTCGTCCACGAGGGCCTCCTGTCATAGATGCGGCCTGCGATCACCTCAGGGAGCAGCTCTACGAGATCACCGGCGAGGACACCCTGGGGATCGGTCTCCGCCCCCAGCCTACCAGCTTCGGCGTGTATCCAAGCTCCGGCGTACGCGGCCTCGAAGGGCTCCACGCCCTTTGCCAGCAGGGTCCCTATGATTCCTGAGAGAACGTCGCCCGTGCCTGCCGAGGCAAGCTGGGGGGGGCCCTGTGCGATCACCCGGGTCTGTCCCGACGGCGCGGTGACTACGGTCGAGGATCCCTTCAGGAGCACGACCTGTCCGGTGACTTCAGCTGCGCGCCGGGCCGCGGTCAAAGCCGAGGCGGAGAGCTCCGCGACCGGCGCGTCGAGCAGGGCGGCCAGTTCCCCGACGTGCGGGGTCAAGACCAGTCCGGCGCGGTCCCTGAGGGTCGCCGCCGCCCCCGCGAATGCGAAGAGTCCATCGGCATCCAGCACGGCGGGTACCACGCTCTCGAGTATCACCCGCTTCACCGCGACCAGCGTAGCCGGATCGCGCCCCAGACCCGGGCCGGCCACCAAAGCGCCCAGGCGCTCGTCGGCGAGGGCTGCCAGTACCGGCTCGGCATCAACCAGGCAGTCACCGGGTCCGATCTCCTGGAGCACCGCCTCGACCAGCCGATTCCGCACCCCGTCGGCAGCGCCCGAGTTCATCAGCAGGCGGACATAGCCCGCCCCAGCCCGGTAGGCGGCCTGCGCGGTCAGCCAGGCCGCGCCGGGATAGGCGGCCGACCCGGCCAGCACGGCGACAAACCCGGCGCGGTATTTGTGGTCGTCGGTCCGACGGCCGGGGACGTTCACGTCGCCGGCCGTCACCACCCACAGGTCGGGCTCCGGCTCGAGAAAGCCGGGAAGACCGATGTCCCACACCAGTACCTCCCCGGCCGCCTCCGAGCCGGGCGGGCATACCAGACCGCTCTTGGCCGCGTGGAAGGTGACGGTGACATCGGCCGCCACGGCGGCAGCTGCGACGCCACCCGTGGTGGCATCTACACCCGACGGTACGTCTACCGCCAGCACCGGGACGCCACAAGCACCCATGGTGTTGATCCGACGGGCCCACTCAGCCAGCCGAGCCTTGATCTCCCCTTTCGCCCCCGTCCCCAGAAGGCAGTCGACCACCAAGTCGGCCTCGTCCCAGAGGTAGTCGGGCACCGAGCCCACCCGCAGATTGACTCCCGCCTTCTCCGCCGCCTTGAAGTTGAGGGCGGCATCCGGGCCGAGCTCCGAGGCCGTGCTCAAGGCCACGACGCAGGCGACCGGATGCCCGGCCAGATGTAGCTGTCGGGCGGCCGCCAGCCCGTCGCCGCCGTTGTTGCCAGGCCCACACACTATGAGAGTGTGATGATCGGGGTATCGGGACTGGATGAAGGCGCTCACCCCCAGGGCCGCGCGCTCCATCAGCACCGGACCCGGTATTCCGATGTCCTCGATGGTCGCCCGGTCCAACTCCCGCATCTGAGCCGGCGTAAACACCGCCGGCCGTTCCGACAGGGGGTGAAGGGCAACAAGCCCGCTGCCGGTGTCTTCGCCTGAACGATCGTCGTCAAGATATCCCACGTCCGCTCCCCCCGATGAACCCGCGACCACCACGACACACGCTCCCGCGAGCGAGTCCACATGCGAGAGCGAGAGCTGTAGTCCCTCCATCCCCCGAGCCTCAGCCAGCTCTGCGCTGCGGCCGCTCAGGGTCACGCCGGGCCGAGGCCCCCCGCTGATTTCGATCTCCTGCCAGGACAGCACTCCGCTTCCCAGCAGTTTACCAACCGCCTCTTTGGCTGCGAAACGGCCGGCGAAATGAAGCACCGGTCTTCCCCGGGCACTGCAGTAGGCGATCTCCGCGGGCGTGAAGAGCCGTTGCTCGAGTCCAGGGTGGCGCCCGAGGGCCCGCTCGAGACGCCCGACCTCCACCAGATCGAAGCCACAGCCGGCCCAGGTCCCCGCATCGCCTTCGTCCCTCAAGGCTTTGCGCGCCCGCCCGCGCCCGTCAAAGCGCATCAACGCGCACCCCGTGCTACTCCACCGTGACGGTCTTGGCTAGGTTTCGCGGCTGATCGACCTTCTCACCGTTGTTCTTGGCCACGTAGTAGGCGAAGAGCTGCAAGGGGACCACGGCCAGAAGAGGGGCGAGCATCTCATCGGTGCGGGGGACATAGAAGACCTCGTCCACCATCTCCGTCAGGCCTTCGTTCCCCTCGGACGCCACGGCGATGACGCGCGCTCCTCGGGCCTTCACCTCTTGCACATTGGAGATGAGCTTGTCGTAGACGAAGCCGTCCGTGGCGACGACCAAGACCGGTGAACCTTCCTCCAGCAAGGCGATGGGTCCGTGCTTCATCTCTCCGGCCGCGTAAGCGTCGGTGGGGATGTAGGAGATCTCCTTGAGTTTCAGCGCTCCCTCTAAGGCGACCGGCAGACCCAGATTCCTCCCCAAACACATGAAGAAGCGGCTGGAGGCGTAGTCACGAGCCACCTGGTCCACACGCTCGGCCGCGCCGGCGCCCAGGTAATCACCGAGCAGCCGGGGAATGTGACGGAGCTCCTCCGTGTAGGACCGCACCTGTTCGCGGGTGAGATGGCCCCGGTTCTCGGCGAAGTGAAGGCTCAAGAGGAGCACGGCCAGCACCTGGGTCAAGAAGGTCTTGGTCGCGGCCACTCCGATCTCCAGACCCGCGCGGGTGAACAGGACCCCGTCGGCCTCCCGGGTGGCCTGCGACCCGACGATGTTGGTCAAAGCCAGGACCTGCGCTCCAGCTTGGCGGGCAAGACGCATGGCCGCCAGGGTGTCGGCCGTCTCCCCCGACTGGCTGATGGCGATGCAGAGGCAATCAGGGCCGATGACCGGCTCCCGATACCGGAATTCGGAGGCCACCTCCACCTCTACGGGCACGCGCGCCCAGCGTTCCAAGACATACTTGCCGACCAGACCGGCGTGGTATGAGGTACCGCAGGCCACGATAACGACCTGCTTGATGGCGCGGATCGACTCGGGAGTGAGGCCCAGGCC